>Ga0157379_10004291_pt1 | contig 12180 bp, 12 predicted proteins | sample S25metaG_FD_121802 | JGI IMG/M metagenome (GOLD analysis project Ga0157379, IMG submission 121802) | Switchgrass rhizosphere microbial communities from Kellogg Biological Station, Michigan, USA - S2-5 metaG | ecosystem: Host-associated > Plants > Roots > Rhizosphere > Soil | place: USA... | reverse complement strand
CTTCGCCACATTTCTGAATGACCTCTTGTTCAGTTTTGCAATTCGGTTTAATTTCCTGGAGTGTGAAACCTGCGGCCTCTATGACCTTCCGCTGCAACTCTACCCCGGGAAAACCGTGATCAGTAATGATGACAGTCGGCAATTCATCTCCTAGAGTGGTTACGGTGTGGTTAGGGTCGGCGCGCTGTGGCTACAAGGCCCTTACACACCACCAAGGTCAGGACTGTCGAGTTGGTTCGATAGAGTGAACTCGAGTCGTCCGACTCTTCGGTTGAACACCAACTAGCGTTGCGCTTCCACTTTCGCCAGACTCTGTCGAGCAATGGGATCGGAAGGTTTAATCCGAATGGCTTCGCGAAATTGCACGATCGCGTCCTCCAACCTTCCTTGCTGCGCATACATCAGGCCAAGTTTATCGCGAGCTTCTACGCTTTCCGGCTTCATTCCTACGGCTTGCTCGTAGTACACGGTCGCCTCACGCAGATCTCCGCGACGCAGCAACAAATTTGCCAAATTGGAGCAGGCTAGGAAATAGTCCGGTTTGATGGCGAGTGCCTCTCGTAAGTGAACAATGGCACCTTCGAAATCGCCGACCGAGGCTAGAACCGCTGCCAGATTGTTCTGCACCTGAACATTGCCGGGATTTAGAGCCGCCGCCTCTTGAAGAGGTTCGATGGCTTCGCGATTCCTACCCGTGGCTCGCAGCGCCACTCCGAGAGCAGCGTACCCGTTTGCATCCTGAGGATACTTAGCGAGTCTGTGGCGCATCATCGCAATCTCGAGCGCAGGCAGATCTTCTCGCCGATTCGGCAACACTTCCAACCACAGATCCGCCATCTCTTCCGTCGATTTTTGGCCGCCGCGCACACGTTGAGGCGGAACGTTGGGATTGCGCGGGTTATCAGTCGAGTTATCGTAGATATATCTCATGGACAATTTTGTACCCTTGGGTAGATACATCGGCTCGGCGTAGCGAAACACTCCCTGCCAATCAAAGTCCCACTTCTTGATCCAGATCATCCACTTTCTTGTACCGTCAGGAAGAGTGGCGAAAGCCTGCATCTCCTTACATAGATAATGCGCATGAGGGAGCAATGCGAACACACTCACATCTGCGGCCAGCTCTAGATCGTCCGAGATTTGAAAGTCCTTTGCCCCGGGCGGAATATCAATATCGCGATCATGCTCGAGCTTCAGAATCATGGGGAATTTATTGGGTGGCCTCTCCGAAAAGTAGAATCCGACCCGAGGCCGAATCGCCTCCGCCTTGCCGGATTGCAGCAGGTGCATGATCAAAGTAAGGTCTGTCTCTTTGTCCAGACGCCAGGTCATTCCGTCGGGCTCAAGATAGGGTGGAGTGCCGGGTCTCCATGTGAGGAATCGGCTGTCGAGGTCGGAATTGCCGCCACCGAGTTGGCCATCCATCGCCATCGCCCCCGCGTCATACACTTCACCGTTGGCAGTATGCAGGGCCTGGGTGCGGTCGACCACGATGTAGCAATGGTGAATAATCTTGGGATTTCCGGGTTGTATCTCGATTCCCCTTACATAGTGAGTTCCGGAGAAGGGTACGGGCAACACGAAACGAGGCCACGAGTCAGTGTTGGCACCCGCGAGTACAACGTAGGGTTGCGGCAGCTCAACGACTAGATCCGGTGTTCCTAACTGCCAACCATCAGAAAACTTCGGCGCGGGTGGCAGCTCGGAAGCGATGCCCTCGGGGGCCCCGGCGGCGACCCACCGCTGAATAGTTTGGATTTGTTTGTCGTCGAGTCGCCGCTCGCCTTCGAATACTCCGTAGCCAGGCTCGGGCAGCCAGGGTGGCATATAGCGACTGCTGGTGACCGCAGCAATCTGTCGGGAGTGATTCTTGACGTCGACATAGGTAAGCAGGCTAAAGGGTCCCGACCCCCCGGGGTGATGGCACACTGCACAATTCTTAAACACGATTGGAGCGATGTCCCGGTCAAAAGTGATTGCTGAGTTCGCACCGGTACTGCCGGCAATTGGTGATCGAGAGCCGACTCCTGCAAGCAAAACGATATCTCCAATCGCGATCAGCGCGAACGATGCGAGGAGAACCTTCAATTCGACTCTTTCCTTTTCGCAATTGCTCCGGGTTCGGGTACCCGATCAGGAGACTGCTCGGTTTTCTCCGGATTTCCGGAGTTCGACCCGTACCTCTAGCTTTCGCACAACACGTCTAAGTGCGGCTTGCGTCCAGTTGTGCTTCATGAACGTCCAACAGCATGAAGAAATAGCAAGTTGCGGACACACGTTCCTGGCAAACCGCACCACCAAATCCAGCCATGCATGGTCTACACAACTGGTTAATCTGAATAAACCTTGTTGCCGAGTCAAGTCTGTTCACCACATTGAACAGAGGTTACCGGCCTCTCGCCTGCTGACGCTCCCGGTCACAATTGATAAACCACTTTTCTTTGCAGGCCTCGAACGGGGAATCGCCAATCGTGTCCGGCAATTCCCATTTTGGTACTTCCGTCCTGTGTTTTTTTGGTTCGGTGTTCACAATTGGACTGAACTGCGCCGTGAGAAGCTGTATTCTACAGAAATGGAGCACGATCCGACACAAGAGATGATTTTCGAGATATGCGGCCTTCTGGACAACAACGCTGGATTCGAATCGGGCCAAGATGACTGACATGAGTGCAGAGAGATGTGCGAATACTAAGCAGGATGGCAATCGGCAGGACAGAACGGAGGCTCGCCATAGCAAAGGTAATCGATTTCTACGCACCCCTAGAGTTTCGAAAGAAGGAACATTGGGTTTCTGTTGAACAGCGCGGAAAGGCAATCCAGCTCTGCTTGCTAGTAAAGAACCCTTCGTGAACCCGGGCCCGCGGGTTGAGCTGTCGTCGTTACAGCGCCTTCCAATCAGTAAGGGACTTTAGTTCGGCGATGATCGCTTTCAACCTTTCCAGCCTACGTTCGTGATCGCCAACTGCTTTGTCCTTCCGGTCGGCCTCAGAGAGTTCGGCTATTTCATCTCGTAGCTGCTTGATGCGATCTCCTATTGCTTCCTGCATGAGACATCTAGAGAGCAATCACCAAACTTCCAGTATGTGGGCTCCTGCCGAGTTGCCTGCGCCAGGCAACCGAGGCCGTCCCGCAACGCTCCCTCCAACTGGTCTTATCTTCTCGTCTTCGGGCCAAGGATTTGCCAGAAGCTGGCGGGTTGGGAGGGCACTGCAGCAGGTGCTTCTCCACCGCGATCACGGCGGTTCCTTCGGGCGCCTCAGCCAATTAGTCGTCATACCGCGGCTCTCTTCCCGATGGGCTCTGCTCTCAACTCAGGTTACGCCGCCTTCACCTCTTGTTGTTTTCGGTCGCTTTGCACGAGAGTTAACGGAAGCCGCAGCACGCGGATACTAGAATCGCCCTTCGCCCGAGCACGAATTGCGATCCGCTCAAGTTCCGGGAACGGGTCGGACAGCAACTCAAATTCTTCACCGTAAATTCGGACACACCCGTGCGCAACGTAGCCCAGACGCTTAATGCGTTCACAACTGTCTTCCACGGTTTGAATTCTGGAAAAACGGTTTACGAAGGCTGCATGCGACATCTCGCCGGATGCCGAGACTTTTCCATCCTCAATCACGGAGAAATGAATCCGGTCGGTTCCATCAACGTCTCCAACCCTCACCGTCAGCCCTGTTCCGTCCTGAAAACGCTGCCCCTTCTTCGCTTCAACACTGCGTGGCATTGAACCCTCCAGCGCTATTAAGATGGTTGTGAAATTCGATGCTAAACCTCTGGCTGACTGGTGCCGAATCGGGTGGTTGCTGTATCTCTGCCGTAGGGGTGTGCAAATCTTTCTAGGCTGCGCTGGAAGAATTCAGCCGCTAAAATGCCTACTGGCTGCAACGCTGTCAGCTGCTGCCGATTCGCTTTCTCGGTCTTTGCTGATTGATTTTCGCGCGGCCTAACCGGCAGCCTGCTCTCGCAGCCGTTATCTCTATATGAACGTGGAATGCATATGAACGTAGAATGCGAACACATCGCTGATCAACTGTTCTCCACTCTCAATGGAGAAGCATGGTACGGAGACTCTGTGCAAAAGATTCTTAGCGGCGTCACTTGCGAACAGGCTCTTTCGCATCCGATTCCGTCTGCCCATTCCATCTGGGAACTGGTTCATCATGTGGAAGCCTGGTGTAAATTTGCTTACGGGGCGGTGCAAGGGATCCCGATACCCGGCTGGCCAAATATGCCTCAGGAACAGGACTTCCCGCCTGTTATCGACAAGGTTGATCTGGCTTGGCAACAAGCGGTACGGTCGTTATTTGCGAACCACCTGAAGTTGGTTGAGGCGATCAAGGGATTCGGTGACTCGCGCCTGGAAGCAACGGTCCCAGGCAGGCCGTACAAGTTTTACCGACTCTTCCAAAGCACGACACAGCACGCGGTGTACCACGCCGGGCAAATTGCTCTATTGAAGAAGGCGTTGCGATGAAGCGGAGAATACGTTTTGGTTTCCCCTAAGAACATGCTTGGCGCTGGCCTTGCACGCATCTGGGCAAGATTGGATCAGTCATCCCTAGCCGCTTCTGAAAGTTAAGTAAAGATCTCATTCACCGTATCGCGCACCGCCTGATTACGACGGCTTGAGGTAGCACATCGTGCTCTCCGACCTCTTGCGAAGCACACGCTTCGCCTGCCGGGACCGAATCCAGGAATTCCCCGGGGTGAGGGCGTTGCAGAATCAAGTGACTGCCCGAAGCAAAATCGTCCAGCTTCCTGATTTTGGGTCCGAGTGATTCGTGCCCTCCGCGCCGGGAATTGGTATTCGCTACTTTTTTACGACGGCTTTGAAGATCTCCCAGAACCTGTTGAAAGCCGCACCAGCCTGCCAGAAGTGGAGCGATTTGTCACAGGCGGTATCCATGTCATTGCCCAAGCACAAAATATCGACCCACTTGATTCCCCAGGCGGAAGCTCTGTTCGCTGAAGCTGCCTAAGTGCTTCGGGAGCAGTTGTCATACCTGACCTTTTTCGGCGATTTAGGGTGACTTCCCGATGCTCACCTCATAATAAAAAAGCTACTCTAGCCTGGATCAAAACTTGATCGGGGACGGATCTCCCTTTTATTCCGCTCATACGGAACCGTCCCCTTTTTTGCGGAGACTATGAAACATCTTGTAATTAAATGGAATCCTGCGACTAGAGAACACTTCTGCATGAATTGTGGACGAACGTCTGACGCGATCAGCGCTGCCGATGCGCAAGACCGATTGGAACAATTTGAGTGCGAGATTCCTTCCGTCGAAACTCCGAGCGGAGAGCCGGGCATGAAAACTCAGCGCCTCAATAGGAAGGCCAACAAACAGCGATCACCATAACGTTTAGCTCGCGCAAGGTAGGCTAGCAGTCCTTCCTTGATCGCTCTATTATCAGTCGCTCTTCTTTCTCTTCCAAAAAGCGGTTGATTTCGTTTACCAATTATTTGGCCGCCTGAGTTTTGTACGAACCCACGTTCATAGCTTCCAACTGAAACAAACCCACGATTTCAGGCAACCTTCTTTCGACTTGCTCTGGGATGCTCCTGTAGAACGCGCTCTATGTGCGCCTGTAATGCTGCTTCCATTTTCCTCTTCGCGTCCTCAAAACTGCTGCCGCGAACTGTGAGCGAAAGCTCTTCGCAGACTCCGTTCCAGCTATCGTCGTCCGGCCAGAAACTGCAATCTTTCGGGACATTGGCCGATACTTTTAGCATTACTCGATGGCCTGTCATGATTGCTGCTCCCTTCTTGGATTCCTACTGACCACCACGCGAGAAGTCCGAACATCCCATTTTAGCTCTGAGTGCGGGTCCGGCAACCGATGCATTCTCCCCAACCTGTTCAGCCCTGTCTAACCGATTCGGGGAATGGTAGCCGGAAGAAGGATTTGTTTTCGGCAATCGGCGGACGATGAACGTTCCCAGCGCACGCAAGCTGCCGCAAAATCCATGCGCTGATGCAGCGTGGCGGCGGCAGATATATGGGCCGAAGTAATATCGCTGCACTTGCTCTCGTCTCGCCCAGTCACACTATCGGCTTGCACGAATGTGAAACTGCCAAATAGGTCTTGGTCCGAAACATTCTTATTATTTATTCGGCGGTCAGAATCACGCCGATTCCGGACACTCTGAAGGCACCGGAGGACCCTTTTCCCAACCTAGGCAGTCAGTTATTACTATGAACCGGTCTTGACTCCCTTGGCTGACCAGGTTGTAGAGACGCTATTTTGCAACAACAATCCGTCGGAGTTTTAGGGGACCACTAGCGAGCCGTGCTTGTCCCACGCGTTGCGCATTGGGCTTTACTTCTTTTTCCGGGCAGCAGCCTCCGCCATCGCCTGCATCCGGTCCATGGTCGGTTGAAGCTGTTGGGGATCGCGAATGCAACTCAAAAACATGGGACGCGGATCGAAGTCGGGAAAGCCGCCAAAATAACGGTAGGCTTCAGGCAGCGGGGGACCTCCGGGCGTGCCTGCTGCGGGAATCATCGGGGGCAGCTGAATGGCATACATGCTGCCGCCGGCCAGGACTTGATGCGGATATTGCATGAGCCAAAGGCAATTGTGCCCGTCTGCGATGTTATTCGCAGAGACTACCGCCCATTGTCCGCCGTCGGAAGGACCAGGTTCCTGGCAGCTCCAAAGTTGAGCCCGCGGAGCGTACGCAGCAGGCTCCGAGAATCCCCATTCATCCAGGAGAACATGGTTCAGTCTTCGTTGCCGGACGAAAGTTTCGACTTCCGGCAGAGCATGGTTCCAATCGAGGTTGGAATCATTCACCAGGAGGTAGCCCGGCCGTCCGATGCTGAGCAGATTCAAGAATGGAAGGTAATTTGGATAAGCCCAGACGGCGGTGGCCAGGGAAGTAACCGCGAGGCCGATGATTACCCAGTTTGCGGTGCGCGCCAGGAGCCGGTTTGAGCGATACAGCAACTGCACCATGCGTGGCAGCGGGGCCAGCAGAAGAATCAGCAGAGCCAGGGCGGGGCAGAAATGACGAATACTGATGTCCAGCCGATTGAGCATGGACACCGCCACAAAGACCGCGAGTGACACCCACACGGCGCGCCACTGAAGTTCCATGCCGCTCGGTATCGCCGATGATTGTCCGCCAGCATGGACTTTCCAGAGGATGGCGATCCCAGCGGTCAGCAGGAGCAAGAGAAGAAACGCCAACGGCGATTTCAAGATAAACAGAACCGGAAAATAAAACCAGACACCATGAGAATAGGCGTGGCCCAGAATATAAGTTGGTCGGCTCCCGGCGCTCAATGCGAAAAACATGAGACCACGGAAGTAGAGCCACAGCGGCATCAGCAGCCGCCGCAAGAACGGCGACGTGGGAAAGTGCGGAATGATGCTGAACGAATCCGTCGACTCGTTCCAGGAGAGGACAAAGTAGGAAATGTACACGAACAAGGCGGCCCAGAGCGTTGCTTTGGCCAGGTTGCGCCACGCACAGCGCCGCCAAGTACGGCGCGCGGCTTTGTCCGTTGGCTGATCCGGAACACCGCGCCAACGCAAACTCAGTGCGAAAGCGATAAAGACGAAGAACAATAGCCCGGAAGAGAATTTCGAAAGAAAAGCGCCGGCCAGAGCAAACCCAAACTTGAGGAGGCCGCGGCGGGAGGGCGAAGACCACATCCCGGGAAGTTGCCAAATGGCGAGGACCCAAAACAAGGTGATCGCAATATCAGTGATTACGAGCGGGCCGAACGCGAGAAATGTCGGCATGCTCGCAAAGACGCAGAGGCACAAGAGACCTCCCCAGATATCTCCGAGTCGTGAGCCAAAAACATATATAGCCAGCCCAAGAAGCAGGGTGAGCAACAGCATGGGCACTCGCGCCCAAGTGACGGTGGAGTAGGGATCGTTCCATCGCATGATGAGCCAGTGGCCGAACACCCACTCTCCCAGGAATTCGTTGAAGTTCTTGTTGCTGAACGTCCAGGAAAGATGCGAGTAATCAGCATGCACTCCATGCAGGACGAGCGGCAGGGCGGCCAGTACTTTTGCCAGCGGCGGGTGCTCCTCGTTCATCCGCAGATCCAGCCTCTGCAGATAGCTCACTCCGGCGCCAATGTGCGCTACTTCATCAATCGTGACAGACTCCTGCCTCGCGGCGCCGCCAGATAGCAGCGCCATTGTGGCGATGAGCAGAGCCGCGGCTACGAAGGCCTTTCTGGATTGCTGTGTCGGCACCATTTTTGTCCTGGGTGGAAAACGACGGGGATGCCTCCGACTCTGGTCGGGCGTATGATCAAGTTTGTATGGCAGTTGTGGGCACGTCGGTCTCTTTGCTGTCCCGCCGATTTGCTGCTCCAACGAGAGCACTTTCTCTTGACCTTGCCGTAGGCGATTAGTTTCATAAGCGCCTTCGCGTTGCTGGACACACCGAGTATAGTATCTCCGATCAAAAGGGAGCGATGTCCATAACCTCCCCTGACGCCCAGAACATCTTGGAAACCGAAAGTTCGGAACTCCGGGGCAACAACCTGGATTCAGAAAGCCAAAGGCTGCCATCCCAACTCCGATACTGTCCACTACCAACGTACCTACGAAATTCTGCGTAATAATGTCACGACAGTGGCGCGCAACCCGTAAGGTTTCGACAAGTTTGGACAGGTCGCTTCCAATCAGGATGACATCGGCGCTCTCTCTGGCCACGTCGGTTCCCGATCCCATGGCGATTCCTCAGGGCCGTGAAAAACTCTCCGATCGCCAATGCCGACAGAAGAGCGATGGTCATCGAAAGTTCCATTGTCATCTTGCGGTCGACAATGTTCTCAAAGGCTTCTTTGAAGATGGGGTAGCCACCGATCAAAGTCGCAGCGATGCCAATTACGCTGATGCGCGGGAGTGGCTCCCAAATTCGAAACCAGACCGCAGCCGCAGCGACTACCACGAAGGCAATGCGAACGAGTTCAGCCCACTTAACTCCCTCCGCGTTTCCGCACGCCCAGCAACAAGGCGCAGGTCCTTCATTTCTTGGGAATTCCGCTCCAAAGCGTTAGTCGGGGACTTTTCGATCAAGGGTGAGGGGTTCATAGCGAAACATTCCTTAGCTGTACTGCCAAAGCGGTTATCTCAAGTAAGACCTCACCATGTCGATCACTTCATCTGCGGCCAGTACCTGCGCAGAAGTCGGTTTTTGTTTTCCGTTAAGAACATGGCTCCGAACGTGGCCTTCCAGAAGCTCGGCCATCAAGCTGTTCATCGCTCCCCTGGCAGCGCTCATGAGTTGCAGTACGTCGGAGCAATCACGTTCTTCGGTGAGGGCGCGCACAAGAGCTTCCACTTGTCCCTGAATGCGCTTGGCCCTTAGAAGCAGCTTTTGCTTGTCTTCGATTGTGTGGCTCATAGAATTCAATCTATACCATACCAGGTATGGTATATAGAGAAACTTTCACTTTCCAATTTGAGTCCCGGTTTCGGAGGGTCACGAAACGGCTGAGCCGCGTTCGGTACGAGCCGCTCCCGCGCTGCGTCCGCGTTCGTCAACGTAATCACCAGCCTACAATCAGGTCGGGAACACGCTGTTCAACAAGGCGATGCACGCCCATGCGACAATGCCCTCATGTCTCTGTCTGCGGCCTTCCGTGACATCTTCTTGTTGCTAGGCTTTCTCGCAGGATGCTTTGTATATGGTCAAGAGCAGCAGACGCTTGAGCAGCGGCAACCGTTGGAACTCGTCTTCGCGGACTCAATCGTGCCCCAGGACCATCACGAAGCTATGTTTACGACGGGCGGCTGGTATTCCAAACAACAAGGTGACACTCACGCCGCGTTGCTCACGCAAAAGGTGGAGTGGGGTATCTCGGACACGCTTCAGGTTTCAACCTTTATTCATGCGCTACAGAGTTCTAATCAGAACGGCTCGACAGCAACGGGAATGGGAGACTTTGAAGTCGCAGCACGCTACACATGGGCGACTGTTCGTTCACCTTTCACGCACATTGCCGTCGCCTTTGATGCGGGCTTTCCTACAGGCAATTTTACAAGAGGCCTAGGCGAAGCAGCTTATACGGTTTCCCCTTCTCTGCTGCTGTCGCAAGAATTCAGCAACGGGAAATACCAGGTTTTCACGACCGATGGTTTTGAGATTGTTGTGGCTCACCGGAATATCGCCGATGTTCCGCATCACTCGATTTTCTCGAACAGCGGAGTGTCCACGCACCTCGGACACGGCTGGGCGGTAGGGGAACTCTCAGTGAATAGCAATCGTTGGAGTGGTGGCAGCGATACGCAAGTAGCCTTCACACCGTCGTATGTTTGGCGGCTGGCGAGACGAACGGAATTGCTGCTCGGTATTCCAGTTGGTCTCACCTCATCGGCGGATCACATTGGCGGGGTCGTGAAGTTCACGTTTGAATTGGGTGGCGGAGGGCGCTGAGAACAACCCGTACGCACCAGTTTCTGCCTGAAAAAACTGTGCCGAGCTGCGCCAGGGGACCAACCCTCTTGGCCCATCTCGATCAACATCTGGTGCGCAGCTCAATCGCCAGTCTGGAATTTGAGGCGTGCACGGACGAGAGCCAAGGACAGGGGAGGCGCAGGGCTTACGAAGCATTCACTCCAAAACGCACTGCTGAGTGCCGGCTTGTGCATTCTCACAGGAAGCTAGACGATCGCCGCGCGATTCCAGTAGATACGCGTTATCCGCGTATCGATCCAGCCAGACGCGACCCATTCACAAGCTGCCGTTCGCCCGCGAATCACATTGTGCCTCGCTGCGATGTAGATGCTGACGCAAAAGCTAATGCGAAATATCGGAGGCCCGACCTTAGTACCCGACAATGTTTACGGCTCGTAAGGCTGTACCTCCGCTCGTAGCAACTTCCACGAAGATGTCAAGCTTAGCCGACCCGTAGTCAGCAATGCATTCGAGTTTTCGCAACGCACTCATACTTGCACATCTTGCCCTGCTGAACGTTTACTAATTTCTGTTGTATCATCGCGCGTCAGCCCGATAGTAGCCGCACTACTTTTCCTTCAATCAACAAAACCTACTCACTGCCCAGTTTCTGCTGCCCGCATTCGGGCAGATGGTCGTTCGGATCCTCTTCGCATTGCATGAATGGTCAGAAAACGCGGCACCTAACTGCGGCGGTGTTTTGGAACGTCCCATGCTCGTGTGATGTGCGTCACCACTGGATGGGCTGCTTGGTTATACGATTTGCTGAAGCCGCATGTGGCCAAGTTGGCGGTGTGCAATCCGCGAAAAAATGCTCTGCTCAAACCGGGCAACAAAAGAAACAAGATCGATGCCCGCAAACTGGTCGATCGGCTGCGCCTCGATGATCTGAAGCCGTTTTACCATGGCGAGACTGGCCTGTACTGGGGATGCTTCACCAACTACGAATGGTTCTGCAAAAATTGTTCGGCGCGTCTCACGGCCTCCGCGCTGATCTTTAGGCCTCCCGGAACAAGAAGAATGCCACGCCAAACGCGATTATCGCCAGGGCCCAAAAGGCAGGTGAATGCAGAACATAAGTCGCGCCGCCTGCCACTGCGATCAAACCAGTTGTTCCTCGTTCCCGGGCGGCTGATGTGGCCTTCATATGAATCCAAGTGAGAAAGCAGAGATAAGTAATTGCGGAAGCGCAAAGTCCGGCCAAAATTGGTTTCGAGTAGGCCATGCGCGGATTGTACGCCCGCGTCAATGAGGGTAATCGCGATGATTCCGTTCAAATATGCGCAGGCGCTCCGAATTGGTCTATTGTAGAGTCCGCGTGGAGTCAGACCCGCCCCAAGTGTGCTAAAAGAAAGGTCATGTATGTCGGGCAAGAAAACTGCAATCGTAACCGGAGCATCAGGGGGTATTGGCGCGGGTTTAGTCGAAGGGTTTCTGAGGGAAGGTTATAGCGTCGTCGCAACGTCTCGCGGCCCCAATCGAGAGTTGACTACTTCGGGCAACCTGGTTCTCCTCGATGGCGATATCGGCAAGCAGCAAACTGCGACCGATGCTGTCGAAGCAGCAATCAACAACTTCGGAACCATCGATGTCTTGGTGAATAACGCGGGCATCTTCCGAACCAAGCCTTTCACTGACTTCACTACCCAGGACTTCGAGGCCCTGGTCTCGACTAATCTGCTCGGATTCCTCTACATCACTCAGTGCACCGTGAAAGAGATGCTGAAACAGAAATCAGGGTGCGTGGT
>Ga0157379_10004289_pt1 | contig 12180 bp, 13 predicted proteins | sample S25metaG_FD_121802 | JGI IMG/M metagenome (GOLD analysis project Ga0157379, IMG submission 121802) | Switchgrass rhizosphere microbial communities from Kellogg Biological Station, Michigan, USA - S2-5 metaG | ecosystem: Host-associated > Plants > Roots > Rhizosphere > Soil | place: USA... | reverse complement strand
TGGTGAACCGGGCGTAGGCGTGCCGGAGGCCGGGATCCCGGCTGCGGTTGCCGAAGTGGCGGGTCGCGATGTCGGCGAATTCTTCGCCCGTTACGTCGACGGCACCGAGGACCCGCCGCTCGCCGAGCTCTTCGCGAGCCACGGGATCACGCTGGACCTGCGTCGGGCCAGCGGCCCGACCGATCGAGGCGGCAAGCCCGCGGCGGCCGGGACCGAGACCCGCAACGCACTCGGCGTGAAGCTCGGCAACGACCTTCGACTCCAGCACGTGTTCAGCGGCGGCCCGGCCGAGGTGGCCGGCCTCGCCCCGGGCGACACGCTGGTGGCGCTCGACGGCGTGCGTGCGTCGCAGGACGCGGTCGCCGGCATGCTGGAGCGCTTGCCGGACGGCGCACGCATCGTCGTCCATGCGTTCAGGCGCGACGAGCTCATGACGTTCGCGCTGACGCTCGCCGCCGCGCCGCTCGACACCGCGTTTCTCACGATCGACGCCGCCGCGTCGACCGAGAGCCGCCGACGGCAGAGCGCGTGGCTCGGGACGCCGGAACCGCTATAGCCGGACGGCGGGATTCAGCGTGTAGCGACCCGTCACCGAAGCCTCTTCCAGGACGTGGCCGCGCATCGCGACGCGCGCTTCGGCACCGGTGAAGTTGCCGACCACGTCGAGTCTGGGCACGTCGAGCGCGAACAACGTGAAGACGTACCAGTGGGGGATTTCGTCGTTCCAGGGCGGACACGGTCCGTCATAGCCGAAATAGTTCCCGGCCATGTCGGCGTCACCGGCAAACCAGCCGGTGTAGTCGTTGACGCCGTGCCGCGCACCATCGGGCGCCTGAGGGCCTGGCTTGCCCCTTGCAACGACGCCATGCGCGTGCACACCGCGTGCGATGCCGGGCGTGGTCGGGGCGATGTCCACGAGCACCCAATGAAAGAAGTCGACGCGCGGGAGCGACGCCGGGATCGAGCGGCCTGCCTGATTCACGTCGTCGCCGCGCGACGGCACATCCGGATCGTGGCAGACCAGCGCGAGCGACCGCGTGCCTGCAGGAAGCGCCTGCCAGGCGAAATCGGGATTGCGATTGCCCGACAGCTTGACGTGGGCGACGGGGTCGATCACGGCGAAGGCAAATTCGCCAGGGATGGGCGCCATGTCGGCAAACGCGGTGGTGGTGAGCTTCATCGCCGCCTCATGCGCGCCAGTGCGGCGGAACGGTGCCGTCGAGGTACGGCAACGCCTCCATCCGCGCTTTCCAAGCGCGCAGTCGCGGCGTCAACAGCGCATCGGCACTGAAATCGGGAAGCTTGGTCTCGCAGCGATTCATGCGTGCGACCAAAGGATAGAACGCAAAATCCGCCGCCGACAGCGCGCCGGCGAGAAAATCACTGCGCATCGCCGCGTCGAACAGCGCGTACTCGCCGATCACGTCCTTCTTGCCCGCTTCGAGCTTGGTGGGATCGCGGTCTTCGGGCTTGGTGTAGAACGCGTAGTCGACGACCGCGTCGGTCGCCGGGGAGAAATAGTTGTCGGCCTCGAGGATCAGGCGGCGCGCCAGTGCGCGTTCATGCACACCGCCGGGGAAGAGCGGCCGCCCCTGCGCCGGATACGCCTCGTCGAGATACTCGACGATCGCATTCGATTCGTAGATCGTGAAGTCGCCGTCGGTGAGCGTCGGCACGCGATGGCGCGGATTGAGCGCGATGAATTCGGGCTTGCGCGTGTCCTGGCTGGCGAACGACAGGATCTTGCGCTCGTAAGCAAGGGCCTTGTGCTCCAGTGCGAGCTGGACGCGCCAGGCATAAGGCGACCCCGACCCGTAATAAAGAACCATTGCCACGTCAGCCCTTGTTCGGCGTGGATCGGGAGGGCGACGCCGTGTGCCCGCCGCGCATCGCCTCGAGCGACGCCTTCTGCAATTCCAGCGTCTTCACGCTCATCTGCATCATGTTGAGGCTCATCGCGAGCCAGCCTTCGATGACCCTGAGCTCGTTGATCTTGCGCTCCACCTCCAGCGGGTCAAGGGCGGCGAACATCGCAGCGGGGTTGGGAAACGGCATCCCGGGCACGGCCGCGGCGGCGGGGTCCGCAGTGGCCTGGGGCGCGAAGCCGGGCATCGGCAGACCGAACGGGTTCCACAGCTTCTGCATGAACGTCATCGCGTCCTGCGGCGAAAAGGCATTCGTGCCGCCGCCATCGGGCGGCTTTCCGCTGTCGGCCGTCATGTTTCCTCCAAAAATGTCGCGACGCGGGCCGATTGCGAAGGCAACAGCGCGCTTTAGGCTAATATCCTGCGCCATGGCCGATCCCGGCGCAACCTTGCTCGCACGCCTCGCCGACGCCGTCGGCTCCGCACACGTCCTCACGGCGGCCGCCGATACCGCACCCTATCTCGTCGACTGGCGCGGCCGCTATCACGGCACGACTCCCGCGGTCGTCCGCCCGGGCAGCACCGCCGAGGTCGCCGCCGTCGTGGGGCTGTGTGCCGACGCTGGCGTGCCCGTCGTTCCGCAAGGCGGAAACACCGGCATGTGCGGCGGCGCCACGCCGCATCGCGATGGCGGCGAGATCGTCGTTGCATTGACACGTTTGGATCGCATCCGCGCCCTCGACACCGACAATGCCACCATCACCGTCGAGGCCGGGGTCACGCTGCACGCGGTACAACAGGCGGCTTCCGCTGCGGGCCTCCTGTTCCCGCTGTCGCTCGCATCGGAAGGAAGCTGCACGATCGGCGGCAACCTGTCGACCAACGCCGGCGGCACTGCGGTCCTGCGCTTCGGCAATACGCGCGACCTGACGCTCGGGCTCGAAGTCGTGCTCGCCGATGGCAGGGTATGGGACGGCCTGCGCGGCCTGCGCAAGGACAACACCGGCTACGATCTCAAGCAGCTCTTCATCGGCGGCGAAGGTACGCTCGGCATCGTGACTGCGGCGGTGATGAAGCTTTTTCCGGCGCCGGCGGCGCGCGTGACGGCCTTCGCGGCTGTCGCCGACGTGGAACACGCCCTTGCACTGCTGCGGCACATGAAGCATTCGCTGGGCGACCGGCTTACCGGATTCGAGCTCATCAGCCAATTCGCCCTCGGACTCTCGCGCAAGCATCACCCCGCGCTGCCCGACCCGTTGCCGGGCCATCCGTGGTACGTGCTGGTCCAGGCGGACGATGCGGCGCCGGGCATTCTGGCGCAGGTGGTCGAGGAGGCGCTCGCCCGTGCGGTCGAGGATGGCGCCGCCAGCGACGCCACGATCGCCCAGTCGCAGGACCAGGCGGCGCGCCTGTGGGCGCTGCGCGAGAACATCAGCGAGGCGCAGCGTCGCGAAGGCCCCAACGTCAAGCACGACATCTCGCTGCCTCTTTCCGCGATACCGGGCTTTCTCGCGCGCTCCGAAGCCGCGCTTTGCGCCGCTTTTTCGCGCGCGCGGCTCGTCGTGTTCGGTCATCTTGGCGACGGCAATCTCCACTACAACCTGAGCGCGCCGGAAGGCGGCGATGCGCAATCGTTCATGGCCAACGCCCCCGCAGCCAACCGCATCGTTCACGATCTGGTCGCCGCCGCCGGCGGCAGCATCAGCGCCGAGCACGGCATCGGGCAGCTGAAGCGCACCGAGCTCCGCCGCTACAAGAGCGATCTCGAGCTCGACCTGATGCGTCGCGTCAAGGCCGCGCTCGACCCCCATGGGCTGCTCAACCCGGGCAAGGTGCTCTAGACGTGGGCAAGGTGATCTTCTGGCTCGTCATCGTGTTCGCGGTGTTGTTCGTGCTGCGGCTTGTCAACGTCGCGAAGACGCGCCGGCCGGATAACGCGCCGCGATCGCCACGCGACGAGACGCGCGCCGTGATGGTCCGCTGCGTGGAGTGCGGCGTGTTTCTGCCGCAAGCCGACGCCAAGCCCAGTCCGGCCGGTCCCTGCTGCGGCGATGCCGAATGCCGGCAGCGCGCGCAGCGTCCACATTGACCATGCCGGTGACGCCCGACCGCATGCCGCCCCCGACCACTGCGGTCCCGCGCGTCGAACCGCGGCCGCTGCCCCCGTCGATCACCGAATCGGGTCGCCGCATCCTGTGGATCGTCGGCGTCTACCGCGCCGTGTGCGGTGCCGTGCTGCTCGGCCTCGCGCTCGTGCTCGACCTGCGCGGCCTGAACGTCGCCACCCCCAACGCGTTCGTCACTGCAACGGGCCTGTACTTCATCTTCGGCCTCCTTGCGTACGCGTGGATCCATCAGGCCCGCCTGCCGTTGCCGCTGCCCGGGACCCTGCTCGCCCTCCTGTCCGGCGACGTATTCTTTCTTGCGCTGGTGATGATCGCCGGCGGCAGCACCGGTGCACCGCTGCCGATCCTCCTGTTTCCGCAGCTCGCCGCGAGCGGCTGGCTGCTGCGCACGCGCACCGCCTTCTTTCACGCCGCCCTCGCCACCGTGGTCCTGCTGGGCCTGGAGGCGTATCGCGTCGCCGACGGCGGGAGCGGTGCAGCACCGCTCTTCCAGACCGGCCTCATCTGCTTCGGCTATTTCGCGACCGTCGGCATCGCCGTGGCCCTCGGCCGCTACACCAAGTTGTCGGAGGACCTCGCCGAGCAGCGGGGCATCGACATCGCGAACCTCGAGCAGGTGAACCGGCTCATTATTCAGGACATGCAGGACGGCGTCCTCGTCGTCGACCTGAACGGTGTGGTCCGCGGCCACAACGCCCCGGTGACGCGGCTGCTCGGCGGTTTCGGGCGCATGCGTGGCGGGATGCGCCTCGTCGAGTTCTCCGCGACGCTGCACGATTACTGGCGGCGCTGGAACGAGGATCCGTCGGAGCAGCTCCCGCCCTTCAAGGTCGAGCAGACGCAGCGGCTGCTGCGCGTGCGGCTGGTGAGAATCGGCTCCGGCATCAACGGCGGCACGCTGATCTATCTCGAGGACCTCGGCCGCGCGCAGTCGGAAGCCCAGCAGATCAAGCTCGCTGCGCTCGGCCGGCTGACCGCGTCCATCGCACACGAGGTCCGCAATCCGCTCTCCGCCATCAACCAGGCCGCGCAGCTGCTCGAAGAGGACCGCGTCGTCGCCCCGGCCGGCCAGCGCCTGCTGACAATGATTCGCAACAACACCAAGCGCATCGACCGCATCGTCGGCGAAGTCCTCCAGCTGAACCGCCGCGATCGCCAACAGCCGGAAGCGATCCCGCTCGGCGAGTTCATGCGCTCGATGTGCGACGAAATCGCGCAGGCGGAGCACGTGCCCAAGGGCAACATCGTCATCGACATTCCCGAAGACATCCATGTCATCTTCGATCGCGGCCACTTCAGCCAGATCGTCTGGAACCTCGTCCGAAACGCGTGGCAGCATTGCCGCAAGCAGGACGGCAGCATCCTGATCGCCGCGCGGCACGGCTACATGGGTGATGCCATCATCTGCGAGCTCAACGACGACGGCCCCGGGATTCCGGCCGAGACACGGACCAACATCTTCGAGCCGTTTTTCACGACGCGCCCGGGCGGCACTGGGCTGGGCCTGTACATTGCGCGGGAACTGGCGGACGCCAACGGCGCCGCGCTGGAGCTCCTGCACAAGGCGCCGGGAGCCCATTTTCGCCTCACGCTCAAGCGAGCGATGACCGAGACGCCAAACGCCGTAAAATAGCTGTTTTGGGGATAACGATAACCATGTCTCGCAAAATCCGTGGCCAGCCCAAGGTTCTCGTCGTCGACGACGAGCCCGATCTCCTCGAGCTGCTCGAGCTGACGCTCTCGCGCATGGGGCTCGACACCTCGCGCGCCGAATCGGTCGCGGACGCGTTGCGGCTGCTGGATCGCGAGCCGTTCGACCTCTGCCTGACGGACATGCGCCTGCCTGACGGCGAGGGCCTGCGCGTCGTCGAATACATCACGCAGCGCGCAATGGACGTGCCGGTGGCGGTGATCACGGCATTTGGCAGCGCGGAAAATGCCGTCGCGGCGCTGAAGGCGGGCGCATTCGACTACCTGTCGAAGCCGGTAGCGCTCGAGCAGCTGCGTGCCCTGGTGAAGCAGGCGCTCAAAGTGCCCGAAAAGCCGCAGCCGGCCAACAGCTACCAGCTCCTCGGCGAATCGCCGGCGATGGAGCAGGTGCGCGGGCTGATCGAGCGCCTCGCCAAGAGCCAGGCGCCCGTCTTCGTCAACGGCGAGTCGGGCAGCGGCAAGGAGCTTGCGGCGCGCCTGGTCCACCTCAAGGGCCCGCGCGCCGAGTTGCCGTTCATTGCGGTCAACTGCGGCGCGATTCCCGAGAACCTGATGGAGAGCGAGTTCTTCGGCTACAAGAAGGGCGCGTTCACGGGCGCGGAAGGCGATCGCGACGGCTTCTTCCAGGCTGCGAACGGCGGCACGCTGTTCCTCGACGAAGTCGCCGATTTGCCGCTCGCGATGCAGGTGAAACTGCTTCGCGCCATCCAGGAAAAGAAAGTGCGCAAAGTGGGGTCGACGACCGAGGAGCCGGTCGATGCCCGCATCATCAGCGCAACGCACAAGCGACTGGCCGCCCTCGTCGAAAGCGGCGAGTTCCGCCAGGACCTCTACTACCGCCTGCATGTGATCGAGCTTTCGATGCCCTCGCTGCGTGAAATGCGCGAGGACATCCCGCCCATCGCCAACGCCATCCTCGCGCGCCTTTCGCGCGGTGGCGGCGCCGGCCTCGAACCCGAGGCCGTCGTCGCGCTCGAGCGCTATCCGTTTCCCGGCAATGTGCGTGAACTCGAGAACATCCTCGAGCGCGGGCTCTCGCTCGCCGCCGATCCGCAGCACATCACGGCCGACGATCTCCATCTCACGCCCGTCGCCGACGAATCCGACGTCGCCATGCCGACCGGCGACAAGTGGCCGCTGCAGGACTATCTCGATCGCGTCGAGCGGCAGGCGATCAACGAGGCGCTGGAGAAGACGCGCTACAACCGCACCGCCGCGGCGAAGCTTCTCGGCATCACGTTCCGCGCGATGCGCTACCGGATGGAGCGGCTCGGCATCAAGTAGCGCGACGCTGAAAAGCCCGGCCCTCGTCCTGGCGGCAGGACCCGCCATACTGTCGGTGTGACCCGCAACCGGCGCCTAGTTGTCGATGCGGACGGCCGCGCGTCGCCCGCCCGCTTCATCGCCTCGCCCAACTGTGACGCACGCCCGGCCGACGCGGCCGTCACCCTGGTCGTCGTGCACGGCATCTCGCTACCGCCCGGCGAATTCGGCGGCCCCGGCATCGAGGCGTTGTTCACCAATCGCCTCGATCCCGCCGTGCATCCTTACTACGCCGGCATCGCGCATCTTCGTGTCTCGGCACACTTCGTGATCCGCCGCGACGGCCTGCTGCTGCAGTTTGTTCCCTGTTCGCGCCGCGCGTGGCACGCGGGGGCCTCCGAGTGGAAAGGGCGGGCGCGCGTGAACGACTTTTCGGTCGGCATCGAGCTCGAGGGGACCGACACGCTGCCGTACGCGACGGCGCAATACGCGATGCTTGCGCGCCTGCTGAAGGCCCTCGGCCGCCGTTACCCGCTGACCGCCATCGTCGGACACAGCGACGTCGCACCCGGCCGCAAGACCGATCCGGGGCCGGCGTTCGACTGGGAACGCTTGCGCCGGCGCCTCGCGCCGCGGCCGCGATGAGCAGCCTGCTGCAGCTCACCGACGCGGGCCTTTACTGCCCGGCGGGCGACTTCCACATCGACCCATGGCAGCCGGTGGCGCGCGCGCTGATCACCCACGCGCACGCCGACCACGCGCGGACCGGCCACGCTGCCTATCTCGCTGCCGCCGACGGGCTTGCGCTCCTGCGCGCGCGGCTCCCGGCCGACGCCACGATCGAGACGCTGCGCTACGGCGAAGCGCGGCGGATCGGCAGCGTCGAGGTGTCTTTCCATCCGGCCGGCCATGTGCTCGGGAGCGCGCAGATCCGCCTGGCCGGACCCGGGGCCACGACGGTCGTGTCGGGCGACTACAAGCTTGCGCCGGACCCGACCTGCGCGCCCTTCGAGCCGGTGCGCTGCGCGACGTTCGTGACGGAGTCCACCTTCGGTCTGCCGATCTTTCGCTGGGATCCGCCGCCACTCACGATGCAGGCGATCGCCGACTGGTGGTCGGCGAACGCCGCGGCCGGCGACGCCAGCGTGCTGTTCGCCTACGCGCTGGGCAAGGCGCAGCGAGTGCTGGCAGGACTCGCCCACCTGCTGGGCGACCTCCCGGGACCCGTCTATTGCCACGGCGCAGTCGAGCGCATCAACGTCGCCTACCGTGACGGCGGTGTACCGCTGCCGCCGACGCACCCGGTTGCCGCGGCGCCCGCGGGGACGACCTGGGCCGCGGCGCTGATCCTCGCGCCGCCCTCGGCGCAGGGCACGTCCTGGCTCCGTCGGTTCGAGCCCTGCCGCACGGCGTTCGCGTCGGGCTGGATGGCGATCCGGGGGACACGACGCCGCCGCAATCTCGACCGCGGCTTCGTCCTGTCCGACCACGCCGACTGGCCGGCCCTCAACGCCGCCGTGGACGCGACAGGCGCCTCCGACGTTCTGGTCACTCACGGCTACCAGGACGAGGTCGTCCGCTGGCTCGAGGAAACCGGGCGGCGCGCGGCGCGACTCGATACCCGGTTCGAGGGCGAAGCGGGCGCCGACGCGCCCGCCGCTCCCGACGGCGGCACGGAGCCCCCTTCGCCGACCGACCCGACGGATCCTGCCGGGTCCGGCTGACCCCCGGCGCCGCGCCGCCGGCGCGTCCTGCGCGACCGTTCGGACGCCCCGGAGCCAGCCCCGGGGATGCCGCGAATTTCGTTGTATAATCGACGGTTTATGCAGCTCCTCGCGGATTACTTCCCGCTTCTGCTGTTCTTCGTCGCGTTCAAGTGGCAGGGCATCTATGTCGCCACTGCCGTCGCGATCGCGGCCTCGGTCGTGCAGCTCGCCTGGTTCGGCTGGCGGCGCAAGCTCTCGGCAGTGCATTGGCTGTCGTTCGCGATCATCGTGATCTTTGGCGGGGCGACGCTGCTCCTGCAGGACGAGACCTTCATCAAATGGAAGCCGACGGTACTTTATGCGGCATTCGGGCTGACGCTGGCGGGCGGCAAGCTGCTGTTCGGCCGCGACCTGATCGGCGTGCTGCTGAAGGACCTGACGCTGCCCCCGGGCGTGTGGACGTGGCTGACGTGGTCCTGGGTGGCGTTTTTCGCGTTCATGGCCTGCGCGAACTGGTACGTGGCCTTTCACTTTCCGCTCGACACGTGGGTCAACTTCAAAGTCTGGGGAGGGATCGGACTGTTCCTCCTGTTCGCGCTGGCGCAGGGCTTCGTGCTCGCGCGCCACGTTTCGGAGCCGTCGTCGTGACCGCAGGCGCGCTGCTGGAGACCCGCTTGCGTACGCTGGCGCCGTCGGTCCTCGAAATCCACGATGACAGCGCCGAGCACGCGGGGCATGCCGGCGCCGCGGGCGGCGGCGGGCACTTTTCGGTGACCATCGTGTCCGAGCACTTCCATGGCCTATCCCGGCTGGCACGCCATCGCGCCGTGCTGGAGCAAGTCGGAGACCTGATTCCCCATCCGGTGCACGCGCTCGCAATACGCGCGTACGCACCCAATGAGTTTCCATCCTGACGAAAGGATCCTACGCAATGAATCGAAACATCATCGCGGTCGCACTGCTGGCCGCCCTTCTTCCTGCGGCCGCGGTCGCCCAGGCGCCCGTCAAAGGCAAGGACGCGCCCGCCAAGTCCGCCGCGCCGGCTGCCAAGGCCAGCGACAAGGTGCTCTACCCGCCCGCCCAGTTCGACCTGCTGCTGAAGGAACGCGTCGCCCAGGGTCAGCAGGACACGCCCGAGCTGCGCAACGCGGTTCGCGAAGAACTGAATACGCGCGAACTGCTCCAGCGCGAAGCCCGCAAGCAGGGCCTCGACAAGACCAACGACGTGAAGACGCAGATGGACCTCGCCGGGCAGACCGTGCTCGTGCGCGCGTACGTCGCTGACTGGATGTCCAAGAACCCGGTGCCGGAATCCGACCTCAAGGCCGAGTACGAGAAGATCAAGGGCCAGATCGGCGACAAGGAATACAAGGTGCGTCATATCCTCGTCGAGAAGGAAGACGAGGCGAAGGACGTGATCAGCGAGCTGCAGAAGGGCGCCAAGTTCGAGGATCTCGCCAAGGCGCGCTCGAAGGACCCGGGCTCGAAGGACCGCGGCGGCGACCTCGACTGGAACGCGCCGGCGGGCTTTGTGAAGCCGTTCGGCGACGCGATGGCCAAGACGCCGAAGGGCAAGTTCACGCCGCAGCCGGTGCAGACGCAGTTCGGCTGGCACGTCATCCTGGTCGAGGACGTTCGCGACGCGAAGGTGCCGCCGTACGACGAGGTGAAGCCGCAGCTCCAGCAACGGATGCAGGCGCAGTGGCTCGACAAGTATTTCAAGGAGCTCCGCGCGAAGAACGGTATCTGACCGTCGCGCAGCAGCGCGAAAGGGCGGGCGCCTGGCGTCCGCCCTTTTCTTTTGCGCGCGGCGGGCGGGAGCCCGTACGCGAGTGCCGCGGCGCGATGCTATCCTACGGCGCTTCGCGGGCCCGCCGCCCGCGGCACAAGATCAATCCCCGGAGGAGCACCCCATGGCGGCCATTCGCCATCCCAAGGATTTTTGGTCGGGAATTCTGTTCGTCGCGATCGGCACCGCCGCCGTCGTGCTTGGTTCCAAGTACAACCTCGGCACCGCCGCGCGAATGGGGCCGGGCTATTTTCCGCGGGCGCTCGGCATCCTGCTGATCGTCCTCGGCGCGATCGTCGCGCTGCGCGGGCTGCGTCTCAACGGGTCGCCGATCCCGAAATGGAAATGGCGCCCGATCGTGATCGTCCTCGGCAGCGTCGTGCTGTTCGGACAGATCGTGCAGACGGTCGGCCTCGCGCTGTCGACCATCATCCTGATCGTGCTCGCCAGCACGGCGAGCCACGAGTTCCGCTGGAAGGAATCGATCATCGTCGCCGTGCTGCTCTCGGCGCTGTCGGTGGGCGTGTTCATCATCGGGCTCAAGCTCACGCTGCCGATCTGGCCGAGCTTCGGCTGACGGGGCGCCATGGAACTTTTCCAGCACCTCGCTCTAGGCTTCGGCGTTGCGCTGACGCCGATCAACCTGATGTATGCATTCATCGGCGTGCTGCTCGGAACGCTGATCGGCGTGCTGCCCGGCATCGGCCCCGTGGCCACGATCGCGATGCTGCTGCCGACGACGTACGCGCTCCAGCCGGTGTCGGCGCTGATCATGCTCGCCGGCATCTACTACGGCGCGCAATACGGCGGCTCGACGACGTCGATCCTCATCAACATGCCGGGCGAGACGTCGTCGGCCGTCACCTGCCTCGACGGCTACCAGATGGCGCGCAAGGGCGAGGCCGGCGCAGCGTTGTCGATCGCCGCGCTCGGCTCGTTCTTCGCCGGCTGCGTGGCGACGGTGCTGGTGGCGGCGGTGTCGACGCCGCTCTCCGCGCTCGCGCTCAAGTTCGGCCCGGCCGAGTACTTCTCGCTGATGACGCTCGGCCTCATCGGCTCCGTCGTGCTGGCGCACGGCTCGCTCATCAAGGCGATCGCGATGGTCGTCCTCGGGCTCTTGCTCGGCATCGTCGGCACCGACGTCAACTCGGGCGTCGCGCGCTTCGACTTCGGCATTCCGGAGCTGTCGGACGGCATCGGCGTCGTCAGCGTCGCCATGGGCCTGTTCGGCTTTGCCGAGATCATTGCCAATCTCGAGTCCACCGAGGTCCGCGAGCTCCTGACGAACAAGATCAAGGGATTCTGGCTCACCGGCAAGCAGTTCCGTGCCGCAGCGCCGGCAGTGCTGCGCGGCACGGCGATCGGTTCCGTCCTGGGCATTCTTCCGGGAGGCGGCGCAATGCTGTCCTCGTTCGCCGCCTACGCGGTCGAAAAGAAGATCGCGGCTGATCCGTCGCAATTCGGCAAAGGAGCGATCCAGGGCGTGGCCGGGCCGGAATCCGCCAACAACGCCGGTGCGCAGACGTCGTTCATCCCGCTCCTTACGCTCGGCATTCCCGAGAACGCCGTGATGGCGATGATGGTCGGCGCGATGACGATCCACAACATCCAGCCGGGCCCGCAGGTGATGACGTCCAATCCGGGCCTCTTCTGGGGCCTGATCGCGTCGATGTGGGTCGGCAACGCGATGCTCGTGGTGCTGAACCTCCCGTTGATCGGCA
>Ga0157379_10004288_pt1 | contig 12181 bp, 14 predicted proteins | sample S25metaG_FD_121802 | JGI IMG/M metagenome (GOLD analysis project Ga0157379, IMG submission 121802) | Switchgrass rhizosphere microbial communities from Kellogg Biological Station, Michigan, USA - S2-5 metaG | ecosystem: Host-associated > Plants > Roots > Rhizosphere > Soil | place: USA... | reverse complement strand
TGACGGAGATGTAGAGCGTGCTTCCTTCAGAGCGTTCAAGATCATACTGTCCCCAGCTGTAACATTGAGTGGTCCTTGACGTTCGCCTCCGCCAAGTGACGCTTTAGGACCACTGTTTTGAGGTGTTTCGGTTTCTTGGTTAGCGTGTTTCAGCTTCCACTCGGTTTCAGGACTGTAGATGATCTTCTCGAGCTTGAAGCGTTTACGAGCGGATACAGGCGGACAGTTTCGAATGATAACTTCGTCTCCAATCTGCAAGGCTACAGTTTTCTGGTAAGCTTGAGAAAGAATAAATGACTTCAACGGCCCTTACATTCTTCAGGATCGTGTGTTAGGTATTTCTTGCTCCTTTCAACTTCCTTCGGAATGTTGGTTGCGAATCGAAACGCGAAGATCCAAGGAAACTCACTTTTCGAGTCTTTTTATGGACCGTTGTACGACTGACTAGAACTGTAGCGGTCTTCTGCATAACCCCAACCTTCGTAACAACGCCCTTGAAAGCCATCGGAGGCATGGTGGTGGAGAGATTTTAGATAAAAGTTCCGCTTACATAAAGAGGGACCCATATACGTTCACAGAATACCTTTGCTTTGCTCCCACCTTCACATATTCAACATGAACCCAACCAACTGGAATATGTCTCTGGAAGGACTGAATATATGACATGTTTCTGACGAAGGAGGATAATAAGATGTCACTAGCCGATAGAAATTATAGGCAGGCTAGTTTGAGGGGCAGGTGGATACCAACACTGGTAGGCATTCAATGTTTCGTACTCTTAACCATCAACCATTTCCAATTAGAATTTAGATTTAGGAAAATCAAGGGGCGGCCCGATTGTGTCCGACGGTGGTCTTATTAAGGAAAAAATTTCAACATTGCCACCTGACATAGCTTTCTGGGGAATTCGCAAATGCTTTGTACACTGTACAGCATGTCCGAGACGGAATCGTCAACAGAACGACGAATTCTTCCATCATTTGAAACTTCAACTCGAGCAGACAGTCTCAGCCTTTCAGCAAGTAGACGATCGATTTTGCTCATACTTATTACTCAGGTCAACATATACTAGTCCAATGGTGGCCTTATTGGGGCGCTGTCTGCATCTACAGTTGTGTTATTACACTGATTCCTATGTAGGAAGGACAAACGTGCAGGTCTTCAGCTTACTTAACAGGGGCTATAGGTTGAAAACCCAACCTAATTTTACTCCACTTTGACATTCTTTTGAATGGGTGCTGTCACTCACCCAACAACCGAAAATGGACCTAGGCCCACTGCGAATAGCCCTAACAACTCTGGTGGACGAGCTGGCAGGACGTAGCCGAGCATAAACAACAGCAGTTTCTGATCCCGAAGCGTCGTTGGATACGTCTGGAACAATGTTTCTCAGAGTCGACTTGCCACTACCAAAAAATATTCCCACATGAATAGCACATCTCATTCTTCGGCTCAAAGAAATTTATATATAGAATATGCCTACACAGCTTGTGGTGGCGACTCTACCTGAATAGTCTGCGTACCAGTGCCAAGCCATGATTTTTGTCTGTTATGTCAAACAAAGTGCACCTGCGTTTCTCACTTCAAATCTATAACGGATTACATGGGAACTGGGTTGCCATGTATCCGTCTCTCCAGCGCGGTTATATCTATCCTCGAGTTCTTTCGTTCATTGTGTATAACAGCCTCGCTGTTGCCTCACCCTCTCTTTTCTCGTTCCTTGCGGACCATGTCTGAGAACGAAAGTGATCTCTCTCCAAACACAGGCCGCGGGACATACTCTCTTCCCCAGAGACGCCGTGCTGCACTTCAGCAGATCGACGAGGCCAGCTTCAAGTACGTCGGAATTCGAATTTTGCTTTCGTCATCTAAGCTGTTTGTGTTACATTCAGTCGCTTCCACATTAAGGTGTGCTTGGTTGCGGGTGTTGGGTTCTTCACCGATGCGTATGGTATGCTGTTAACTGAACTGAAATGCATATTTTTGAAAAATTGAACCATTTTTCCTGAATGAGATTTGTTCGCAATCAACATTGCAAGCACCATGATTGGCAACGTTTACGGGGGTAAGAATCGACTTAAACTATAATTCGGTTGCAATATAACCACTTTCAAAGACTCGCTAAGTGATAGTGGTAGAATGCTCAATAAAATCCAGGAAGTTGGGCTTAAGGTGGCTTCTCCTATTGGTACACTGTGTGGTCAAGTCTTTTTTGGGTGGCTTGCAGATCGAATCGGTCGAAAGCGTGCATGTAGGTCTATCAAGTACAATGATTTGATGACGCATTCTTCTTCTAAATATTGTTAGATGGAATAGAGCTCATCATTATCATCAATGCTACCGTCGTCCAGGCTCTTTCAGGACAAGGCCATGCTGTTGGTATTGTCGGTGTCCTCGCCCTATGGAGATTCGTTATGGGTATAGGCATTGGTGGCGATTATCCTCTTTCTGCTGTCATAAGCTCGTCAGTATCTCCATGGTGTTTCCCATTCCCTTTTGCTTATGCCCTGCAGTGAGTTTGCTTCTACCCGTATCCGTGGACGTATGATGACTGCTGTCATTGCTGCTCAAGGATGGGGTCAATTCTCTGCTGCTGTTGTCGGTATCGTTGTTGTCACTGCCTACAAGAACCAAATTTTGAACAGTCTTGATCTGTCAGATCCCAGCACTGTCGACAGTTGCTGGCGTCTCATCATTGGCCTTGGAGCCATTCCTGCAGCTCTCGCACTGTACTTCCGTCTCACCATTCCTGAAACTCCCCGTTTCACTATGGACATCGAGATGAACGTTCACCAGGCCTCTAAAGATATTCATAGCTTCTTTACCGATGGCACATTTGGTATTGACCACGAAAAGGTTGTTCAAAGGGCTCAAGGCCCCAGGGCTTCCCGACGGGATTTCATTAACTAGTAAGCTTCTTGCCTCTTCTCGGTTGTGATTCTAACATTTTGGCAGCTTCGGGCAGTGGCAGAACGGCAAGGTCCTTCTTGGAACTGCGTTTTCTTGGTTCGCCATTGATGTATGCCTCTTGAAAATTCTTCTGTGACGGTTTTTTACAATGTTCCTTCAGGTTGCTTTCTATGGTATTGGTCTCAACAATAGCCCATTCTTAAACAATATTAAATTTGTCAAACTACCGTCAACTGCCCACCCTCAGTCCGGAGTTACTATCTACCAGAACTTGATCAATTTGTGTATTGGGAATACCATTTTGTCTGTTGCTGGCCTGATTCCTGGATATTATGCCACCATGCTGCTAATTGATTCTGTGAGTAGCATTCCATAACTGTATCCTCAACCTCCCCTTACCAGCTTTCAGGTAGGACGAAAACGAATACAACTCATGGGTTTCATTGTCCTCACGATCCTTTTTATCATCATGGGCTCGGCTTACGGGACGATCAGCAAACACAACGGTGCCTTTATATCTCTGTACTGCATCGTCAATTTTTTCCAAAATTTTGGTCCAAACGTAACCACTTTCATTGTACCCGGTGAGGCATTCCCAACTCGCTACCGTTCGACAGCATATGGTATCTCAGCAGCCTCTGGTAAACTGGGAGCCATTATTGGGCAGTTTGCTTTCACTTTCTCAAATAGAACCTCAATAAATCCGGCCCTCCTAATCAGTGCCTTCTTCATGTTTATAGGTATCTTCTCGACTCTCCTCATACCCGAGACCAAGGGACGTTCCCTAGAAGATATTTCAAACGAGAACCAAGATACATTCCTTCGAGATGTTCCGTACCAATGATGACTGAAATAATAACAGAGTTATCATTTCTCCCGTGCCTGTGAAAGCATATTTTGAAATCCTCATTTTTTACTATGATGTATAAACAGATTGATTAGGTACAAATGGCAAAAGAATAATTGTTTACTTTGGTGGCCCCAGGGGACGAGCCTCTTGCGAGTCTTTGGAATCAGTGCCTCAAATACTTGTTTCATCTATCAATCATTGTCTACTGCTTATCGACTTCTCTTCTAACTGAATCCCTTCCTACCCCGAGGGGAATTCTTTATTAGTTGTTACATAATCGTTTTTCGATGGGTAACAGGCGTTTTTGAATATCGATCCACAAAGCACTCGTGGGTATTTCACAAGAAAACAGGCTTCCTCTGTGGTAGTTGATTGGTTACAAGATAGAACGAAGTGCCGTGGGCTGTGTTCCTTTGAGCCCTCTACGCCCTCATTTTTGATCGAGGCCATATGCTGGGTGCATGTGTTCTTTCGCCGCGATTCCGGTGCCTTTCCTGTTTCTTTCAGGAGTTGGTCACCCAGTAATCTCCAATATCCGTCTCTCTGTGGAGCATCATACAAATCTCAGACAGTGTTTAGTATAACATATGGGAATGTCTGAACTTACATTGACAAAGAATGGCCTCATCGTCAGCGTGTATCGAATGCTTCTCTGTTTGGCAAATGTTAAAGCATGTAAACGCATAGGCGGGTATAAGTTACTCGCCCCAGCGGGAGTGTCTCCGTCTCCGAACTGGAAGAAAGGATACCGCGTCCCGATCGCAGTCCTCAACCCGGCCAAAGTCTGTCGTTTTGTCGGGGGAGCGGTTGCTAAACGCGACTGATGAGAGCCGGCCAGGAATGAGGAGGACTACCATCATTAACCCTTTGTTGCCCGCCAGTCAGGGTGAAGAGGCTGCTAGCCCAGCCAGGGTTCTTTGCTGCAGAACGGCGAGTGTATGCACCATTATACTTTAGTTAGGCGTAGAAAAGTGTCAAACATCTTAAGGACAAATAACAGTCGCGATGGTACGAGAAGAGATGCCTTGGACCGGCACTCCTGGCCATGTCTTCACTAGATTAGAGGATGAATTCCAAGGTCAGTTTAGATCACCTTTGATTTACAAAATGGGAGTATTCCATTTCGAGCATGTATTAAAGAGGTGAATCCCGCATGTTAAGCTTCGTAAGGTATATTTTATTGTTATCTTCGATGCGAAAGGAAATTTAAAATCAACACGGAAAAGAAATAATATTCTGTCCGATCTATCATTGGGATCGAAGAGCATCAAAACAACAAAACAATTAATCAGCTGCCTCCTGTGGCCTAGCAATGAGCTTAACGGCCGAAACCTTCCCTTCGTAAGACCTAGTTAGGCCACCAACAACTCCTGCAAGACCGTTTGGCAGGACCTCAACTTTAGTGGGCTACAGGAATACAGTCAGAGTCGCCTAACAAAATCAAGGGAATTAATACTCACTATAACGTTTCCTAGAGTCAAATACTTGGTGATATGGGGCTGCAGCCCAGCAGCAAATTCGCGGTGGGCATACGAACTCCCAAAGACACGACCAAATTTCTTGTCATCTTTGGATCCTTTCAAAGATTCCTTAGGTTCCTGAAGAAGGACGAGTGATCCACCAGGCGCAAGAATAGTCCACGCTTGCTCCTGAGTCTCCCCGGAGATTGTATCGAATATCGTCCTCGGGGGTGACGGGAAGGTATTCTTAGCCTCGGCCGCAATGTCTGATTTACGGTCAATGACATGGGTTGCTCCGAGAGACTTCAGCAGTTCGGCATTGTGCAAGGAAGCAGTCGCAGCAATGGTGGTGAACCCTGAAAGTTTGGCCAGTTGAATCACTATTATTGGTTCCCATCAGTATCAGAATAATTAGAGGAAAGAAAAAATTCGTACCGTATTGACCCACAGCTGTGGCTCCTCCAAAGACAAGAATTCCTTCGCCTTTATACTTTCCCTCTCCGCCTTCCCAAGGAGGTGTAAGGCCTGCACCTTGCTTCTTCTCTGAGGCTATATAGAGACCAATAGCTGCCGTTAAAAATCCAACAGGAAGAGACGCCGCCTGGTCAAAGGAAATATTTTCGGGGATCTGAGTTATTTGTCAATACGTATAGTCTAATGTAAAAGCTTGTTGAAGACCCACTTCAGCAGCAAGATCTGCCGGAACAGTCGCATATTGTTGGAAGGTGCCTTTCTCAGGGGAGAACATGCCTTGGAAGAAACTGGACGGAATCATTTTAGGAAACTATCGGTAAATAATAACGGTACAAACGTACACTTTATCACCTCTGGAGAGGCTCGTCACTCCTTCTCCGACCTCTTCGACTGTGCCGGCTCCTTCACATCCTAAAACAGTCGGATAATTCTGGACCATATACCCATATTTCTGCACCTTCCAGTCTAGAGGATTTAAACCTGTTGCGCGAATCTGGGAGACCGAACAAATAGTAAGTATACACCCAGAATAACGTTCTAGGGCAGAGACTTACCTTTACAAGTACCTCGCCGCTTCCTGGTTTGGGGATGGCGGTTTTGACAAGTTCAAAGTTGGCTTGTTTGTTCGGAAGGACGAGGGCCCTTTGTGTAGGTGGTTTGAAGTGAGAATGTATAGTGTTTGAGATGCATTCCATTGTTGCTATGAGGGGCTGTTTGACGGTGTCCCATCCCGACCGGTCTAACTTATACTCGGGAGGTGCTTGCGGTCGCGAAAGCAAGTCGAGCCTCTGGGACGTTAACGCGTCATGACCATAAGGTGGATTTATCAGCAGCAAAGTCTCAATCTAATCAGATTGGGCATCCGTTTCATCAACGTTGCGGTTTTGCGAAGACGCGTCCTCCCGGCCAGCCGCAATCGCTTTGATGGTGAAGCACTCAGCCTGGAAAGTGCATTTATTCATCAAGTATGTTGTCTTCGGCTTCGGTATACAAGTAGAGCCGGAATTTCCGTCTTGGTAAGACGAGGGCATTCGCAAGCTGACCAACACCGCAACAACCAGCAGTGGGTGCTGTTGGACAGTGATGGACAACTCCGGATATGTTGCAACTGCGCCATTATTGGTGATTACGGCTCCACGCGCCAAAGTTGCCGCTAAGCATAAGATTCAAGTTTACTTATAGTGGAAGACTAAGGAGCGCTACGGAGAACCTCAAGACTGCGACTGACACTCGGCGTAAGTTTGCAATCCCCCCCAACCCCTTCAAAAAAGCCAATCGGGGCTAATATTCACCAAAAGCTGACTCAACTATTATAGTTTAAAAAAAACAGGTTTATGAGACTCCCTTTACGCAGCAAGGAAGGAAAACTTTGTTTAACCTCTTGAGAACAGCAGAGCTGTTCAATTATAGCCAGCCAAATTTAGAAGGTTTCTCCTCTTTCGGACTTTAGCAAAAGACAGTGGTCTAGTGCAATGTTGTAATGTTTTTGATAAAACTGCACCGAAAAGACGACAAGATCCTCTTTGATTATTCGGAGAATATCTCTATTATTTTCTTTTATCTCTCATGAACAAAATGGGAGTCATCGCCACCAGCCGTAGAACGGTTTAACCGTTACATCATTAACGTCAAGAGATCTTTACCAAAAACTAAGTTTAGAGCCCTTTGCAAACTTAAATACTTATTTTTTGATAAAACCTATTACCATCCATCCTTTTTCATCACTTTCGACTCTTTAGGAATAGTGTTTTTTTCGTCTCTGCACGCAGGTTATTCTTGCGAGACTTCTCATTCAAATTTAAACATACTGATTGTGAGTCTGAATTGACAACAAAATACGGAATAAGAGATTCTGATTCTGACATTTTGTTAGTGGCAATTCAGAAGAAAACCCATAGGACTTTATTATTTAACCAGGTATTTACCAATGGGTAAATAGCATACCCACGGATATGACTCGGTTTCGTCATTGACACCCAGGGATATTACTGTCTATTTATCTCCGGGTTGACTCGTAAATAAACCCATAATCCAGCCGTCACAAGAACGCTTGTCCGTGTTTTTTTTTTTTAGCAGATTCTAAACGCAGTATTTCCCAAGCACATCCTCTAAATCAGGTAGGCTCAAGACAAGCTTCATATCCATAAACATCAAAAATTATATTCTACGTCTTGGAATTTCGGATAAAAGACCTCAAGCTGGATAGTTGTGTGACTTGTGTCCTCGCCGTGGCCAGTTGTCTCTTGAACGAGGTTAACGAGTTTCTCCCAGCAAGACTGGAAGACACCCCTCCAGACCTTGTCCTTATAGTGCTGGATGAAGGGGAAATACTACTGAACATTTAAAATAAGGGACATACAGACGGTCCTCGACACTTACAATTTTGCACTCTTCATCCCCGGCAGGAATCAGCAACGGCTTGCCGTCGTTAGGGCACTCTGGGGAATGAGGGAAAGCACCTTTCGAGTATGAAAAACACCTGTAGTCGAGGGATCATGCGCACGTCCCTCTTACTTATATGATCCAAACCCTAAACACCCTTTCCTCGCTGTCTTGTTAACAGAGCAAACTTCGAACGTGTCTTCCGGGTTCTCCCTGGTACACATCCAACGTATCCAGTCCATATACAGACACATTGAACTAATGCTCTTCTTTTCCTCCTCTGTCGAACCTTGCTTGGTTGTTTTCCAGTTCTGTCTGGTAAGGGTGGTGTAAAGCGAGATGCCGGACCGTTTGGCTCAAGACGTCGCAAAGCCTCGAAATCTGTAACCAAGACACGAAGGTAAATTTTGTATAATATGTCCCACCAGAGCTCTGGGAAGAAAGATGGGAATTACTCACTACCACACTCGGTTGCAAACTTGCGAACGATCGTGAATGAGCTCGTTTGATAATCTTTATACTGAGGGAACACAATAACAATGCTGGCTATCATTTGGACTTCTAGCCCAACTCATACTCCTTGGGACGGAGAATCCTGTATGCGCAAGTTAGTCTCTCGATACGGAAAGTTAAAATGTACTCCTGAACATTGCTAGTCTAAGAAAGAAAGGCGAGACTCGGCTTCCGTCCTTTTTATGGTGAGGAGAAGGCCTGTGGCATCTTTACCATTCATCTTGTTATGCCACGAACGGGCGAACGGTATATCCGTCAAAACGTCCGACCAGTTATAATATTGCGGGGTAATGATTTGGGCTGTGGGTTTCTTGTACCAGATTTTCACCGTCCCCACTCAGGTTAATTAAAAATCGATGGCCCACCAAAATTAAGAAAGGAATTTAGGGATTCTTTGCGGGCGAGTCTAGAGGAAGTGTGAGAGTCTTCTCTTCGGGTTCCTGATGGAGTAATTCGCTGCTGACATCGATAACACCTCTTCTCAAACGGTTTGATTTACTCCACTCACATGTCGATTTCGTCAAATTAGCGTCGGCCGCTAGAAGCGAGGTAGAAGTTTTTCTTGGAAAATTATGTAGGAAATCGACGATGCACAGGGGAACAAGATAATCTTCGTGAGCATGAAAAATACAGAAAACAGGATATACTGGCTCAGAAATATTCGCTAATTTCCTCCAGGAGGCATTTCGCCCACGCGGACCCACAGTGTACGTAAAATGCCTCATTTCCCGCCTCTGAGATTCCTCCACGAAAATGCATGTTTGGCTTCTAAATCTTAGGCGAGAATGCATAAAAGGTATCAAGGAAGACTTGGAGAATGCGCCGCTGACGGGGATAGTTCATCGCCTGACCGTAATGACATGTGGACGAAGAACCGCTTCGAACTGAGGGACATTAGCGACGATGTGTCACGCGGTGGGCAGATATATGACGTTGGAGAGAAGGGTAAGAGGAGAGCTGGGACTGGCAGGGATATAAAGGCGGAGCAGGCGAGACTGGATGGCGTGTTTGGAATCATGGTGGTGGGCGTAACTGCTCTTTTGCTGCTTTTCGCGTGGAACGGCGTGTATGGCAGTAGGCCTGTCCATTTTACAACGAGCTCGAGGAATTTGACAGGCAACGTTGCGGCGTGTCCTGGCGAGTGTATTAACTTTGAGGGGGTGTTGTATGCTGATAGTTCGCAGGATATACACTTTCATCACTGCAGAATACCGCACATGGTCTTACTGCACACCTTTCTCTCTCTGGGGAAGCATGCAATGCTCTTGGACTTGACATCCAGAACCTGACAGTCGAAGTGACATATGAAACCCAACAACGGTATGCTTTATTATACTTCCTTATACTCTAACTCACACCATACAGCCTTCATGTCAATATCTTCGACACGGCTTCCACTCAATTCGTCATCCCACCCTCTGTCTTTACTCGCCCTTCTCCTCCAACAAAGTCACTTACCCAAACCTCGGACCTCGTCTTCAACTTTAGCCCCCAACCCTTCGCATTCTGGATCACACGCCGAGATGACCCATCTGGCGAACCGCTCTTCGATACACGAACAACTTCGTTACCAAAAACGCCTATTGCGCCTGTCATACCAGATGATAACTCTACGGCCCTAGATAATTTTGACCTGATTTTTGAGGACCAGTATTTACAGGTGAGTACACGAATTAGGACGAGACTGAGTACTCACATTATGGCCAGTTAACCTCTGCATTACCCAAGGGGGCCAATATCTATGGTCTTGGTGAAGTAGTTGCCGCTAGTGGATTCCGACGAGATGTAGGTGACGTCGGACCAGGGACGATTCAAACCATGTGGGCACGTGACACGGCTGATCCCGTTGACGAGAATGTGTATGTCCTTTCCCATTTTCTATCTTTCCTCACAAGTCTAATATACACCTCTCCGTGAATTCAGATACGGCTCCCACCCAATCTACCTCGAACACCGCTTCAACGCAAAGACCTCCACCTCATCCTCCCATGGTGTCTTCCTCCTTTCCTCCCAGGGAGCCGACATCCTCCTCCTCACTCCACCCTCCTCTTCCAAGTCCCTAATCCAATACCGTCTCCTCGGCGGCACGCTCGACTTTTACTTCTTCTCTGGCCCCACGCCCATTTCCGTCGTGGAGCAATATGGTGAACTTGTCGGAACGCAGACTTGGATCCCTGATTGGGCTTTCGGGTTCCAATTGTGTAGGTGGGGATATGCGAATGTGAGCGAGACGAAAGAGGTTGTGCAGAGGATGAGGGATGCGAAGATCCCTTTAGAAGGTATGCTGAAATATTTCTTGTGAAATGGGTGACTGACTGATAATTTCTTACTCTAGTTATGTGGAATGATATCGATCTCTATCATGCCGTTCGCGACTTCACAACCGATCCCGTCAGCTTCCCCGTCAATGAAGTCAAAGCATTCATCGCTGCATTGGTACGCTATGCCTCCCTACTCCTTTCCGATCCTTTCTTCTAATTTATATTTAGACCGCAAACCATCAACATTGTACGTAAATTCGCGCAATGTTTCTTTCACTTTCACTGACGGTCATTGTTATACAGACATCCCTATTGTCGATGCAGCAATTGCGAAACAGGTTAACAAGACTGATATCGTGCGTTCTTCCTCTCCTTATCATCATTTCAAATCCACACGTTGAGTTTGAATTACTAGTACAACCCCTATACACGCGGTGTTGACCTAGACGTCTTTATCAAAAACCCAGACGGAACTGAATATGTCGGACAGGTGTGGCCTGGGTATACCGTATGTTTTCAATTCTTTCTTCATACTCGACATTCACTGACGATCATTCTGAAGGTCTTCCCCGACTGGTTCGCGCCCAACGCTCAACAATACTGGACCGAGGCATTAACGAATTGGTCAGAGAGCGGCGTCACATTCTCTGGTATTTGGTTGGATATGAATGAGGCGAGTTCGTTCTGTGATGGGTGGGTTGGGTTTTCCTTAAATGTTGGGAGTCACGTATTGAAAATGATAATTCACGTAGGTCCTGTGGAACTGGAATCGATATTAGCAACACAAGCGTACCATTCCTCCTCCCTGGTGTACCTGGTAATCCCGTTTCAGACTATCCAGAAGGGTATCTGTTTTTTATGCTTTCAATCATATTGCCCTATTGACACACCTTCCCCAGATATGACCCCACCGTTTCCGGTCCCAGTGGTAACATCACCGTCAACGGCACTCTTACCTTCGGCGCTGGCAACGCAAGCACCGTCATCGCTCGTTCCGTTTCTGCTTCGTTCGACGCTCCATCTATCCCAGTTAGTCTAGCCAAACGAAGCCTAGGATTAGGAGCTGGTGGCTTAGGAAAAGACGCGGATATAAACGCACCGCCGTATACTATTCATAATGGCTTTGGACCATTGAGCATCCATACGTTAGCTACGAACGCAACGCATAAGGGTGGATTCTTAGAATTGGATGTCCATAATTTATGGGGTATGATGGAAGAAAAGGTGTGTTTACGTTCCCATCTTTGCTAATATCAATACCTTTATTCTTAAATAACTTCACCAGGCCACACACAACGCCCTCCTCTCCCTCCATCCCAACGTCCGCCCCT
>Ga0157379_10004286_pt1 | contig 12183 bp, 13 predicted proteins | sample S25metaG_FD_121802 | JGI IMG/M metagenome (GOLD analysis project Ga0157379, IMG submission 121802) | Switchgrass rhizosphere microbial communities from Kellogg Biological Station, Michigan, USA - S2-5 metaG | ecosystem: Host-associated > Plants > Roots > Rhizosphere > Soil | place: USA... | reverse complement strand
GGTCCCGGCCGGCGCCAGCGTCACCGACCGCCGGCCACGCGGAGAACGACAGGATATCGCCGCGCAGCAGCAACGCCCCCAACAACGCCATCACCGCGCAGGCCACGACGGCGGCCAGGGCCGCCCCGGCGGGACGCTGGATCAGCACGCTGCGACGGCCCTCGCAACGGCGACGAGCATCACGATGCTCCGATTTCCGGCAGGAGAGCTCACGGCGCGTCGATGCCCAGGTAGTAGAAGCGTGTCGGCGGCGGATCGATCGTATCGTCGCCCGCCGGATTGGCGGGGTCCTTTCCGACCCGGCAGGCGATGATCCGCAGTGTGTTGTTGGCACCGGGGTTGCCGGTGACCCAGATCAGGTCCGAGAACCCGGCCTGCGGGGTGACGATGATGACGTCGTCGCCGATGCGGGCGTCGCCGTCGCCGGTCGGTGTCGGGGAGCTCACCTCGGCCTTCTGGCAGTCGTTGAGCCCGAAGGGCGCGAAGTCGACCGAGACCGAGCCGAAGAAGTCCCCGACGTCGGTGGTCTGCAGCGTCCCGTCGGCGATCGCAGCGCCTCCGACCGACCCGTCGGCGAGCTTGGAGGCGTTGACCGCACCGGGCGCCAGCTGCGACGCCCCGACCGCGGAGTCCGCGAGTTTCCCTGCATCCACCGACTTCGGCGCAAGCTGCCCGTTGCCGACCGCGCCGTCGGCGAGCTTGGCGCCGGTCACGGCCTTGGCGGCCAGCTGCGTGGCGCCCACCGACCCGGCCGGCGTGGCCTTGAGGGCCTTCACCGCCGTCTTGGACAGGTCTTGCGTCCCGAGCGACCCGTTCTTGATCTGGTGCGTCGTGATCGAGTTGCGGGCGATGCTCTGGCCATCGATCAGGCGCGCCGCCGTCGCCGGGCCGTCGAGGGCGATGAACAGGGCGATGAGCGCGACGACCATCGCGGGTGACGGCCGGCGCCGGAGGCGAAGCGACATCTACTGGTGTTGGAGAGGGAATGGCCGCGACCGCCCTGCCGGCCGCGTGGTACCTGCACTCTGCCATGCAGGACGGCGCTGTGCGGCCTCTCGACGGATGGACGATGCCGCCCAGCCGCTCCGGAGCACTCAGCAGTAAGTACCCCCAAGGGGAATCGAACCCCTGCTTCGAGCGTGAAAGGCTCGCGTGCTGACCGCTACACCATGGGGGCGGGTCGCTTCGGAGTCTAGGGTGGGCGGTGCCCCCGTAGCTCAATCGGTAGAGCGCGCGCCTTTTAAGCGTTGAGGTTGTGGGTTCGAGCCCCACCGGGGGCATGCCAAGGCTTCGAAGCTGTTTCACAAAGAGCTCGGCCTGAGCGAACCGGCTCGCGGCGCCAGGGCCGATGCGCGCGGATCGCCGGGCCACCAGCCCGACTCACCGCACGCATCGACCCCGGCATCCACGAATCCGGCCACGCTCACACCGAGCTCTGATTGTGAAACAGCTTCTTACGCAATCGTTAGGTCGTCCTCAGCCCACCTTGGGGTTCGTGGCGCACCATGCTCGTGCGGACGACGAGGCGGGTGGCTCTTGGACCGGCCGACCGTCTCACCCCCCTCCGCATCAAGCACAGCAGTTCCTCCCCCACCTGCCCGGCGTGGCGCCTGCGGGCGCCACGCCCGGGTGCGGGGCCACGCGGTGTCAGACGGCCGGCGGGCGGTATCCGAGCTCGTCGGCCGGGACGCCCCCCGCCACCAGGTCCGAGGCGACCTTCGCCAGTGCCGCCAGCGCGACGCCCATCGGCCCCGGTCCGAACGAGACGCGGGCCACGCCGAGCTCTTGCAGCTCGGTGACCGACGGCGAGCCCGGGCGGGCCAGCACGCTCACCGGCGCGTCGATGCCCCGGACCAGCGCCGTGATGACCTCCGGGTCGGTCACCCCCGGCACGAAGATGCAGTCGGCGCCGGCACGCGCGTAAGCCTGCCCGCGCAGGATCGCGGCCTCGGGGTCGTCGGCGCCGCGCAGGTACACGTCGGTGCGCGCGTTGATGACGACCGGCACGCCCTCCTGATCGGCCCGGTCACGCGCCGCGGCGATCCGCTCGGCGGCATCCTGCGCGTCGCGCAGCAGCGCGCCGCCCGGGACCCCGTCCTCGATGTTGCAGCCCACGGCGCCCGCGTCGATCGCACGCGCCACGGTCTGGCCCACCTCCGCCGCGGACGCCCCGTAGCCGCCCTCGAGGTCGGCGGTCACCGGCAGCGCGACGGCGTCTGCGATCTCGCCCACCAGCGCGAGCATGCGGTCGCGGCCGATGGCCTCGCCGTCGGGGAAGCCGTGCGCGGCCGCGATCGACCACGACGCCGTGGCGATGGCGCGGCAGCCGGGCACGGCGGCGACGGTCCGGGCGCTGGCGACGTCCCACACGTTGACGAGCACGAGGATCGCCGGGTCGGTGTGCAGCCGGCGCAGCGCCTGCGCGCGGGAGACGGCGTCATGGCGGGCGGAGTCCTGGGCGAGCACGTCGCAGACGTTACTAAGCGCCGCTCAGCGGCGGGCGGCACGCCCGGCCGGGCGGCCGGTGAGCTCGTCGAGCAGCAGGTCGACCGAGCGCTGGAGCTGCTCGATCGTCGCGTCCTCGACGCGGGCGACGCCGACGGCCTGGTTCAGCCACGCGTTGATCTCGCGGTGCGGGCGCCGGTCGCGCCGCCCGAGGTCGGCGACGAGCCGATGGCGCTTGTCGCGCAGGATGGCCCGCTGCTCGAACGCGCTCAGGCGCGAGGCCGACGGCGCCGGGATGTCGGGAACGGCCGGGGCGAACGCCGGCATCGCGGGCACCGCGGGCGCGACGGGGGCCACGACGGCCGGGCCGCCGAACAGCGACATCTGCGACGTCGGCGACACGTCGGCCGACAGCGCCACGAACTCGGGCGTCTCGGAGCGCTCGGTCTCGCGGCGCTCGTCGCGCTCCTCGAAGAGCTCCTCGTCGCCCGCGTCGCGGCGGCGCAGCACGTGGCGCAGCTCGCCCTCGACGTCGGCGGCGTGGCGGCGCAGCACGGGATCGGCCGGCAGGTACAGCCACGACATGTCGGCCGGCCGGCCGGCGATCGTGCGCACGAAGCGCCCGACGACCTGGCGGAAGATCAGCGGCGTCTTGGCGGCGCTGGCGTACACGCCGACGCGCAGGCGCGGGATGTCGACGCCCTCGCTGACCATGTTGACCGCGACGATCCACGCGTCGCGCGAGGCCGTGAACGCCGCGAGCTTCTTGTGCGCGCCGGCCTCGGCGTGCAGGACGACCGTCGGTGAGCGCCCGCTGACGTCCTTGAGCAGCCTGGCGATCTTGCGGGCGTGGTCGGAGTCGGCGGCCACGACCAGACCGCCCGCGTCCTTGTGGCCGCCCGCACGCGCCTCGAGCAGCCGCGCGTGCGCCGCGGCCAGGATGCGCGGCAGGCCGTCGGCCAGCTCGGCCGAGATCGCGGTGCGGTAGCGGCGCGAGGCCTCGCGCGCGGTGAGGACGGTGTCGAAGCCGGCCTCGATCACGTCCTCGCCCGAGCGCCACTGCAGCGTGCCGTCGTAGGGGATGAACGTGACGGGCCGGCAGACGCCATCGCGCACCGCGTCGGCGTAGGTGTAGGAGATGTCGGCGACCGCGACGCCCTCGGCGTCGTAGCGCACCCCGGGGATCGGCGTGGTGTCCGAGCGAAACGGCGTGCCCGACAGCAGCAGCCAGCGTGCCGCGTTGCGGAAGGCCAGCGCGAAGCCCTCGCCCCAGGCCAGCTCCTCGCCGAGGTGGTGGGCCTCGTCGGCGACGACGAGCGTGGTGCCCGTGCACTGGCGGGCCCAGCGCGCGGCGACCGAGGCGACCTTCGCGTAGGTGACCGCGACGCCGTGGAAGTCGCGCGGCGGGACGAGCTCGGGGGCGTCGGGCACGAGCTGCAACCCCATGCGGCCGGCGGCCGCGGCCCACTGGCGGGTCAGGGGCGTGGTCGGACAGGCCACGACGACCCGGTCGGCCAGCCCACGGGCCAGGAGGTCGCGCGCCACCTCGATCGCCGGGCGCGTCTTCCCGGCGCCGGGCGCCGCGGAGATCAGGAACGGGCCGGACTGCCATGTGCCCATCGCCTCAAGCGCGGTGACCTGCCACGCCCGCAATTCGTCGCTGGCAGAGGTCGTCGAGGCACGCACGCGGCGGCGAAGATTGGGCGACGGACCGGACGGAAGGAGAAAGCCCTGCTAGTGGGCCGGCCGACCCACTAGTCCGCGACGTAGGCGTCGGCTTCGACCTCGACGAGCATCCGCGGGTCGATCAGCGCCGAGACCTCGACCATCGCCGAGACCGGCCGGATCGCGCCGAAGACCTCGCCGTGCGCCAGGCCGATCTCTTCAGCGCGGGAGATGTCGGTGACGTACATCCGCGTGCGCACCACGTCGGTCAGCGACGCGCCGACGCGCTCGAGGGCCTGCGCGACGGCGGTCAGCGCGAAGCGCAGCTGCTCGCCCGGCGTGGTGCCCAGGACCACGCCGTCGGCGTCGACCGACGTGCAGCCCGCAACCCATACATGTCGGTCGGCCCGGACGACACGGGAGTACCCGATCCGCGCCTCGTAGGGACCGGGCGGGTCGGTGCCGAGCCGCTGCACCATCAGTGGCGGAAGTGCCGGCGCTTGGTGAAGACCATCGTCACGCCGGCCTCCTGCGCCGCCGCGATGACCTCGTCGTCGCGCACCGAGCCGCCCGGCTGGATGATCGCGGTGACCCCGGCCTGCACGGCCAGCTCGGGGCCGTCGGCGAAGGGGAAGAACGCGTCCGAGGCGAGCGCGGCGCCCTGCAGCGAGTCCACCTGCGCCTTCTCGACCGAGAGGCGCACGGAGTCAACGCGGCTCATCTGGCCGGCGCCGATGCCCAGCGTCGCCAGCCCGCGCGCGAGGACGATCGCGTTGGACTTCACGTGGCGCGACACGCGCCAGGCGAACAGCAGGTCGGCCCACTCGGACTCGGTCGGGCGGCGCTCGGTGACGACCTCCATCGCCTCGCGCTCGTCGCGGCCGCTGTCGCGGTCCTGCACGAGCAGGCCGCCCGTGACCTGGCGGACGTCGGGCTCCCCCAGCGCGGGCAGGCGTCGCTCCTGGTCCTCGAGGATGCGGATGTTCTGCTTCTGGGTGAGGACCTCGAGGGCGTCGTCGTCGTAGCCCGGCGCGATGAGCACCTCGATGAACTGCTGGTGGAGCTTCTCGGCCGTGGCGCGGTCGACCGGGCGGTTCAGCGCGATGATGCCGCCGTACGCGCTGACCGGGTCGCACGCGAAGGCCTGCTCGTAGGCCTCGAGCGCCGAGGCGCCCAGCGCGACGCCGCACGGGTTGTTGTGCTTGATGATCACGCAGGCCGGGACCTCGAACTCCCGCACCATGGTGCGGCCCGAGTCGAGGTCGAGGATGTTGTTGTAGGAGATCTGCTTGCCGTGGTGCTGCTTGACCTGCGACAGCACGTTCATCCGCGCCCCGACCTGGCTGTAGAAGGCCGCGCGCTGGTGCGGGTTCTCGCCGTAGGGCAGGTCGACGACCTTCTCGAAGGCGCGGATGAACAGCGGCGGGAAGTCGTCGCTCTTCTCGGCGAACCAGCGGGCGATGGCCGTGTCGTAGCGGGCGGTGTAGGCGAACGCCTCGGCGGCCAGCGACTCGCGGGTGGGCATGGAGAGCGTGCCGCCGGCGTCGCGCAGCTCCTCGAGCACCGCATCGTAGGACTCCGGCCGAACGACGACCGCGGCGTAGGCATGGTTCTTGGCCGCCGCGCGCAGCATCGTGGGGCCACCGATGTCGATGTTCTCGATGACCTCGGCCTCCGACACGCCGCGCCGCGCCGCCGTGCGCTCGAAGGGATACAGGTTGACGCAGACCAGGTCGACGAACTCGATCTGCTGCTCGTCGGCCTGGGCGAGATGCTCGCTGTTGTCGCGCACCGCGAGCAGGCCGGCGTAGAGCTTGGGATGCAGCGTCTTGACGCGGCCGTCCATGATCTCCGGGAAGCCCGTGAAGTCGCCGATGGCGCGGACCTGCAGGCCGGCGTCCTGCAGCGCCGCCGCGGTCCCGCCCGTCGACACGATCTCGACGCCGAGCTCGGCCAGGCCGCGGGCGAAGTCGACGATGCCGCGCTTGTCGGACACCGACAGCAGCGCGCGCTGGATGCGCACGGCGCCGGGCGCGGTCGGAGCCGCGGGCGAGGTCTCGGAGGCCATGGGCGCAAGGGTATCGGCGGGGCCGGGTGGGGACGGATCACGCCCGCGCGTCGACCACGCGCGCCAGCAGGCGGGCGAGCTGCTCGCGCTCACGCTCGGAGAGCGGCGCGAGGAGGTCGTCCTGCGCGGCCAGCACCGCGGACATCGCCCGCTTGAGCGTCGCGCGCCCGCTCGCGGTGAGCCGCAGGCTGTTGGCGCGGCGGTCGGCGGGGTCGCGCCGGCGCTCGACCAGGCCGAGCTCTTCGAGGTCGCCGACGATCGCGTGCAGGTCGCTGCGGTCGAGGTCGAGCCGGCGCCCGAGCCCGGCCTGCGATAGCGGCCCGGCCTCATCGAGCGTCAGCAGCACCGGGAAGTGGCTGCGACGCAGCCCGAGCACGGCGAGGTGGTCGGCGACGACGCGCGTGGCGGTGAGCGCGGCGCGGTTCAGCAGCCAACTGGGCAGCGTGCGCAGGAGGGCGGGAGGCGTGGCGTCGTCGTCCATCGGCGACGATCGTACGTCGTTGGAATCCCCAACGAGTCGTGCTACCGTTGGCCGTCCCAACGTTGGTCTCCCCAACGATACATCGATTCCCGGAGGTGCTTCCCTCATGCCGCTCGACCTCGCCGCGCTACAGGACCGTGCCGAGCTCACCGACCTCGTCTCCCGCCTCGGGCGGTGGCTGGACGGGGGCGCGCTCGGCGACCCGGCGCTCGTGCTGACCGACGACGTGCGCGTCTCGACGCCCGGAGGCGTGGCAGAGGGCCTCGAGGCCGCCGCCGCCCAGGCCCGCCGGGCCCACGCCGTGCCCACCCAGCACGTGATCTCGGACGTGCTGGCCGACGTCAACGGGGATCACGCGACCGTCTCGGCCAACCTCGTCGTGACCTTCGTCCGCCCCGAGGGGCTCGACACGATCGGCGAGCGCTACGCGTTCACCGCCACGCGCACCGCGGCCGGCTGGCGGCTCTCGTCGGTCGGCGGAGCGCAGATCTGGCGGACGCCGGGCGTAGCGCACGCTTGAGCGCCGACCGCGGCGGGCAGGCCGTGCCCATGGACGATCCGCGCCCGCACGACGACCCAGACGCCGAGCTCGAGCAGGAGGCGGACAAGCTCGAGCACGTGGGGGACAAGTTCGAGCAGCACCTCGGCGAGCTCGAGGACCACATCGACGAGGCCCGCGACAAGGCCCAGCCCGGCCGCGACGCGGCCGACGCCAGCAAGGTGGTCGCCGGCGACTGGGAGGACGTGAAGCCCGACCGGCCCGGCGGCGACGACCCTGAGGGCGCGGTCGACGGCGCGAAGGACTGAGGGCGGCATCTCGGCGGCGCTCCGGGCGGGATGCTCGCTGGCCAAGGCCCGCATAGGGCCTTTCCCAGCGAGGGTCCTGCCGCGCGCCACGGCGGGCCGCACCCGGCCCCGGTTACGCCGGGTCGACCAGCACGCGCCGCGGGTGCGACGGGTCGCGGCGCACCCGCCCGGCGGCGATGAGCCGGACCGCCTCGGGCAGCAGCGCGTGCTCGAGCGGCCGCAGCGCCGCGAGGACCGCGCCGGGATCGGACGCGCCGGGCAGCTCGATCGCGCGCTGCAGGATGATCGGGCCGGTGTCGACCCCCTCGTCGACGAAGTGCACCGTCACGCCGAAGACCCGGACGCCGTAGTCGACGGCCTGCTCCACGGCGTGCAGGCCGCCGAAGGCGGGCAGCAGCGACGGGTGCACGTTGATGACGCGGTCGGCGAATCGGCCGATGAAGGCCGGCCCGAGCAGCGCCATGTAGCCCGCCAGGACGACGAGCTCGACGCGTCGCTCGTCGAGCCAGTCGGCGATCGCCGCGTCGCGCGCCGGGCGGTCGGCGAAGTCGGCACGCGCGAAAACCCGTGCGGGCACGCCGGCCTCGGCGGCACGCTCGAGCGCCCGGGCCTCCGGGTGGTCGGAGGCCACGGCGACGATCTCGACGTCGGTGCCGTGCACCTGGTCAAGCAAGGCCTGGAGGTTCGTCCCGCCGCCCGAGGCCAGGACGCCGACCCGCAACGCCATCGGCGCTACGCGGCCTCGATCGACAGCGAGGGCTGCGCCGAGCCGGCCCGCAGGACCGGGTACGGGCCGCCGGTCGAGACCAGGCGCCCGTCGGCGAGCAGCGCGTCCACCCGCGCCAGCACCGTCTTGCCGGCCAGGTGGGCGTAGGTGCCGTACTCGGGCAGGCCGTCCCACGAGTTGCGCAGCACGACCTGCGCCCGGCTGCCGCGCAGCACGTCGGCCACGCGCGTCCGGCCGATCGACGGCTTGGCCTGCGCGACCACGGCGAGGATCGCGTCGTCGACGCTCGCGTGCCGCGCCGTCCCGGCGTCCGGGCCCCCGCCGGCGTGGGCCGCCGCGGCGCGGGCCGGCGGGGCGGGCACGAGCGCCGGATCGCACACGTCGCAGCAGGCGACCTGGGGGGCGGGCTCGTTGCGGTCGCCGAAGTGGCGCAGGATCGCCGCGCGCCGGCACTCGACGTTCTCCACGAACGCCCACACCGAGCGGTACTGGCGCCAGCGTGCGCGCTGGCCCTCGGCCGCCGACGTCCGCGCCGCGGCCCTGGCGCGTCCGTCGTACGCCCCGGTGATGCGGCCGCGCGCGCGGTCCATCGGCGCGGGCGCGGGCTGCACGACGCCGGCCCGCGCGAGGTGCCCGATGATCGCCCGGACGCGCTCGGCCTCGTCGTCGAGCTCGGCCACCCCGATGTCGAAGCGCCCGCCGGCACCGGCGACGAGCAGGCGCTGCGCGACGCCGTCCAGCAGCGCGTCGGAGACCTCCGCCCGCTGGATGAAGAACACGTGCAGGCCCTTGTCGCGCGGCTCGGCGAACAGCAACGCCCGGGCCGGCGCGCCGTCGCGGCCCGCACGGCCGGCCTCCTGGTAGTAGGCCTCGACCGACGGCGGCACCACCTCGTGGCAGACCGTCCGCACATCGGCCTTGTCGACGCCCATCCCGAAGGCGTTGGTCGCGACGACGACCTCGACGTCGCCGTCCATGAACCGTCGCTGCGCCGCCGTGCGCTCGGCGCGGCCGAGGCCGGCGTGGTAGGCGAGGACCTCGGTGCCGAGCTGCTGGGTGAGGCGATCGGCGAGCCGCTCGGCCGCCTTGCGCGTGCCGGCGTAGACGATCGCCGGGCGGGCGCCGTCCTCGCGCAGTGAGGCGGCGATGCGGGCGTGCTTGTCGGCCGTCGTCGCACACGGCACCACGGCGAAGCTGAGGTTCGGGCGGTCGAAGCCCGTGGTGACGACCGCCGGCTCGTGCAGCCCGAGCCGCGCGACGATGTCGCGCGCCACCTCGGGCGTCGCCGTCGCCGTCGAGGCGACGAGCGCCTTGGCGCCCAGCCAGCGCGCCGCATCGGCCAGGCGGAAGTAGTCGGGCCGGAAGTCGTGGCCCCACTGCGAGACGCAGTGCGCCTCGTCGACGACGAAGAGCCCGATCGGCACCTCGCGGATCGCCTCCAGGAACCCGGGCGAGGAGAACCGCTCGGGCGCGACGTACAGGAGCCGCAGCTGCCCGGAGCGCGCTCGGGCCAGCGCCTCGTGGTTGGCCGCGGCGTCCTGCTGGGAGTTCACTACGCCGGCAGGGGTGGTTGGGCCGAACCGCCGTGCCAGCGCGTCGACCTGGTCCTGCATCAACGACACCAGCGGCGACACGACGATCGTGAGGTCGTCGCGCACCAGCGCCGGCAGCTGGTAGCACAAGGACTTGCCGGCGCCGGTGGGCATCACCACGAGCACGTCGCGCCCGTCGACGGCCGCGCGCACCGCCGCCTCCTGGCCGGGGCGGAACGCGGTGAAGCCGAAGTGCTGGTGGAGGGCGGCGTGGAGATCCATCGGGGGCGGCTGACCATAGCGACGCCTCCGGAGGCGACCGCGCGCCGGGACGAAGTCGCCGCAGACGCGGCCCTTCGGCGTCACACCCCGGTGCGCTCCCGTGACGCGCGCACCCGGGCGGCGACCGCCGCGCGCACCCCGGCGACCAGCTCGGGCGGCGCCTTGTCCACCGACCCGGCGTCAAACGGCGGCTGCGGGTCGTACTCGATCCCGAGCTGGATCGCCATGGCCGTGTCCTGGCCCGCGATGCGCGCGGCCAGCGTCAGCGCCATGTCGATCCCGGCCGACACGCCGGCCGCCGTGATGACCTTCCCCTGCTCGACCACGCGCTCGCCCGTCGGCTGCGCGCCGTACCCGCGCAGCGTCTCGAGCTCGAGCCAGTGGGATGTCGCGCGCAGCCCGTCGAGGATCCCGGCGGCGCCCAGCAGCAGCGAGCCCGTGCAGACCGACGTGGTCCAGGTCGTGGTCGCGTGCACGCCGCGCAGCCACTCGACCCACACGCGGTCGGTCGTCAGCGCGCGCACTCCGACGCCGCCGGGCACGACGACCACGTCGGGCGCCGCCGCCTCCTCGAGCGACACCTCGGCGAGGATGCGCAGCATCCCGTTGTCGGTGCGGACCGGGCCGACCTCGCGGCCGGCGAAGCGCACGCGCCCGCCGATCCGCGAGAGCACCTCGTAGGGCCCGATCGCGTCCAGCGCGGTGAAGTCGTCGAAGACCGGGATGACGATGTCCATCAACCTGCTCCTTCGGGAGGGGTCAGAGGGTTCAGGCGGCGGCGCGGAAGCGCTCGCGATAGGCGGCGGGACCGACGCCGAGGCGCCGGTGGAAGGTGCGCCGCAGCACCTCGGCGCTGGCGAAGCCGGCCGCGCGGGCGGCGGCATCGACGCCCTGGCCGTCCTCGAGCAGGGCCTGCGCCGACCGGTCGTCGCGTGCCGCGATCCGCGACGCCGCGTCGAACACCTCGGCGGGCCCGAGGATGTCGAGCGACTGGCTGTCGTCCAGGGCGAGGATGACCGTCCGCATGGGGCCATGGTCCCGCCCGCGCCCCGTGGCGGCAAGGACACGGACCCCACGATCTCGGACGAGATCTACACCTTGGCGAGCGGCAGCTCGAAGGCGCTCTTGTGCTGCGCGCCCTCGGTCCCCTCGAGCGGGTACTCGCCCGAGAAGCAGGCGTCGCAGTGCGCGGCGCGCTCGCCGTGGACGGCCTCGTAGACGCCGGGCAGCGAGAGGTAGGCCAGCGAGTCGGCGCCGAGCTCGGCGGCGACCTGCTCGGGCGTGCGCTCGTGGGCGATCATCTCCTCGCGCGATGACATGTCGATGCCGTAGAAGCACGGGTGCTTGATTGGCGGGGCCGAGATCCGCATGTGAACCTCGAGCGCGCCCGCGTCGCGCAGCATCTGCACGATCTGGCGCGTGGTGTTGCCGCGGACGATCGAGTCGTCGACGACGACCAGCCGCTTGCCGCCGACGATCTCGGGCAGCGGGTTGAACTTCAGGCGCAGCCCGTGCTTGCGCAGCTCCTGCCCGGGCTGGATGAACGTGCGCGCCACGTAGCGGTTCTTGATGAGGCCGTCGTCCTGCGGCAGGCCGGCCGCGCGGGCGAAGCCCCGGGCCGCGGGGTTGCCCGAGTCGGGCACCGCGATGACGAGGTCCGCGGACGGCGCCGGCGCCTCGCGCGCCAGGATCTCCCCCATGCGGCCGCGCGCGGCCTGCAGCAGCTCGCCGTTCATCCGCGAGTCCGGCCGCGCGAAGTAGATGTACTCGAAGACGCAGAAGGCCTCGCGCGCGCCGCTGACGATCTGGCGGCTGCTCAGCCCCTTCTCGGACAGCGTGACCATCTCGCCCGGGAGGACGTCGCGCATCGCCGTCGCGCCGATGATGTCGAACGCGCACGTCTCCGACGCGACGCAGAAGCGGTCGGCGAGCAGGCCGATCGACAACGGCCGCAACCCGGCGGGGTCGCGGAAGGCGATGACCTTGTCCTTGGTCATGACGACGGTGGAGAACGCGCCCTTCAGCCGCGGCAGCACGTCGGCGACGGCGTCCTCGAGGCGCTCGGCCGGGTGCGTGGAGAGCATCGCGGCGATGATCTCCGAGTCCGAGGTGGACGTGAACTGGACGCCCTGCGCCCGCAGCTGGCCGACGATGCCGCGCGGGAAGTAGTAGACAG
>Ga0157379_10004285_pt1 | contig 12184 bp, 10 predicted proteins | sample S25metaG_FD_121802 | JGI IMG/M metagenome (GOLD analysis project Ga0157379, IMG submission 121802) | Switchgrass rhizosphere microbial communities from Kellogg Biological Station, Michigan, USA - S2-5 metaG | ecosystem: Host-associated > Plants > Roots > Rhizosphere > Soil | place: USA... | reverse complement strand
TCGAGCTCGGCGAGCAGGTCGTCGTCGTAGTCGGGCGACCCGTCGGGCAGGATGTTGGTCTCGGTCCCGACGAGGACCTCGATCCCGTCGAGCTGGTCGTTCAGGCCGCGCACGAGCTCGATCTGGCGCTTGAGCGCGTCCGGGCTCACGTCGTTGCCGAACCCGTGCGTGGCCGAGTGGTCGGTGATCGCCACGTACTCCAGCCCGAGCGCCAGCGCGCCGCGCGCCATCTCCTGCGCCGTGTTGCGGCCGTCGGAGGCGATCGTGTGGCAGTGCAGGTCGCCCTTGAGGTCGGCCTGCCCGACGAGGTCGGGCACGACGAAGCCGGCGTCGAGCTCGCCGCGGTCCTCGCGCAGCTCGGGCGGGATCCACGGCAGGCCGAGGCGCCGGTAGACCTCCTCCTCGGTCGCGCAGCGCAGCGTCTCGCCGGTGGCGTCGTCGAGGATCCCGTACTCGGAGACGTGCAGGCCCTTGCGCACGGCGCGCTCGCGCAGGCGCAGGTTGTGCTCGCGCGAGCCCGTGAAGTGCTGGAGCAGGTTGCCGAACTGGTCGGGCGCGACGACCCGCAGGTCGATCGACTTGCCGTTGTGCGTGCGGGCGCGCGCGGCGTTCTCGCCCGACGCCGCCGCGCTCTCGACGAGGTCCAGCCCGGCGAGCGCGGCGGCGAGCGCCGGCGGGTCGTCGGAGGCCGCGACGATGTCGAGGTCCTTGACGCTGTCGGCCAGCCGGCGGACGCCGCCGGCGAGCTCGACGTGCACGGCGGCCGGATGGGCGCGCAGCTCCTGCACGAGCGCCTCGCCGAGGTCGAGCGCCTTGGACAACAACAACCGCGGCGCGGCCTTATCGGCGACACCGGCGGCGAACGCCGCGAGCACCGACTCCTCGAACTTGGGGCCGAAGCCACGCACCCCGCGCAGCTGCTGGTTCTCGGCGGCCTCGCGCAGCGCCTCGAGGGAGTCGACACCGAGCTCGTCGAAGAGCTTGCGCGCGCGCTTGGGCCCGAGGCCCGGCAGGCGCGTCATGTCGATGAGCCCGGGCGGGAACTTGGCGCGCAGCTTCTCGGCGGCGGGGATCGTGCCCGTGTCCAGCAGCGCGCGCAGCTTCTCCTCGAGCGTCCTGCCGATCCCGGGCAGGGTGGTGACCTTGCCCTCGCGGGTCAGCGCGCTCACCGACGTCGGGGCCTCGCGCACCGCCTTGGCCGCGTTGCGGTAGGCCAGCACGCGGTGGACCACCGCGCCGTCGAGCTCGTACAGGTCGCCCAGCTCGTCGAAGGCCGCGGCGATGGCAGCGTTGCTCGGGTCAGGCATCGTCGTAGAGCTCCGCAGCCTAGGGTAAGCGGCGCGTGCCCGGACCCGCCTGGCTCATCCTGCCGACCTACGACGAGGCCGAGAACGTCGAGGCCATCGTCACGGCGGCGCTCGAGGTGCTCGGCCGTGCGGCCCCGGGCGCGCACCGGATCCTCGTCGTCGACGACGACTCACCGGACGGCACCGGCCGCATCGCCGACCGGCTCGCCGCCGAGCACGACGCCGTCGAGGTCCTGCACCGCATCGACCGCACCGGGCTGGGCCCGGCCTACCTGGCCGGCTTCGCCCACGCGCTGGGCGCCGGGGCGGGCTACATCCTGGAGATGGACGCCGACTTCTCCCACGACCCGGCCGACCTCGCGCGCCTGCTGGACTGCGTGCGCGCGGGCGCCGACGTCGCCCTCGGCTCGCGCTACGTGGCCGGCGGCGCGGTCCGCGACTGGGGCCCGGTCCGCCGCTTCGTCAGCCGTGGCGGCTGCCTGTACGCGCAGCACGTCCTCGGGGTCGGCGTGCGCGACCTCACCGGCGGCTTCAAGTGCTTCCGCGCCGAGGTGCTGCGCGCGATCGACCTGCCGACGGTGCGCGCGCACGGCTACGCGTTCCAGGTCGAGCTGACCTACCGCGCCCTGCGCCACGGCTTCCGCGTGCAGGAGGTCCCGATCACCTTCCGCGACCGGCTTCATGGCCACTCGAAGATGTCGCCGCGGATCGCGCTCGAGGCGATGTGGCTGGTCCCGCAGCTGCGGCGGCGCGGCGGATAGCGCGCGCCCCATAGTTCAAGCAACCCGCGCCCCCGGCCGATCCACCGGGGACGATGGCTCCCGAGCTCGTGGTCGTCCAAGGCCTGCGCGACACGCGCGGGACGCTGGAGCGCTGGAACGCGCGGCGGGCCGCCGTGCTCTGGCCGTGGTTCGCCGGCTCGGCGGCGGTGACCGTCGCGCTGCTGCTCACCGTGTGGCTGATCGCCACGCTCTCGACGCCCGATCCCACGCCGCTGCGCTTCCCGGGGGTCACCCGGCCGCCCGACCTGGGCGACGTCGGGCGCGTCCTGTTCCGCAACGGGCTCGTGCTCGCGCTGCACGCCATGGCCTGCGTCGCCGGCTTCATCGCCGGCAGCTCGCTGCCGCTGGAGGCCGGGCGCTACAAGGGCCTGTGGCGCACGATCCACGACCAGGCCGGCAAGGGCGCGATCGCCTTCGTCATCGGCGCGACCACGTTCTCGCTCGTCACGCAGGCCTACGTCCTGGGCAACGGCGCGTCGACGCTCGGCGCCCAGCTCGGCATGTCGCCTGGGCTGCTCCTCGTGGGCCTGCTGCCGCATGCGGTGCCCGAGCTCATCGCGCTCTTCCTGCCGCTGGCGGCCTGGACCATCGCCAGCCGCCGCGGCGCCTGGCACGAGCTGCTGGCCGCGACGTTCGTCACGGTCGGGATCGCGGTCCCGATGCTCGTCGCGGCCGCGTTCATCGAGGTGTACGTGTCGCCGCACCTCATCCTCGCCCTGAGCTGACACGGAGCTGCCGCGGCGCCCGGTTCGACGGCCTGGCGCATCCGCGCTCATCCGCCAGGCGCCGACGGCCCGTACCCCTGGCGACCGTCCCCCGAATCCAGGAGCAGCCATGCAGCCTCGTCGTCTGATCACCGGCCTCGTCGCCGCCGGAATCGTCGCCACCCCGGTCCTCGCCGCCCAGGCGTCACCGGCCGCGACGACGACGGCCAGGTCCAAGACGATCGTCGGCGTCGCCTCGAGCGACCCGCGCTTCTCGACCCTCGTCAAGCTCGTCCAGCAGGCCGGCCTGGCGACCACGCTGTCGCAGGGCAGATACACCGTGTTCGCCCCGACGGACAAGGCCTTCGCCAAGGTCCCGAAGGCGACGCTGAGCGCGCTGGCCAAGGACAAGGCCAAGCTCAAGGCCGTCCTGCTCTACCACGTGGTCAAGGGTCGCGTTCCGGCCGCGAAGGTCGTGGGTCTGAAGAGCGCCAAGACGCTCGAGGGCGCCTCGGTGCGGATCACCGTCCGCAGCGGCAGCGTGTTCCTCAACGGCTCGACGAAGGTGACCAAGGCCGACGTCCCGGCCTCGAACGGGATCATCCACGTCATCGACCACGTCCTGCTCCCGCCGGCGTAGGTGGCGATGCCGGGCTCCGGGTACTCTCGCGGGCGTAATGCTCGCGCGCGCCCACGAGACTACACTTCACTTTGTATAGTGAAGCTCGAAACCCTTCCAAGGAGCCCGACATGGCCGGCACTTTCAGCGACGTCACCGACAGCAACTTCCAGGCCGAGGTCCTCGAGGCCGATCAGCCGGTGCTCGTCGACTTCTGGGCGCCCTGGTGCGGCCCGTGCCGCGTCGTCGCTCCCGTGCTCGAGGAGATTGCGGCCGAGCGGCCGGAGCTGAAGGTCGTCAAGCTCAACGTCGACGACAACCAGCAGACGGCCGCCGCCTTCGAGGTGCTGAGCATCCCCACGCTCATCCTCTTCAAGCACGGCCAGGTCGCCAAGAAGGTCATCGGCGCCTACCCGAAGCGCAAGCTCGAGGCTGAGCTCGAGCCCGCGCTCGCGTAGCCCCTCTGGCCTACTCCTCCTCCGCCGAGCCCTCCGGGCGAGGCAGCAGCAGCCTGGCGTTCGGGTCGGCACGCCCGCCCTCGAACGCCAGGCCCTCCTCGCGCAGCGTGCGCAGCACGCGCTCGGGATCGCCGAGCGCGGTCGATGCGACGGTGCCGTCGCTGCGCAGCACGCGATGCGCGCCGGCGCAGCCCAGCCGGGTCAGCCGGCCGTTGACGCCGATCGCCTGGCGCGGCACGCCGCCGGCGGCCCGCACCACGTCGCCGTAGCTCATCCAGCGCCCGCGCGGGATCGCCTCGACGATCGCCTTCAGGTCGTCCTGGTCCATGGGTCCTGCTCCTCTCGCAGAAAGGGGGTTGGGTCCACCCCCTCTAGGGCGCAGCGGCCGGGAACTCGCCCCCCGGCCTGTCCCTATGCGGACGCCGCGAGCGAGACGGCGATGGTGAGCGTGCGCCCGTCGACCGTCGTCGGCGCGCCGTCCCCGTTGAGGTCGTAGCGCACGGACGTCGCCAGGACCTCCCCGGTCACGAAGGGCTCGTGCTCGCGCGCCGCCGCCAGCAGCTCGTCGTCACCGCCGAGCGCGAGCTTGATGCGGTCGCTGACCTCCAGGCCCGCCTCCTTGCGCGCGTTCTGCACGGCGCGCACGACCTCGCGGGCCCAGCCCTCGCGACGCAGCGCGTCGTCCATCGCGAGGTCGAGCGCCACGGCGTGGCCGCCCTCGCGCTCGACCTGGAAGCCCTCGAGCGGCTGCAGCCCGACGAGCAGGTCGTCCTCGCCGAGGTCGTGGTCGTGGCCGTCGACGTTCACGCCCACCCGGCGCCCCTCGCGCAGCGCGACCGCGACGTGATCGGCATCGAGCGCCTCGATCGCGGCGGCGACCTGCGGCATCAGCCTGCCGAACCGCGGCCCGAGGGTGCGGTAGTTGGGCTTGAGGTCGTAGGAGCCGAGCTCGTCGGCCTCGTCGACGAACCGCAGCGCCTTGACGTTGAGCTCGTCGCGGACGATGTCGGCCATCGCCTCCAGCGCGTCGCGCTCGCGGCCCTCCGCCACGACGACGGCCTCGCGCAGCGGCCGGCGCAGGCCGACCTTCGCGCCCGCGCGGGCGCGCAGCCCGAGGGCGACCGCCTCGTGCAACGGCTGGCGCAGCTTGACCTTCGCGCCCGCGCGGGCGGACAGGCCGAGGCGCACCGTCTCGCGCGCGACCGCCATCGCGGCCTCGAGGTCCTCGTCGCGCTCCCCGGCCTCCGGCCAGTCGGTGAGGTGCACCGAGCCCAGCACGCCGTCGAGGTTGTCGTAGATCTCGTCGGCGATGAACGGCGTGAACGGGGCCAGCAGCTGGGCGACCGTCACGAGGCACTCGCGCAGCGTCGCGAACGCGCGCTCGTCGCCGTCCCAGAACCGCCGCCGCGAGCGGCGCACGTACCAGTTGGAGAGGTCGTCGACGAACGCGGCGATCTCGCGCGCGGCGACCGTCGCGTCGAACTCGTCGAGGCGCTCGGTGACGACGTCGACGGTTGCGCCCAGGCGCGACAGCACCCAGCGGTCGAGCTCGGTCGGCTCCGAGGCCGTCGCGGTACCGGCCCCCTCCGTCGCATTCTCATACAACACGAGGAACCCGTACGTGTTCCACAAGGTGTTCAGGAACAGCCGGACGCCCTCGCCGATCGTCTCGAGCGAGAACCGGTAGCCGTCCCACGGCTGCTTGGAGCTGAAGAAGTACCAGCGGAACGCGTCGGCGCCGAAGCGGTCCAGGACCTCGAACGGGTCGACCACGTTGCCCTTGGACTTGGACATCTTCTGGCCGTCCTCGTCGAGGATGAGGCCGAGGCACACGACGTCGTGGTAGGGCGATTTGTCGTACAACAACACGGAGACGGCCAGCAGCGAGTAGAACCAGCCGCGGGTCTGGTCGAGCGCCTCGCAGACGAAGTCGGCCGGCCAGGCCCGCTCGAAGCGGTCCTCGTTCTCGAACGGCGCGTGCCACTGGGCGAACTGCATCGCGCCCGAGTCGAACCACACGTCGATGACCTCGGGCACGCGGCGCATCCGTCCGCTGCAGTCCTGGCACGGGAACGTGATGTCGTCGACGTACGGGCGGTGCGGATCGTCGACCGGGGTGCCCGACAGCTGCTCGAGCTCGGCGAACGACCCGATGCAGTGCACGTGCGACGCGTCGCGCTCGCAGCGCCACACCGGCAGGGGCGTGCCCCAGTAGCGCTCGCGCGACAGCGCCCAGTCGACGTTGTTCTCCAGCCAGCGACCGAAGCGGCCGTGCTTGACGTGCTCGGGATGCCAGGTGACGTGCTCGTTGGCGTCGAGCAGGCGGTCGCGCAGCTTGGACGTGGCGATGTACCACGAGGGCTTGGCGTAGTAGAGCAGCGGCGTCCCGCAGCGCCAGCAGTGCGGGTAGCTGTGCTCGTACTCCTGGGCTCGCAGCAGCCGCCCGCGGCGGCGCAGGTCCTCGACGAGGTCGGCGTCGGCGTCCTTGACGAAGCGCCCCTCGTAGCCGCGGATCCGCTCGTCGTAGGTGCCGTCCAGCCGCACCGGGTTCACGACGGTCAGCCCGTACTGGGCGCCGAGGCGGAAGTCGTCCTCGCCGAAGGCGATCGCGGTGTGTACCAGGCCGGTGCCGTCCTGCGCGGTGACGAAGTCGCCGAGCAGCACCGTGTGGCCGCGCTCGCCGTACTCCGAGCCCTTGATGTAGGGAAACGGCGGGTCGTAGCGCACGCCGTCCAGCGCGGCGCCCGGGAAGCGCGACAGGATCTGGACGCCCTCGGGGTGGGTGGGCCCCAACACCCGTTCCACCAGCGCCTCGGCCAGGACCACCGGCGCCTCGAGCGCGCCCGTCTTGGCGCGCACATAGACGAGCTCGGGATCAACGGCCACGGCCGCGTTGGACACGAGCGTCCACGGCGTGGTCGTCCAGACCAGCAGCTCGTCGCCGGCCTGCAGCGGGCCGCCGTCCTCGACGACCGGAAAGCGGACGTACACGGAGGGGTCGACGACGTCCTGGTAGCCGAGGGCGAGCTCGTGCGAGGACAGCGCCGTGCCGCAGCGCGGGCAGTACGGCACCACCTTGTGGCCCTCGTAGAGCAGGTCCTTGTCGTAGATCCGGCGCAGCGCCCACCAGACCGACTCGATGTACTCGGTATCGAGGGTGCGGTAGGCGTTGTCGAGATCGACCCAGAACCCGATGCGCTCGGTGAGCCGGTTCCAGTCCTCCAGGAACTCGAACACCGAGGCGCGACACTTCGCGTTGAACTCCGCGATCCCGTAGGCCTCGATCTCGTGCTTGTTGTGCAGCCCGAGCTGCTGCTCGACGGTGATCTCGACGGGCAGGCCGTGGCAGTCCCAGCCGCCCTTGCGCTCGACGTAGTGCCCGCGCATCGTCTTGTAGCGCGGGTAGATGTCCTTGAACGCGCGGGCCAGGACGTGGTGGCTGCCCGGCTTGCCGTTGGCCGTCGGCGGGCCCTCCCAGAACACCCACGGCTGGGAGCCCTCGCGGCGGCGCAGCGACTCGGCGAAGACATCGCGCTCGCGCCAGCGTTCGAGGACCTGCTCCTCGAGCGCAGGGAAGGACTGGTTGGGGTCGACCGGGCGGCGGGACATTCCCGCCTCACAATATTGCGCGGGTTGGGTGCGCTACGCGGCGAGCTTGCGGCAGATCTCGGCGAGCGTGCGCTTCTCGGCCTCGTCGAGGACCGCGAACGCGTCCTGCACCCGCTGGGTGTGCTCGGGGAACAGGCGGTCGATGAGCTCCCGGCCCTGCGTGGTGAGCCGGACCGACGCTGCGCGCCGATCGTGCGCCAGGCGGAAGCGCTGGACCATGCCGCGGGTCTCCAGCGTCGTCACGACCTCGGTCGCGTTGGCCTTCGACGTGCGCAGCCGCGCGCGCAGCGTGCGGAGCTCCAGCTCGCCGCCGGCGGTCGACAGGACGACGAGGACCGAGAAGCCCGACGCCGAGAGCCCCTCGCGCTCGAGGTCGGCCGACAGGCGCCGGCGCACGCTGGTCTCCGCGCGCATCAGGGACTCCAGCGCCCGGTGGGCCAGTGGATCGCCGAGCTGGGGAAGCGTCATCGCGCGCGCATCATGCCCTGCGCGCCGGACGACTCCGCTACAGGTTGACCGCGGTCGACGGCCCGCGCGCGAAGCGGCCGACGTAGGCGCGGCCCTCGAGCCGGGCGAGGATCGCCTCGCGGGCCGCCATGGGCCCGTCGGGCAGCGCCTCGACGGTGCTGCCGCCCGCGTTGGGGATCGCGCCGCGGTAGTCGACGATCGCCAGGCCCTCGCCCACGACCCGGCGCGCGCAGAAGACCAGACGGCCGAGCGCGTCGAGCGACGCGCCGCGGCCGGTGAGCACGACCATCCGGGGATCGAGCGCGCCGATCGCGTGCGCGAGCCGCGTGGGGTCGCAGTCGGCGTTGAGCGTCAGCGTGCGCAGCCCGCCGCGGCGGAGGATGAGCTCGAGTGCCTGGGCCTGCAGCGCCTCGGGCTCGGGCGGGCGGCTCGCGTCGAAGATCAGGACGCCCTCGGTGCGCGACGCGGGCGGCGCGACGCGCTGCGTCGCGGCCAGCCAGCCGGTGGCGAAGCGCCAGGCGAAGCCGTGCTCGGGCGTGAGCGTCGTCGCCGGGCCGTCGGCGGCCAGCGTCTCGACGGCGGGCAGGAGGACCTCCTCGACCGTGCGCTCGACGGAGCGGACCGTGAGGCTCTCCTCCAGCAGGCGGTTGGCACCGTCCTCGTCGAAGCGGCCGAAGGCCGATCGCAGCCGCATGGGCGAGGCGGGCCCGGTGCCGCGCTCGCGGGCGACGGAGATCGCCGACGAGATGTTCTGCGTCTCCTCGAAGGCCGCGCGCAGCGCCTCGATCTCGACAAGGTCGAACTGCCGGTGTCCGCCGGCGGTGCGCTTCGGCTCAGGGAAGCCGAACCGACGCTCCCAGGAGCGCAGTGTGTTGGGGGAGACGCCGAGCATCGCTGCCGCGGCGTTGGTGCGGATCGAGCCACCCATGGCCGGAAGTCATCGCACGTTCGTGGACCTGCCACAAGCTGCGCAAAGGTCGATGCAGGACGAATGTCGCATTGCAATGGGAGGGGCGGGAACCGCCGCCCCGACGGCCTCAGACCGTGTCGAGCACGATGAGCGCGCCCTGCGGCGGCCCACAGCTCCCCACCCGTGCGGCGTACCGGACGCCGTACTCACCGGTGGGCCGGACGAAGATGCTCTGGACGGGGGCGCCGCCGCTCGCGCTCTCGGTGATGCTCAGCACGAGCGCGTCGGCCGCGGCGGCCTCGGCGTCGGCGGGCTCGAGGAACTCGTTGATGTGGCGGTGGACCGCGGCCGGCTCGACGACCTGCAGCAGGTCCTCGGCGGCGCGCGAGAGGCCGCACAGCTTGAGCTGGCGATCGACCACGAGGAAGGATCCGCCCGGACTGGGCGCGACATCCTCGCGGGCGCTGATGACGACGCCCAGACCACAGAGCGCGCAGACGCGCGAGCGGGCGGCCATCGGGGTGGGCGGCGCCTCGCCGCAGTGCCCGCAGAACAGGACTTCGGGGGCGGGCTCGGCCGGCGCGGGGACAAGATGGAGCGACGGGCGAGAGAAGCTCATGACGGTCTCCTCGGCGTCAAGCGGTCATGCGGCCGGGTCGGGGCGACGGCATCGACATGTCGTCGAACTCGAGCGGCTCGTCGAGGTGGAGGTCGCGCGACGTGCCGTTGACGACGTCGACCAACTGGCCCGCCGCGAGCGTCGGCGAGGGCGGCAGGTGGCGCGCGCCCGTCGTCCGCGTGCGATCCGTGCGACCACGGCGGCGGAACTGCAGCACCGGCAACGCGCCGGCTCCGGCGCGGACGCGGTAGGCCCACCGCGCCACATCGTCGTCGGCGGCCTCCCCGCCGGCGATCACCACCACGCGCGGCTCGAACGTCCCGAGCACGTCGCCCAGGCCCGCCAGGCGGGTGATGGGCAGCGTCAGCGGCCGCAGACCGGTCCGCGTGATGCACAGCTCGAGCGCGCGCAGGCCGAGCGCGTCCTGCGTGAGGTCGTCGCCCGTCGCGTCGCCGATGAGGACCGTCGGGCCCTGCGTCGGGGGCGGCTGGAGCCGCTGGCCCCAGCGCAGCCACTCGCCGGCCCAGCGCGCGGCCAGCGCCCAGGGCGCCGAGTCCGTGCCGTGGCGGTCCCCGATCTCCTCCAGCGACGGGAGCAGGACCTCCTCGACGGCGCGCTCCACCGACCGCAGCGCGAGGGCTCCGACCATCGCGCCGTCAGCCCGCTCGAGCTCGTAGGACGCGAGGGCGCCGACGAGCACGTGGGTGTCGGCCGCGACCGACTCGCGCGCGCGGGAGATGGCCGACGAGATCGACAGGCCCTCCTGGAGCGCGTCGCGCAGGGCGGCGATCTCGCCGTGCGTGTAGAGGCGGTGCTTGCCCGGCGAGCGCTGCGGCTTCGGATACCCGAAACGACGCTCCCATGCGCGGAGCGTGTTCGGGCTGACGTTCAGGACGGCAGCAGCTTCAGACGTCTTCAGCGTGCGCAAGGCCGTTGAACGGGATCACGGAGTACGAGTTTCGTAGCGCTTGAGGACGTAAATGCATCGCTTTTGCGCAGCTTCCCGTGCAGAGCCACCGGCGGAGCTTACGCTCGCCCCCGTCGTTCGTCCAGGTTCAACCCGGGAGGTTGCCGTGCATTCTCTGAAGCTTCGCGCTCTGCCCTACGTCGGCGCGCTGACCGTCATCGCCTCGCTCGCCGGCTACGCGGTCGGCCGCTAGCCATACGGTCGATAGACCTCCGAAGAGGGGGTCTGTAGCGTCCCGGCCATGACCGGGCGCGACCCCGTCCGGCGGCCGGGGGCAGCCGTCGCGATCGCCCTGGCGGCGTTGCTCGCCGGCGCGGTCGTCGCCATCGTGTCCCCGGGCGATCTCCACGATCCTCTCTGGATCGCGCTGATCGCCGGCGCGATCGTCTCGCGCTTCGCCCTCAGCGATCTGTCCGAGAACGTCCTGATCTCCGGGATGTTCCTCTGCGGTGCCCTGGCCGCCGGCCTGCTGGGCCCGGCTGCCGCGTTCGTCATCCCGTTCGTCTCCAACCTGGTCGATTGGCTGATCGACCGCTACCGCCGCGAGGTGCTGCCGATCAACCTCGGCGGCACGGTGCTCCCGACCGTCCTCGTGGCCGCGGTCCTCCAGGGCCTCGACCTCGATCACGACCACGTCGCCTTCTACGCCGCGCTGGCCATCGGCAGCAGTGCGCTCCTGGCCGCCAACATCGCCTTCGTCAGCTTCGAGATGGCGCTGCTCGACGGGCGCCCGCTGCTGCGCTCGCTCAAGCCGCCGGTCGACATCGCCGGCCCGGCGGGCATCAACATCGCCCTGGTCACCGCCGCCGCCGCCGTCTACGTGCAGAGCGGCTACGCCGCGCTCGTCGTCGTGCTCGCCGCGGTCGTGGCGTTCGGGTACATGGGCCGTCTGGTCGCCGCCTCGCGCGAGCGCACGCGCGAGTACGCGAACCTGTCCTGGGGGGTGCTCAGCGGCCTGATCCGCACGCTCGACGCGCGTGACCACCGCGCGGCGCGCCACTGCGCCGCCGTCGCGCGCTTCGCCCGCGACATCGCCCGCCACGTCGGGATGTCCGACCGCGATCAGGAGCTCGCCCACACCGCGGGGCTGCTGCACGACATCGGGCGGTTCGCGCTGAGCGACCGCGTGATGGAGCGCGGCGTCGTCCTGACCGAGGACGACTGGCTGGCGATCCGCCGCCATCCCGAGCTGGGCGCCGACCTGCTGCGCGACATCGGCGTGTACGGCCCGCTCTCGGAGATCATCGTCGCCCATCACGAGCGGCCCGACGGCAAGGGCTACCCGCGGCGCCTGCGCGCGGACGCCATCCCCGAGATCGCGAAGATCATCGCGGTCGCCGAGGTGTACGACACGCTCACGGCACCCGACACCTACCGCACGCGGCTGAGCTCCTTCGAGGCGCTCACCGAGCTGCGGCGCGTGGCCGGGAGCCAGCTGGACGCGCACTACGTCGAGGCGTTGGCCGAGCTGCTGGCCGGCCAGGGAACCGAGTACCGCCATGCTGACGCCGCCGATTACGACGAGGAGCTCGCCATCGAGCGGCGGATGAACCCGGCGGCCGGCGGCTGCGGCACACGAGCCGCCGCCGGCGCCCTCCCCCTCCTACTCCTCGGCCAGCTCCGCGACCGAATCCGTGCGGATGAACCGGCCGGGGCCGGCGGCACCGCGCTCTTCCAGCGACGAGACGAACTCGTCGAGCTCTTGCACCGGGAAGCGCCGCTGCCCACCGGGCGTCCGATA
>Ga0157379_10004284_pt1 | contig 12188 bp, 9 predicted proteins | sample S25metaG_FD_121802 | JGI IMG/M metagenome (GOLD analysis project Ga0157379, IMG submission 121802) | Switchgrass rhizosphere microbial communities from Kellogg Biological Station, Michigan, USA - S2-5 metaG | ecosystem: Host-associated > Plants > Roots > Rhizosphere > Soil | place: USA: Michigan... | reverse complement strand
TTTATCATAAATTATAGTATTTTAAGGAGAACCAGTGGTAATCACAATGAAACATAAGTAATTCTGAGATATTAAAACAAATAGCTGATAAAACTTGAGGATTTCTTGAATTCACTGATTATTTACACAATAGGATTCAGTTCTAATTTGGAATGATACTTTCGTCCAATCCAGTCAGTCATATCTTTGGGGGAGTCTAGCACTTCCATGATGCACTGTTAAACATCTAAAGTAGAAAAGTGTTGGATTTACGAGTGCTCAACAAGGTCACACTGAAGTTCCGTTCCGTGCTGTGCTCTTTTGTTTCCCCCTTTCGATTGCATCGCATATATTTGATATATAAGTAGCTTACATTTTGTATGTACTGTATCCGTTTGCTCCACAAGCTCACCGAGGTCAAACATAAATTTACTGCTTATTTTGCGATTTGCGATGTTTATTCCAACAAAAAGGTTGGTTGTGGCGGATGGCAGATTGCAAGCGGATTGTTCAATTTGAAAATAAGGGTGACTAAGCACTCTTTTCAACTTCCGCCGATGATGTCCAACTATCAAACAGCCTTGTTTTGAGTTCTGTGTCTTTTCATATTTTAAGCTAAGGGAAACAGGGGATGAAAATGAGAATCACGCATTCTCTATCTGTTAAGCAAATCCAGTCAAGATATGTCGCACTTTACAAGCCCAGACAGGCTGGTAAGTTTTAGTAATTGCGTCGTTCTGGTATATTTTATATTTAGAAAAGACTTGGAATTGCTGAAAGTTTACACCCAACCGAAATTCCTAGTAAATGTCGCCGTTATCCACCGTTCACCTTCTCATATTTATACTTCTTTATACATTCAAAGTGCAACCTCGGCCACAGACCCCTTACCTTTATTCGTTTCTTGGTAATCTACCTCCACGCTGCTTTGATGATGTCTGCAGCCCTCTCAGCTATGATGTATGTCGGAGCTTGTGTATTCCCGCATGGAATAAACGGCTAAGAGGAAGGTCAGGATTAAAGCTAACCTAAACGAAACTGGCTCACGAAAATGGACGCATCTACCACCCTCAATCCTTCCACTCCCTTGACTTTTAAATCAGGGTTAACAACACCATAGCCCGCATCCGTCGCGGTCATAGCAGCAGTTCCCGTAAGATGATATGCTGTAATCGCCGTACTCCGGAAGTGATTCTCGACTTCTGCATCAGAAGCATTGTCTGCTAACTGAGTCGTCTGGAGAGAGATAATATAATCTTTCCAAGTGGGAGCAGAAACGAACTTTTTTGCCATTGCAACCCCCTCCTTAAGAGCCAAAACGTCGAACTCAGATGTTAGGGCTCCAGTATTGATTAAAGGCTGTTGAAAAGGATCGTTGGACGAAACTCCGATAAAGCCCCCTATAAATATAGATGCAATACGAAAATGTACGCGCATTACTGGAAAGTGATAGACTTACGGCTTTCAGGGCTCACAATAATTACAGCGATTACGAATCCATTTTCTGGGTTTCCTCTGCCGCTATTCTAAAAATCATTAGCTTAACAGTTCCTTTCTGAGATTATTCTCGAACATACCTGGTATTCTAATTGGATATGAGGAGAATTAGGGCCAGCGGAGAGATCAGGAAATTTTTTGAAGATAGAAGAGTTGCCGGGAATCCGTTTCCACCCTATTTGACCCAGACCATTTGTTCCAAATAGTCCCCGGCGGGTGGCGATCCAGAGCGCCAAGTCTTCATTGAAAATTGCCGGATTAGCGAGTTGCTCGAATGTGTCCGTCGAGTTAACAAGCCAGCTAATCCAAGTGAGAGGATGGTCTGACCCATTTTTTCCCACACTAGGGAGGTTAAGCAGGGTTGGAATGCCTACTCGAGTTAGTTCATGGGTATCACCGATTCCTGATTGCATGAGAAGGAACGGTGTCATTACAGCCCCAGCAGACAAAATGACCTCTTTCTTTGCTTGCACTCGTATTCTTTCACCTGGAACAAACTCTGAACATGCAGTTAGTAGTTAGATAAACCGTACCTGTGGGACCCTCCTGTGAGAATTCAACTTCTTGGAAAGCAAGTGGTTGCTTCCCTGCGCTTGTCTTGGCTAATTTCGTAACGCGGGCATTGATGAGGACATGGAGGTTAGGTCGACTGAGGAACTTAGGAGCCAAATAGGATGTTGCTGAGGAGCTTCGCACACCCTTGTGAATAGTCGCTTGCGCCCAGCCTGGTGGATTCAGAGTGTGTCATCGTATCAAGGAAATCTTGGTTTAACAATGTTTGGTCGCGTACCGACACCAAGAGGCTTTCCAGAATTCATATCCAGATTAAAGGGGAATTCATTAGGCAATTGCTTTGTCGTCCCAATAACCCTACTGTCAATAGGGAAGGAAAACCCAGGCAGGCTGACAGAGTTGATGCCGTGGAACCCATGCACAACGGAATTAAATTGTCCGGCTGTGTTATGGTTGTCAGTCGGTTGTGTCCATAATTCGTTCTAAAATCTATTAATTAGATAGGATGTATAGTTTTATGAGAGACTTGTTACCTTGAAAATGTAAGGTTGAAGACTCTCCCAAGACCATCCCTTATCACCCGTTAATTTTGCGTAACGGTCGTAGTCATCGGACGAGCCTCTGGTGTAAATCATTCCATCTGCAAATGTGCCATTTGCGATAATATTTAATTAAAACCCCTTCCAACTTACTGATAGAACTGCTGCCTCCCAAGACAAAGCCACGAGGATAACCCCGTGTACGGTTGTTCAGCCCCACTTCAGCGACTGTAGTAAAGTTCCAATTGATAGGATTCGGAGAAGTGAGAGAGCCGATTCCGAGTAAGGGAATTTCAGAGGCAAGTTGATGTTTATTACTTGGGAAATTATCACTCTCCCTAAAGAAATATAATTGGAGTCACTCACGAGATACCAGCTTCGAGGACGAGAACCGAAGTGCTAGGATCTTCCGTGAGTCGATTCGCTATGACATTTCCCGCGGTTCCAGCTGGTAAAGAATTGCAGATATCGTATGTCTACCTAGCATTAGAGTTACTCACCACCTATAATGACGAAATCGTATTTTAATCCAGGCAAACTCGATGCACTTTCGTACAGAGCGGCGTAGCAAGAAGAGACTACGACAAGCGACAGAGCGGTAAATATAGTTACCATTGGAGCTGTCAAGATGGTCATGAGCCATAAGGAAAAACAGTCAATATAATAGACCGATTTATAGAAACCCGGAGCGCCAAAGAGGGAAATAATTTTACCGTCGTTTACTTGGCCTTTCTGCAGGGATAGCTCATCAAATTCTTTCATTCACACTTGGGAGTATAAAGAAAGTCTCACCGAAACAAATACAAGACCCCATGCTCAGGTGGATCGAGGAGAAGGGCTTCTCTTTCGGCTATCCTCGATCTCCCCGTCACGATTTCAATGCTCCTCTCCTTTTCAAGCCGTGCCAGCGAGTCCTGATGTATCCTCTAACACAGTGATACAGGTACCTATATTCTTATCTGGACGACACTTAGACCCATTAAGTCTGGAATCAATCCTCTTACAGTCACAGCCGCTCCTCGGGGATGAGAGATCCTAGAAGAAGAAGTAACTAGATGATTTCCAAGAATTTCAAATGGAGATAAGTATCCCCGAATTAACGTCAGATATTCTCTGTAATCTATGTTTCATCATCATCTCACTTGGCAAATTGTGAACTGTAAATCTTGATTATAGGACGATTTACACGAAGTTTAGGACTTGAAATATAAAACAGGGAGTAATCGGAAGTTCGATTTGGAATCCCAATCAGGTAAAACATGTCGATGGCAATATGGTATGTGAAATACCCCAAATGTTACGCTGTAAAACACGTGTGAATATAAAATGTAAATTCCGAAATAATTATGAGATTCATTTCGAAGGTATGTGGCACTGGAACCAACGAAACGATATCAAGTGTAAAACGACACATGTATACAATTTCCGCTTCCATTTCAAATCGAAGCTGTGGCTCCCACTTCCGTCTGCATTTAAAATATTTAATTACATTTTTACCAAGCTTTCATTCTGAATCTACAAGAACTTCTGTAATATGCATTCCATTTCGTCTCCTCACCTTGGTAGATAATAGCTTTTGCGTTTTAAATGTCAAAAACAAATGCACCTCCGGATTATGCTTTAAATAAAGAGTTTTATAAATATTATCATGTAAATAAGGTTTGTCCATGATTTGCAAAGTGTCTGCCTGAAGTGAAGAAGGTAAGAAATTTAGCAACATTCTGTGATTTCGGTGCTATAAGCAACCCGTGACACACATGTACGTACAAACGTGATGTGGGCCTTCAGCAGGGACCTTTCGAAGCTAATCCGCTCGACAGAGCGTCCGAGTTATGAATACACGTCTCGCAAGCGTTAGAGAGCCAATAGACAAGTAGTGTGAATCAATCCCTACGACTAGAAGCCCACAGTTCGGGAGGTTTAAGATCCACCACAGTAAGGTATACAGAAGCTCAATTGAAAATTATCAAAGAAAATAATAGATATGTAGATCCGGCTGACGTTTTAAATATTACATAATAAAATCCATGATGGCTCCGAAGGGACTGATCAGATGTGCTAAACCGCGCGGTCCTTGAATTTCCCATAGAAAGGGAACTTGTACAGTTGATCCTCATAATGCATTGTGTTTGATCCTTTCCCCACATTGCTCACAGGGTCATTGTATATCACATAATTCATAGGGTTTTGGAGTAGTTTTAATAGGATTATGCATTATGAGGTGGGTTTGGATGGAATTCGCACTAAATTTGGTTAGGTTAATGGGATTAATAGGATCTTTTGGTGTATTTCTGGTATCTCAAACCTTCATATTAGCATAAAATATAGTTAGTTGCCTTGAAAGGGCACCTCAAGTGAACCTCAGCAATAGCTGAGGAACATGTGATGAAAACGTCAAGGGCACTCCCACTTTCCCACAGCTCCATCATGCATATTTCCCATAATGCATAGGAAAAGGGTCCTTCCCGATGGTATGCATTATGAGGTAGCTAACTGTAGGACCGATCCTCACCAAGACGCCGTGTACGCATATTAGCTTCGACAAGCTTGATTCGAACGCCAGTTTCGCCACGAATAATCTTGTGCCCCGCAGGGATTCCACCAAACGCCTCTTCAGTTCGATATTATCGGAGGTGCCTAGCTGCACTGTGCCTCTTGTGAGAGCGAGTCGCATAAGAAGGGAGTCATCCGCCTGCATGATTATTTCCGGATCCGAAGCTGGGCAGAGTGATCGAATAATACATCCAGCAAAACATGGTGTATCGGGTCGCCAGATTGATAGTCATGCTTCCTTGCAATCCACCCTACCCACTTTCGAATCACTCCAGGAATTTTCTGTGGATGTCGCAAAAATCTATTTTACCTGATTCCCTGAAGGGTCCTGAAAAAGCCTGATCAGGCACCATCAGGTATTATCAGGAATTTATCCTCCTATGTCAGATTTCATATGCGGCGTTTTTAGCACAATCTAACACTTTTTTTCTCCTGATCCAAGTCATGAACCATATCAGGCCATATCCGGAAATTTGTATTTTTGCGACAGACTTCACATCCTGCAGCTATGACGAATGTGGAGCAATTATAGATAATAAAAGGCAGTAAAGTTCCTGAAGGTTGAGTTTGAGGATGCTTATTCTCGGCCTACGGTCTCTGCTAGTGCTTAGCTTTATACTCGAATTACATCTATGGTTTGTTAGTCTTCCTATATGAGAGTAACAAGCTGATTGCGTTTTTAGACTACGTTTGACAGCATTCCACTGTCAGCTATATCCGGGCGCCGTCGGTTTTGGAATGTCATTCAAACAAATATCTACAATATGATTAAATGTAAGGACGGGTGAAAACGAAATCTAAATCACTATATGGCCAATGCGCAGATCTGAATGCATCTGAAACATAAGAGAGCAACACAGATACCACAGAGATGCCGTTCATAAAAGTAAATGTTTACTACTAAAAGGCATAAGATTAAGAATGTGATTCTAAATGTGAAATTTCTACGCACCACCAGCGATTATCATACACAGGACTATTCCCACCTCAAACCGACTTGTCTACCCATGGGTAATCCTCCGTAGAGACATAAAGGGGGTTGTTCCCCCAAAAAACCTCGTCCTCGTCCTCCGGTTCACTGGATATTCCTTGATCTCCAGAAAGCGGATTTCTAAAGTCTTGGGTTATTTGGGCATCGAGTCTACCAAGGAACATCTGGAAAAAGCGACTATCGTCCTCCTTTGTTGTGGTTATAGCTTTACTCGGCGAAGCATTCCACTTCCGTAATTGTAGAGTGAAGCGACAGATTAAGATGGTGGAAACTCTGTATAAAGATCAGGCTATAGGGGAGAACAGAACTCGGAGAAATTGACAAACGCGTTTTGTAGCGGAACATCGATGGCTACAAGAGGCCCCTTGTAAAACTCAGACAAGAGATAATTCAATGGTAAATCCCCTAACTCACCGGAAGTACCTAATCATAAGGCATGTTTTCAGTGAAGGCAAGAAGAAATGTGTATTACACAGGACAAACCTGAGTGCCAATTGTAAGCTCCACCCCCCATAGGAAGGTGAAACTGCAAAAGGGTAAGTGAAGAGCTCAAGGCGAAAAAAAGAATTCTAACAGAAAGCGGATAACACCTTATAAATCATGTCATTGAAAATACTGGTAGAAAGGATGATTATATAAACTCACCCTGTTCAACAAACAGTTTGATCAAGGATTTATTATTGGAAGCAAACTTGAACGATCTCGTTTCTTTATACGCCTTCCAAGTATAGGCTGCAGTCATGGCTATTATGAGGGCTTCCAGCACAGTTCCGGAAAGGTTTCCAGCGAGATCTGACGGGGCACTCCATATCAATCACATATATTAATATAAATGGTATGGATTCACCGCTGCGTGTAGTTTAAACCGTGGTCCCACACATCATAATTCGTGACTTACATGGAACGCACAAGCGCCACTGAGTTTACACCCACGTCTGGTTGACATTGAGTTGAGATGAAGGGAAATTTAACCTGATCATCGATTAGCAGAAGAAATCTTACAGTCAAAGGAATACCTACTTACCACTTGCATGGAAAATGCGATAAGAAATGCGATGAATACGATGCCTATCCAAACGCAAGACCATCTCTTCTCGCGAGAAAGCGCATAAACTCTAGCAAAGAGCAAGGCTTCCGAAAGTTACTTTGTCAATATTGAGCAAAGAAGGTTATGGAAAGTGTTTCGCACCATCAACAGCCACACCAGAAAGCAGCTGGAGACTTGTGACAGTAAAGCCGAGCTTAGAACAATCACTGACCATCTCCAACAGATTAAAATGGCTAAAATGTTCCATAATAAATCGTCTCACTGTCGCACTTCAGCATTTTCAAAGGGAGTTTAGAATATATAAAATGCACCCTAACAATCACCGGAATACCCAGGGTGCTGAGGAGATTCAAGCCTAGTAGCAAAAGAGTCGAAATTCGAGCAGTCACATATAGCGCAGAGATAGTCCGGAGAGGTTTTCTGCCCCATATGAGCTCCACTTCATCCGGAAGGGTAATTAGGCTATCGTAGAGAAGAAGAGCTGGAGGGTGTATCAGCTATCATAGGACATAAAGTTGGCTTTGAACACACCAAACGCTGCTGTTGCAACATAAATTCGGACCTGTCTATTCGGATGTCAACATAGAGATGTTGGAGGAACGATAAAGTCGAGCCAACTTACGTGATTGCCAAGTGGTCTATAACAGCTTGAAGTAAATCAATATCTGAAGAAGGATCCCCGAGATCGAACGACATCCGTCAAGGACTTTGAAAAAGGTCAAGTTACATGGGACGCGCAGCGTTGGAGGACATCTGCCATCGGAGATAGCATGTTAATAAAGGCTCCTCACCCAATGCATATCAAACCTAAAGCAGCTTGTGATCTGCTCATGATTGACTGATGGATCTCCATTTAGTCAGATCTCCCAGGCTAAACGTGCTCCAACTCTGAAGAACCAGTCCGAGAATGTTTTCTAAGACTTTAGGGCGAGCACGAGGAAATCTCTCGCCAAGTTGGCTGCATGATAGGCTGAACGGAAGTTGTCGTATGAACTGAATCTTTGAATCGTTGGCCATAGTTATGGACACAGTATTATGTAGCGAGTTCATCGGTGTGCCCCCGCCGAAATCTCACCTCAGTTGATGTTATATATATCCTCCAGGAATCTCACGGTTGGACACTGAGTATTCTACTAATCGCTATATTCCACAATAATCAATGATCCGATAATGAATATGGGGAAATATTACACTCACAAAAAATGAAATAATCCAGGAAACTCTAGAACAAATCCCGACTTGAAGTAAATAAACCTCGCCCGTGTTGCTCCATTCGAGGAATCTAATAGTAACGCGAGCTGTGCGCCCTGTTTTAGAGCCATGTGCTAAGAAAACTTCGAAGAACAGACGATCAAGCTGGCCGCCATACCCGAATACAAGAGCTATGGGTGAGTTATTGTGCCGTCGGGCTAATGTGCCTTTCCCGCCAGTTGGAGAATGAACAATTCCGAAGCGCTTCCTATCTTTTGCTAAGTCAACATCTTCCAATTAATTCTTGTCCGCAACCAGAGAACTGCAGTTCATAGCAAGGGAAGACATCATCTCCCAAATGAATAGAAATGTCAAAAGTGACGCCACGCCGTCTTGCAGTAGGTGCCAAAACGCTAGGGTCCGACATTCAAACGAGCGGGATCACGTAGTGAGACCATTTCAATGCTCTAGATGTTCTTAATCAGAAAACGGTCCCCCTTTAGTGAAACGAAGGAATTCTTGACTCGCCTCAACAATGTAACATACACATGGTTAACTGGTGCCTATTATTCATTAGGCAAGTGTGAAGAACGCTGCCAGCTTGCCAAGTGATCTATCTGTTTGAGGTTCGAACGGCTCTGGAATGTCGAGCACAAGGAAAATGAACCAGACCATTCTTCCACGTTCAGGAGAAAACGAAATAGAGTAACTATCCGCCATCTAAAACAGATCGACATCAAGATAGATCGAATAGATATCTACTCCAACTCTGGAATATCCTCCAATACTTCCAGTTCTTCATCAGTTTCACTCCCATTGGACCCACCTATTCATAGTAAACTCAGCAAGCTACCAACAAGAAAGGAACAAGTTTCGTACCCATTAAATCAAACGATTCATCTCCATCCCCAGCATTCAATAAAATATCCCTCAGCGTCATACTTTGTCGTTCTATACCCAGGCAAAAATCAGTATATTCAGAGAACGCACCTCAGACCGGTCACTTACCATTCCTACCCAGCCGCGATAATCTCGTCCCCCAGGTTTCTTCCTCCGCCCCTTCTTCTCCAAACGAAACATCAGGCAATGCCAAATCCGCCAATAAACTCTCATCAAACCCCTTCCCGGACGCAGCGATAATACTCGGCAACAGAGTTGATCTTCGATTCGTCCGTGGCGTTACGAACTTTGGTGTGGACTTCATTATGTTTGATGATGATGATCGAGGAGGCGTTGAAGGGAGTGGAGGTGCAGCTGGACGAGAGGCGGATTCGCCTGTGAGTGATAATGGGGAGAGAATAGAATGTATGGTGAGAGGAACGTCGCCGGAAGTGGGTGTTGGGAAACGTGGTTTGAGGGATTCGCGGAGGATTAGGACGTCTGTTTCGAACTTTTCTTCTATTTGAGAGTCGGTCTCTTCTGTTGTTGATGAAAAAATGTCCACATCCTTCAGATACTTGAATGCGATAGGGTCGTCTAGGATAGGACCCTGAGAAATGCAATTGTAAATTCCTGCATAATCAGATAAATAAGAAACGAAACAACCATTACATTCTCTGAAAAATCGGCTTCTTTCATCACCCACAACTGGACCGACTTACCCCTCCTGTCTCGTACCTCACCTCGATTCCGAATTGTACTCTCTAGCTTGGAAGAAAGAATATCGCCTTGTCGAACCGCACGTTCCAAAGCTTCTTGCAATGCCCGTTGCTGTTCAGAAGCATGGTCGAACATTTCTTGGAGGACAGTAGAGATTAGCTTTGTAGGTTCCTTTTCTTGCGGTGCGCCCGTTGATTGCGATTGGGCTTTGGCGTCGATAAAGGGAGGGAGTGTGGTAATTTTGTGGATATTTCCAGGATGATGCGCTGCAGCGATGGGGAGCGGTTGGGGAGTAGCCAATCCTTCCGGTACCAGAGCCTGAATGTTTAAATTTAATTAGACCATAAATTATATCAAAGTGTCGATATTGCTAACTGATCCTTCGACATTAGAAACAAGCCTACTACTCGGCCCAGCCAAATCTTCGGTTTTCCCAACCCCAGCAACATCCAAGAGCCACTGAACAACTTCCGTAGCAGAAATGTCAGATTCAGATTTTCGCTTTCCCAAGGTGGTGTCCCATGCCGAGATAATCTCTTCCTTCCTAGAATCCCGAATAGCAGCAAGACGGGACAGATCTACTGGGGGGGTATCATCTCGGTGTGGATTAAGGGCAAAATTTTCCTGGAAATAATTAGGATATCATTATATTATATTATTGGGGGGCGCATACCCTAAGCTGAAGTAGGGATGATGCACGGGAATTTAATCTAGTGACTTGGCGGATTCGGGAGACGTGAGCCTCCATGGAGTGATAAAGAAAAGTGGAATATTCCTCTGGCTGCTTTTGGAGGATCTCCTACGTTGACGCTTTTAAAAAGACAACACAAGAATAATAGTGAAGGTTACCATTAAGGTCGAAACCTCTGTGCTCACAGGATGAAGCGGTGACGCTAAAGACAAATTAGAAGAAAATTTAAATCACAAAAATACACTCACCAGATGCTATCCGAGAAAATAGGGCATGAGTAGACAATGACAGCAATAACTTTTCGAACCTAAATCCAATTTAATATGAGGAGAATAAAAGAAATTGATACGTACTTGTCTCCACGACACTCTTCCAATAATGATCTTCTTACAACAATATTGGTCCACCACCAGGCCGAATTTGCTACTGTTGCTGGAGACGGACCTCTACTGCCTTGGTCGTCCCCTCGTTTCGCCTTGGACGATGATGTCGAGGTCGCTCGTGCAGCACCCTTCGAAATTGGTGCTGGCTGACCACCAAAACGTATGGCATTATGTCGTAAACTTTCAATATACTTTGATGCGTTTATTCGGAATGATACGCTATCGGATGATTGCAAACAAGGATATGCGCCGTTCAGGACCTGGAAGCTGTCAGCAAGACCTAGATTGGTAATACTGCAGACATACAGCTTTACACTTTGTCCTGCCTTCAATCTTCTCAATAAGAAAAGCAACTATATCCTGGGAAGACGTTCTTAGTCATGGTACAACGATGACCATCGTAACTTACCTCCATTGTCTTTGCCCGCTCACGAAGGGGGCGTGTCTGGGCAAAAAGGCCTGGTGTAGAATATTCTGGAGAGCTGCATTGCGGATAGGAAAGGATATGAAGATGTAGCAGGAGCGATATCGAAGTCGGAAGGACAGGGATCGTAGCCGTAGGAGACATAGTCGCGTGTACGCGTAGCTGTGGCGCGTCCACGGGTGTCTACAAGAATCCACTGGCCACGTTTGCAGCTGACTCTGCTGACTAGACGCCATTGACAAATACATTTCGTATGCCCGGACTTGCGACCTGGCATATGATTTAACTTGGTCTCCTATTCTCAGTCCTGCTCTCCCAAACACCATGAACGGTAACAACCACTTTCAATTTGACAACATCGAGGAGGCGTTGGAGGCTTTCCGCAATGGCGAATTCCTTATAGTCATGGACGACGAGAATAGGGAGAACGAAGGTGATCTTATTCTTGCAGCCAGTCACTGCACGCCGCAGAAGATGGCGTGGATGATCAAGCATACAAGGTAGTATTACTGCGGTCTTTTTGCTTGCGTCGCTCATTCCTTTTAGTGGTTATGTGTGCATATCATTACCTCCAAGTCGGTTACAGCAACTGGAGATACCCATGATGGTCAAGAATAACGAGGAGCGCCACCGTACTGCATATGCTGTTACGGTTGACTACAAGCATGGTGACTATTCTCTCAAGGCTCCTTTTGCTTTGCTAACCACCACTAGGTACTACGACTGGTATCTCAGCGCACGATCGCTCCCTGACGGCTCGCAAACTCGCCCATTACTCAC
>Ga0157379_10004283_pt1 | contig 12189 bp, 9 predicted proteins | sample S25metaG_FD_121802 | JGI IMG/M metagenome (GOLD analysis project Ga0157379, IMG submission 121802) | Switchgrass rhizosphere microbial communities from Kellogg Biological Station, Michigan, USA - S2-5 metaG | ecosystem: Host-associated > Plants > Roots > Rhizosphere > Soil | place: USA: Michigan... | reverse complement strand
TGAAGTCCGGCATCATCGACCCCACCAAGGTCACCAAGAACGCTCTGCAGAACGCGGCTTCCATCGCCGGCCTGATGCTCACGACCGAGGCCCTCGTCTCCGAGATCAAGGAGAAAGAGAAAGCCCCGGCCGGGATGCCGGGCGGCGGCGGCATGGGCGGAATGTACTGATTCGGTAAACCCATTCGAAACGAAAGCCCCGGCGCGAGCCGGGGCTTTCTCTTTTGCGAAGCTGGTGAGTTATGGAGCGGGCTGCGGCTCGGGTTGGGAGCGTTGCTCCCACACCTTGTCCCACCCGAGGCGCCGTGCCGTCTCCAGGTTCACCGTGCCGTCCGCGTTGTACGTGCCGTTCTGGATCAATAGTCTCTTCTGACCTTCGGACAACCAGAGGGGGAGCCGGGAGTCGGGTCCTTCGGGCCTGAATTCGTCTCCCACACCGTCCGGCGTGAGGTCTTTGTGCGTGGCGCGGACGCCTTGAACCAGGTAATAAAATTCGAGGTTGCGGGACGATTCAACGAGGATTTCGTTCAGGTCCGCCTTCAGTACTCCAACAGCAGCCATCCCGCCGATCGGGGTGATCTGCACCGTCAAGCCATCGCGGTCGGTCACCATCCGGAAATCCTCCGGTACGGCAATCCTCGCGACACCGCGGTCGAACTTTCCGCGCCCCCGGAAGTACGTGCCCGACTCCGGTCCTTCGAGCGAGTAATACCTGATTACTTTCGACGGGTCGGTCGGATGCGGATCAACGAAGCTCTTCGACCCGCTGGCCGAGAAGTTTCCAGCCGCCCATACACCGTAGTCGGGAGAGCCGAGAGCTCCCCAGTTGTGGGGCGCCCCAGTGGCTTGGATGATCGACACTCCGACGACTCCCCGGCCGAGATGTGTGAGCCCGTAGACGCCGTTGCCACCGTGCGATTCGCCTCGCACCCCGGCGCTGACACGTAAGATGCCATCCGAGACAAATCCCGGCGACGGAGTGGGGACGTCTCCTCCTCCATCCTGGCCTCTCACCCCGGCCGCGCCGACCGACTGGCTGCCGATGACGCCGCGGACGCCGGCGACGACTCCGGAGGCGACAGGCACGTACCCGATAACTCCCGCGGACTGAGCGATGGAGCTCAGCGTCTGCCCGAAGACGCCGACGTTGAGGTTCTGGATCGCAGGGTCGGCAATGTCGACGTGGTAGGCGAGAATTCCTTGGGCGAGCTCCGACGAGAAAGGGTTCGGCGTTGACATGAGGCTTCCGACGACGCCCCGCGCAAACGAGGCGCCGAGAACGCCCAAGAACGGACTCTCCCCGTGCACGCCTGCCGCCGGATAGAGAGGAGTGGCCGCGCCGCCGCCGGCCGCGCCGTATACGCCGGAGGAATTGTCCGCGGTCGAAGAGTTGACGAAGAACGCCGTCGGAAGGCCGGGGGCGTTGTTCCAGAGTTCGAGGTAGTTGGCCGGGTTCCCGATCATGTCGGAAAAGTACCCGTTGACGTCCATGATGATGTGCGTCGAATGGCTGACGTTGACAGTCAGCTGCCCGCCCGAGCTCAAAGGAACGATGGCGGAGTTCGACAGCACGGTTACGCCGGGCCCATAGGTCATGAGTGCGACGATGGGTGAGGGTGGAGAGCCAGTGGGCCACGCCAGCATGAAAGCGCCCTGGGGCGTCGCGGCGGTGCTCACTACGGTGAAATTGACGGAGATGGCGTCCGCGCCCGCGGGAATCCCGCACTTTCCCGTGACATCCCAATTCCGCGATTCGGAGTTGGCGAAGATGCCGCCCTGGATCGGAGCGCCGTTGCCCCGGGTGTCCGCGACGCGGCAGGGCCGGACTCCGATGAAGGTCCTCGGCGGCGTCACGTCGGTCATGGTGTGGATCCCGCCGCTGCCCGACGGCGTGTAGGGCGGAACCGTCCAGTTCTGGAGGGGCACGTCCTGGGCGGCCAAGCTCGACGTGATCACCCACGCCGCGAGACCCGCAAACGTCTTTCCATTCCGCGAGACTCGAGCCCTCGTCATGGTTCGGCTCCTTTCGAGGGCACGCTGTCGGGGGCAGCGCGTCCCCGCAATAGCGGAGGCGTGTCGGGGAGCTGCGGCTTTCCTGTCGGCGCAAAGAGCAGTGACGATTGAATTTGCCGCCGAATTCGGAGCCGATGTACAGTCTCGCTCCCCGATAACCGGGGACGACCACCGTGGAACCCGACCCCGCCAGGATCCCGCGGCCTCTCCGATTCGGGCAGATCTTCGAGCTCGATCCTCGCGCTTACGAGCTGCGGCGCTCGGGACGCCCCCTCAAGCTCGAGCGGATTCCGATGGAGATCCTGCTCCTCCTGGTCGAAAGGAAGGGGCAGCTCGTCACCCGGGACGAGATCGTCGAGCGGGTCTGGGGCCGGGAGGTCTTTCTCGACACCGACAACAGCATCAACGGGGCCATCCGCAAGCTCCGGCAGGCGTTGCGAGACGACCCGGAGAAGCCCCGGGTCATCCAGACCATCACCGGAAAGGGTTACCGATTCGTCGCGGCGGTCGCGGAGGAAGCACCGCCCGCCTCTGCCGCTTCGCCTTCCGCGGTTCCCGCCCCTTCCGTCGAACCGGCGGAGACGCCCGCGAGGAAAGGCGAAAACCTCCGCGCCAATCCCGTTTCCGGCCGCTGGCCGATCCTGCTCGGCCTCGGGCTCCTCCTGATCGTCGCTCCGCTCATCTACCTTCAGAGAAGCAAAGCTCCGGCGGTCGGCGGACGGTTGATGATGGCGGTGCTGCCGTTCGAGAACCTCACGGGCGATCCTTCCCAGGAATACTTCAGCGACGGTTTGACCGAGGAAATGATCAGTCGACTGGGGGCATTCGACCCCCAGCGGCTCGGGGTAATCGCGCGCACATCGGTCATGCCCTACAAACGCAATCGGGCGCGGCTCGATCAGATCGGCCGGGATCTCCGCATCGACTATTTGCTCGAAGGCAGCGTCCGGCGTGAAGCAAACCGGATGCGGATCAGCGCGCAGCTCATTCAGGTGCGCGATGGGACGCATCTCTGGGCCCGGCAGTACGACCGTGAAGTGAAGAGCGTGCTCGCGGTCCAGGAGGAGATCGCGCAGGCTGTCGCGAACGAGATCGATCTGACGCTCGCTCCCGGGACTCGGATCGGCGGCCATCCGGCGCCGCTTTCACCGGAGTCGTACGAAGCGTACGACCTCTATCTCAAGGGGCGCCACTTCTGGAACAAGCGGACGAGGGAGGACTTCGCGCAGGCCGTGGAGCATTTCGAGCGGGCGGCGGAGAAGGATCCGACGTACGCCCGGGCTTACGCCGGCGTGGCCGATACCTATGCACTGATGAGCACCTACAGCCCGGGATCGGCGAAGGAGCTCATGCCGAAGGCGCGCTCGGCCGCGCTGCGGGCGCTCGAGCTCGACGATCGTCTGGCCGAGGCCCACAACTCGCTCGCGCTGATCCACGAAAGATATGACTGGGATTGGAAGGCCGCCGAGAAAGAGTTTCGCCGTGCCATCCAGCTGAATCCGAGCTACGCCACGGCGCACCATTGGTATGCCGAGCTGCTGTCTTTCCAGGGACGATTTCGCGAGGCGCTCGAAGAAAGCGATCGCGCGCGCCGGCTCGATCCATTGTCGCTGATCATCGCCGCCGACGACGCCGCGATCCTGTACTACGCGCGCCAGTACGACCGCTCCATCGAGCGATTCCGCGCCGTGATCGCGAAAGATCCGGCCTTCCCGCGGGCGTACACGATCGTGTGGGCGTACTCGCAGAAGCAGATGTTCGACGAGGCCCTGACAGAAATCGAGAAATGGCGCCGGATCGATGACGGGCCCTGGAACTGGGCAGCCGAGGTCTACGTGTACGGGCGCGTGGGCCGGCGTGCCGAAGCCCGCCGCGCGCTCGACAGGCTGGAGCAGTTTGCGCGGCGCGCGCCACGAAACCCGATGGACATGCTTCCGATCGCCTACATCGGCGTGAACGAGAACGGAAAGGCGCTCGCCACGCTGGAGGACCTGTTCCGGGAGCGGGTCGTCCATCCGGCGTTGAACGTCGATCCGCTTTACGACCCCCTCCGCGAGGATCCCCGGTTCCAGGAGTTGGTGCGCCGCGCCGGCCTGGCAAAGTAGATCCCGCGCCGTTCTGGAGTTATCGAGCTCTAGGGCTCCGCCGGTTGCGCTTCGGGTCGCGAGCGCTGCTCCCAGATCCTGTCCCACCCCAGTCGCCGCGCCGTTTCCATGTTCACGGTGCCGTCCGGCTTGTATGTCCCGTTCTGTATCAGTCGCCGTTTCTGCTCGGCGGACAGGTAGAGGGGCAGCGTTGCGTCGGCCGATTTCGGCACGAACTCCGTACCCTCGGCGATCGGGGACGGCGAGTCCATCTGGGTCTTTCGCACGCCCTGAACGAGATAGGAGAATTCGACGTCGCGCGAGGATTGGACGAGGATCTCCGTCAAATCCATGCGAATCACGCCCACGGTCGCCATCGCGCCGATCGGCGTGATCTGAACCGTCAGCCCCTCGCCGTCCGTAACCAGGCGGAAGTCCTCCGGCACCCGGACCAGCGCCATCCCACGCTGGAACCTGCCCCGACCCCGAAAGTAGGTCCCGGGCTCGTTGCCTTCGAGCGACACGTATCGAATGACCTTGGACGCGTCGGTCGGGTGCGGATCGACGAACGACTTCGTTCCGCTGGCTCCCGTCCGCCCGGCCGAGTAGACGCCGTAGTCGAACGTCGCGGTGTGGTATCCGACGTATCCCTCGGCGAGATAGGCCCCGGTTCCCGGGGCGACGACGGTGCCGGACGTTCCCACGACGTTCCCGATCCCGAGCACTCCGAGCTGCGGGCTCTCACCGCGAACGCCCGCCGGCGGGAACGTGAGGGAGGTGAGCCCGAGCGCATGAGCGCCATAGACGCCGGCGGAGTTGTTGCCGAGATAGTTCATCTTGCCGGAGATCGCCTTGCCCTGTCCGGTGCTGTAGGAAAAGGCGTCGACGGCGCAGCCGGACGAGCAGGCAGTCGACTCGTTCGTGAAGTAGGCCGTCGCGTTCCCGCTGTTGTTCGTGAGCCCGAAGGAGTTGAATGGGTTGCCCAACCTGTCGGCGAAGTACCCGTTGATGTCCATGACGATGTGCGTCGAGCCGCTGACGGCGACGTTCATCTGATCACCCGGTCCGAGTGGCACGATGGCCGCGTTGGAAACGATCTGGCCCGGTCCATAGGTCATGATCGCGGTGGGCGGAAAAGGCTGGCCGGTCGGCCAGGCGAGCAGAAACGAGCCGGCCGGGATTCCCCCGGCTGCCACGACCGTGAAGTTGACGGAGACGGCAGCGATCGATTCCGGCAGGCCGCATGTTCCGCTGAGATCCCACGTGCGCGTCGTGCTGTTCGTAAAGATGCCGCCCTGGATCGGCGCGCCGTTGCCGCGGGTGTCCACGATTCGGCATGGCTGGACGGCGACGAACGTCCGGGGCTCGGTCACGTCGGTCATGGTGTGGATTCCGCCGGCGGTCGACTGTGTGAACGTCGGGACGGTCCAGTTTCGCAGTGGAACGTCCGCAGACTGGGCGCACAGGATGCCGGCAGTCTGAACAAGGAACAGGATGCCGGGGGTGCCGACTCTCCGGATCAGAGATCTCATACCCACCTCCAGAAGCAGACGTTGACGAAATGCGAATCGACGCGGAATCGTACGGTGCGTTCGGCAAATTGGGCACTAGACAGGGGTCGTATAGCTGCCGTGCATTGCTGCTCCCCGGCTCGCCCGGTCCGCGGAACCTATACTGATCGAGTGAGCGCATCGGCAGCCGCGCGAGTCTCGGCGGTGGTCGTTCACTACAGGACGCCGCGGGAGAGCGTGGAAGCCGCGCACGCCGTCGTCCGCGCGGCGCCGGGCGTCGAGGTCGTCGTCGTGGACAACGCCTCCCGCGATTCGATCGCGGAAGATCTCGCGCGCGAGGTTCCCACGGCGAGGCTTCTCGTCGAGGACGCAAACCGCGGCTACGGCGCCGCCTGCAACCGGGGGGCGCGCGAGACCGAACGGCCCCTTCTGCTGTTCCTGAACTCGGACGCTCTCGTCCAGCCCGGCGCGGTGGAGGCCCTCGTCGCCGCGCTCGACGCCGACCCGCGCGCCGCCGCGGTGGGTCCACGGCTCGAAAACCCGGACGGGACCCTGCAGCCCTCGATCCAGCGTCTGCCGAGCCTGCGCACGATCTTCTTCGAGAGCTCGGGTCTGGCCGCGTTGGCCGGCGGCCGTTTCCCTTTCCGCGGACACTCCGCGACCCGCGAGGACCACTCGCGCACGCAGGCCGTCGAGTCGCTGAAGGGCGCGGCTCTTCTCGTCCGCCGCGCCGCGTTCGAGCACGCCGGAGGATTCGACGAGGGATTCTTTCTCTACGGCGAAGAAACGGACCTGATGGCGCGCTGGCGGCGCCTGGGATGGAAGGTGCTCTTCGAGCCGTCGGCGCGCGTCGTTCACACGGGCGGCGCGTCCGGCGGGGACGCTCTGTTCGGACGGCTGCACGAGGGTCTCGCGCTCCACGTCGCGCGCCACCAGGGAAGAACCGCGGCGACCCTGGCCCGCGCGGTTCTTCGCGCCGGCGCCGCGACGCGCTACGTTCTCTCGCTCGTCACGCCGGGCGAGAGAGGTCGGGCGCGGCGGGCGCGCTACCGGGCGGCGCTCGCCGGAACGCGGCGCGCGTAGACGCGGAATGAAGCCGCTCCTCTACACGATCTGCCCGCGGCCGCCGCATCCGACCCGCGACGGCTCCTCGATCCGGAACTTCCACCTCCTGTCCGCGTTTATCCAGGACTTCCGCGTGCGCGCGTTCGTGCTCCTGCCTTCCCACCTCCGCGAGGTTCCGGAGGAGCTCCCGGCCGGCGTGGAGGCGGAGCGATTCCCCCAGGCCCCGCGGCCCTTCCGACGCGCGGCCGCGCTCGCCGCCACCGCGGCGGGCCGCGCCTACTCGCCATTCCTCTACCGCTCGCGCCCGCTCGCGACCCGGCTTCGAAACCTCGCCGCGAGCGAGAAGCCGGCGTGGATCGTGGCGCACTCGTACCACGTCGCGCCGCTCGCGCTCGATGCGTTCGGCCCGCTCTGGATCGACTTCCACAACCTGGACTCCGAGCTCTGGCGGAGGATGGGGGAGAGCGCGTCGTCCCGGCTCTCGCGCGTTTTCGCGCGCGCCCAGGCCCCGCGGGTCTCCCGGATCGAGGAAGAGCTGGTGACGCGCGCCGGCGGGATCTCCTGCGTCTCGGAGAGGGAGGCCTCGCTCCTCGCGGGACTGGCGCCGCACGTGCCGCGCGTCGTGGTCCCGAACGGCGTGGACCTGGAGCGGTATCGGTTTCGAGCAGATCCCGCCGCCGAGGAAGTCGTCTTCTACGTGGGAGACCTGTCCTGGCCCCCGCACGCCGAGGGAATGGCGTGGTTCCGCACCGAGGTCTGGCCGCTCGTCGCGCGGTGGCGGCCGGACGCGCGCGCCGAGGTTCTCGGCCGGGGAGGCGCCGCCGGGTCGGGAGATCCCCTCGAGCGATTCTTTTTCCTGGGCGAGGGCAGCGACACGCGCCCCCACTGGGAGCGCGCAGCCGTCGCGGTCGTGCCGTTGCGTGCGGCCGCCGGCACCCGGCTGAAGATCCTGGAGGCCGCGGCCTGCGGCGTCCCGGTCGTCTCGACGTCGGTCGGCGCGGAGGGTCTCGATCTCACCGACGGCGAGGAGATCCGGATCGCGGACTCCGCCGCGGGCTTCGCGGAGGCGATCACGGCGCTACTGGACGATCCCGCGGCCCGGGCGCGCCAGGCGGCCGCGGCGCGACGCCGCGTCGAGGAGAGGTACGGCTGGGACTCGATCGGCCGTGCGTTCTCGCGCGAGCTCCTGGAGCGGCGCCGGGAGAGTCGCGCTTGACCGCCGCCGCGGCGGCGTTCGCGGCGGTCGCCGTGGCACTTCTTCTCTGGTCCTGGGTCGGGTATCCGATTCTCATCGCGCGTCTCGCCCGCCGCGCGCCCTTCTCCGTCGGCGCGTCCGGGGCGACGCCTTCCGTCGACGTGCTCGTCGCGGCGTTCGACGAGGAAGCCGTCATCGGCCGTCGGGTCGCGAACGTCCTCGGACAGGAGTACGCGGGAAGCCTCTCGCTCTCCCTGGGCTGTGACGGGTGCCGCGACGCGACTGCGGAGCGCGCCCGGGCCGCGGCCGGCGCCGATCCCCGGGTCCGGGTCACGGAGTTCGCGGAGCGCCGCGGCAAGGCGTCGGTCGTCAACGACCTCGTCCGCCAGTCGGAAGCCGAGATCCTCGTCTTCACCGACGCGAACTCGGAGTTCCGCGCGGACGCGGTGGCGCGCCTCGTGGAGCGGTTCGCGGATCCCGGGGTCGGCGCGGTCTGCGGCCGCCTGGAGCTCGTTCCCGCGTCCGGTTCGGGGCCGACTCCGGAGACCGAGTTCTGGGAGCGCGAGAGCCGGCTCAAGGAGGCCGAGGGTCGTCTGGGGGTCTGCCTCGGCGCGAACGGCGCCATCTACGCGGCCCGGCGGGAGCTCGTCGCGCCGCTCCCGGAAGGCGCGGTACTGGACGATTTCCGGCTGGCCGCGCAGATCGCGCGAGACGGCCGCAAGGTCCTCTTCGCCGGCGACGCGGTCGCCCGGGAGACCGCGCCGACGGACGTGGCGGCGGAGGCACGGCGCCGTTTCCGGATCGGGATCGGCGCGGGCGAGGTATTGCGAACCGACTCGTGGCTGTGGGATTTCCGGCGTCGCCCGCTCCTCGCCCTCGCGTTCGTCTCGCGGAAGGCCGCGCGGTGGCTCGCGCCGATCGCGGCAGTCGCCGCGCTCCTCTGCGCGCTCGCGGTTCCGGCGCTCCGTCCCGCGGCGGCCGCGGCAGTCGCGGCGTTCGCTCTCCTCGCGGTGTGGGTCCAGGTCCGTCCGCATTCCGCGGGCTGGGCGGCGAGGCTCTATTATTTCGGCGTGATCAACCTCGCGCTCGCCGCCGGCGTGATCGCCGGTCTCGCCGGCTATCGGAGACCCGCCTGGCAACGGACCCCGCGCTAGGGGAGCCGGGGCGTCCGGCCGCGCCGCGGACGGCGTCGGCGCGGCTGTCACATTCCGCGTTCCGCCTGTCGGCCCTCGCCGGGGACATCGCGATTTCGCTCGCTGCGCTCTACGGCGCCTTTTTCCTGCGGACCCGCGTTCCGCTTCCCGGCACCGAGGCTCTCCTGCCTCCCGGGAACGTCCGGTTCGGCCTCTGGAACGTCGCGCTCATCGTGGCCGTCCAGCTCTTCGCGCTCTCGTCGATGGGCCTCTACGCGGAGCACGAGCGATTCCGGGACTCTCTCGCACGCCTCCTCCTTCCGGCGCTCTTCCTCCAGCTCCTCACGCTCGCGACCATCTACTTTCTCGCTCCGACGTACTCGTTCCCGCGGTCGGTCCTCGTCGGGTACCTGGTGGCGGACGGAATCCTCCTGGTGCTCTGGCGCGCCCTGCTCGACCGGCTGTTTCCGCTGCCGCGTCGCCGTGCCCTGATCGTCGGCACGGGGCCGGCCGCGCACCGCATCGCGGACACGGTTCGGCGCCATCCCTGGAGTGGAGTCGAGATCGTTGGCGTCGTCGCCGAGACGTCGGATCCGGTCGGGGGCTTCGACGGGAACGGAACCGGCTCCCTCGCGCTGCTCGGGACGGTGGATCACCTGACGGAGATCGTGGAGGCGGAGCGCGTCGACGAGGTCATCCTGACGACGGAGGGTTCGTCGTGGCGCGACCGGCTCTCGGAGCGGATCCCGGAAGGATGGCGGGCCGACCTGCTCGTGTGGCCCTCGCCTTTCGAAACGATGATCGGCCGGCTGAGGTTCCGGATCGTTGGAGACCTTCCGCTCCTCGAGGCGCGGACCCAGGAATTCCGCCCGATCGGCGCGTTCTTCAAGCGCGCGTTCGATGTGGTGGTCTCGGCGGTCTTCCTCGTGATCCTGGCGCCCGTGCTGGCGCTCGCGGCGCTCTCCGTCGCGGGAACCTCGGCCGGCGGCGTCTTCTATCGCCAGACGCGCGTGGGCCGGGACGGCCGCCCCTTCGAGCTGTGGAAGCTGCGCACGATGCGCCGCGGCGCGGAGATCGAGACCGGAGCGGTGCTCGCCTCGCCCGGCGATCCGCGGATGACGAGCATCGGACGCGCGCTGCGGTCTGCGCGGATCGACGAGATCCCGCAGCTCTGGAACGTGCTGACGGGAGACATGAGTCTCGTCGGTCCGCGGCCGGAGCGTCCCGAGTTCACCCGGGAGTTCGCGAAGACCGTTCCGGGCTGGGCGCTGCGTCATGCGATCCGCCCCGGGCTGACCGGGCTCGCCCAGGTCTCGGGCGAATACTCGACCGAGCCCGAGATCAAGCTACGGTACGATCTCGCCTACTTGAACAACTGGTCGCTCGGTCTCGACCTGTCGATCCTGTTGCGCACTCTCCGCGTCATCCTGACGCGGCGGGGTATCTGAACCCGTCCTCGTGGATCGCCCCAAGGTTGCGGTCGTGATGCCCGCGTACAACGCGGAGCAAACCCTGGAGAGGACGTACCACGACATCCCGCAGGAGTCCGTGGATGACATCATCCTGGTCGACGACGCGTCGCGCGACCGAACGGTCGACATCGCGCGCAAGCTGGGCGTCCACGTCGTCGTCCATCCGCGCAACCGGGGCTACGGCGCCAACCAGAAGACGTGCTACCGAACGGCGCTCGAACGCGGCGCCGAAGTCGTCGTCATGGTGCACCCGGACCACCAGTATGACCCGCGCGTCATCCCCGACCTGCTGCAGACCCTGCGCCAATCGGGCGCCGACGCCGTGTTCGGCAGCCGCATGCTCGGGGGGAGACCCATCCAGGGCGGCATGCCGAAGTGGAAGTACCTCGGCAACATCCTGCTCACCGCGATCGAGAACGCCACCTTTCTCATCTATCTCACTGAATACCATAGCGGCTTCCGCGCCTACACCCGCAAATACCTGGAGTCGGTCGACTTCGAGTCGAACTCGGACGGCTTCGTCTTCGACACCGAGATCATCGCGCAGGGAATGGCGCACCGGCTGCACATCCGGGAGATCCCGATCGAGACGCGGTACTTCGACGACGCCTCGCAGATCGCGTTCGGTCCGTCCGTGCGTTACGGGCTGGAAATCCTGAAGACGATGGCGCTCTACAAGCTCCACGAGTGGGGCGTGTGGTCGAGCCGGATCTTCCGGAGAGGTCCCGCCCCACCCCCGACCGCTTAGTCCGCGCGGCCCGGCGGAGCGGGAAGGCGGCCGCTCGCGAGGTCCGCTTCCAGGCGCTTCAACTCCGCCTCGATGCGCGGGGCGAATTCCTTCGGCACCCCCTTCAACAACGCCGGGCTGATCCAGACCGCGCGGAGAAACGAAGAGTCGGCGAAGTCCGGCTCGCCCAACGCGGTGTGCGCGCGTCCGACGTTGAGGTGGATCTCGGCGCGTTCTCCGGCCGCGAGGCCCTCCCGGTAGTACTCGAGGGCCCGGTCCGCGTGCCCGTTGACGAGCTGGCACGATCCGGCGAGCACCCACGCGCGGGAATCGCCCGGCAGGTCCGGAGCCGCGGAGATCGCGGCCGCGGTGATGCGATCCAGGATCGAGGGTGTGTCCGGGATCTCGGTCGGCCGGTCCAGGACGTACTCGAAAGCGGCGTTTGCGGCCCCCAGCCGGCGCTCCGCCCGGTAGCGCGGGATCTCCGGCCGGAGAAGAAACGCGAGGACGGCGGCCACCGCGACCGCGCGGAGGATCCTCACCGGCTCTCCGAATCGCCGGGCAGCCTGGCCGCGAGGCGCCAGCTTCGCCCGGCCGCGAGAAGCAGCGGGACCGCGGAAATGGGGCGCTGCAGGGGAAACCAGGTCAGCGCCGCGGCGGCCCCCGCCGCGAGCAGGCCGAGGAGGATCGCGGCCTCGATCCGGTGCGGGTCCCCCTTCGCGGTCCGACGTCCGACCGCCGCGAAGAGCGCGGCGGCGGCAGCGAGCACCGCGACTCCTCCGGGGACGCCGGTTTCGGCGAACGCCTGGAGGTAGTCGCAGTGCGCCTCCGAATAGGAGCTCGTCAGGAGCGGATTCACGTAACGGCGGCGGTTGCGGACCTCGGCCACGAGCCGGTGCGGCGTGAACTCCGCGGCGTACGTCCCGGGTCCGAACCCCACGAGCGGGCGGTCGCGGACCATCTGCAGGGCGGCGGCCCAGGCGCCGGTGC
>Ga0157379_10004282_pt1 | contig 12190 bp, 10 predicted proteins | sample S25metaG_FD_121802 | JGI IMG/M metagenome (GOLD analysis project Ga0157379, IMG submission 121802) | Switchgrass rhizosphere microbial communities from Kellogg Biological Station, Michigan, USA - S2-5 metaG | ecosystem: Host-associated > Plants > Roots > Rhizosphere > Soil | place: USA... | reverse complement strand
GCCTATCTGCTCGCGAAGATGGCGATGGCGGCGCTGTTTGCGCTGATCATCTACCTCGTGCTTGCTGCGATGGCGTATTTTTTCGGCGGCGTGCACCTTGCCGCCTGGCAATGGCCGCTGTTGGGCTTGATCGCCGTGCTCGGCGTGCTGCCGTTCTGTGCGCTCGGTCTGTTGATCGGCAGCCGCGTGAACGCATCCGCTGCGCCGGCGTTCGTCAACTTCATCTATTTGCCGATGGCGTTCCTGTCCGGCCTGTGGATGCCATTGTCGTTGTTGCCGGCATTCTTTTCGCAGCTTGCGCCGTTGTGGCCGGCCTACCATCTGGCCCAACTCGCGTTGGCGGTGATCGGGCACGGCGATGGCAGCGCGATGCTGCCGCACATCGTGATGTCGATAGCGTTCACGGCGCTTTGTTTTGCGATTGCGCGGCGCTGGCTGGCGCGAACAGCGTGATGGCCCGCCCGGCGATCGACCCGATTCATGCGATCGGCGTATGCTTTCATCGAATCGCCTGCGCATTGAGGCATCCGTGATCCTGGAATTCTTGATCCCCACGCAGAATTCGCTGCTGTCGCTGCGTGGCATGTACGACGGCAAGCGTCGCCACGCGCACTGGTTTCCGTGGCTCATGCTGATCTGGACGCTGTGGATCTTCCTGACGCCGATCTACGAAACCGGCGATTCGTTTCCGCACTGGAAATTGCCGACGTTCGCCAGTTTCGCCGTGTTCCTGGTCCTGTTCCACCACATCTACTATCGCAACCGCGAACACGTGCTGTGGTGCGCGCTCGGCGTCGCCGCTCTCGGGTTTGCCGTGACACCGTTCAATCCGGGTGCGCAGGGTTACTTGATTTACGCCAGCGCCTTCCTCGGCATGAACAGCAACCTGCGCGCGGCGCTACGCAACATGCTCATGGTGCTGGCGCTGTACGTAGCGGAATGGATGGCCCTGCAATTCCCGTGGGTCTACCTGCTGAACGCGATCGCCATTGGTCTGGCGATTGGCCTGATGAATGTCAATTTCATGCGCAAGTACGAGCGCGAAGCCGAACTCAAGCTCAGCCATGATGAAGTGCGCCGCCTGGCAGCGCTGGCCGAACGCGAGCGCATCGGCCGCGACCTGCACGATCTGCTTGGCCATACTTTGTCGCTGATCACACTCAAATCGGAACTCGCGAACAAGTTGTTCGATCGCGATGCCGCGGCGGCCAAGAGCGAGATGGTCGATGTCGAGCGCGTCGCGCGCGATGCGCTGGCACAGGTGCGCCGCGCGGTGACCGGCATTCGCGCCGCCGGATTCGCTGCCGAACTCGCCTCAGGCAAGCTGCTGCTGGAATCCAACGGCATAAGCCTGCGCTACGATCTGGCCGATATTCCGCTGCCGGCAGAGGTGGAGACTGCGCTGGCAATGACGGTGCGCGAAGCAGTGACCAATATCCAACGCCACGCCCGAGCGACATCGGCGAACATCACGCTGGTGGTCGAGAACCGGCAACTGCTGCTGCGCATCGAAGACGATGGCCGTGGCGGCGCGATCGTGCCCGGCAACGGCCTGACCGGCATGCGCGAGCGCCTGGCGGGCATCGGTGCGGAATTGCGCGTCGAGTCCGAACGCGGTCGCGGCACATGCCTGAGCGCGAGTCTGCCGCAGCCACAACAGGAGGCCGTCGCGCAGCCCCTCAGCCCAGTGCCAGCGCCGCAATGATCCGCGTCCTGCTCGCCGAAGACCAGGCCATGGTGCGCGGTGCGTTGTCCGCGCTGCTCAAGCTCGAATCGGATCTGGACGTGATCGGCAGCGCCGCCGACGGCGAAGAGGCATGGGCGCAGATCCAGCGCGACAAACCCGATGTCGTCGTCACCGACATCGAAATGCCGCGCATGACCGGCCTCGAACTCGCGCAGCGCATCCGCGAGCGTGAGGTCGGCTGCAAAGTCATCATCCTCACCACATTCGCACGCCCCGGTTTCCTGCGCCGCGCGCTCGATGCCGGCGTCAGCGGTTACCTGCTCAAGGATGCTCCCGCCGAGCAACTCGCCGAAGCGTTGCGCAAGGTTCACCGCGGCGGCCGCGCGATCGATCCGCAGCTCGCGCTCGAAGCTTGGTCGGGCGACGATCCGCTTAACGACCGCGAACGCCAGGTGCTGCGCCTGGCCGGTGAAGGCCTTTCCGCGGGCGATATTGCCGGGCAACTGCATCTGTCGCAGGGCACGGTACGCAACTATCTGTCCGAGGCGATCGGCAAGCTCGGTGTGGGAAATCGGATCGAGGCGTATCGGCTGGCACGACAGAAGGGGTGGTTGTAGCGCTTTCCGGAATGCGTTGAAGCGCATTCCGGAAAGCGCGGAAGGTGAGCCAGGATGGCGAACGGGGGAGCTCCAGGGATGGCTGCTCGGATTCACTGCTTTGAATCGATCACCGCGTACAATTGCGTAGTGAAGAAATCCGATTTCCACTATGACCTGCCGCCCGAACTGATCGCGCAGGCGCCACTGCCGCGACGCTCGGCTAGCCGCCTGCTGGTCGTCGACGGGCCGTCGCAGCGGCTCGCTGATCGGCGCTTCACCGATCTGATCGATTACTTGCATCCCAGCGACTTGCTCGTGTTCAACGATACGCGCGTGCTGCCGGCGCGGCTGTACGGGCGCAAGGAAACCGGCGGTGCGGTCGAGATACTGATCGAGCGAGTGACCGGTGCACGCGAGGCACTAGCGCAGCTCGGCGTGAGCAAGAAACCGAAGCCGGGCAGCCACATCCTGCTCGAAGACGGCAGCGCGCTGCACGTGCTCGGGCGCGAGGGAGAATTTTATACTTTGCGCTACGACGGGCATGAGACGCTGGAAAAGCTGCTCGCACGCCTCGGTCACATGCCGCTGCCGCCGTATATCGCGCGCAGCGACGATGCGGCTGATCTCGAACGCTATCAGACCATCTACGCACGCGCGCCGGGTGCCGTCGCCGCGCCGACGGCGGGCTTGCACTTCGACACGTCGATGCTCGATGCGCTGCGCGCCAAGGGCGTGGACTTCGGGTATATCACGCTGCACGTCGGCGCGGGCACGTTCCAGCCGCTGCGCAGCGAGCGCGTCGAGGAGCACACGATGCACCGCGAATGGCTCAACGTCGGCGCCGAACTGGTCGAGAAAATCCGCCGCGCACGCGCGCAAGGTGGACGCGTGATCGCGGTCGGCACGACGGTCGTGCGCGCGCTGGAATCGGCGCTGCGCGACGGGCAAGTCCAGCCATTCGCGGGCGAGACGCAGATTTTCATTTTTCCGGGATTCCGCATCACCAGCGTCGACGCGCTGATCACGAATTTCCATCTGCCCGAATCGACCTTGCTGATGCTGGTATCGGCATTTGCCGGGCGCGAGGTGATGCTCGATGCGTACCGGCACGCGGTAAAGGAACGTTACCGGTTTTTCTCGTACGGAGATGCGATGCTGATTTTGCCGCATGGAGCACCTGCGTGAGCGCGTTGGAGTTCGACCTTTTGGCGGGCGACGGCGCCGCTCGCCGCGGCCGCATCACGCTGCCCCGAGGAACCATCGAGACGCCCGCGTTCATGCCCGTGGGCACTTACGGCTCGGTCAAAGCGATGACCCCGCAGTCGATCCTCGATATCGGCGCGGATATCATCCTCGGCAATACGTTCCATCTGTGGTTGCGGCCGGGGCTGGATGTCATCGGCGAGTTCGGCGGCCTGCACAGGTTTATCGGCTGGAACAAACCGATCCTTACCGATTCCGGCGGTTTCCAGGTGTTCTCGCTCGCCGAGCGGCGCAAGATCAGTGAGGAGGGCGTGCGTTTCGCTTCGCCGGTCGACGGTTCGATGGTGTTCTTGTCGCCGGAGGAATCGATGCGCATCCAGCATGTGCTCGATTCCGACATCGCGATGATCTTCGACGAGTGCACGCCCTATCCGGCGACGGAAAAACAGGTGCGCGATTCGATGGAGTTGAGCTTGCGCTGGGCCGAGCGCTCGCGGCGCGCCTTCGATGAACTGAAGAATCCCAACACGCTGTTCGGCATCGTCCAGGGCGGCACATTCCCGCAATGGCGCAAGGTATCGGCGCAGCGTCTGATCGAAATCGGTTTCGACGGCTACGCGGTCGGTGGGCTGGCAGTCGGCGAGCCGGAAGCCGAGCGCAACCGCACTCTCGAGGAAACGGTGCCGTTGCTGCCGGCCGACCGGCCGCGCTATCTGATGGGCGTGGGCAGGCCGCAGGATATCGTCGAGGCTGTCGTGCGTGGCATCGACATGTTCGATTGCGTGATGCCGACACGCAACGCGCGCAACGCGCACATCTTCACGCGTGCGGGCGTGCTGCGCATCCGCAACGCGCAATACGAGCGCGACGTGCGCCCGCTCGACGAGACCTGTGCTTGCTACACGTGCAAGTCCGGATTCAGCCGCGCCTACTTGCGGCACCTGGACAAGTGCGGCGAAATGCTCGGCCCGATGCTGGCCACGATCCACAATCTGCACTATTACCAGGACCTGATGCGTGGGTTGCGTGAGGCGATTGCGTCTAGCACGCTGGCCGACTTCGTCGCGGAGTTTTATCGGTTGCAGTCAGCCGGCTGACGTTTCGGTTTTTGTTTTTTTGTGACGCGTCCACAAATCTGAGCTGCTCTCGCAGGCCGAGTGGTTCCAGCAGCCAGGTCTACTGGACGGGCGGAAGCCCTGCTTGAATCGCGAGCAAGTGCATGCCAGCCGTCCCCATGGCATAATCCACGGTCTTTTGACGCCCCGCCACGACCGCGGCCGGGCCGTAAACCCGAGGTTTTATGGATTTTCTGATTTCCAACGCCTACGCGCAGGCGGCTGCGCCTGCGGACAACATGGGTCTGCTCGGTTCGCCGATCGTGTTCATCGTCATCATGGTCGCGATGATGTTCTTCATGTTCCGCTCGCAGTCCAAGCGCCAGCGCGAGCTCAAGGCGATGATCGCCGCGCTGGCCAAGGGCGACGAGGTCGTGACGAACGGCGGCATGGCGGGACGCATCGATGACATCGGCGACACCTTCCTGACCCTTGAAATCGCCCCGAACGTCAAAATCAAGCTGCAGAAGAACGCGATCTCGATGGTTTTGCCCAAGGGCACGTTGAAGTCCGCCTGAGTTTCGATCCGCGACTACTTTCGCCGCGCTTGGCGCGGCGTGCGAGTGAGCTAAATGAACGAATTTTCGAAGTGGAAGTACATGCTGGTCGCGGTAGTGATCCTGCTCGGCTTCGTTTACGCCTTGCCGATCGTGTTCCCGCAGCAGCCCGCAGTGCAGATCTCCGCAAACCGCGGTGCCACGGTGGATGCCGCGCTCAAGGAAAAAGTCTTGGGCGTGCTGCAGACGAAGAAGATCGAGTTCAAGGATGTCGAGCTCAACGGCGAGCGTTTGCTCGCGCGGTTCCCGAACACGGAAGTGCAGCTCGCCGCGTCCGACGCGTTGAAGACGGATCTCGGCGATCAGTACATCGTGGCGCTGAACCTGGCCTCGACCGTTCCCGGCTGGCTGCGCGCGATCGGTGCGAACCGCATGCCGTTCGGTCTCGATCTGCAGGGCGGCGTGCACTTCCTGATGGAAGTCGATCAGAAGGCAGCGCTCGCAAAGATGCAGCAGCGCTATGTCGATGACATCCGCGCCGCATTGCGCAATGCCAAGATTCGCACCGATTCGATCAGCGCCGGGGCGCAAGGCGTCACGGTCGTGCTGCATACCGAAGCCGATCGCACGCAAGCCGGTGCCGTAATCGCCAAGGAAGTGAATCAGCCGGAAAAGCTCGGCGCGCAGCCGCCCCTGGAACTTGCTGACGGCGCGGCCGGTACTGACAGTTTCCCGCTGATCGCTAAGGTGCGCGAAGCCACGTTGCAGGAGCAGGCCAAGCAGATCGTCACGAGCAACCTGACCACGCTGCGCAATCGTGTCAACCAGCTTGGTGTGGCCGAACCGCTGATCCAGCAGCAGGGTTCAAACCGCATTGTGGTCGAATTGCCGGGTGTGCAGGACACCGCGGAAGCGAAGAAGATCCTTGGCGCCCAGGCGACCCTGGAATATCACGCGGTGGACGAAGCCGCGACGGGTGGACCCGGCAACCCGGGCGCCTACGAGGCCGAGAAAACGGGCATAGTGCCGCCGGATTCGCGTCTATATCACATGAACAAGAATGGCTTCGACGGCAAGCCGATGCCGATCGTGCTGAAGAAGAAGATCATCGTCGGCGGCGACGAGCTCGTCGATGCCGCGGCCGTTCCGGATCCGCAGAACGGGCTGCCCGCCGTGTCGGTACGCCTGAATGCAGCCGGCGGCAAGAAGATGCTCGACTATACGAGCCAGAACGTCGGCCACCGCATGGCGGTCGTCTACATCGAACGCGTGCCGGAAGTGAAGATCATCGACGGCAAGGAAGTGCGCAGCGCCAAGGTCACCGAACAAGTGATCAACGATGCGACGATCCAGGGCGTATTCTCCAATCGCTTCCAGACCACTGGCCTGGAAAGCATGAAGACGGCGAGCGAGCTGTCGCTGCTGCTGCGCGCGGGCTCGCTCGCGGCGCCGGCGGATATCGTGCAACAGCGCGTGATCGGTCCGAGCCTGGGTCAGGACAACATCGCCAAGGGCTTCCTGGCGGTGATGTTGGGCCTGGTCTCCGTGCTGATCTGCGCCGCGCTGTACTACCACGTGTTCGGCCTGATCGCGGATATCGCGCTGATCCTCAACCTCGTGCTGCTGATCGCGGTGCTGAGCCTGTTCCAGGCTACGCTGACGATGCCCGGCATCGCCGGTATCGTGCTGACACTGGGCATGGCGATCGACGCGAACGTGCTGATCTGCGAGCGCATCCGTGAGGAGCTCCGCAACGGCTCTACGCCGCTGGCTTCGATCAAGGCGGGTTACGAAAAAGCCTGGGCGACGATTCTCGATGCGAACGTCACGCATTTGCTCGCCGCGTTCGGCCTGTTCGCGTTCGGTTCCGGTCCGATCAAGGGCTTCGCCGTCACGCTGGCGATCGGTATTTTGACTTCGATGTTCACCTCGGTGACGGTCACGCACGCGTTGGTGAATCTGGTTTACAGCGGCCGCAAGCTTAAAGGCTTGGCGGTCGGCGGCGGCTATGCGAAAGGCGTGAGCGCTTAAGCGTGCAGAATGTTTCTTTTCTCGTCATTCCGGCGCAAGCCGGAATCCAGCGTCTTCGCAAAGGCGCTGGGTCCCGGCTTTCGCCGGGACGACGGAATATTTGAGGTTCCAAAATGGAAGTCTTCAATCCCAACAGCAATATCAACTTCCTCGGTCTGCGCAAGATCACGCTGATCATCTCGGCGCTGCTCGTCGCGATTTCGATTTTTGCGATCTTCGCCAAGGGCCTGAACTACGGCCTGGACTTCACCGGCGGCGTGCTGATCGAGGTCAACTACGAGCAGCCAGTGGAAATCAGCGACGTGCGTGCGGCGCTGGCCGCAGGCGGCTATGCGGATGCGCAGGTCGTCACCGTGGGCGGCGCGCGGGAAGTTGCGATCCGCGTGCAGGCGCGCGAGGACAAGCCGCGCGAAGCCGGCAAGAGCCTCAGCGACCAGATCGCCGGCGAAGTGCTCAAGGCGCTGCAGGCCAAGCGCGCTGACGCAAAGATGATGCACGATCCGGATTACGTGGGCTCGACGGTCGGCGAGGAGCTCAAGAGCGACGGCATCGTGGCCGTGCTGTTCGTGATCATCGGCATCATGATCTACATCGGCATTCGCTTCGAATGGCGTTTTGCCATCGCCGCGATCGCTTCCGAATTCCACGATACGCTGATCACGGTCGGTTTCTACGCGATCACGCAGCACGAGTTCGACATCACCGTGCTCGCGTCCGTGCTCGCGGTGGTCGGCTATTCGATCAACGACAAGGTCGTCGTGTTCGACCGCGTCCGCGAACTGTTCCGCTCCTCGCGCAAGGGCGAGCCGGTGGAGATTCTCAACAAGGCGATCAACTCGACGCTGTCGCGTACGATCATCACCGCGCTGTTCACCGCTATCACGATGATCGCGCTGTATTTCTTCGGCGGCCCGGTCGTGCACGGTTTTGCACTGACGATGCTGATCGGCATCGTGGTCGGCACGCTGTCGTCGATCTTCTTTGCCAGCCCGATCCTGCTCTGGCTCGGCGTATCGAAGAAGGACCTGATGCCGGTGACGCGCGACAATCCGGAACTCGCGCGCCGGCCCTAGTTCATCAGCGCAGCGTCGGAGTCAATTCCGGCGCGATGGCCTTGACGATCGCGGCGGTCACATGGTGGTTGCCGGCGACGAGGTTGCCGCTGGCTGGCATGCCGTCCGCGCCGGTGAAGTCGCAGAACTTGCCGCCGGCCTCGCGCACGAGCAGGCAGCCGGCGGCCATGTCCCAAGGCTTCAGGCCGATTTCAAAATAGCCGTCCAGACGGCCGGCCGCGACGTACGCGAGGTCCAATGCGGCCGAACCGGTGCGGCGGATGTCTTCGGCTTCGCGCAGCAGCGCGCGCGTCATGGCCAGTTGCGGCTCGATGTGTTCGCGCTGGCGGTACGGGAAACCCGTGACCAGCAATGCGCCCTGCAGGCCTTCGCGCTTGGTGACGCGCATGCGGCGATCGTTGACGAAGGCGCCATCGCCCTTGCTCGCCGTGAACAGTTCGTCGCGCAGCGGGTCGTAGATCACGCCATAGACCAAGTCACCGTGGTCACGGAATCCAATCGACACGCAGAAATGCGGAAAGCCGCGCAGATAGTTGTGGGTTCCGTCGAGCGGATCGACGATCCAGACTTTGTCGGATTTCCCGATCTGCCCGGATTCCTCGCCGAGGATCGCGTGATCGGGATAGGCGCGGCGCAATTCCCTGATAATCTCGGCTTCGGCCAGGCGATCGACTTCGCTGACATAGTCGTTGCGGGCCTTTTCCTCGACGGCAAGGCCTTCCACGCGGTTCATGTAGCGCAGGATCACGGCTCCGGCCGCGCGTGCGGCGCGCACCGCAACGTTGACGGCTGGTCTGGGCATGGCAATTCGTCCGGGCTGACTTGGAAAGAACGATGCGGCAAGGCCGCGTGGCGCATTTTAGCATGCCCGTTGCCGTCATTCCGGCGCAATCCGGAATCCACCTTGATCTTCATGCAGAGCAGAAACTGGATTGGCCAGCTTCGCTGTTGTAGCGCACTTCGGCTTTCGCCGGAATGACGGAACACTTATTCTGTGTCGCCTTCCGATGCGCGACTGCCGAATTGTCAACTTCCAGCCCCATCCGCTTCGTCCTCGTGCGCACCTCGCATCCGGGCAACATCGGTGCCGCCGCGCGCGCCATCCGCACGATGGGATTCAGGCGTCTAGGCCTCGTCGCACCGCACAGGTTCCCGCATCCGGAAGCGGTCGCGCTGGCGGCGGGCGCGGACGAGGAACTGGACAAGGCTGCTGTTACACCGACGCTGGTCGAGGCAGTCGCCGACTGCACGCTCGTGCTCGGCTGCACGGCGCGCAAGCGCGTCGTGCAGCTGGAAGAACTGTCGCCGCGGCAGGCCGCCGCGCGTGCGCTTGCCGCAAGCGCACACGGGGAAGTCGCGCTCGTGTTCGGCAACGAGCGCACGGGCCTGGAAAACGACGAACTGATGCTGTGTCACGCAGCTGTGCACATCCCGAGCGTCGAGGATTTTCCTTCGCTCAACCTCGCCCAGGCCGTGCAACTGCTCGCTTACGAACTGCGCCTGGCGATGTTGGAGCAGGCGCCAGGCACGGCTGCAGACAAAATCGAACCGCTTGCCAATGTGGATGAGCTGGAACATTTCTTCGGCCACCTCGCACAGATGCTCGACGACATCGACTTCCACAAGGGCCGCTCGCCGGTCACGATCATGAAGCGCCTGCGCCGGTTGTTCCTGCGCTCGGGTCTGGAACAGCGTGAAGTACGCATTCTGCGCGGTATCTTCGACGACGCGCAGCGGATGGCGCGCAAGGCGGGTGGCGAGGTCTAGCGTTCGTTCAGGGGTCGAAGCCGTCGGCGAAAACGGTGTCGCACGAGAGCCACCACGGGCTCTGACCAGTGGCGAAATCCCATGACGGATCGTCGCGCGGATCGAGCAGGTTGGGGCAGAGCAATGAACCCGCGTTGACGAGCTGGTTCGGAAACGGCGTGCCCGGCATCGTGCCGCTGAGATGATTGAGCCCGATCCCGAATCGACTGAGATTTGCCAGGCCGTCGAGTGAGGGAACCGGTCCGGTCAACTGGTTGTTTGAGGCGGTAAAGATCTGAAGATTGGTCAAGCCCTGGAGCACCGGCAGCTGACCGGTGAGCTGGTTGTTGGATGCGGAAAACCAATTGAGGTTGCTCAGGCTCTGCAGTGTCGGTATCGGACCGGTAAACTGGTTGGACCGCACGATGAAGATGGCTATGCCGGTGGGCAATGCCGGCAGCGGTCCGGACAATTGATTGGTGTCCACGTTGAACTCGATCAGTGCCGTCAAGCCGCTCAGGTCCGGAAGTGTGCCAGCGATCTGATTTACGCCGGCATTGAATTTTGTGAGTTGCAGTATGTTCGTCAGATCCGGCGGCAGGGCGGTGATCTGATTGAGGGCGAACGTCGCCTCGCTCAGAGCCGGAAGATTCGACAGGGCCGGCAGCGGGCCCGCCAGATTGTTGCTGTCCAAGTTGATCTTAGTGACGTGATCGCCCGCAGCGTCGCAAGTGATGCCGTACCAGCCGCATTCCGTACGTGGCTTGCCGGGCCAGCCAGTGTGATTGGTCCAGCTGGGTCCGCCCGTAGAGTTGTAGATCGCCAGTAGTACGTCGTGTTCTGACGTGGAAATGAATCCATGTGCGAGCACTGCCCACAGCAGTGCGTAGGCCGTAAACACAATACGCGACAACGCCGAGCCAGGCATAAGGAGAACCTCGATAGGTGCCTCCAACTAAACATTGCTCCCAGCGCCTGCGGACTGTCAAGCACGGTGCGCAGCGCAACGGGTCAGCCGGTTTCATGCTCCGCGAGAGCGTCTTCGCTTTGTTGCGCAATCAGAATCTTGTCAATACGCGCACCGTCCAGGTCCATGACCTCGAAGCGGAAGCCTTTCCAGTCGAAATGCTCGCCGACCTGCGGAATGCGCGCGAAACGCGCCATCATCATGCCTGCCGCGGTGTGGTACTCGTGCTCCTCCTCGTCGGGTAGCTGACCGAGCGTCAGCAGCTCACGCAAGTCTTCGGTGCTCAGCGCGCCATCGATCAGCCAGCTGCCGTCGTCGCGGCGCACCACCGGCGCGCTGTTCGCCGTCCGCTGTGGCTGTGTGCTCTTGCCGACCACGGCGACGAGCAGGTCGTTGAGCGTGACCAGGCCTTCGATATCGCCGTATTCGTCCACGACCAGGGCGAGCCGCGTTTCCGCGTCGCGGAATTCCTCGAGCAGATCCAGTGCACGCGCAGTGCTCGGTACGTACAGCGGCTTGGCGAGTTTCGCGAACAACTCCACGTGCGCCTTGCCGAGCATTTCCGGCAGGCGCTTGAGCGTAAGCACGCCGAGCACGTCCTTGTCGCTGGCGCGATATACCGGATAGCGCGAAAACGGCGTGTCGCGCATCACGGCGAGATTTTCCTCGAGCGTCGCCGCGGCATCGAGCCAGACGATGCGCGGCCGCGGCGTCATGAGGCTATCGACGCTGCGATCGCCCAGACGCAGGACGCGGTTGACCATGTTGCGCTCGTCGCTGTCGATCACGCCCTGTTCGGCGCCTTCGGAGACGAGCAGGCGGATTTCCTCCTCGGACACGTGGTCGCCGCTGATCCGATCCATGCCCAGCAGCCGCAGCACTTTGCGGGTGAGCCAGATCAGCACGACGGCGAACGGCGCCGCCAGCGCCGTCATCACGCGCATCGGCACCGCAGTGGCGAGGGCGAAACGCTCCGGACTTACGAGCGCCATGCGCTTGGGCAGGAGCTCGCCCAGCAGCATCGTGATGAACGTGATGGCGGAAACGCTCAGAATCGCGCCGAGCGCCGGCGCATACGGCACCAGCCAGGCGAGGCGGGTTTCGCCGATCAGGCGCGCGATGTCTTCGCCGAGATTCGCGCCGAGGAACGTGCCGGTACCAATCGCAAGCAGGGTGATGAAGACCTGCACGGTGGACAGGAAGCGTTCCGGGGACTGCGCGAGTTTCAGAGCGATCTGCGCGCGCCGGCTGTTGTGCGCCAGATGCTTGAGG
>Ga0157379_10004280_pt1 | contig 12193 bp, 6 predicted proteins | sample S25metaG_FD_121802 | JGI IMG/M metagenome (GOLD analysis project Ga0157379, IMG submission 121802) | Switchgrass rhizosphere microbial communities from Kellogg Biological Station, Michigan, USA - S2-5 metaG | ecosystem: Host-associated > Plants > Roots > Rhizosphere > Soil | place: USA: Michigan... | reverse complement strand
GGGATCGGGGGCTGCTGTCGCTTGCGCGCAGCCTGGGTCGGGCGCTGCCGGGGCGAACCCGCGAGTCCGCAGCTCTTCGCGGTCGGCGGACTCGGCGGTGTCACAGCGCCGTCATCGGCGTCGCTTGACGACGATCCGCAAGCGGTCAGGATCAGGGTTCCACCGAGGCAGAGCAACGCCGCCAACGCGGCTTGCGATCGGCGCACCAACCCGACGGTTCCAGTGTTCCCCTGCCCCCTGACCATCACCCGCCCTACTCACTCAGGGGGCGGTGACGGCCCAGACGCCGGCCGCGGCCGCTTGAGACGGGCCCGTGAAGGTGAGTACAGCGCCACTGGCGGAGGAGAACGTTTCCGCCAGGGTCAACCCTTGGTCTTCGACCGTATACAGACAGAGGTTGCCTTTCGCGGCGAGCGGCAGGTTGGTACTGCCGGGGCATTCGGTCGTGTGTTCTTTGCCCGCCTGACCTTTGCCGATCAGGTGAATTTCCGGCGGGGTCACGGTGCGGATCACGAACGACACCGCTCCGGCGCCTTCACTTTCACCGGGTGCCACTTCTTTGCCGGCGGCCGCTGCTATCCAAGTGCCTGACTCCGAACGCCCCGAGGGCAGCGTGCCACCCGCGGTCCAGGGGCTGCCTTCGGGGCCCCGTGGGCCCGCTGAGCCCGGATCACCTTGGCGCCCCTGCCCAGGGGGTCCCTGCGGACCCGCGGGTCCGGTCGCGCCACGCGAGCCGCGGGGGCCGCGGCGGGGAGCTGAAACGCGAGCGGATTCCGAATCTGAATGAGCATTTCCGGCGCTGAATCGGGCGAGCTGATTGCCGCCCGCGAAAGCGCCTCCGCTCATCGCGAAGACCGCGGCAACGGCCGCGACAACTCCCGCCGCGCCAAAGCGCTGCCTGAGTGTTGAGAACATCATCCCTCCGTCCTTTTTGCAATTTGCAGGCTTGCCCCCGAGTGTCGGTGCACGGGCGCGCAGGGACCGCCGAAGGGGGTCCTGCTGCGACGAACCGCTCCCGTGCCCGAACCGAGGCGAACGATCACCTCCCCGCCGCGCGACCCGCAGGCCTCGCGGTCATTGACAAGAAGGCCGTGTCGCCCACCCCAGAGGCCGACCACGAGTTTTGTCAGCTGCAGGTCGGGAAGCCGCGAGAATTCGAGCTGAACGCGGCTTCGCTTCTGGCTTATCCGGGCCGGTATTTCAAGCTCCGGCCCACCGCCGAGGGCGAGGACGAGTTCAGGCGGAGCGCCGGCACGAGAGCGCAGGTAGACGGGCCCCGACAGGCGGCGACCGAGGAGTCCACTCCAGGCTGTCGCTTGGCCATGGATCGTTGCCCGCGGGCAATCGCCGGGACCCACGACAACTGCATCACAGCCGTTATCGAGATGGTCGAGGCGCACAGCAGCCGGCAGGGTGAGGCGAGCAGTCGCAATCGTGGCCTCGCCACGCCTAGTCCGCAACACCGCCCTCTTCACCGGTCGAGTGCCGGGCGCACCACCACGCGACGACGTAACTTGGAGATCTGGCCGGAAGGTGAGGTGCCTGCAGCCGCTAACCCGGAAATCGCTGGACGCAATGGGGGTTTCGACAGGACCTTCCCCGACGGCCGTGATCGCCATCTTTGCGCAGCGACCGGGGTTACGAACAAAACCGGGACGGTCGAGGGCAAGTCGAATGTCACTGATCCGCAGCGGGATGCCGTCAATGGATCGTGGCGGTGCTCCCACCCTGGCGGCGATTACACCGCTGTGGCGGTCGACATCGAGCGCCACCCGGTCGACGACCGTACCGAGATCGAAGAGCGGATCGCCGAGGACCCCTCCAGCGAGGGCCGGTGTAATGGTCACCAGGCTGAACGGGGCACCCCTGTAGGGGCCTGCCAGATAAACGTCGCCGGCTAGAGCGAGCGGCGCCGGACCGGATCCCGCCCCAACAAGGAGTGAGCCCACCCGTGAGCTCGCCGGGCAGGATGGGTCTTGGCGCTCCGCCAGGCCACCACCGGAGTGACTCCTTGCTTCGGCGCGCTTGATTTCGTCCTCTCCACAACGACCGACGCCGCGCACCCGGGCGCTGAGGCCGGCGGGCAGATTGACCGCGAAGGCGTCGGATTCGCTTCCCCGCAGACGCAGGACGAAGGGAGACCAATGACCGGCGGCGGACAGGGTTGAGCCCGCCTGCAACGCGAAGTGAGACCGGCCCGCCCCCGCACAACGATTGCCGGCCGCATCTGTGTAGGAATAACGGCTGACGATCTGCGACGGGGGGCCAGACTCAGGCGCCGACCAAGGGGTGAGCGCGAGCTCGATCGTCCCTTCGCCACACCCCGGTGGAGGCAACAGGGGCGCCCGCGGCCCGCCGGTGAGGCTGAGCTTCACGGATTCGACCGGCAGCGGCGGCAGCGGCGCCAGGTTTGTCTCGAGGCGGCCACCGTCAGGCCCAGTGGTGATCTCCGCCGCAAGCTTCACCGTGAAACCTCGCCCAGGGAAGACCAGGTAGAGAGCGAGAAGCGAGTGGAACGGGTTGTGGTACGGGGTCGCGGCGTAGATCTTGCCCACAAGCGGTGAATCCACAAGCGGTGAGTCCACTATTCCTTCACCCACCTCGGCGGCCGCGGGACAGTCGGTGCTCGCAGGACTGAAGCGCGGCCAAGCGGACTCATTCGCCGAGCCGCTTTCAAGGCCGATCTGCTCCGGCGTACAGCCTGCCAAGCCGTCAGCAGCAGCGGGATTCACCGACATCCCTTCTGGCAGGGTCAGCACCGCATCCTCGAGAGGCGGCGTTTCCGGGAGATCAGGACTGGGTGCGCGCGGCAGTCGCAGCCGCAGATCCATACCGGTGGGGGCCCCCGCCAGCCCCTCTTCTGGCGACACCTCTCCCCGGGGTTCGAACTCAAGCCGATCGCACCCTTCGGGAGCGGGAGCGAAGGAACGGAAGGCGGGGTCTTCGGGGTCTTCGGGCAGCCAGCGTTCGGGCGCACTCCAGTAACGCAACCGCTCCCGCGCTTCCTGAGCACCGGCATCGCAGTCCGTGGCGTTGGCAACGAGCGAGGCCTGCGGCCCGTCCAGCGACTCTCCCCAGGCGTGCGTCTCTGGGTTCAACCGTTCTGAATCATGCGTTGGCGACGCCGGCACCCCCCAAATCGTTAGGAAAGGGCCAGGGAGGAATTTGTTGATGCCGATCTGGCTCGAACTGAGGGTGAGCCCATAGCCATCGGCGCTGCGCAGATCCGCATTCACCTGAATACCAACGGACCGCGAAATCAGTTTGTAGGGAAAACCCAGAGTAGCCAGATGACCCTGCGCCGCATTCAACTTGTAGAGCGGATAGGTCCGGTCGAAAAGCACACCCCCGAAGACGACGCTGGCAACTCCCACCTGGCTTGCCGCGGGACAGCCCCCGGCGCTTTCCGAAATCGTGTTGTGGAACTGGGCGTGAGTACACGGCTGTACGTCGCCAATGGCAAAGATCGGCCCGGGGGGAAGTTCAGTCACCGTTTCCTCGGGAACTTCCAGGCCCTTGAGGAGCGCTTCGCTGCCGCTAACCCTGAACCCGGCAAGCACGGACATGTCAGCGGGTTCCCCTGCCTGCTGGGTAAACGGCGCGCCGTACAGTCCTTTGACGTCGGGCAGACGCTGGAAGGGAGCGGAGAATTCTTCCGGCGTCACCTCGAGCGGAACGGGTGCATGAAGCTTGTAGCTGAAACTACCCGCGACGATCCCTTCCGCCCGCGAACGGGCAGCGGGAAAAATGACCAGGGCCGCGACGCAGGCGAGAGACAAGACCAAGGACATCGTCCTCGCCGCGCCTAGGCAGCATCCGAAATTTCGCGCTTTCACCATCGCCCGTCAAAGGTAGGCGTGGCATCACCGAGGGCCAAAAACACGATTCCTCGGGTGTGGCCAATCCTGCTATTCGTCGTGGTATTACAGGCGGTGCTTTAGGAAAGCGGGATCAAGAGGGCGCCGCTCACAGTAAGCGGACCGTCGCGGTACTTGCGATCTGGGCGTTGGCTACATGCGCCGGAGCGTTCGCATGGACACATCTCGGCCCCCGTCTGAGCGGCTCAATCGAAGTTCCGGACTCCCCTTCTTACGTCGCCTCCCGCATCCTGCGCCAGGACTTCGGTGAATCCCCCAAGGGTTCCTTTGTGGTGCTGTTCGATGCGCCGGCCTCCTCCTGGAGCTCACCGCGCTTCATCGCCACTGTGCGCCTTTCGCTTGCCCGTGCGGCGCGGCTTGTGCACGGCAACGCTTCCCCTTTGCACGGCCTAAGTCCCAGAGTGAGCTACGCCGGTCTGGCGACCGAGCTCACCACCAGGGCCGCCCAACAGCGCACAGCCGCGGTCGAACGCGCGCTCGGTCACCTGCGGCGAACTCGAATAAAGGTAACCGGCTTCCCGGTGGCCGCGTCCGAGCTGAGCGCCGTCATCGCCGGCGATCTGCACCGGGCCGAGCTGATCGCGCTGCCGATAACAGCATTGATCCTGCTGCTTTTCTTCGGCTCACCGACGGCGGCGGCAATCCCCCTGCTCTTCGGCCTGACAACGATCTCCGTGGCGATGGGCGTAATCTGGCTGGAGACCTGGTTCGTCTCGATCCCGATCTACGCGACCAACATCGTGACGCTCGTGGGAGTCGCGCTCGCCGTCGACTACTCGATGCTCTACGTAGCGCGCTATCGCGAGGAGGCGCGCGCCGGTCCGACCAACGTCGCGCTGCCGAAAACAGCACAGACCGCTGGCCGTGCCCTGGCGATCTCCGGTGCCGTCGTCGCGACCGGGCTGGTGCCGCTGGCGTTCATCTCGATTCCGTTCTTCAGCGGGCTTGGACTCGCCACTGTGGTCATTCCCGTGATCTCGGTCCTCGCCGCGTTGACCTTGCTGCCGGCGCTGCTCAAAGTCCTCGCCCCACGCCTGCGGCAGAGCCGGTTGCGCCTCCGGCTTCATGGGCCGATTGGAGGGCCATCGCCGGGTGAGCGGCTGGTCGCCTTTGTGATGCGCCGCGCAGCGCCGATCGCGCTTGTCGCCGGCACCCTGATGCTGGTCGTCGCCCTGCCCGCTGCGGGTTTGGAACTGACCGGTGGCAGCGGTGAATTCATCCGACATGTCAGTCTGAGCGCCTCCACCGGAGAAGGCGCGAGCACCACCTCGCCACCCCTGGCGCCGGTCGAAGTGCTCGTAGACAGCGGCCGTGTAGGCGGAGCCTGGAGTCCGGAGCAGGCCACCGCCGAACGCCATCTGCTGCGAGACCTCAGCGGTAGCGCCTCAGTCGAAGCCGTGCAGGCGCCATTGGAGGCCGGCTCGCGACGTCGCGCGATACGACTTGGCCTGCTCAATCCGAGCTCTCGATTCGCCCGGATCCGCGTTGGCAGCTCCCAGCAAAGCGGTTCGCCCGGCGCGGAAGCGCTGATCAAGCAGCTGCGTTCGGACTACATCCCCCGTGCCGGCTTCGGCGCCCCGCGCGTCGCGGTCGGCGGCGTCGCGGCCGCCGATTACGACTTCGTCGACATCGTGAAACGAAGCGTTCCCGTCCTCGTGGTCGTGATCGTCGCGCTGATGTTCACGCTGCTCACGCTGCTACTCCATTCGCCGATCCTGGCGCTCAAGGCGATCCTGATGAGCGCCCTCTCGGTGACGGCCGCCTGTGGCGTTCTCGTCGCGGTCTTCCAGCTCGGCTGGGCGGGACCGATAAGTCCCGACCAGCCCGAACGTATCGTCGCCTGGGTTCCGGTGCTGCTCTTCGCCGCGCTCTTCGGGATCTCGACTGACTACGAGATCTTCATGGTCACGCGGATGCGCGAGGAGTGGCTGCACAGCGGCGACAACGACCTGGCCGTGAGGACCGGCCTGCGCCTTATCGGCGGCATGATCACCGCCTCGGCCCTGGTGATGCTGGTCATCTTCGGCGGCTTCACAGCGAGTCAATCCGCGTCTCTACGGCAGTTCGGGATCGGGCTCGTTTCCGGTGTATTCCTCGACGCGACCGTCGTCCGTCTCCTTCTCGTCCCATCGTTGATGAAGTTGATGGGACGGTGGAACTGGTCTCTGCCGACACTTCGCGGACCCGCCCCTTCTCGGGCTGGGGCGAAAGATCAAACGCGCGCCAGGTGATCAGCCGCTTGCTCGCCTGGCCCTGCCGCAGTGGCGGCGACCGTTGCGATGACGTCGGCGAATGTGGCGGGCGCCCCGGCAGCGGTGCTGTCGTCGCCGCGCCCGAGAGGGACCAGGTGCAGCGGTGGCGGGCTTCAGCTGCTGCGGCAGCGTGTGCTGCGGCGGGCGGCACGCTTCGCCGGAGCAGTCGGAGGCGGGCGGTTCGATCTGAGCCGCGATGCCTCCGTTCGCCCGCACGTCGTAAACGTCGACGAGTTCGTCCCGGTCTTGTTCAACCAGCGATGCCGCGGTGAAGATGAAAGCGTCGTTGCCGCTGGCGGAAGCGTCGGCGAAAAACGCCGGTCCGGCTTCGCCGACATCGGAGAGGAGATAGAGACAGCCGCCGTTGACACTGGCACTTCGACACGACCCCGAGCCCTGAGCCTCCCACTCATAGACGTCCTGACAGGCTGGAAATTTCTGCGCGGAGGTGCCCACGGGAGGACAACGCTGATCACCGTCATGATCAGCGCTGACGAGCGCATCAACTGACTCAAAGAACACCCGCTCGCCGTCGGCAGAGAGATTGCGGGTCAGAACCGCCGCCGGCCACGAACGGTATTGCGCCGGTGGCGAGATCGAGCCCAGGGTCGGGGCTCCCGCTGGTGGAGCGCCGGTTGGATCGCACGAAACGCAAACCATCTCCGAGTTTTGGGCGCTGTAACGGTAGAGCTCCGGAACTCCTTCGTTCGCATAATCGGTGAGCTGTCGCTGGGAGCGGAAGAGGAGAGCGCGCCCGTCGATGGAAACGCGGGCCGTCTGCTGGAAGGAGGAATTGCTGAACACCCCTGTTGGCGTCGCCGCCCAATTGGCGGCGTCACTGGTGGTGGCGTCACCTTCGGTCTCGAGGCGATCGATGAAGTCGATCGTGCCGTCGTGAAAGACGTAGAGGTTGCAGCTGCCTTCGGCGGCGCCCAGGCTGCCCTGGCAGGTCCCCGGTTGTGCCATTTCACCGCGATCGTTCGGTGCGCCCGACAGCACTCCGTTGGCGACGAAGTAGATGTAAGACCCATCCCCGGCGATCCCGAGGACACCCTTAACTTCAGCGCCGGCGGCCGCATCCGGGTCTGGAGTGAGGTCGGTGAGAGCCCGGGTTTTGGCGTCATAGCGGTAGAGATCACGGCCGGGGCGAAAGGTCTTGTGGGTGGCCCAATAGACGTAAGAGTCATCGACGGCGAGCCCGGTGGCCCCTGCGACGCCTGTGATCAGTTCAGGTTCGGCTTCACCCAGGTCCAGGCCGACGCGACCGATCCTGCCGGCGTTCTGCGTCGCCCAGTACACGTGCAGGCCGTCGACCGCGATGCCGCGCACTTCTTCGCCGGAGCCGATGTAAGCGAAGATTTCGTGTGTGCCATCAAGGTCGGAACGACTGACATAGCTGGTCGGTTCGTTCTCTGTCCAGTAGATGTGTGAGCCGTCAACAGCAACCCCTTGGGGGAATTCCGTTCTGTTCAATGGGTGAAAGTCCGGTTCGACCGCACTGCCGTCGACGTTGGCGCGGGCGATCGAATGGTTGCTTTCGTCGGCCCAGTAGAGCTTGCCACCCCCGACTGCGATGCCCTGCAGCTTGTCGGTGTTGTTGATGAAGTTCGGTTCAGCCATTCCGCCATCAAGCCTGGCGCGCCCAATCGGGCCGCCAAGACCTGTCCAGTAGATGTATTCGCCATCAACTGCCACCCAGCGAGGGATACCAAGACCGGCGATGAAGTCTTCTTCGACGCCGCTGCCATCGACATTGGCGCGGGCGATCGATCCTCGCGCCGTGTTCGCCCAGTAGACATGCGCGCCAGTCACCGCGACGCCGGTGGCGGAGGCGGGGACGAGGTTCCTTTCGACGCCGTCGCCTTCGATGCCGGCACGACCGATTGATGGCGGCGGCGTTTCAGCGCCTGTGTTGCCGTTGTCGGTGAGCGCCGCCGCCGAAGTGAAGAACGCCCTACGACCGTCGGCGCTCGCGCCCATGAAGGCGGCAGCGCCGGAGAGGCCGGCGGGCGGGCCAATCGTCCTCTGGGACGCTGACACGTCCACGGTGCAGGCGAGAACCGCGCTGACACAGTGACCTTCATCGTCGACCGAGCTTTGGGCGGCGAGGGGATTGCGGCGCAGGTGGAGCTCACCCGTGCCGGCGGCGGTGAAATAGACCGAGTCGCCATTTGCGGAAACCACGTGCTGGTCCTGGGTGTCGTAGGTGCGGCCGGCACCACCGGTGCTCAGAGTGCCTTCAGTTGTCCCCCGGATCCAGTCGTAGGGCCCACCGAAGGCGCCTTCCGGCGGCGCTGCTCCGTCGTTGAAAACCCCAATCAGGCGAACCTGTCCGGTAACCCGATCCCAGGCAAAGAGGTTGGGGCCCCCTACGGTCGCCGGACCGGCACCCGGCAACACCGCCGCAGCTTCGAAGACAATCAGCGAACCGTCCTCGGCGGCCCCGACAAAATGAGGTTCAAGATTAGCCGTGGTTGGAACCAAAGCACCCAGTGCGCCGTCGGCCGTGACCCGAGACAAGAACGCTGCCGGGGGCCTTTCCCCGGGTCCGTCCGCCCGCAGGAAGACTTCAGACAGACCCGGCGTCATGCCAACTATTTCCGCCTTGCCCCCATCTCCAAGTGTGGGAAACAAGGCTGCGCTCGACCATCCGTTCGCGGTTCGGGTGGCGATGTTGGGAGTGACTTCCTTGAGAGCACTGCTGCTCACGTTGGTCAGAAAGGTGACCGCGTCTCCATCCTGCGCGGCCTTGGCGTAAGGCACCGTGCCGGTCACGTCGTCGCCGCTCTTGTCGAGCGGCGACGCCTGCTCGAAGGCGCGGCAATCGGGCAGGCCCTCACTCCCCTGCAGGGTGCGAAGCGTTTCATTTCCGCAAGCGTCGCCGCGGGCCGCGGCCGGAACCGAGACGCAGAGCACCAATGCCGACGCAAAGAGGACGAAAGCCCTCACGTCATGACTGTCAACGGAGATTGCACGAAAAGCGATTCTTCCTCCGCTGCCGGGGGCTGATCAAATTTCGGTCCGGTTTGGAGGCAGTCCTACGCTGGCCCGCGTGACCGATACGGAACCGATCGTGGATGGCGTCGGGGTGGTGGCGATCGACCCCGCCGACGAGCTGCTCCACCCACCCGTCACCGCTGACGATCCCACGGCGGTGGAGACCTCATTTTTTGGCTTCAACGTCCCCGAACGCGACCTCAACTGCACGATCCACCACCAGCATCACGCAGTCCTCGGGGTAGTCAGCGGCGGCGTGATCTTGATCAGTGGCGAGGCCGAGAATGCGGCCTTCGCCGACTACATCGACTGCCACGACTTTATGCCCATGCCACACGGCGATCTCGACGACGTCGCCTACCCGGGCGGCCTCCGGGTGCAGGTCGTCGAGCCCTTGGAGCTGATCGAGCTGAGCTATGTCGCACCCGATGGTCGACTGCGGTTCGAGCTCGTCCAGGAGGCGCTGATGCCCGCGGTCGGCGAACCCGGCGGCGGTCGTTTCACACAGGCGATGCGCACTCGCGGTGAGCTCGTCCTCGACGGCGAGCGGATTGAGATCGACGGCTATTTCACGCGCGAGCGCTGCTGGGACGCGGTGCGACCCGAAAATGACAAGCCGAGCATCCCACTCGCCTGGGCGGGCGCCGTCTTCGGCCCCGACCTCGCCCTCCACTTCACCGCCTATGACGGCGAGTGCCTGGACAAGGAGAAGCTGAGCTGGGGATATGTCTGGCGCGACGGCGAGACGCGACCCCTGGAGGCGGCATGGATGCGGACCGGGCGCGGCGCCGACCGCGCCGCGCCGACGGGAGTCGAGGTCAAGCTGCTCGACGCGAGCGGTGAGACCTACGAAATGACGGGTGAAACGCGGGCGAGGGCGCCAGTCAACATCCGGCCTGATCTGCTCGACCAGATGTGCCTGATGCGATACAGACTCGACGGCCGCAATTGCCACGGCGACTTCCAGGACCTCCAACCCAACGGCTTCCTACGCTCGACTCGGAGCTGACGCAGGCGTTCTTTGGCCACTGTTACCGCCCGCCGTATCGTCACTTCGGCAGCGCCACAAGGACACCGGATGCAGCAGAAAACGAATCAGCTCTCAGGCCCCTGGATCCTCACCGCCGCCGGCGCAGAGGAGTTGCAGGAGCGGGCACGTGAGCTGGGGCGGCGTCTCGATCAGGCGTCCGACTCCGAGCTCGGGGCAATCTCCTCAGCCCTAATCGCCGAAGTCACACCGCAGGTTCATCGCGCCGTGCTGCTCGGGGGCAGTCGCGACGACCTCCGGCGCAACCTCGACGACCTCGTGGCGGGCCGTCGCAGCGCGGGGCTGATCAGCGGAGAAGCTTGCGACCCAGCGCGGGTCGCTTTCGCCTTCCCACCGCTGCGGGCTGAGTTCGAGGGGATGGTGACGGACCTGCTCGCGGTCTCGGACGCCTTTCGCAAGCAGATGCACGAATGCGAACAGGCGCTTGCACCGTTCGCCGACTGGTGCCTCGATGACGTTCTGCACGGGCGTCCGGGGGCACCCCACCTCAACCGACTTGACGTCTGTCAGCACGCCCTGTTCGCCACCTGCGTCTCGCTGGCGCGACTATGGGAAGAATTCGGGGTGCGACCTGAGGCGGTGCTCGGTCACAGCCTCGGCGAGGTTTCCGCGGCTGCGATCAGCGGCGCCTTGAGCCTCGAGGAAGCGGCGCGGGTAATCAACTCTTTAAGCAGCGCGGCGATGCGCTTCGAGAACCAGGGGGAAATGGGCTCGATCGCACTACCGGCGAACAAGCTCGAGGAGCGGCTTGTGCCCTGGCGCGGGCGCCTCTGGATCTCGGCCTTCAACGGCCCCGGGTCGACCTCGGTCTCCGGCCGCAAGGAGGCGATCAAGGAGCTGCTGTCTACGCTGGCCGCCGAAGGCGTTGCCGGGCGGCCGATGGGGATCCCGGCGCCGGGCCATTCGCCGGCCATGGCGGTGGTCCATCAGTGGTTCGCGGAAGAACTGCCTTCGATCACGCCCCAACCCGGTTCGATCCCGTTCTACTCGGGGGTCGTCGGGCGCAAGGTCGACCAAACCGGCCTTGATGCGCTCTACTGGAGCAGCAGCCTGAGTATGCGGGTCTACTTCGAGCAGGCGCTGCGCGCCCTCCTCGCCGACGGCTGCAATGTGCTGGTGGAGATCAGTCCACGCCGCGTCCTCGGCAAAGTCCTCCTCGAAACATGCGCGGACGCGGACGCCGCTGCGATCGTTGTCGGCACCCTCGACCAAACCGACCGGGGCTACCCACTGCGCGCGCTGGCAGAGCTCTTCGTCGCCGGCGTCGACATTGCCTGGGAGGCGATCTACGGTGAAGAGGCACCGATCCCAATCGAGTTCTGGCCTGGACAGCGCAATGGACACACCTTGGCCACGCTGCTCGCCGGCGCGCCCGAGATCGAACGGGAAGCCGTTGTTCTCGAGCTCGTCCGCAGCGAGACCGCGCGGACGGCCGAACTCGATTCGGCGGTCGCAATCGACCCCGACCGACCCTTCAAGGATCTCGGCTTCGATTCGCCGAAGGCGGTCGACCTGCGCAACCGCTTGATCGAGGCGACCGGCCTTGACCTCAGCACGACGGTCGCCTTCGACTACCCGACCCCGCGAGAGGTGACCCGCAAGCTGCTGCTTGAGCTCGCCGCCGACGACAGGCCGATGATCGAGCCCGTCGAACCGAGCCCTGGCAAAGAGGCCATCCGCGCGATCGACGATCTCGACCTCGCCGGCCTGATGGAGCTCAGCCGACGCCAGCGGGACGAGCTCGAGGAAGTCCGTTAGGCCCTTCCTCCTCCTTGTCGCCCTCCTTCTCCTCTCCCCCCATCTTCTCGCAGAGGTATCCGGAAACGGCAAGCGGCGTCGGATAGTCGAAGCCGAGCGTCGTCGGCAGCCTCATGCCGGTCAACTGGCAGAGGCGGTTGTAGAGCTCGACCGCGGCAAGCGAGTCAAAGCCCAGGTCCTTGAAGGCGACCTCAGTATCGATCGCCTCCGCCGAGTCATAGCCGAGCACTGCCGCGACCTCACCGCGCACGGTCTCCAGC
>Ga0157379_10004279_pt1 | contig 12195 bp, 7 predicted proteins | sample S25metaG_FD_121802 | JGI IMG/M metagenome (GOLD analysis project Ga0157379, IMG submission 121802) | Switchgrass rhizosphere microbial communities from Kellogg Biological Station, Michigan, USA - S2-5 metaG | ecosystem: Host-associated > Plants > Roots > Rhizosphere > Soil | place: USA: Michigan... | reverse complement strand
TAGGAGAGTAAGGTCATGAAACCAAAGACAACGTTGTCTTGGATGCTGCGAATCTCGCTGGCGATAACAGTCGGCGTAATGCTGTTCAGTTCCCGACCCCTCCACGCTCAGGTAGACACGGGCAGCATCTCGGGGACGATCAATGACGCGTCGGGAGCGGTGATTGGCAACGCTACCGTCACGCTGACGAACGAAGGCACGAGTGCCTCTCTCTCCACCACTGTGGCTGCCGACGGCGGGTATAAATTCTCGCCGGTCCGGATCGGAAGCTACAAGATTTCCGCTTCCTCCCCGGGGTTCCAGACCACCGAACAGCGCAACATTGTCGTCAACGTGGGCGCGTCCGTGCTGCTCAATTTCGTTCTGAAGCCTGGCCAGGTGACGGAGACTGTAGAGGTAACCACGAGCACTCCCGTGCTCGAAACCCAGGAAGCCTCCGTCGGCCAGGTGGTTAACTCACGCAACGTTAACAACCTCCCCTTGAACGGCAGAAACTTCACTTTCCTGGCGCAGCTGGCCGCCGGAGTTAATACCCCTCAGGCTGACACTCGAGGCAACGCTGCCAGCGGCGCCTTTTCAGCGAATGGTTCGCGGCCGGCGCAGAACAATTACCTGTTGGATGGCATTGACAACAACTCGGACACCGTAGATTTCCTCAATGGCACGAACTTTGTTGTGCTGCCTCCGGTGGACGCGATTGCGGAATTCAAGGTGCAAACCACCAATTTCAGCGCCGAGTTTGGCCGTTCTGGAGCCGCGGTACTCAATGCCACGATCAAATCCGGCACCAACAGCTTCCATGGGGCCGGATGGGAGTTTTTCCGGAACGACAAGCTGGATGCCGCCGACTATTTTGAACGGGTAGGCAACACCACGAAAAAAGGCGAACTGCGACTGAACCAGTTCGGCGTGGCCATTGGCGGGCCGGTGATCAGGAACAAGATCTTCTTCTTTGGTGACTATGAAGGACTGCGCCGCCGCCAGGGATCGCCGCACAACGGGACCGTGCCCACCGCTCTCGAGCGAAGCAGCGGATACACCAACTTCACAGAGCTGATCACCGGGCAAACCGGAACACAAACCGACCTCCTAGGCCGGACCATGCCTACCGGAACGATTCTGGATCCTGCAACTACCCGGGCTGTAGCGGGCGGGTTTGTTCGGGATCCTTTCGGTACTTGTCCGGCGAGTACCGTGGCCTTTACGCTTGCGGCCTGCAACCTGAACATACTGCCGGCCGGCCGGTTAGACCCGAACGCGATAAAGTTGTTGAATCTCTATCCGGCGCCGGTTAACGGGTCGCTTGCATCGAATTTCCAGGCTTCGCCGGCGATCAGCGAGAATCGCAACGCTTTTGACACCCGGTTGGACCTCAACCTCAGTGACAAGAATCAGATCTTCTACCGATTCAGCTTTGTAGACGACCCGCAATTCATTCCCGGCATTTTCGGGGGCGTAGCCGATGGCGGCGGCTTCCAGGAAGGTCCTCAGACCGCGCTGGCGCAACAAAGCGCACTGGCCTGGACTCATGTCTTTTCTCCCAACCTGGTTAACGTCGCGCGCGCCGGACTTAACTACCTCCACACTACGCGGGTTTCACCGGCGGCCAATGACCTCAGCAACATTCCTTTGTCGTTTGGCATTGCAGGCGTGGCTCAGGACCACGAAAATGGCGGACTTCCTGCGTTCGGAATACAGGGCCTGTCAACTCTGGGCAGCAACGCTTTTCTGCCGTCAGATGAAGTTAGCTCCACCTTTCAGATCACCGACGATCTCACCAAGATTTACAGCAAGCACACTTTCAAAATGGGTTTTGAATTCCAGCACGTCAAGTTTTCGACCCTACAGCCACCGTGGTCACGGGGAGAATTCGATTTCGATGGTGTCTTCACCAACATCCCTGGGGCGAGCCAATCCGCGGAGAACACGGGTATCGCGCAGTTCCTGCTGAGCCCGACGCTCTCGACTGTAGGGGGGCCTGATTTCGTTGGAGGCCCAGGCCGGCAATTCAACAACAGTAGTGGCAACTCGGTATTCCTATCCAACATATCGCTGACCGATAACGGAAAGAACTACTACGGCGCCTACGTCAACGACGACTGGAAGGTTACTCCCAAGCTGACCGTCAACCTGGGCGTGCGCTGGGACTTCTTCGGTCTGGTTTTTGAACACCACGGAAACCAGGCTAACTTTGTTCCGAGCGGGCCTCCGACAGGGAGTCCGCTGTTCTTGTTCCCGGCCGGAACCGACGCGTCACAGTTCTCGACCAGCTTTACAACCCTGTTGGCCAAGGATGGCATTACGCCCGTGATCGGCAACAAGTTCGGTAAGGGATTGGGGAATTCGCAGTATTCCAATTTCGCGCCACGCCTTGGCGTTGCCTACCAGGTCAGTCCCAAGCTGGTTGCGCGAGCTGGATTTGGCATTTTCTACAATGGATTCGAGAACCGCGGATTCTCGCCGAACTTGGGCGAGAACTATCCATTCCAGTTCAACTTTACCTTCGCACCGTCGAGCGACAACGCGCCGATCACATATACAGGGTGCACCAGTCCGTCGGCGACTCCCATCGGAAGCGCGACCCTGGAAACCGGATTTAGCTGCACACCGCTAAGTCCGACTCTGGTCAATGCCAAGGGCTTGGCTTTGCGGGGAATTCAATTCGATTACCAAACGCCGTACAGTATGGGCGGCAACTTCACTCTGCAGTATCAACTCACCAATACGATGTCGCTGCAAGTGGGCTACGTGACCAATCTGGCGCGCCATCTGGAAACTTTCCCGAACTCTAACAACGTTACCTCAATCGTGCCTACGGTCCTGCCGGTCGGCCAGTCCGTCCAGCAGAACTTCCGTCCGTTCCCGGACTTCGGGTCAGGCGCGAGTTATGCCACCACCAACGGCAACAGCTGGTACCATTCGCTGCAGACCAAGGTGGAAAAACAATTCGCCAATGGCCTGAATTTCCTGGCTACCTACACCTACTCCAAGACAGAGACCGACGCCGGCGACTTGCTTAACGGAGGAAGTAGGCAAGGCTTCCGGGCTCCTGATGTTCCTGGCGCTGGGATCCACTTTGACTATGGGCTGGCTTCCTTCGATATTCGGAACGTATTTCACCTCAGCGGTGGTTACGAGCTTCCCTTGGGCAGAAACAAACGCTACATGGCCTCGGACTCACGTCTCTCGAATGCTCTGATTGGAGGATGGAGCGTTAACTGGAGCGCTACCCTGCAAGGGGGTCAACCGATTACGCTTCCTTGTCCCACCGGCACAGCCCAAGGTACAGGGTGCTACGACCTTGTCGTCAAGGGACAAAGCCCAAAGCTAGGTCTGCATACCGACTCGAACGGAAAGCTGAGCTGGATCGGAAACCCGGCTGCATTCTCCCAGCCCTGCAAGCTCGGAGCAGGCGGCACGCCCGATCCTACGTCGGTTGCAGGATGTGTCGCCCTTTCTGGGTTAGGCGCCCTTGGCGGTCCTGCGACCACAATTCCCGGACCTGGCTTCCGCCGACTGGATTTCTCGCTGTTCAAAGACTTCCAGCTTTCCGAGCGCTTCAAGTTGCAGTTCCGTTCAGAGTTCTTCAACATTCTCAATCACCCGAACTTCAACGCCCCTGGATTTGGCGGCAATGGGGTTGTGGCTATCGGCGGTTCGAACAACTACACCAGTTCGAACTTTGGAGAGATTGGATCGACTCGTGATGCTCCCTACGATCCGAGACAGGTCCAGTTCGCTCTGAAGCTGTACTTCTAAGCTCTGTAAGGCCCCCGGCAAGGTGCCTCGACGAGACGCCTCTGCCGGGGGAATACTTTCGAGATCCAGGCTCCCGCCTGTCAGAGGGCGGTGATAACATACGAAGACCGTGACCATGAGACGCCCGTCGATTTGGTCTGTTTTCCTGGTTCTTCTGGTGTTTCTGCCATCGGCGGCAGCCGGTAGCCAGCCGGGCACAAGCCTCGAGCGCAAGTTCCAGTCAGCCCTAACCCAGTATGAATCCGGCCACTTCGCACCCGCCGGGGCGCAGTTGGAAGCGCTGCTCCGTGAAGTGCCGCAGAGCTTTGAAGTGCACGAACTCCTGGGATTGGTCTACGCCGCGCAATCAAGGGATGCCGAGGCCAGGAAGCACCTGGAGGCGGCCGTGCGCCTGAAACCTGGTTCGGCTGCTGCCAGGACCAATTTGGCTGCGAATCTGGCGCGCATGGGGAAGCTGGACCTCGCCGAAGCGGAGTTTAGAAAGGCAATCAAGTTGGAACCGAGGAATTTCGACGCCAATCACAACCTGGGTGAGCTTTATGCCCGGTCGGGAAAGGTTGCCGCTGCTGCTCCCTTTTTCGAGCAGGCCCAGCGAATCGATCCTTCTTCCTACGACAACGGCTACGACCTGGCGCTGGCTTATGTTTTGACCGGGCGGCTCAAAGATGCCCGGCAATTGGTGCAGGATCTGTTGAAAACGAAGAACACCGCGGAGTTGCACAATCTGCTGGCCGAGACTGAAGAGAAAGATGGGAAATTCGTGTCGGCAGCCAACGAGTATGAAACCGCAGCCCACATGGATCCGAGCGAGAGTAATTTGTTCGACTGGGGCAGCGAACTCCTGATCCATCGCACGCTGGGGCCCGCCATTGAGGTGTTCCAGCACGCCATCGAGCGCTATCCCAATTCACCCCGGCTGTTGATCGGGCTGGGGATGTCCCTCTACTCGCGCGGGAACTATGACGAGGCGGTCAAATCGCTGCTACGCGCGGCGGACCTGAATCCCTCCGACCCCGGGGCCTATCTTTTTTTGTCCAAGGCCTACGACAGTTCGCCGAGCCAGGCGGATGAAGTCCTCGAGCGTTTTCGCCGCTTTGCGAAACTTCAGCCGCGTAACCCGCGCGCCTCTTATTACTATGCGATGAGTTTGTGGAAGGGGAAGCGGGCCGAGGACCCCAGCCTGGACATGCAGCAAATTGAATCGCTGCTGAAGCAGGCGATTGCGCTCAATCCTAAATTCGCCGAGGCCCACCTGCAGCTGGGCAATCTCTACTCCGACCAGAGCAAGTATGCTGAGGCCATCCCCGAATATGCGAGGGCACGCGAGCTCGATCCGGCCCTGGGAGACGTCTACTACAGAATGGGACAGGCCTACGTTCACGTTGGCGACAAGGAGCGCGCGCAGGAGCAGTTCCAGATTTATCAACGGGTCCGCGCGGAGCACATGGCTGAGCTCGACAAGCAACAGGCGGATGTTCGACAGTTCGTATACTCGGCGAAGGATGGGCCGTCGGCGAAGTGATTAGTGTGGACGCGAGCGTCCGCGCTCGCGCCACTTGCGAGGGCGCCCGCGCCCACATAAGGAACAAATGCTACCGCACTTTTCATCGCTGACCGCTAGAGCAGCCTCGGGCCCTCGCGAACTTGCGCGGCAGCTGGCCTGCAACCGCCGCGACTTCCTGCGGAACGCGGCAGGGCTAGCCCTGGGGAGCGCCTTGCTGCGCCCGAGTGCTATGGCGCGAGCGCTGGCACCCCGCAAGAAGAGAAAAGTAATCGTCATTACGTTCGGCGGTGGAGCGCGGGACCAGGAAACATTTGCGCCGGAAGGGCAAGAGAACATTCCGCACCTGATGCGCGAACTCATACCGCAATCGGCTTTCTTTACCCAGGTGGTCAATCGCGGAATTCTGGGCCACTACGTGGCCACAGCCAGCCTAGTCACCGGCGTCTACGAGACCTTCAACAACTTCGCGGCAGTCCCGCCGGAACATCCGACGGTGTTCGAATACTTCCGCAAAGACTTAAAGCGTCCTAGCTCCGATGCGTGGGTTGTGGCACCCAGCAACGGTTTCAACCGGATTGGCGAGAGCAACCATCCTTCCTATGGCGGAGGATCGGGCGCGGCTGTGATTCTGCCGAAGCATTTGCTGGCGGCGGCCATGTCAGGAGCAAGCCGCGAGGTTGACCACTTGCTGCGGGACAACTACGAGACGCCGTTCTACGCGCCCGAGCTGGGCGGCCGCGAATTCGAATTGCAACAGCTTGAAATGTTGCTGAAGCTTTCGGTGGACGATTTCAAGGCCCGTGCACGGACGCTGTCGAGCCCGGACGAACTCTCGGTCTACATTGCCCGGCAGCTCATGCGTCAGGTGGCGCCCAGCCTGTTGTGGATCACCATGCACGATATCGATATCGCCCACGCGGGAGCTTACTCGCTTTACATCGAGGGCATCCGGCGCACCGATCGTCTATGCGCAGAACTGTGGCAGGCGATCCAGACTGAGCCCGAGTACGCCGGCAACACGACGCTCTTCATCCTGCCGGATTTTGGGCGGGATTCAGACGAGGATTCCGGGGGCAATGGATTTCAGCACCATCGCACCGGCGACGTGCTCTCCCGGACAACTTGGATGATGGCGCTGGGCGCCGGTGTGCGCCCGGGCGTGGTTTTCGATCGTGCCATGGAGTCTACCGATCTGGTGCCGACCATTGGCTCGATGCTGGATTTTTCCGCTGCGCTTGCGCAAGGCAAGCCGATTCCGGAATTGTTGTAGCGTTTATGCTTCCAAGCGATCTCAAGCCGCAGCAGTTCAATGGCTATCCCCCCGAGGCCAGAAAGCTGGTCACCGGCTACGTGGAGACTCTGCAGCGGTTGCCGCTGACCTTTGTCCCGAGCTTGCTGCGAGAAGTGGTTGAGTACGATTTCAAGTTTCCTCCCGAGCGCAAGGCCATCGAACGGGAACTAGCGAATCTGAAGTCTCTTTCGCCGGAGCAGGTAAAGGAATGGTTCCAGGGATTTGCCCAGATCAAGCAAACTCCGAAGCTCGAAAGTGTTGACTGGGTAAATTCACCCGGTCTGTTTGTTGAACAGTTGTCGGCGCACCTCTGGGCCACCCATCAACTGGACGCCTTTCGCAACGCCGCCATGGATTACGCGAGCCGTCTGCAAGCCGTGGCGCCACCAGAGCCGCCTCCAGTGCCGCGGCTCGGGATTGCTGTCATCGGGCAGGGCGTGGATACACACGACGAACCTCTCTTTCGCAAACTCCGCGCCCATGGCGGATACTTCAGCCGGGTCAATCCGGAGAACGGGCTGGAGACACTGCTGAATGCGGTCGCCGCCCGCGCAAAGGCGCATCCTTCCCTTTACGCTCACTGGTACGTTGACGGAGGTCAGGCAGCCAGTCACGATCCTGTACTCACCTGTGTTTCCTACAATGCTCTGGAACCCGCGCGGGCGGCCCTGTTGCGCAAGATGCACGGAGAGATCGAAAAACCCGGCATGGGACCGGAGGCGCTGCGCACGCTGCTGGCACAGATGCGTCCGGCTGACCTCGGCATGGGAAAGGCAGAGGACGACCTGCTCGATCGCTTCCAGGTCAAGCTATTGACCGAGGGTTCCGGAACGCAGATTTTCAGCACCACCTTCACCCAGTGGGCGGCCCGCGAAACCCTGCGGCGGGCCCAGCCACTCACCCTGCTTGTGCGCTTCGCCCCGCGACAGCGGCAGCGTCCGATGAATGAGTTGCTGTCCGGGCTTCGGCCGAATGCCGAGCTCGATCCAGCCGGCTCGCTGGTAGACGCCGACATGGGCTCGTACTACACGTACCTGAACCAGCAGCGTCTGGCGGGAGCGGAGAAATCTTCGTTCCTGGTGTGGTTCGAGGGTCACAACGAAGCCGTCGCCATCGGTCCGGCAATGCCGAGAGGAACACAATCGTCCAGTCCAACTGATCTCAGGCAGCTGCTCACTTGGGTAAGCTAAAGTCTGGTGGGGCGGGCGCCCTCGCCCGGCGTTTTTGAAGTTGGTTTTGTGACAGCACAAGGTCAAAGTCAGAAGCGGCGAGTGAGGGCCGCCCTACACATGTATTTTATTTACTTCGACAAGACTGCGACGCCATACACGGGAAGCTTGAGGGACTGTTTCGATCCGCCTTCGAGCACGTCATTCATGGCTGCAGGAAGCGAAACCGTCTGCTCAGCTTTCGACAGGTTGACCAAAATGTAGACGGCCCGGTGATCGCCGTAGCGCGGATACACTTCAACTCCGTCCGGAACCGCGCCCAGCGCTGGTTTCACGCCACTGACGTCAGCCATCCATTTGGCCGCCGCAGGCATGGTGGAGCCGTCGAGCCAGGCGCCGATGTAGGTGATCCGGCCTTTGCCTACCTTGCGAGTGATGGCTGCCGGCTGGCCGTCGAGCCATCCGTTGCTCTTGCCGTAAGTCGCAAGGACCTCGGTGTCTCTATCATTCGCACTTAGCAGCTCAGCCCACAGCTTGCCTTGTCCGGAGCCGAACTTTCCTTCTACTGCGACCGGATCAATCAGTGCGTAGTACTGCTCGACTCGTCCGCCCAGCAAATCAGTAAGCGGGCCGGGCTGACGTTGCGGCTGCAAGCCGTTGTCCTCATCTTTCATCGCAGAACGCTGGCCCAGCACGAGGTGACCACCTTGGCGGACATAGTCGGCGAGATTTTTAGCGGCTGCGTCTGAAAGCACGTTCAATCCCGGAGCGACCACCAGCTTGTATTGGCTCAGCGGAGCGACGGGCTCGACCACGTCAATCGACTGACTGACTGCCCGCAGCGGGCCGTAGTAGCTCACGAGTTCTTCGTTTGGATCATAGTTCTTGTTGTGGCGTTGCCAATCGATGGCCCAACGACTGTCGTAGGAGTGCAGCATTGCAACTTCGGATTTCACCGAAGTTCCCGCCAGCGCCGCGCCCGCTTTGGCGAATTCCCGGCCGACTTGCTGGGCTTCCGCATACAGGGGCACGGGAGTGCCATCGGCTCCCAGCAACGTGCCGTGGTATTCCTCCTGGCCATTCAGGGCGCTGCGCCATTGCCAGTAGCTCACGACGTCGGCGCCATGTCCGACGGCGTGCCAGGCCATGGCCCGCACCTCTCCTTTGTCGAGAGAGTTGTTGACGGGCGCCCAGTTTACAGAGCCCGGCTGCGTTTCCATCACCCAGAAATTCTTGCCTTTGAATCCGCGAGTCAGGTCGTGAGCGAAGCCGTTCTTGGCTGGATTGAGTTGTCCCTGGCCCACGTAGTCATCCCAGGTGGCGAGATCGAGATCCTTTTCGACAACGTAGTGATCGAAGCCGTCATACCATCCCATGGTGTTCGTGGTGATGAATTGTTTGGGATCGGAATTAGTGCGAATAACTTCCAACTGGTTCTTCTGATATCTGCGCCAGGTATCGCTGACGAATCGCTTCCAGGCCAGCAGCAGCCCGGGATTGCCATATTGCGTCTGGATCGGGACTTGGTCCCACGCGAAAATAGTTTCGCTCCAGTAGGCGGTGGTCCAGCGCCTATTCAGATTGTCCAGCGTGCCGTAACGCGCCTTCAGCCATTGCTGGAATTGCGCCTTAGTATCGGGATCGAACGAGATGTCGGAATACTCGTTGTCGATTTGCCAGCCCAGCACGTAGGAATTGTGACCGAAACGCTTGCCCAGTTGTTCGGCAATCTTGCGCGCCAGTTCGCGATATTTTCCATTGGCAAAGTTGAACTGCTGGCGATTTCCATGTTCGGCGCGGTGGCCCTCTTCATCCACGCGCAGCGTCTCGGGATATTTCTGCGTGAGCCACGCCGGCGGAGCAGCGGTGGGAGTGCCGATCACGCTGTAGATGCCGTGTTTCGAGGCGGCAGTGACCGCCCGGTCCAGCCAGTCGAGGTCGTATTGGCCTTCGCTCGGCTCCATGCGGCTCCAGGCAAATTCGCCCACGCGCACCATGCGAATTCCCGCTTGCTGCATCAATGTGAGGTCGGCGTTCCAGCGCGACTCCGGCCATTGTTCCGGGTACCAGGCCGTCCCCAGCATAATGGGCGGAGGGGGCGGCGTCTCGGCACGAAGTGGGGTCGCTGGCAGAACAATGGCGGCAACGGCGAGCCAAATGGCGAACTTCAACCTCTGAAACGATCGAACGTTATCCATGGGATGCTCCTGATTTACGCGGAAGATGAAGGTTAGCGGCAGCCTGGTTCAGACTTTGGGTCTACGCCTGCCTAGAAAGAGCATGACCGCGCCAAACAGCAGCATGACAACTCCCCACTCGAGATTGATGTTGATCCCGAGCGATCGTTCATAGATGGCCTTGTCGCTCAGTTCTCCGAAAACGATCAGCAGCACGCCAAAGATGGAGAACAAGAAACCAATTGGCAGTCGAATGTCGAGTCCCATCGTTTCTCCTATCGGAAAACAATATTGAGTAGAGCGGTAGCCGCCAAGACCACGACCGCCAGCACCACCGGCCGTTGATACCAGCTCAGGCCTTGCTGCGTCGGGCGTTCGGTGAGCGAGTACACCAGGCCCGCCAGTTCCTTCTCTTCGTGCGCGCGAGTCAGCAGACTGACCACAATTGTGATCACGAAGCAGGCGGTCCAGGCATAAATCGCGGTCCAGAAATTCTGCGCCATTTCGCTGGGATAAACGTGCATGGTGGCGATCCACCCGCCTTTTACGCCCGGAACGCCGCCCTGAGGCAATGCCAGCGCGTGGTGGAGTGCGGCCGCCATGGTGCCCCCCAGCAATCCGGTGAAGGCGCCGTGGCCGGTGGTTCGCTTCCAGAACATGCCCAGCAGGAAAGTCGCGAACAGCGGCGCATTCACGAAGGCGAACACCAACTGCAGCATGTCCATGATGTTGTTGAATCGCGTCGCCATGTAGGCCGCCGCCACCGACAGCGCGATGCCGAAGATGGTGGCCATGCGGCCCATCCAGAGATAGTGCTCATCACTGGCCGTCTTGTTGATGTACGACTGGTAAATGTCGTATGTCCACACCGTGTTGAATGCGGTCACGTTGCCCGCCATGCCTGACATGAAACTAGCCAGCAGCGCGGTGAGGCCGAGACCGAGAATTCCCGTCGGGAAATAGTGCAAGAGCATATTCGGAGTTGCCAGGTCGTAGTCAAGCTCTACCGCTCCGTCTTTGTCGCGGATGGGCTGGCCTGAGGCGGTCATTTTGGCCGGGATCAATCCTCGACCCTCGGCTTGGCTAACGATGGTGGTGTTGGCGCCCGCCAGATGTGCCAATTTCTGCGTGGGCAGGGCAATCGCAATCAATCCCGGCAGAATCACGAGGAAAGGAAAAAGCATTTTGGGGAAAGCCGCGATGAGCGGTGTACAGCGGGCGGAATTCATCGAGTCGGCTGCCATGGCGCGCTGGATCACAAGAAAATCCGTGCACCAGTATCCGAACGACAACACGAAACCGAGCCCGAACGTCAGGCCGAACCACTCCACGCCCAGGCGGTTGGTGTGGGCGTGGCTCATGCCGAGCCAGGAGTGCGTGTAACTGGGGTCAAGATTGGCTTTCAGCCCCGGCCATCCCCCGATATTCTTCAAGCCCAGCCAGACCAGCGGAAGGAATCCAGCGACGATCAGAAAAAACTGGACCACCTCGTTATAAATCGCGCTGGTCAAACCGCCGAGCAGAATGTAACCCAGAACCACCAGCGCAGAAATCACCAAAGAGAAATGAAAGATCCACGCCGCAGGCAGCCCCAACCAGGCAAAGGGCGAGTCAAAGATGTGCAGAATCTGGATCAGCTTCGCCATGGCATACATCGAAATGCCGGACGAGAACAGGGTCATGATCGCGAACGAAACCGCGTTCAGCCCGCGGGTCTTCTCATCAAAGCGCAACCGCAGATATTCGGGGACGGAGCGCGCCCGCGAGCCGTAATAAAACGGCATCATGAAGACGCCGACGAAGACCATGGCTGGAATCGCGCCGATCCAATAGAAATGGCTGGTGGCGATCCCGTACTTCGCTCCGGAAGCGCCCATGCCGATCACTTCCTGCGCGCCCAGGTTCGCGGAAAGGAAGGCCAGGCCGGCAACCCAGGCGGGAATGGAGCGCCCCGCCAGAAAGAAGTCGGTGCTGGTTTTCACGTAGCGTTTCAGCACCGCGCCGATGCCGAGCACGAAGACGAAATACACGATCATGATGGTCCAATCGATGGTCCTCAACATGAATAGTTCTCCTTCGTGGAGCGGTTGATCTGGACTGAAAGCCGTTATTTCCGGCGGTGTAAACGATTGCAGGCCGATTGCGTCTTTGTCAATCTCATTTGCTTGCCCAGGTTCGATCGATGACAGCCTCTCGAGTTATGGTTTGTCGCTCAGGGATTTCAAATGTGCTGCGGCGCTTTCCGGAGTAATGTCGCGCTGGGGCATCCCCAGCATTTCGAATCCCACCATGAAT
>Ga0157379_10004278_pt1 | contig 12195 bp, 16 predicted proteins | sample S25metaG_FD_121802 | JGI IMG/M metagenome (GOLD analysis project Ga0157379, IMG submission 121802) | Switchgrass rhizosphere microbial communities from Kellogg Biological Station, Michigan, USA - S2-5 metaG | ecosystem: Host-associated > Plants > Roots > Rhizosphere > Soil | place: USA... | reverse complement strand
CATTCCCTAATCGCAAGATGATGTTTGTCCCGCAAGCAAGATGTCGAACGGTTGCGCCCGATACATTCAAAGTGTTACTCTCTCAACGGCGTAGATGGATCAACAGTACCATTCATAACTTAATGGAACTCGTTTTGGTTCGTGACTTGTGCGGTACCTTCTGCTTCAGCATGCAGTTCGTCGTTTTCATGGATCTTGTTGGAACTGTCGTCCTTCCTGTTGCCATCTGTCTGACATACTCGCTCGTGGTCAACATGATTCTAAATCCGCCCAACACATTCAACGAGGCCATCCCGCTCATGCTTCTTCTGGCAGTCATTGGTCTTCCTGGTGTACTTATCCTCATTACGACGCGGAAGGTGGTTTACATCTTTTGGATGTTAATCTATCTATTGGCTCTTCCTATTTGGAATTTCATTCTCCCTGTTTACGCTTTCTGGCACTTTGATGACTTTTCATGGGGTCAAACCCGGTATGTTCTGTATGCTCCTGAGGCTGATCACTGTTTCTCATGTCTTTCTATAGAAAAGTCGAAGGCGAAGGCAAGGATACTGGTCACGATGGTCCCTCTAAAGGCACACATAATGCTGTTCCCATGCGTCGATGGGAAGACTGGGAGCGTTCACGTCTACGGAAGATCAAACGCGAGGAAAAGCGAAGGCGAGATATGGCCCGCGTTTTCCCCAACGGATTCCGTACCGTTGATACCATGAGTCAGTATGACGGATCGGACACTCTCTCTATGGCATCGTCGGATGAAGACCACTGGGGTGCCCAGATCGGCACCTATAACGAGAACAGCACACAGTATCCTCCACCTCCGACGGGTCTCTTCATGCCTCATGAGCAAATCATCCAAACTGCAGAGGTAGTAGGTGGTGATGATCTGGCAGCAATGCTCGAAAGCGGCTTCGATGATCGACCATCTAGACCAGGATCAGGTCCTCCAACACCGTATTCATCCACGACACATTTCCTTGATCCTAACGGACAACCCGTAGGGACACAACGCTACCAACTATCTGACAATTCTTCGCCGCCAAGATTCAACGCATATCCCTCCTATCCCCCTCAAATGCGACAAGACAATTCTAGAGCACCTCAACGGCATGTTGTGTCTCCTGTGTCTCCTACTGTTCCGGTGAATGCCTCGAGTTCAGCACTGGAGTGGAGAACACATGCCAAGAAGCGTAGCGGTGGCCGTTCTGGAGAAGACGGCGGCGGGAGATACGGTCCATTGGGCCCTCTCGATCCTGGTGATGGGGTGATATAGTGATTGTCTTTTTTTTTGCATATTTCCTTTTGTTTTCTATCTCTATCTCTACATCTCTGCTCTCCTTTTGTCTCTCTTTATGTCTTTATATTCACCACATCTTTCCCTGCATCTGATATCATGGACATATACCCCATTGATTCCGTCTCGATTTTGAAAGGAAGAGCTGATAATAATTGCATAGTGTTCCTCTTGACAACCTAAGAGATTGCCTGAATATGGACACCACTTGGACTGAGGCTGTCGCATTTTTAATATTCTACGTTACGGTGATAAATTGTCTCTTTGTGATGTGATATCCCTGGAAAGCTCAAATTGCCCAGGAAAGTATCGCGCGATATATCCGTTGTGGACATGTTATGGACCCTTGTATGCGCATGGAAGCGGAGCCATTTCCTTGGTCGTGACTGGGTCACCGTGTCCGTTAAGGTAATCTGACTTGCGCCTGATTTCAAATCCTGTCTCTTTCTTTCCAATACCCCCAACTGTCGAATAAAATCTTTCGGATCTCAATACCAACTTTGTCGCTCACGGTTGTCGTCTACGGCGCCGACTATAACATCCTTCAACCCCAACCACGCGAATTGAGCTCAATTTCAGTACTTCTAGGACATTCCTGACAAGGGAGTTGGTTGGATTGAACGCAAGTTGCTATTCGAGAAGATACCCCTGAGCTTTTTTTGCACACAGTTTCTTTAACTCGTTGTGATAACAACTAGAATAGTCTCGATATGACCGCGCAACATTCGTTGGGGTCATGGCCCCAAGCACCACTCGACAGTATGTGTATGCTTATCTCCCCTTATTCTCCGATTTATTGAGATGATTTGTGATAGAATTAGTAGGACATGTTCTACAAACATGCCCGAAACTACGGTCAACATTCCTCGCTGAGATGGGTAGCCAAATTCACGCTGCGACCGTCCGAGCAGAATTCAGCACAGTTACTATTCCTGATGAGGCTCTGTGCTTTCTCGATCCATCTATTTTGTCATGTACGCGTATCCATCGCGTTTTAACAATACTCGCCAATCCAGTTCGATATACAAGTGCAGTTAAGCAGATCGTCATTACCGACGCCGGACTTCCTCCACTTGGGTTAGGCAGCTACCGGACAATAGGGTTGGTAAAATTGGATGATGATGGAAGTAGTAGCGATGACTTTGGAGACGGAGAACGACTAGCACTGATGCCCATACCGACTCGGTTGCTCAAGGAGCTTCTGTCCCAATGCTCGAACTTGGAAATGTTTATATGGCGGAGTACTAACCCTCCACCAGATGGAATTTGCGAAGTATGTGCTCATTTATAGTCTCTCTTGCTCATATATTTATTTCCGTTGTTTCCCTGATAGATTTTGGTTGATTCGTGTCCTCGACTTACGGACTTCTCGTTCTCGCCTGACGCGCCCCTCCAGGTGGTCGCCACCTCCCTCACTTCGGGAGTGTCTCCGAAGTCTCGACCCTTTGTTCCTAAGTGGGATGGACCGTCGCTGCCTCTCCTGACAAGTCTCCCATTGTCGAAATTACATATCACTAGATTGTCTCTCGCGGGTTCAGGTGCCCTCCTCCTCCTTCTCTCTCACCTGGGTGAAGACTCACTCCTTGAGGACGTCTCTTTGGACTTCGTGTGGATAGATGGACATCTCTGTCAGAAGTTAGTGGAAGCTGGACAGAGACTGAAATGTCTTACCATCGGAACGTCTGGTACGAAGTTGACAGATGCAGGATTGGTCGCATTATTTAATGGATGTGACTCTCTGGTGGAGTTTGGGCTGGTTGAGGCTCAAGGTAATTATTTCATAAGATAATCAATGATTTCTTGTTGACATTGTGTTTAGGACGGCTGACGCGGAATTTATGGTCCAAAGTCAAAAACGTTCCACCTAACCTCCGTAAATTCAAGATCGCTCTCTCAGAAACAGGTCCACACCATTCATGGACCGCCGACCATCTTCCTTCTTTATCTGGTCTTCAAATAGGCTCACTAACACATTTGTCACTCCAACGGACACTCCCCTCGCTTCATTTATTAGTGACGGGTAATTCACTCGCATACGACCCGCATATCGAGGAGGTGGCCGTTATGAGGTTAATTCCTAGGGAGATAGTCGTGGCTATTCGGAATATTGAAAATCTCAAAGTTTTGGAGTGCGATTGGTGGTCTTGGCGGCCGGAAGATCTCAAAGTTTTGTCGGAACGGTGTACTCGCTTGGAGGTAGGTATCTATCACTTTTATATCTTTATTTGATGAACGTCTTTTCCTTAGTACCTGAAGATCGCCTTTGACGCGCCATTTTCTAAACTTTTAACTCTGACTGCTGCATTCACACCTTTGACCCAACTTCATAAACTCTCAGTCTGTGTTCCCCCTCAACACTCACGTGGCCAAGTCCCACCTGTGGCTGCTTCAGACTCTGAAATTCGTGTTATCCAGCCTCTGACTCCTGCACCATCTCCTACTCGTCACCGAACGGCACTCCCGGCAGTCGCGACCGACTTTGCTGCTCAGGTTTTTTGTACGGATGATTCTAAATACGACAATAGTCCTGATCCATCATTACCTCCGATGATAGACGTGAAGAGATTTGTAAAGAAGTGTCCGAGACTGATTGAACTGGGTAAGTGCGCATTTGCACCATTATTTGATCTTTGCTATATCAATTCTTCTTTGCAGAATGGTACGGACGCAATGCTCGTGGTACATGGCTCATAACTCGATCAGTCACAACATCAAAGAAAAATACAAATGTGGTAGTCGAATATCTTCCCCCCGTCGCGTCGACGGAAGCTAAAGAACGGGCAGGCCATGAGCAGGCCATACAAGAAGGTATCCTATTCGGACGAAGTCTTGCGTACAATGTGCCGAGAGAAGACTCTGCATGGTCTGGAGAAAGGTGTGAACGGTTGAAGTCTGAACGGAAGTCACTAGCAGAAAAGGAAGGGAGGGATGAGGCTCCAAAGCGACTTGGTAAATTGACGATCAGCAAACGGTCGGTTGACAAAGACAGCAGCAGTACTTCTCCAGTTACGCTTTACACACCCTTCTCTCCATTCATGTCTATGAGCTCGATTCCTGATATTGGAGGCGGTCATTCTTCGCCGACACAGCCTACTCGCCCCCTCCCCTCAAAGCGGACGTTGACAAGTGATTCGACCCGAAAAAGTACAAAGAATAGTTCCGGAGTCGGATGTGCTGGGAGCGCGACTACGTCGGCCTTACCATCACCGACTTCCACAGGGAAGCCGAGATTCGGGAGTGCCATCAAGCCAATTTCCGCTGTTGGAAGAGGAGGTAAGGTTAGCACAGGGTCTACTAATGGTGCTGGAGGGAGAAAGGATGTAAGTGCTAATGATGTCTTCTTGTGGGGTGGTTCCGAAGTCAATGGCCGCGTTAACGGGGCGCCGTCTGGTGGAAGGGGCGGAAGAGGACGAGGGCAGCTACTTTCACGAGGAAGAAAACCAAGAAGTGTCAGCAGGAAACCCGAGATGTGAGTGGAGTCCGAGTCTGAGAGCTGATTGACTCTTTTATAAGCCTTTCAATCGTATCATTTACACTGCATATTCGTCGTTCGTCATGCCACTACTATTTGCCAAACCGTTTCGTTTAAATTCATAATCAACAATAACATAAGAGTCCTACATCTTCCGAATTCGTTACAGAATTTCATACTTGAAATCGAATGTAGTTTATCCAATTGACATGCCAGGTTTTCTGGGCAGGTTCCCTAATGTTTAAATGAGCTGCCAGCGAAAGATTACGCAAATTGAGTAGAGTCCGCAGAGAAATCTTATTATAATAATTATAATTGCCGCTACTACTCTACAGCAGCACAACGAGCATATGCCAAAGCGTTCCAATTTTCCCGCTTCCAAGGAGCAAGAATGGTGGCTTTCTGCGCTAGACGCACTGCAGCCTGGTCATCACCGCATTGACTTTTAGCTATACTTGAGAGTCGTAAGGAATCGTCCAAACGTTCTCGTGGAACGTCCGGGTCCCCGTTTATAATACCCTCTCCAGTGACACCATCGCCTTGTTGTATTAGGAGGAACGTAAGGGCTTCGCGAGGGCGACTCCTTGTCGGTTCGATGTGGACAGCTCTCTGTGCTTCTGAGAGAGCTTCCTTCTCTCGTCCCTGAGGAGACGATGTATGCTTGGTTAAAGATAAAACCTCGTACAGGCAACACTTACCCGTGACAAGTGGTTTTGAATCAGAAGACGAGAAACGGTTCGTGCTGGATCCAGTTGCGCTCGTTGGTCTAGCGAGAACTCCTGCAGTTCAGAGAGGGCAGCTTTAACTAGCGCATCATCCGATTCCAAAATTCCGATGGCAATTAATGCGGAGATTGCGGTTAAGTTTTCAGGATCAGCAACAATACTAATGCAAGAATTATTACGAAATAAAAGAGAGTTATCGACAGGTGAGACGCACCATTCCAATAATTGACCTCGGGCGGTCTCACGAGCCTCAGCACTTCCAAGAGCCCAAAGTGTTTGAGCGAGAAGAATAGTCACGTGTCCTCGGACGACACTCATATCAGCTGGTAGTTCAGCAAGGCAAGTTTCAAACATTTCCAAGGCTGCCTCCAACTCTCCTAACCGGAAGTTGGCAATACCAGAACCAAATTGTGACAGAGCTCGCATGGTCTTGATACGGGAGGAGTCACTCTCTGTAGACAAAAGACTTAGGGAAGTGGAGAAAGCATTCAGAGCACCTGGGAAATCCCCTGTGGCTAGACGTGTTCGACCAAGGGTGCCATTGGCAAGTGCGAATTGCTCCTCCGTCGCAGAATCCTCAGATTCTTCGTAAGCACGTTCCAGGAGTACAATTGCTCTGGTTACTAAGTCCAGTGCGAGATCCACCTGATGTAAACACTCGCAGACAAGCGCAAATAGATGCAGAGCTGACGCATCATTTGGCCGTTGTTTGCAATAACGATCCAGGGCGTGGAAAGGCGGTAGGAGATCTTCTCGTGTAACTGAATGACTCGTGGTCGGGTCAACCAGCCTTTTGAAGGCCCGTTTAGAGAATTCCAAATCCGCAGCAGGCTGAGAGGATGAATAATTTTTCAAAAAAAAAAAAAGAAAGTGACGGAGCTGGTACTTACCACATCTGCTGCGGTAGTGATTGCATGAGAGAAGAGCGTATAAGAGTCATTTTGATGCCCATTCTTCGTTGCCACAAGTCCTTGTCCGACCCACGCGAGCATGTAGTCAGGATCTAACGTCTGAGCGCGGAACAGAGCTTCGTTGGCCAACTCATTATCGTCATGGAACAGATACAACAATCCCAAGTTAGTCCACGTAATCGCGCTCTAAATGCGAGTCAGAAAAATATTAAGAAAATAGTTGGTTCTACTCACTTTTGCATCGCACTCTGAAGCTTTTATGTATGCATGTTGAGCCAGTTTCGGATTTTCCACAAAGTTAAGATTGCCGAGAGCATTCCAATAAACGTCATTTAACGGATCCATATTCAAAGCCTTGGTAACCAGAGTTTTCGCCTGGGTTATGGCTGATGCGGCTCTCGACTTGTCACTAATTCGATTGGATAAAGTTGACAAAGCCACGCCAAGATCGAATAGCGCGCTTCCAGCAGAGATGTCGTCCAACTTATCCAAAGAAATTCGATAATCATAGGTAGCTATAGCAACTTCAAGTGCGAAGGTGCCGTCGATACTGTCTACCTCCCTCGTAATAGGGAGATCGACGATCTCTTTGACATACCCAACAGAAGACTCTTGATGTCCAATAAGTGACGTCAACGAGGTCAACGCTTCGAAAACCAGGTTGGGTTCATCGAACGAGGTAAATCGTGATAATTCGAAAGCAGCATCACCAGCGATCTTCCACGTAAGTTTGCGAAATCCAGGACTCTTGTCAATCAATTCAATGGCAACGAAAACAGCATCAATAGCGGATGACTCTGCGCGCGAGCGGAAACCTTCAGCAGACTGTATCCGAGCGTGGTCGAGATGAGTGTCCGACAAGGCCATTAACACGCAAATTTCGTCAGGTTGTTGCGTTCTTACAGCCTCGAATACTTCTATTGCCTCGTCATATTGGCCCATGAGTCGGTAAACTTCCCCAAGGAGGTATAATGACATCCAATCTGTTGGCTGCAACTCCAATGTACGTTTTAATGCCTTGATCGCAGCGACGTGTCGACCTGATCTGGCGTAAGCTTCTCCGAGTCGTTGCCAAGATAGAGAATCGTTCTCATCTGCTCGCAATGCGATCTGGAATGCTTGGATTGCTGCGGGATAATTTCTCCGGTTCTACAGCATATTGCGTTATTTATGTCGTTCAATCATCGTGACTTTGCTTACTAGTTCAACGACTCCAACAGCCTTCCACGCCCAAGCATTCGTAGGCAAATACCTCGAGCTAATAGGTTGACCTTTCCCAGTCGATCCGCCCTCCAGTCCGCCTTCTCCTTCGATCGTCCTCCGAGCTACGACCTCGACCAAATCCCATTCACGTTCTTCGGCAAACCCTTCAGCAAGTCTTCTCGCAGCTTCTGCCTCGCGTGCATCCAATTCGAAGGCTTTTTGAAAACATTTTGAAGAGCGGTCCAGATCCGGTGGGGAAATGAATTCGGCGTAGTAGATACCGAGAGAGGTGAATGCTGGAGCGAATGTACTGGAACGCTTTAGTGAAGTGATGAAGTGTTTGAAGGCAGATTCTTTTTCTGGAGAGGAGTCAGATAAAACAAACAGAAAAATTACTATGCTCTGAAATGTACCTCCTGAATCCCATAATGCTTTGCCTAACCTCCACCATGCCCTTGCCTCCTGTTCTTGCCTCCCCTCCTCTTCATCAAGCGTTTGGACAATTTCTTTCAACTTCGAAATGCCTTCGTCTAGTCTACCAGCCTTCACGATACACCATGCCCTCTCTTCCTGAGCCTCAAGTAGCTCATCATGATCCGGTTCAAGTTCAATAACTTGTGTGAAAATTGATTCGGCCGCATCCCATTCGTTACTATACTCGAGAGTGTGGCCCTTTCCGAGCAGACATGGGATATTACTTGGATCTTCGGATAGGATGGCATTGATGAGATCCGAGGCGCGTTGATGGTGTTTTGGAGGGAAGAGTTTGACGAGAGAAATCGCGAGAGTGACGTTGAAGGCTCTCTTGACCCTGCAATAGTAATATAAAATTAGAGATGGGAAGACTGCGAGGAATTTGAAACATACTTCGATAATGTTAAACCGTAACTCGACTCGGCTTTTCGGGCCAGATCGAGTCCTACTTCTGTCCCCTTGATGGCACTTTGATAGTCGCCCTCTATTCTATATAATTCGGAGAGCATTCGATGGGATAGGATGGAGTTGGGTAGGTAAGATGCTGCATCCTAAGAAGAGAATAGAATGGGTGTCGGCAAGAAAAGTAAAAATCGAGAACGAACCAATACAGTGGTAAAGGGATCCTCCTCGTCTTCATTTTCTTTCGAGGTATCCGAACCATCTTTCGACTTTTCCTCTTCTTCGGCCTCGTCAAGACTGATAGGGTTTCCCATATAATTAAAATAACCGTGAATAAGTTTGGTTTGAGGTAAGTCAGGGAATATTTCGGTGAAGCGACGAAGTGTCCGGAAATCATAATCCTCTGGCAAGTAAAGGTTAGTCAGGATGCTCATAGTACCTCTGACGACCGACATACCAATATTATAAACATCCCTGTTATCAATAATAAACATCCAAGCTAACTCATCCGGTAAACCAAGTAAAATAACACCGTTGCAGAGGCTTTCCACTTCGGATAATAACTGTCGTTTGGATTTTGCTTCGGGTCCTGAGTTCGGTAGAGCTTCCAAGTGTTGCATTTTTCGTCGAAGTAGTTTCGATTCGGTGGATCGACGAAGCTCATCAGAGGTGTTGGGATGATTCAGAAGTTCGTCGTATAAGGAGGGAAGCTGCACGGTAAATACAGTCAGTTTGCCTGTCTTAGGATATATGAGATATTACCTTTGAATTTTCCCATACTTCTCTTGAAACATCCTTCTTAATCTGTTCGGGCCGCCCAGAGCCCAAACGCATGCGTCTTTTATCGACTTCCTTCTTGATTCTTTCCTCCTCATCCTTTTCGGTCAGAGAAATAACTTCCTCCAGTGTTGGAAGGGTATTGTGAACGGCAGTTTGAATGGCAAAAGTCGTTGTCGAGGCAGGAGCAGTGGGATCGGGTTCTGGGAGCATGCTTAAGGTAGGGTAGAGTGGTGACGTGGGGAGAAGGAGAGTAAGTGAGTCGATAATCTGCCGGAATTAGCCATAGGAATTGCTAATAGACGTATACACACTTGTTCTCTGGTGCCACGAGATCTTTGAAGATCGAGAAATTTCTGAAGGGTTTCAGCACATTTTGTCGCGTCTTCTCTGAAAGGTTTATTAATCCAGGACGCTTTTATTCTCTTAGAAGACGTACTGCTGTGCAAATAACTCCATTAATTTTCGTAGTGTATTCCCATAATCAGTCCATTTTTCTGTGCGTTCGTAGAATTTGGATAGACCCTAAACGATGCAACGTGTGAATTATGCGAAGTCAATTCTGAAGAGGGAAGAATTTAATTTATACGAACCTGCCAGGCCAGAAGCTGTTCCGGATTGAGTTCACCAGCCTTCTTATAAGCCTTGGTAGAAGTTAAATTGCTACGTAAGTGGTTTGTCAGGGAAACAGAAGCCAAAATCTACCTCTTCACTTCGTGCATTATCTCCAAGTTCGAGCGATGCAAGGCCAAGAAATACATGTCTAAATGGGTGATCAGGAATTTATTTATTTGATTCAAGCGGTTCTACGCACGCATTATAATTAGAAGACTCGTATTCAAGCACCTGGGATGCAGCGTCTTGTGCGGCCTTATAGTCCTTCTTGCCTATGGCATCCCGAGCAGCCTTGAGTTTACTCTTGATAAAACTGGCCATTCGGAGTTATAAACAGGCGAAGCGAGTTAACGTTGCACAGGAGAATTTGAGATTTAACCACAAGTTGGTGCGGACTCGGACCATCACGCCCGTAACGTATCAGCCACACAGGAGTCACGCTCCAAGGTGTCGGTCCTGAGCGCATCTTCGATCCAATTTGCTTCTCGGCTTGATAACACTTAAATTCAAGTATTGATCCTGTGTTTATGGAATCCCATAGGGTCTTACTGTGGGGTAGAGGAATTCATATATCGCCACCACGATGTTCACCCACTGCGGATTGTACCCAGTTCGCGAGCAAGCTCAAAATGCTCTGCCTTTAGTGAACGCCAAAGTACATTATGATCTCGTCGATGTTCAGGCTCTGTGAGTTTGTCTTTGTTTTCATCTTTACCTATTCTCATAAATTTGTAGAGCCACCATAGTCCAAACATACACTTCCACCTTCACCGACCCTTTGGAAGTTAAATATGTGTTTCCTCTACCTCCAGACGCGTCAGTGTGCTCATTTAAGGCTGTTATCGACGATAAACGGATCATCAACGGTGTCGTAAAGGAGAAATCAAAGGCCAAAGAAGAATATGAAGAAGCCGTTTCGCAAGGAAAGACGGCGGCTCTTCTTGAGCAGGGCAATGTTGAAAGTACGTGAATAGTCTATTCCAATTGTTTTGATTATTGATTTGTGTATAGTATTTCAGGTCTCGTTGGGTAATATATACCCTCAACAGACTATCCAAATACAGTGAGTTTCGCCCTCTATCCAATTTCCATTGACTACTTCACTTATCATCCGACAGCATATCTTTTGCCTCCATTCTCTCGCAAAACGGAGGTCTTGACTCTCTTCGCCTCACTTTCCCTACGTATATGAGTCCCATCTACGGTGGCTATCCTAATGAGTTGGTCGACTACTCTCGGAGGATCTTTCCTTGGTCACACTCGCTTGTACATCAATTCATCAATGCACTCGATTTCTCTGTTGCAGTACATATGACTTCTCCGGTGAAGGCTATTACTTCGCCATCACATCCGATAGGAATGAAGTTAGGAGAATCGACTGAGGAACCGTCTGCCGATTTCGATCCTTGTAAAGCCCGTGTTCATCTATCTTCACCGAGTATGCTTGATAAGGATATTATTATAACGTTAACCTGTCAGGGCCTTGACAAACCACGGTGTACAATGGAAACGTTCTTGCCTGATGAAGGTGCACAGGAATACACGGAAGCTTACTCGTTGACCTTGGTCCCGCGTTTCGAGTTGCCTCCACTTCCTGCTCAAGGTATATCGTTTCCTGATATTTCATAATCTTCGCTTATCAAATATCTCAGAATATATTTTCCTAGTCGACCGAAGTGGTTCCATGGGCACCACTAAGATGGGCGCAGTTCGCTCATCCCTTCAAGTTCGTATCATCCAAAATTTTCATCCAATTTACACTCACGTCTCACTTTAGATCATGCTCAGGAGCCTTCCGCCACGTGGAACTACGTTCAACATAATCTCTTTCGGCAGTTCTGCCAGCTCTTTATGGCCTTCAAACGTGCCTTACACCGCCGAGAGCGTTAAGGCTGCCTCAGTACATGTAGACACCATGTCATCCAATTTCGGTGGTACTGAGATACGTCTCGCTCTTAAAGCTGCCTTCAAAAGTCGCTCGGACATTACGATCCCTGCTACAGTCTTCATCCTCACGGATGGCCAGGCTTCTGACCTAGAAGGTGTCAAAACGGCTATAGCGGGTGCTGTGAAGCAAGCGAAGGCTTTCGGTAGTCTGCTGAGAGTGTTTAGCATGGGAATTGGAAATGCAGTATCTAAGGTTTGTTTATTCTCTCTTATGATGTTGTATTGAGGTTGAAGGTATATGTAGGCCATGTGCGACTTGATCGCTCGTACTGGAAATGGGTCCGCTGTTTATGTTCAAGAGAACGAAAGTCCCGACGAGAAGTTGATGGGAATGTTACGCGCTGCCCGATGCGCAATCGTCGAAAACCTTTCCAT
>Ga0157379_10004272_pt1 | contig 12201 bp, 14 predicted proteins | sample S25metaG_FD_121802 | JGI IMG/M metagenome (GOLD analysis project Ga0157379, IMG submission 121802) | Switchgrass rhizosphere microbial communities from Kellogg Biological Station, Michigan, USA - S2-5 metaG | ecosystem: Host-associated > Plants > Roots > Rhizosphere > Soil | place: USA... | reverse complement strand
CGTGGAGGAGGAGAAGAAACGCGTCGACGCGACACTGAGATAGGGTATGAATAAGATGATCGGAAGAAAAAAATTTACTGTACACTCACGCGTCGCTATTCGAGATGATTGTGGAAGCGAGCGACGCGACGCACGCTGCGACCGAGGCGATACAACAATCGTGTCCATGGCGGTAGACGCGTCTGGAGATGCTGGGGATATAAAGAGAGGTTCGGGAGGGATATTCTCCTTGTTGCTATCGCCATCGTCGTGTTCAGTTGCACTGAGCTTAGTGCGCTTAGGATTGGGAGTTGGATCCGGAGAAGATACAGAACGACGCGTTTTGGAAGGAGTGGATGTTGGGCGCAACGAGACGCATGAAGGCGATGAGACGCATGAATGAGAACGCAGACGCTTTCCAAGGGTTTGGGGCATTGTGGAAGACGTTGAGCAAGTCGAAAGCAATGGCAAAAGCAGTGTGAGCTCCGTGCAGACAGTGTTCGCGGGACGCTCGAGGTTGTGGTCGACGACTACTTGCGTTGACTAAGCCCACGTCACCAAATATACACAAACAAGTTCTGCACCAAATCACGTGAAGGACGCGAAACCGCGTCTGGGTCACGCGACGTCACGCTTCTCCATCTCAAAAATATCTCTAGCCTTTAACTCTGTTTTCATTTACACGGACGCAGGGTATATGTAGTATTATTAATCAACAAGATATCGAACAAAGCCTATTTTAGGCTAAATTTCTGCTCAATGGACCTGGAGGACATGGTGAGCACATAGTTGAATGCGGGGGATTAGACTGACATGTTAAAGCGTTTTCGGTAAACTTTTCCATTTCAGAACAACCTCTTTGACTAAGTGCGGGACCTCTGGAGTTCTTGGGCGAGCCTCAGAGGTGCGTGCTTTACTCAACTGTGTCGTCGAGGCTAATTCCAGCACCGTGGCGTAATCCAGGTCAGAGTTCGCTGGTACATTTTCCATATATTCCAATACTTTGTATTTGAAATATTGAAAAGCCGGAAAGGCTTCCCATAGAAGAGTTTCGGAACCTTGGATGCAGACTATCTTGCTGGCGATAGTTTCAAACCATATCGACATGGCTTGCTGGCGTGTTCTGTGGAACCTCAGTAACTGCAAGAGTGCCGTACTACCCATCGCTTGCAGCAGTGATTCTAGCTCGCTGTTGAACATATCACTATAGCAAGTGTATCCACTCGCCATATTCGACACATCTTTCCATTGGAAATGGCATCCGGCCCAATATACTCCAATCGCATGGTGGCGGACAAGGTCTGGATTCAGAAGCAGCATTCGACACATCGAGAGTGGTCCAGGCATATCCCATTTCTCCGTAGCCAGGGATAGCGATCGCAGGGCATCAAAGTTCAAATGGATACCTGGGTATTCTCTCCCTGAAATGATCTGCAGGAGGATCTTGATAGTTCCCGAGTCCTCATCGAGTGAGTCAACTAGAGCTTCTTCCTCTTCGGATTCTTTTGGCTGTGGGAGGGAAAGCATCGTGTCAAATACAGACGAAGCCATTCGAAGGGTGTTGGCGGTTGTTCTAAAACGTATCCTATCTCTTGAAATGAGAGTCACTGGAAAGTCTGGCTTTATCGTGGGATCTGTGAACTCAGGATCATACTGAGGAACGTCTGGATCTACAGCTTTTTGAAACTACGTAGAGGGCACCTTAATTTCAGCTTCTATAGACGTCAGTGAACTTTAAGACGTACTGTAAGAGGACACTCAGAATTTTCGGACATTGGACGCTGTTGCCCGAGCTGAACAAACAGTGTGCTTTTAACAATCCTCAACGGAACCTTCTTATGAGTCAACCACTGAACCTGTGTTCACGACAAAGCTGTTTCTCACAAAGGGTACTGCCTCGTAGTGGTGCCTGGTATGCGACTTCTTGTTAATTATCGCACTGCTTCTGCCTTCCACACAGGCCAGCGAATGAACTGTGAAAGGGAATATGTCATTCTTTCCGATAGATGATATTACCAATGACTCAGCGGGACCTCCCCATTGAACAATGGAGGATTTTGGCCTTACAGTAATGATATCTTTAGACGGACTGGGTGATTTTCCGGTTGAGGTACTCGGTATTCTTTTGACATCTCATTAACTAAGTTGGCTGCTTGCGTTAGCGGCGCAGTTGGGGAAATACGTATTTTACTTTGCTCCCTGGGTGTATCTGTTCCAAAAGAAGCATTGCAGGAAGATCAAACCGACTCTGAGCTGATAGCGCTGGGGAAACCAATTATTTGGCCAAATTTCATACATGGAATATGGCGATGGCAAGCCTGGCTATCTCTGGAAATATTTCCAGCTGCTTTATAGTGGCGTGGGTAGATATGTGTTCTTCTTGCAGTTCTCCCGAGTAAAGCAGGACGCTCTGTCCTTTCTTTACCTTCTTCCCAGTATATAATTAGAAGAAGTAATTGCGCTGATATTTGAATGCCGGATGAAACAACCTCCATAAATAGATACAAGCTCTGTAGTGATATTGTGTTTGATAGATATAATAGATTACCCGGTCCTAAGTAAAGTAAATAAGGCCGGAAAGTTAAATCTAAAGTGTATTAGCTGATAGTTCCGTTTTCCGACCATTTCCTAAATGGTACACTGCCCAGAATCCCGTTATTTCCCTATTCAGAAGGATGCGCCCATACCGAATAAAAAAGCGGGAACTTTAAGAAGATTAGGTGCCTGTGCGGGGTAGGAGCAGCGCTTACCGCAAGAGGTCAACATTCTTTTGGTTTCCACAGTGGTGCTGATAATATTCAGAATGTAGAAGAATAGCGTCATTTCGTTCACAGGACATTCAGAATCCTATTACTGCAGAAAAGGAATTCTTCATCGCGTGAAATAATCCAGACATATACTTCTTGACAGAGCTGTGATGGGGAGAGAGGCTCATGTGAAGTAACGGAGAGCAGCAAAAAGAACTGAATACGATGGCTAGACTCGCCATTCAAAAGAAATATTTCAGCTGAATAAACTCTGTATCATTTTCCGTGTTCAATCACGGTGGAAGGCTGCATTGGATGACGGCATACTCGCGTGCCGTATCCCAGGGAATACAGAAGTAGTGAGCGTTCTCCGTTTTTCCACGGCCTCGTTGTCTCATCCAGAATAGAGTTGAAGTAGAACGAACGAAGGCAGCGGCCATCGAGAGACTCTCTCCGATTTGATACGAGTTACCTGGAAGGGGAAACATGCTCGGTGAATAGTTTAGAAAGAAAGTTCCATAGACCCATTTACTTACAGTACCTTCATAACAGTACTATCCATAGACCAGACATCACCCACACGAGCATCAATCCATTCTTGATCCGTTTACTGGACCCCTTGCGCCACGTTGTGCCTCTAGCCATTCGCTCATCGAGGATTTCAGTTGAAACTTCTATTGCTGGCACCGATGCAGGGAAGACTGGGTTCAACAGTGGTCCGTAGGGACGTGACCGTCATCAGAACGTTCATGATGATTTTAGACTGGTGAAGCTCTATGAGAAAGGTTGCTTCAAACGGGAACACGGTTGGGGTTGTATTAGTGGAGCACCCGGACGCCGAAATTATACCAACAGAGGGTCTCGCTCGGGAAGAAACCGTCACATCTGCTTGACTTCTGCGGTAAGCCAAAGCGACCCTGTTATAGAAATTCTCCACAGGGTATCTTATCTGCGTGATTCTGGAGTACCTCTGGAGTCGGTTAGTTCATATCGAAGGGACTCGAGCCAGAATTTCAATATAGAGAAGAGAAAGCTTTGTTGCCAGATCGCTAGGCGATGCCTCCGTTCACATTACAAATAGATTGTGCTTCCTCCAAATTGGTGTTTGAATGCGCTTACAGTTTCTAGCTGCAATACCGTGATGTCAGCGCATGACGTCAATTTCAAGGCAACTTACAAGTTGATTCACACCTTTACTGCCAGGTATTTGATCGGTGCACGCTCGCGCGACGTTGGGAGTTGGGAATCCTGTCTCACCTGATCGTTTTGGGTCTCGACATTTCATTTCCGTATATGCCTCATCTGGGGGAGCCTTCGCGAAATCATTCTCAGAAATTAGGGCATCGAAACTGCAGTGATGACCTAGAAGACCGTGTTCCTCCGCAATTCTGAAGAAGCGCCTACCGAGAAACTCTAGCACTAGCTTACCGATCGTTCCTGCTCCGCAGGGTGACTGACGTGAGCCTCCATATCCATAGGAAACCTTGAATGCAGCCTGTTCTTGCGGACCAGTGCATCAGACTTTTCCGCGCCAGAAGCAATTTGTTGCTGGGGGTGGATTAGCCTTGAATTCGCGAGAGAAATCTAGGGTTGCCTCGAAATAGTCTGCCAAAGTACGGGATTCCTTGGCAAAGGGTTAGTGGACTAGAGATATCCTTACTGTCCACTCCGTTTCTATAGACGGAGTCGACCGAAGAAGTCAAGATGTGATACCCCGCGTCTGAGATTGCTTTAGAATGCATGCCGGGTCCGCCGATACAACAGAGGCCAGGCACGATATTCGCCTGCTACCTTCCGCATCCACTCTGCAAGATTATGGACTCCGTTTGGGGGGGAGTTGGGTATGAACTCAATTGTTCCGTTGCCTGAAAGAAATTTTCAGCGCGATCAGCGAACTACTACGTCCGTCAACTTGAATGCTAACGGCATGGAGATCTCCGCCCAGTCCCTCGACGAGTGGGGAACCGAGTTTCTTTACGGTGCGAGACAGAAGCAGTTTAAGCGGGGTTAATAACCAATCACAATGATATACGGATCGCCTGTCGCAAAAGAGAAGAAGAAGGTTTAACGGGGACGTTATCCCAGAACAGTGGAATGCAAAGGGGATCAATGGTGTTTTGAAGCAATTGGGACACACCTTTGGATCCTCAGACACATGGATCGCAGAATCGCGGTGATGGATGAGTCCCTGGAACACTTAATCCCGGATGTACCCTTGCTCAAATTACTTGAAGACAAAGAGACTGACTTTACCTTTGTCCAGAACCAACCATGTCTCACTACTCCATGCTCGAACGTCTTCCAGGTCATATTCTGGAGGATATCACCCTCGACGCCGATCTCTCCTTCCTCGCTGGGCCCCCAACAACTCTTTGTTCCATGCTGCGCGTGTCTCGCACCCTGTACGAAACCTTGGCACGCAAATATAACCCAGTTCTCTATGCCCATATCTTTCGAGGCAAGTTTGACATCGAAAGCCCTCTCCGACGATTGGGTCGCCGCGTTCTTGATGCGTCTGCGCTGGCTGATGAGGTCATACGACGTTTCTCGTGTCTACAACGTGTTAAACGGAACGTTTACTCTCAGGACCAAACTACTGATGCAACGTTGACGACAGACCTCTGGATTATTTATTTGATGTTCCTCGAAAATGATGAGAAGAACATTCACCAGCTCATCGACTATGGTCAGGTCCACCTTTTCGCTCAGAACTTTGTCCGCCTCGGTGGTCGTATGCATAATCACTCCGACGAAAGCGTTTGGACGGTCGATTCTGAAGTGAATTCTTTGGCTCTTTGGATATTTTGGTTTACGGAATATTGTATGTGGAGTGCAAGTTAGGAGAAGAGGTTTCCAACTGATCATTACTGCTTACCTTCCAGTACGTATCCAGACAGAAACTGTCGATGAAAGACTAGAAATATTAGACTCATTGTTTTATATCTACATGGGTCCGTTCAAAGTGAGTTTTGAAAAAATAACTTCGTTTCTTACCTGAAATTGTTTTTCGCAGTACCCTTGTGTTTATTTTCCCATCACCATATTCCATACCCCACCAATAGGGTGGACGCCAGACACTCCTCCGTCCCCTCGTGATATCTTCCCCATGAGCTCTTCACCAGTCTATCCTCCGTCTGTTATTCCGCAATATTTTGGGAATACTCTGGTATTGGCGAGGCCCCTCATAGCTGCTGCTGGCATTTTAGCATCCATGGCACGACTCGGGCCACCCATGCCAGAGAACGCAGAGGGAGCCCTAGGTGTTCTTCCCGAACAAGACGAAGTGATCAGATCTGGTTGGGCAGGTGTTGCGACTGTAGGTTTTACAGGCCTTGAACATGATCGACAGGGTATGGTGAACGTCCAGTGGGAAGGAGATAGTCATCGACATGATTGCGACTGGAGGAGGATCTTCCACTGTCATGACCCACGCAGATCCGTACTTCCCGCCACGGACGTGTTTACCCTTGGAGAATTGGAGGGCAACTGGGTTGGCCGATGGATGGTAAGCTCAGGTTAGACAAGATTGATGACGGGGAGTTAATCTTCGTCCCGTAAAACCTAGTCGGCCTCCCAAGAAGGTATTGATGGAGCTTTAATAGCTGCACAAAGTGGCTTGGAATTGTATCCTGACCAAATCTATCTACCTGCCAAACCCATGCAGTTCCGATTACGGTGAGTACCGTACTTTGACACCGATGGCTTTGATATGTATTTTGGCGTAGGGAGTATTACCAATCTAACACCGACTCGCTGGCGGGTATCGTTGATTTGGCGGTGGATGGTACTGGTACCGGGGCATTGAACTGTTGGCTGCCGCAGGCTACCAACGCTGTTGAACAGGCAGGACAGGTGAGTGGCAGGTCACATTGACGAAGAATGTATTGCTGATAGCATCCTTTCCAGAGCTATTTATTACTCCATGAGCCAGAGCCAGAGAGGGTGCTTCGGTACGAGCGCTATAAAGAGGCATACCAAGTTTTGGAGGAGGAATGGCCCGGAGAAGAAACTCCATTTGCTGGAGGTGTGAGGGATGTAATCATCACAGGCATTGTATGAGTGCGTTTTCACTTCTAGAGTGAGAAATCTCATTACTTTGGTAGACCGAAGGTACCTTCGCAAGTATCTGGGGTCCAGATAGCTGCGTTGGTCGTGTGAGGCCCAGAGATGGGCTCATCGTCTTGGTGCTCCCTAGGGTAAGCATTTTCGGTTTCAATTCAGTCGATCATCGATACTCACCTTCACAAATAGAGACACGATATCGCAAGGGGACGTTGGGTATTTTTTGGGTACATCCATAATGGGCTGACACTCTCCGGACGCTGGCGAGGAACGGGAGCTTCTGTGACAGAACAACCCCTCAATGACGGCGTTTGGTCCATGGTAAAGAGTCGATACCAGTGATTTTGTACGATATATGAGACAATAATAACTGTGTCTCAGAGTGATGTCAAAATTTTTGTCATCGATGGACTATGTGTTGGTCCATAATTCGGCTATATTGTTAGCGAGTAATCTCATCGTGGCCGATCATGAGCTTCATGTTTCCCGTCTGTAGCTGAGAAGACTGGGAAGGGAAGTAGTGGGGGAGTGCCTACCACCACGTCCAGATTGAACATATGAGTTCTTCTATTTGCGCATGATAGAGTACTTACTGATCATACGATGACGAATTCCGTGCTCCGGTTACCGAAGGAATTACTTCTCGGTAATGTTCATGATGTTTGTTTTTCTTGTCTTTTGGGATGGAGATCTTGGAGTGGGATCATGATTGACAGTGTTGATGACGGTCGAATTTACGGCCGGAGCTCATTTTAATCTTGCTCTGCCGATTCGCCCTCTGGGATACATGGAGTTAAGACTCCAACCAAACTCGCTCCAGTTGCTCCAAATAAGGGACTGTTGTAACATCTTGAACGGTTCAGCCCTTTTAATGGGTGGAATATTTGCAGGTATTTTAGAGATAAAGGAGGGAACTTTGTCAAAGTTTTCTGAGTTCAATTGCTTCGAGGGGACCATTCCTCATGTGTGGCAAGTGATTGGTGGTCTTTGGGAATAAAAACTCGTGCCCGTCACAACAACCAAAAATTGCCCCACTTGCCGTGTCAACAATTGGTGGATATCTCATTTGTTCCCAATTAGTGTCTCGCATAGAATGCTTGTTACTGTTATGTAAATACCTGGAGATATTAACGTGAGGAATGATACGGATATTCTCCCAGACATTTATTCGGGTAAATTGCTTACCGTAGCTCAACTATAGCCGGAACTTAATCACCAAAGCTGGGAAGCAGCGCTGGGAGGTGTCTAGAGCAAAATTGAAGGGAGATATGTATCCGCGCATTGGAAGACAGAATTGACATAAAACTATCGATGAAGATGCTACATTCCGAATTAAAAATGAATTATTTGTTTCCTTGGCGCGGATTTGGAGGTGTAGGATAAGAAGATTCCCTGGAACGCATTAGAACCTCATGTAAAAATGGTGGGGAAGGGTTCTTCCTGTGACGCCAGCGGAAAATGAATTCGTCCATGGCAACGACCTGAGTTTCTACACCAAGAGCGTTTATCTTCACCTTTATAGAGATATTTCTTGGAAATATGAAGGTATGAATGGGTATGAGCAGGTTTAATACATAAATCAACACGACTGTGTGTACTGAAAGCAACACGGAAATACAACTCGAGTTATAGATACAGGGTTAGAAGGAGATTTGGGGACTTTTGTTGCAGATATGGCAAGCCTTTCTTGAAAGCAAGCTGAACACTACGTCGGGTTATGGTGTCGATCCCAGTGATGAATGCTAAGATTCGTTATTCATTGGGTGTGCCCACTGTCATGGCATTTCGTACACTGGTGTAACATCAACGGAGTAATCCGTCCTTATTATTTAATGAAAGCGCAGGGGAACCCATTACACAGTGTGAGTGTGTCTTGACTATATGATGTCTGGGTATTCCAATGTATCGGAGATGTGAGAAGGTACAGAGTAAAAATACGTGACGAAGGGCTGGAGGATCATCCAGGTTCACGGGGCTGAAGGTAAAAGAAGCCTAAAACCCCAGAGCGAGCTCGATTCCTGAAAGCGACAGGAGTTATTATTATGAGCAACATGCGTTTCAGCAGGGTTGAAGTGAGACCAGGAAGACGCTTGTCATTCATTTGTAGAATTTCAGTTTGATGTAGTGTATACGATGTGAGTCAGTTAGTATTAAGTCAAAGCGACGGGTAGGAAATGAAGGCGTCTGAAGGGGGGGAAGTTGTCCTTGAGAGAGCTCAAAAACGGAGGAAACCATAGAGGACGGACGAAGCCTTTTTTTGCCCCAAACGACGGGATGGAAAATGCAGAAATATATTTAAAGAAAATGCAAACCCTGTTTGTTATATCTTTTTCTGTCGTAAAACACGTCCAAAGGAGAAGTCTCTGCCTGACCGGATGTTCCTGGTGAAGAAGAGTGAGCATGACTTTGCACGTACAGACCGAGTCGGGGGCCAGATCAACCTGAAAACCGTCAGGACATTTCCTCCTCTGGAGAAAAGCGGCAGAGATAAGGAGGCCGAGTCGGTGAATATTTATAAATATAGCTGGCGCATCGCCCCATGACATAGGAGGTGTGGAGAAAATGTGGGGAAGGAGTCAGAAGACGAGGAGTTATGAACGGAAAACGGGGATGTGTTGTCCCTCGGTTGATCAGACTCGGAATCCGACGCGTTGAAGAAGCCTTTGAGCTGAGTGGTTGGGTGTGACTCGCATGTCGCAACTTATACAGGCCGGATGCAATTTGATCTTTATTTCCGGTGACTCTCTTTAGACCCATCATGCTAAGCACCAAGGTTCTCGTCGACGTTTGCTTCATTCTCGTCGACATTCTCACTTTCTTTAATGCACATATGCCCTGTTTTCTTTCACACATCAAGAAGCCATCCATTTTTTGCAGCTTTATAAATAAACGTCCTAATCAAATACGGAGTTAGTACGTTGGTGATCCCGTCTAAACGATTCCCTGCTCATTGATGCCTGTCAGAGACGCGCAACTTCGCAGCACACCTGTCCGGTGGTTCCTATAAGAATACCGTCCCTCGCTTCACAAGTTTCCTTTGCTTCTCCCTTAGCCTAGTCCCACCCCATGGCTCTCACCTCTAGCACGTTGGCCCCTGCTGAAGTCGCTCATCTCTTCGTTGAGGCGGGCATTGCGAAGCATAGAACTCGTGCAGATGTCGTCTTTCTCAAGGCGGTACGTCCCCCCTCATATTACTCCCCTCACCCCCCTGAGCGGTTTAATTGAACGTTGTGACGTATTCATTTCAGTTCATCGCGGGCGTGTTCTTGTCGTTTGGTGGTCTCTTGTCCGAGATTGTTGGTGGGGGTTCTGCTGGCCTCAACGCCAGTAATCCTGGGCTGGTCAAGCTGCTGTCTGGCTTTGTGTTCCCTGTGGGACTCGTAATGTACGCCCTAGTTCCACCGGTCGTATGCATATGGCCCAATTTTCTAATGCAGCGAATAGGATTGTCCTACAGGGTCAGGAGCTTCTCACGAGCAATATGATGATCATGCCGATGGCCGCTATCAAGGGCGTCATTCCCTGGTGGTCTATCCCTTATAACTGGTTTATTGGTGGGTCTTGTGCTCCCTGTAGTCAATGCTAAGTCCTGACTCCGAACTAGTATTTTGGGGAAATCTTGTAGGAAGTCTATTCTTTGGCGCTATTCTCGTCAAATGTGAGCGCCAATATCTAAGTACCATCTATTTATAGTAACGTCTATTTTCAGATAGTGGTATCGTGTCCGCAAGTCCGTATGTGGACTTTATCAGGACCGCTGCCGTGTAAGTTTATTTCCTCTGCTTGGGACATGTCTAATAGTTTCTAGTGCAAAGGCTATCACTCCGAAATGGCACCAAATCTTCCTAAGAGGTATCGGTTGTAACTGGCTTGTATGCATCGCAGTTTGGGTAAGGATGTGTCCTTCGATTCTGAATTAAGGGGGTCTGACTTTCACCTCCAGCAAGGAACAGCTGCTCTCGAAGTTGTATCCAAGGTTAGGCGACCCTTTTTGGTTCAATGAAGTTCTTACTCACTTGTGGAACAGATTTTCGCCATATGGATCCCAATTTGGGTGCGTTAACCGAAGAACTTGGGTGGAGAATTAATACTCATTTTCTGGAATAGATCTTTGTCGCATGCTCCTACGATCACGGTATGTAATATCTTTACCAGAGATTTCCTGGACTGACCATTTAACTAGTTGTTGGTGAGCAATTCTTCTGACCGAGCTCAGGAAGCACACATTCATAATTATCCAGCCAACATGTACTCAATTCCTGTTTCAATAATGTTGCACGCTCCCGTGAGTGACGTGGTGTTTGTATTTGATATCAACTAACTTTCTGGGACTCTAGCTGACCGCCGCCGATTATATCAAAAAGTATTTGGAATCCCTTAGATACCGTCATCTTTCTGACTAACAGACGGGATTAGGTCACTGTTTGCTGCGTTCTTCGGCAATATCGTTGGCGCTCTGTTTGTCGCTCTGCCATTCACCTATTTCTATCTCAGAGATTATCATGCGGGCGGCCTTCGAGGAGTTGAAGAAGGAGAAGCTGTCAACCCCGGTATGTCCCCCATCTTCTCCCCGTTCAACGAAGCTAACGCATCTGGTTGTATGTAGTGGACGCAAAGACAAGTCCATCATCGAGTCTGACAGGGAAGCATGCTTGAATATCTCATGTTTTTATGTTTGTTTCATTTTTGATTTTACGTTTTCGCATGCAAAGTTTGTAATGTCTGTAATGTGAATGGAGCTATATCCGTGAGCGAAAGAGATGAGCGTGGGCGCGGGAATGCAGATCGGCTAGCGTGCGGGTGCGAGCTTAGTCAGCAATGTTTAAATTTCGATAATACGATTGGCCTATGATAGCATAGCGAAAACACAGGTCGACGTGTTCAACTCTATGTTCTCTTCCACGACATCCACGGCAATGGCGATGGCACGCACAGCGAGCATGGTGTCGAGGGGAATGGCGACGGTGACGAAGAACAAAAGGTGGATATATTTTGTCGTGTAGTCTGTTCAAAATGCTGAGAGGTTTGGCAGCCCGACAGGTTAGGACTTATATGCCCTGAAATTGACAGTAGCTGAGGTTTCATAGCTATCGTAATGATGAACATGGGTGGGCCATCTACTGTGAGAATCGCTAGGCTGCACTATTGCTTGTATTAACCAGCTTACAGGTCCCTGAAGTTAACGACTTTCTGCGACGACTCTTCTCTGATGGTGATCTCATTCCGCTGCCTTTTCAAAGCATAATTGCCCCTCTCATCGCCAAGCGGAGAACACCTCAAATTGAACAGCAGTACATGGACATTGGCGGCGGTTCACCCATCCTCAAATATACTCAGATTCAAGGCGAACGCATGGCCACACTTCTTGACGAACTCAGCCCACAAACCGCACCTCACAAGAGCTATGTGGCTT
>Ga0157379_10004269_pt1 | contig 12203 bp, 9 predicted proteins | sample S25metaG_FD_121802 | JGI IMG/M metagenome (GOLD analysis project Ga0157379, IMG submission 121802) | Switchgrass rhizosphere microbial communities from Kellogg Biological Station, Michigan, USA - S2-5 metaG | ecosystem: Host-associated > Plants > Roots > Rhizosphere > Soil | place: USA: Michigan... | reverse complement strand
CGCCGCAAGCTGGCGAGCCAGCGGGGGCTGCGCTCCGCCGAAGAAGACCGTGTCCGCGCGCGCGACCCGCCGGCCGGGACCCTGGCTCGCACCAGGCGCTCCGGCGGGCAGCTCGACCGGCCCGCCCACTACTGCGTCGTCGGCAGCTCGCGGACGGCCTGACGCCGGGCTCACCACCGAACCCGCTCCTGGCACCGCTCCGGGTACCGGCCCCGGCGCTGGGCGGGACCCGCGGGTGGCCGCGGCGCTCACGGCAGCGGAGGGCACGGAGGCGGGGGTGAGGTCGGCCGGATCGCCTGGCCCGTCGTCACCGGCCTCCATCGCGTACAGCCAGCCGGGCCGGGCCAGCCGCCCGCCGACCGCGACGACGTCCCCCGGCTCGGCCGCCCGGCGGGCTGCCAGCGTCGCGTCGACCATGCGGTCAAGACCACGCACGCGGTCCCGATGGGCCCAGAGTGCATCGCTGCCGGAGACGGTGGCGTCCAGCAGCAGGCCGGCGCAGCCCGTCAGCGCGACGATCGCCACCACGGGGAGCGTGGCCGTCACCGAAAAGCGGAGAAATCCTGACAGTGACGCTCTCGACACGGCGCCAGGTGGGGTAAGGGTAGTGGGAGGCGCCCTGGGCCCGTCAGCGACCTCCTCAGCATCCGTAACGGCCGAATGCCCGGCGATCAGCCTGATGAGGAGCCGCGCAGCTCTCTCGAAGCCCACCACGACCACAACGACCATCATCGGAACGGTGTAGAGGTTGGTCCGGGTGGGGCCGAAGGGCCAGTACCGAGCAGCGCTCGCCGCGAGCATCATCAGTTCGGCACCGCCGAGGGCGACGAGCAGCGTCCGGCCCTCCGGACGGCGCGCCAGCGTCACCGTGCCCACCAGGCCGGCGAGGACGACCGCCACGGCGGCCAGCACGGCGGGCGCCGAGCCGAACGGCCCGCGCGCCACGGTGCCATGGATCAGGCTCGGGTCGAACCGATCAATGCCAGGCGGCGAGCCGGTGACGGTCCTGCGCGCCTGGTCCGCGAGGAAGCGCACGGCGTCGAGCGGCCCGCGACCCGCGAGGAACTGGCGATCCCAGTAGTGACCATGACGCTGGCTGGACTGGTGACCCACGAAGAGGACCGTGTTCGCGGCGCTCAGGCCCAGGGCCGGCAGACTCTCCACCAGCCGCCACCGCCGGGCCGGACCACGCCAGAGATCCAGGGCCACCAGGGGAACGATCACGAAGACGCCGGGGACGGACAGCAGCGCCAGGATTCCCGCCGCCGCCCGCCGGGCCAGGCGGCGCCGGTCGAGCCGCTCACCAGCCGGGGTCGTCCGCCACAGCAGCACGATGGCGACGGCCGCGAGTGCCTCCACGGCGTACGGCTTGAGCTGGGTCGAGAGGTCGAGAAAGGTCGAGTTCAGGCAGAGCCAGCAGGCCGCCGCCACCGCCGCCACCGGCCCGGTGAACCGACGGGCGAGCACCACGATCGCCGCCCCCAGCAGCGGCAGCGCGACGAAGCCGGGCAGGCGCAGCGACCAGCTGTGCCAGCCGAACACCTCACCGCTCAGGCGGGCGAGCGTCATCCAGCCGAACGCGGACGGGGTGTTGGCGACGGTGAGCTCGGACCAGAACGACCGCAGCGGCTCGCTGACGAAGTGCGCCCGCCAGATCTCGTCGTACCAGAACGGCCGGCTCAGGTAGGCCCGCAGCAGGACAAGCAGTCCGAACAACGCCACGGCGACGGCCGCCGCTGTCAGCGTCGTGACACGCCGCGACCGACGAGCTCCCGCAGGCAGCACCGGCTGTCTCCCCTCGGTACCGCGGCGGGCGGCGTCAGCCGAGCAGGATGACAACCCGCCGGCTCGGCTCCTCGCCCTCGGACTCGCTGTGGACGCCCTCGATCTCGGCGACGACGTCGTGCACGACCTTGCGCTCGAACGGCGTCATCGGCGTGAGCGTCACGGACGTGCCGTCGTCGAGAGCCTTCGTCGCCGCCGAGGTCGCCAGGCGGCGAAGCTCCACCCGTCGGCGGGCACGATGCCCACCGACGTCGAGCATGAGCCGGCTGCGAGTGCCGGTCCGCTGCAGGACGGCGAGCCGGGTGAGCTCCTGCAATGCCTCGAGCGTCTCGCCGCCGGTCCCGATCAGCTTGTCCAGCCCATCGCCGACGACGGCGACGACGGCACGGCCGCCTTCCACGTCGAGGTCGAGGTCACCATCCATGTCGACGATGTCCAGCAGGCCCTCGATGTAGTCGGCGGCGATCTCGCCTTCCTGCTCGAGGTCGGCGATCCGCCGTTCCTGCGGACTGAGCTCGGCCTCGGAGGAGGTCTGCTCGTCGGTGACGTTGGCTCCATCCACAGCCAGGTCAGGTGCCGAACCGGTCATCAGCGCTTCTCCAGGGGAACAGGGGGCGGCGGTGCCGACATTACGGGATGCCCCCACACGGTGACGAAATCGGGGTCGCCGGCGGGCCCGGGAGTCGGTCTGGGCACGGCCGACCGGGTCAACGCCGCCCGCCGGGCCGCTTGCCCTTGCCGCGCTTCTTGGCCGGTCGGGAGCCACCGACCTGACGGCGCGCACCAGCGGGCACCGGCGCGGGTCGGCCAGCGCCGTCACCGCCACCCGCGGTCCCGGACGCCGCCGCGGACTCTCCACCGTTGCCCGCAGCCCGTGCCGCAGCCTTGCCGGAGGAGGTCTTCCGGCCGTTACCGGAGCCGTTCTCGGAGGGCGCCGACGACACCGCCCCACCGGACGGCACGGTGCCCGTCTCATCCTGGGCAACAGTCGTCGCGGCGGCCTGCCCGCCCGCGCCCTTGGCCCGGGCAGCGGCATTGCCACTGCGGGAGCGGGTTCCCGGCGGCGCCGTCGAAGAGGCCGCGCCGTTCTTCGCGGCCCCGCTGGCCGTGCCGGTCGACTTGGCCGTGCCGGTCGACTTGGCGGTGCCGGTCGACTTGGCGGTGCCGGTCGACTTGGCGGTGCCGGTCGACTTGGCGGTGCCGGTCGACTTGGCCAGGCTCGGGGCGGTCGCCGAGGCCGGGCGGGGGCGGTTCTTCGACTTCGCCCCGGCCCGCACGCCAGGAGCCGGACGAGCCGGCGTCACCGCGCCGTCGGAGGATGGCCGGGCACCGGGCAGCCGACCGTTCGCGGGCAGCGGAGTGACCGGCGGCATCTTCTTGATCACGAAGAACTGCTGGCCCATGCTCCACAGGTTCGTGGTGAGCCAGTAAAGCAGCACCGCGATCGGGAAGCGGAATCCGAAGATCGCCAGCATCAGCGGCGACCCGTAGAGCAGAACCTTCTGGACGATCGCCTGCTGCGGATCGACGGGCCCGGTCCGGGCCATGATCTGCCGCTGGGTCAGGAAGGTGGTGAGACCCATCAGCACGATCAGCACGACCGCGAGGATCTTGACGTGGGCGCCGTTGACGCCGAGGAAATGCACCAGCTTGTCGCTGGACTGGAAGGAGCTCGCCAGCGAGATGCCGAACACCTTCGCCGAGGCGATCTTCTCCACCTCGTCGGCGGACAGCCCGACCCGCGGCCTCCAGACGAGGGAGCCGTTCGGCCCCTCGCTCATCGGCGCCAGATGGGTGAAGACGTGGAACAGCGAGATGAACAGCGGGATCTGCAGCAGGATCGGCAGACAGCCGAGCAGCGGATTGCCGTGCTCCCGCTGCAGGGCCATGATCTCTTGCTGCATGCGGGGCTTGTCGTGGCCGTACTTCTCCCGGATCTCCTTGATCCGGGGCTGCATCATCTGCATGGTCCGCTGCGACTTCACCTGCTTGACGAACAGCGGGAAGATCAGCAGCCGCACGCAGACGACGAGCAGGACGACCGAGAACGCCCAGGCGAAGAAGCTGTTGTCGCCGAAGATCGGCGCGAATCCCTTATGGAAGAAGACAATCGCGTTCGCGGCAAGGTGGTACAGGGGATCCAACAACGTTCTGACTCCTCACGCCCACGGTCCGCGACCGGGACCGACGATCTCGGCACGCGTCCCCGTGACCGGAGACGAGAAGCCACGCCTGTGGGCCGACGTGGCGGCACCGGTATGTGCGGGCACGCCCGTCCCACGGTCCTGCCCGTGGCCGGTCGTCACCCCCCTCGGGTCGCGAACGACTCCGGACCCCGCCAGGGTTCCCGAGCACTCGTCGCGATCCGGTCTGACAGTCCGCGAGCCCGCTGTCCGGGTCAGGGACTCCGCCCCCGGCACCGGGTCATACCCGCCCGCGGACAGTGGCTGGCAGCGCAGCAGCCGGAACAGCGCCAGGCAGCCGCCCCGCACACCGCCATGCGCTCGCACAGCGGTCAGCGCGTAGGCACTGCAGGACGGCTCGAACCGGCACATGCCAGCATTGCGGCCCGACCACACGGCGCGATACACCTGGACCAGGCCGGCGAGCATGCGGGCCAGGGGGCCGCGCACCGCGCCCGCGGGTGTGCGGGCCACGTGGGGCAGGTACCGGCGGGCCGACCGGGACGCCAGCACGAGATCGGCCACAGCCGCGGCGGACAGGATCACCAGCAGGATCGCCCAGGCGCTCATCGCGTGCTCCCGAGCACCGGCGGGCCAGGGCGGCGGTCAGGGTCCCGAGAGCGCTGGATCGCTCGCCCGAAGGCGTCGTCCAGCGCACGGCCAAGACGCTCGGAGCTCGCCGTCGCGGCGTCGGGCAGGGCCCGGACCACCAGCAGGGTCCCGGATGGAAGGCGATCCAGCCGCTGCCGCACCTGCTCACGCAGCCGGCGCCGTACCCGGTTCCGCACGACGGCCTTGCCTACGCGACGCCCCACCACGAAACCCGCACGTGGAGGCTCACCACTGGTTGTCCACAGGCTGTGGACAACCAGTGGACCGGATCGGGTGCGCCGGCCCGCGGTCCCCACACGAGCATGATCGTCCCTCGTCCGGACGCGGGACCCCTCGGGAAGCATCTCAGCCGGGGTACAGCAGGAACCCGCCGTCAGGCGGAGAGTTCGCTGCGGCCCTTGCGTCGACGGGCGGAGATGATCGAGCGGCCGGCACGGGTGCGCATGCGCAGCCGGAACCCGTGCGTGCGGGCCCGCCGGCGGTTGTTCGGCTGGAAGGTGCGCTTACTCACGTGAGTACTCCGTCTGCAGGGTGGACGCGGGCGGTGCACTCCGCAGCCGGGGTGGGCCACACCACACGGCCCGCACGAGCACATCCCACGACAAACGAAGCGGTCTAACACCGCGGTTCGGCCTAGCGTACACATGCCGACGCCCGCGGTTCGCCCCCTCGCGTGCGTCAGCCTGCCCACGGAGCCCCTCGGGGCTCTGCCCGGCCCGGCGACCAGGCACCTCGCTGCCCATCGGACCGATGGGCAGCGCTGATCCGCACGGGCAGCGGCCCGGGCGCGCAGCGGCCCGCACGGCCCGGACTGACGGCGTCGACCAGCCTCGTCAGCCACAACGATGACTGCTGGTAAGCAAATGCCACACAATCAGATGCCAGCGGCCGACGGTACCCAACCCTGTGCACGCGCGGGCGCACTCGGTTCGCATCGTGGCGTCCCCGGCGCGGCGTCCCGGGCCGGGTCTTACGATCCTGAGTGCGACATCACCCGCACGCGGGTGCCGGACGATGCCAGACCGGCCCGCGCGTGGTGCACACCGTCAGCTCGGTGCACCCTGACCTGTGGAAAACGCCTGTGGAGAGGGCGTTCGGCGTGGGGCCGAGGCGGACTCGGACGGTGTCGCGGAGCAGGGGACGACCCCGGGCGGCGGGCGGGTGCGCCACGCCGGAGGCCCTGCTGCGTCCATACACAGGTTGTGGACGACGATGTGGAGAACCATCGGGACGAGGCATCCCGGTCGCGACCGAAGCAGGACCACAACAACATCCGCGACCCGGTTCCCACACGTGGGACCGAACCACCTGCAAACCGTACCGAACTGCCCGAGGAGCCCCCGTGTCCAACCCCCGCGCCGACTCCGTCGCCGGTCTTCCGTTCGGAGACGAGCCCGCGGGTGACCCGGATCTGGCAGCGGTCTGGCGCCAGGCGGTCTCCGGCGTCGCCGACGGCGCACTGTCCGCCCAGCAGCGCGCCTGGCTGCGGCTGACCCGCCCGCTCGGCCTCGTTCAGGACACGGCGCTGCTCGCGGCTCCCAACGAGTTCACCAAGGAATTGCTCGACTCGCGCCTGCGACCGTTCTTGTCCACAGCTTTGTCCACAGCCTATGGACGCAACATCCGAGTCGCGGTCACCGTCGAGCACCTGCCGGACCCGGAGCCGATGACCGGGCCGATCCACATCGTCCACCCGGACGAGGGCGCCCATCCGGGCGACGAGGGAGAACGTGCCGCTGACGCAGGCGGGAAGAGGGCGACCGGGACCAGGGAGAGTGGGGCCCGGGAGGGCACCGGCGCCCGTGAGCGCGGGGGCGCGTCTGCCCCGGTGAACGGCGAGCTGCCCTTTCCCGCCGATGCCGGCGAGAGCGCCGCACCGCCCATGCGGGTGGGCGCCGGCCTTGGCCGTGAGGCCGCGCCCGTCGAGGCCGAGCCGACCCAGGCCAGGCTCAACCCCCGCTACATCTTCGAGACCTTCGTCATCGGTGACAGCAACCGCTTCCCCCACGCGGCCGCCGTGGCTGTGGCGGAGGCGCCGGCGAAGGCCTACAACCCCCTGTTCATCTACGGTGACTCGGGTCTCGGCAAGACCCACCTGCTGCACGCCATCGGGCACTACACCCTGAAGCTGTACCCGAACACCCGGCTGAAGTACGTGAGCTCCGAGGAGTTCACCAACGACTTCATCAACTCGATCCGGGACGACCGCCAGCAGGCCTTCCAGCGCCGCTACCGGGACATCGACGTCCTGCTCGTCGACGACATCCAGTTCTTCGAGAACAAGGAGCGCACGCAGGAGGAGTTCTTCCACACCTTCAACGTCCTGCACGACGGCGAGAAGCAGATCGTCATCAGCTCAGACCGCTCGCCCAAGCAGCTGTCCGCCCTCGAGGACCGGCTGCGCAGCCGGTTCGAGTGGGGTCTGATGACCGACATCACCCCGCCGGACCTCGAGACCCGCATCGCGATCCTGTCCAAGAAGGCGGCGACCGAGCGCCTGCCAGTGCCACCGGACGTGCTCGAGTACATCGCGACCCACATCCAGCGCAACATCCGCGAGCTGGAGGGCGCCCTCATCCGGGTCGCCGCGTTCGCGAGTCTGAACAAGTCACACGTCGACCGCACGCTCGCCGAGATCGTCCTGCGGGACCTCATCCCCGACGCCGGCAACCCCGACATCACCGCCGTTGAGATCATGAACGCGACCGCCGCGTACTTCGGCGTCTCCATGGACGACCTGTGCGGCACCTCCCGCAGCCGCGTGCTGGTGACGGCCCGCCAGATCGCGATGTACCTCTGCCGTGAGTTGACGGACCTCTCCCTTCCGAAGATCGGTCAGCACTTCGGCAACCGTGACCACACGACCGTCATGCACGCCGACCGCAAGATCCGCGGCCTGATGGCCGAGCGCCGAGCCATCTACAACCAGGTCACCGAACTGACCAACCGCATCCGCGTGCAGGCCCGACAGCCCTGATCTACCCGCCCGCCCCACGGCGGGCCGCTGGTCCTTCATCCACCGTCTCTGTCCACAGCTGGGGATCATTCGTCGCTGCGCCGACTCTCCGTGCTCTTCCGCGCGGCGCATCACGCGAACGAGGCTCCCGCGTCAGCCCCGTCGGCCGAGGTGCCGAGCGGGGTGATGGTGGTGGCCGAAGGCCGTGCCGAGGGATAGGTACGGTCTGAGGCCCGAAACCGTGTCTATCCCTTGGCACGATGCCCAGAGAGGCCGATCTGGGGCTCGAGCCGAGCCGCTGGTGTGCACGTGGGCACCGAATCCCAGCCCCATGCCCGAGCCCGGCAAACGCTCCACCGCCGAAGCCCGGCGGGCCCGCCTACCGGGTCCTGGTCTGCGTCATCTCCGTGCCGAGTGGGCGGGAAGAAAACTCTGTGCACGGATGGTAGGGCTGGGCGCCCGTTTCGTCCCGTCCGAAGACGCACAGACTTTCCCTCCCGCGCGCACCCGCAGGCAGACCGAGCCCGCACGGCGCCGGCGCCATCGACACGTGCCGGCACGCCACGCACGGTTGTCCCGATGCGTTCCGCGGAACGCGCCACCGGGCGTCAGGCCCCGGCGGCTCCCGGCGAACCGACCGCTGCGACGATCTCGGCTCCAGTGGCCTCGACCACGTCGACGGCTCCGATAGCTCCGACGACTCCGATGGCCTTGGCGGCTTGGGTGACTCCAACGGCTCGGCCAGCTCCGGTGGCTTGGGTGGCTCCGGTCGCTCTTCTCTGGCCGGGCCGACGGTCGGCCTGGGGAGCACGGTGGTGGCGAGTGGTCACTGTGGGTTCGGGACGCGTCCCTGTCATGGAGAGCGTGGAGTCGTCGAGCCCACTGGGTGGTTCCGCCCACAGCTTGTGGAAAACCTTGTGGACAACGACTGGGACAACCGGTGGAAGAAGGCGTGGACAGGCTGTGGATAACCCCGGGAACGCCTGTGGAGGGACAAAGTGGTCCCTGGGGACATCGCCTCGGCGTGTGGATATCCACTGCGCCAACCCACAGCGCTACCCACAGGATTTGCACCGACCCATCAGGCCTCTGACCTGCGAAAACGTGAGTTATCCCCAGTATCCACAGCCCCTACTACCGCAACTAAAAAGAGATCTCTCTAGAAAGATCAAAAACGAAAGTACCAGGGGGTGTGGACAACGCCTCAAGATCGCGAACTGCCGCCTTCTGTGCTACTTCGTGGGCTCCGAGTAAGCGCCTGGACTGCCGTCAGCCGCTCGTCGGAGCCGCCTGGCACTCTGGGATGCTGAGCAGTGTTCCCGACGGACTGACTCCGAACACCGGAGGGAACGACAGGAGGGGCTAACCATGAAGTTCCGGGTGGAACGGGACGAATTCACCGAGGCGGTCGCCTGGACCGCGCGCACGCTGCCGAGCCGGCCGACCACCCAGTTGCAGGTGCTGTCGGGACTCCTGCTCGACGCCACCGGCCCGATGCTCAAGGTCGCCGCCTATGACTACGAGGTGGCCGCCCAGAGCACGGTGCACGCGACGGTGTCTGAGGAGGGCCGAGCCCTCGTCAACGGCAAGCTGCTCGCGGAGATCACCCGGGCGCTGCCGGCCGCTCCGGTCGACCTGTCGATCGACGGCACCCGGCTCGTCATCACCTGTGGGAACGCCCGGTTCGCGCTGCCGATGCTGCCGGTGGACGACTACCCCGCGCTGCCGGCGATGCCTCCCGTCACCGGGCACATCGAGGGTTCGGCCTTCGCCGCCGCCGTCGCCCAGGTCGCGATCGCGGCCGGCCGTGACGACACCCTGCCGGTCCTCACCGGCGTCCGGATCGAGATCGAGGGCGACACCCTCACCCTCGCCGCTACTGACCGCTACCGGCTCGCCGTCCGCACGCTGAAGTGGCGGCCGGCGGAGGCCGACGGCGAGGACGCGGCCGGTGGAGGCGCTCCTGTCACGGTGGCGCTCGTCCCAGCCCGCACCCTGCTGGACACGGCCAAGTCGCTGTCCGGGGCGGGGGTGGAGGTGTCCATCGCGCTGGGCACCGGGCCGTCTGGCGAGACGCTGGCCGGCTTCGCGGGCTCGACCCGGCAGACCACCACCCGTCTGCTCGAGGGTCAGTTCCCGCCCTATCGGAAGCTGCTGCCGGACAGCTCCCCGCTGATCGCCCAGATGGAGATCGCGTCCCTGCAGGAGGCGGTGCGCCGCGTCGCCCTCGTCGCGGCGAAGACGGCACCCGTGCAGCTCTCGTTCTCCTCGGATCACCTGGTCCTGGAGGCCGGCACGGGCGGCGAGGCGCAGGCGACCGAGACCCTGCCGGTGACGTATGACGGGCCTGATCTGGCGGTCGCGTTCAACCCGTCCTACCTGCTGGACGCACTCGGCGCCCTCGAGTCCGACGTGGTGCGGATCGGCTTCGCCAGCGCCGAGGACCCGGCCGTGGCCGCCAACAAGCCGGCGATCCTCACCGGCAAGGCGCCCGACGAGGACAGCGAGCTCCCCGACTACCGCTACCTGCTCATGCCGATCCGCCTCAACGGGTGACGTGCATCTCACTCATCTGTCCCTTGCCGACTTCCGCTCCTACGGGTCTCTCGATCTCGCTCTGGGTCCTGGGGCGATCACCTTTGTCGGCAGCAACGGTCAGGGCAAGACGAACCTGGTCGAGGCGATCGGCTACGTGGCGACGCTCGCCAGCCACCGCGTCTCGGGCGACGCACCGCTGGTCCGCGAAGGCGCGGCGCGCGCGATCGTGCGGGCCCGGATCGTCCGTGGGGACCGGGCGGCACTGGTGGAGCTGGAGATCGTGCCGGGGCGGGCGAACCGGGCCCGGCTGAACCGCGCCCCGGTCGCCCGTACCAGGGACGTGCTCGGCCTGCTGTGCGTCGTCCTGTTCGCACCGGAGGACCTCGCCCTGGTCAAGGGAGATCCCGCGGGGCGGCGGCAGTTCCTCGACAGTCTGCTCGTCGCCCGCGTCCCGCGGATGGCCGCGGTGCTGGCCGACTACGACCGGGTGGTTCGGCAGCGCTCGACGCTGCTGCGCACGGCTGGGGCGGCCCGGCGCTCCGGCGGACGGGGTGATCTGCGCACCCTGGAGGTCTGGGACGGCTACCTGGCCAGCCACGGCGCCGAGCTGCTGGCCGCCCGCCTGGCGCTCGTCGAGTCGCTGCGGCCGGCGGTGGCCGCGGCCTACACGGCGGTGGCCGGGGAGAACTCGCCGGCCACCCTCGAGTACCGGTCCAGCGTCCCGCTCGCGGACGGTGACAACGGAGACCATCATGACGACGACGGTGGCGGAGCCGGACCGGGCGGCGGATTGGGCGCCGGTGCGGCCGTCGTTCCCGATCGCGCGGCCCTGGCCGAAGCGATCCACGCGGCGATCGACGCCGCCCGTCCGCGGGAAATCGAACGTGGGATGACCCTGGTCGGGCCGCACCGGGACGATCTGCTGCTCTCGATCAGCGGTCGGCAGGCCCGCGGGTACGCGAGCCATGGGGAGTCGTGGTCGCTGGCGCTCGCGCTGCGGCTGGCCTCGTTCGACCTGCTGCGGGCCGACGACCGGGAGCCGGTCCTGCTGCTCGACGACGTCTTCGCCGAGCTGGACACCCGCCGCCGCTCCCGCCTCGCCGAGCTCGTCGCGCCCGCCGAGCAGGTGCTGGTGACCGCCGCCGTCGAGTCGGACGTGCCGGCCGAGCTTGCCGGCACCCGCTACGTCGTCACCGAATCGGAGGTCCGCCGTGCCGGATGAAACCCCCGGCTCCCCGCCGGCCCGCCGCGATCCACCGGCCTCCGCTCAGGGCGCCGACCTGGCCCGGGAGATCCTCGCGCAGGCGAAGAGCGACTCCCGGGAGCGCGCGCGGGGCCGCCGTCCTGGTGGTACGTCCCGCTCCGCAAGCGTCGGTGGTGCGGGGCGTCGCCGGCAGGGAGGCATGGGCGGCGGCACCGGCGAGGCGCGGACCAGCCCCGAGGCCGGTGCTGACGCCGTCGAGGGGATTGGCGAGGGCGCCGGCGCGGAACCGACCGGCCTCGCTCGTACTTCCGGCTCCGCCCGGCGGCGAGCGCGGGTGGACGACGACGGGCAGCCGCCCCGGCGCCCGCGGCTGCCGGGCATCGCGAGCCCTGGCCGGGAGTGGCGGGAGCCAGTCGCCTTCGGCCCGGCGATCACCCGGCTGCTCGCCGCCCGCGGCTGGAAGGAACAGGCCGCTGATGCGGGTGTCCTGTCCCGCTGGGACGCCATCGTCGGGCCCGACATCGCCGAGCACTGCGCTCCGGTCGCTCTGGTGGACGGACATCTGGAACTGGTCGCCGAATCGACGGCATGGGCGACCCAGCTGCGGATGCTGTCCCGGCAGATCCTTGGCATCCTGCACAGGGAACTCGGTCCCCAGGTCGTTCGGCGGATCACCGTGCGGGGGCCGACGGCGCCGTCCTGGCGGCACGGCCCGATCCGCACCGCCGGCCGCGGTCCCCGGGACACCTACGGCTAGGGCGTCGCCACCGGCGATCCACTGCCGACGGTCGTGAAGGCACGCCAAGCGCCTGTTCACGCCGGCCGGGTAGGGGGGTTCACCATCCCCCCGCGCGGCGGCCTGCGCAGGCGTCAGGGGTCACCCTGCGTCCGCTATAGCGGGCCGCCGGGTAGACTGGTGGATACT
>Ga0157379_10004268_pt1 | contig 12204 bp, 10 predicted proteins | sample S25metaG_FD_121802 | JGI IMG/M metagenome (GOLD analysis project Ga0157379, IMG submission 121802) | Switchgrass rhizosphere microbial communities from Kellogg Biological Station, Michigan, USA - S2-5 metaG | ecosystem: Host-associated > Plants > Roots > Rhizosphere > Soil | place: USA... | reverse complement strand
GCTGATGGGCATCCAGGGAATGGTGACGCGCACGGGCTGGGACGGAAAGACGTGGGGTGCCAATCAGCGCGTGAGTGTGGATGAAGCGCTGCAGATCAATACGCTCAATGGCGCCTATGCGTCGTTTGAGGAGAACATCAAGGGATCGATCACACCGGGCAAGCTGGCGGATTTTGTCGTTCTCTCTGACGATCTGCATACCGTGGACAAAGAGAAGATCAAGGACATCAAAATTGTTCGCACCGTCGTGGGCGGTAAGACGGTCCATCAACTGTAGCGGCGGCGAAATCGGGAATTAGGGGTCAGACCCCACTCGCGAAGCAGGATGACATTTTTAAACAGTCTGTCTCGTTAGGTGGCGCGGGGTCTGACCCCCTGATTCCCCGAATTCACCGCCGCTACAGTTTCGGACGCTTCGAGTGCCACTCCGTTGCTTGTTCGTAAGCATGAGCGAGGGCGATGACCGTGATCTCTGCGAAATGCGCGGCGCTAATTTGTGGTCCGATGGGCAGGCCGGATGCGCTGAAGCCGCCGAACGCTCCCGTAATCATAAGGGCCCCCGGCGCCCGCTGGAGCGCCACCGCTTCTTAGGGCGTTCGCTGCCAGTTGTTGCGGCACGATCAGTGGCGCTAGACCTCGCTGCGTCGGCGTGATCAGCACGTCCAGGTTTGCGAATACGTTCTTGATCTCACGTCGTACCACATCCACTTGATGACGAGCTTGTGCGTAGGAGGCTGACTTTCCATCATCGCCACGAGCGGGGTTGCCCGATTTGCACATGTTCAAGATCCGGAACGGCAACATCGAAATGATTCAAGCCGTCTTCGGCGATGCGAGCGCGGATGGCCCTGAGGGAACATCGTGGGACGGTGGTGTGCAGTGATCATCCGACCTGGCGCCCGTCCCTCGAATTCTTATCCGGCGGAAACAAATGTGTAGCCGTATTCCTGTGCCCGACTCGCGGCAACGATTCCAGCAGGAACCATGTGGGCGTTCGGCAACAGGTTGCTTGTGATTTCCTTATAGATTTCGTCGGCCGTACCGCCGAGGGCCTGGGCGATCGAACCAGCGTAACGTGTTGTCGCCATCTGACACACGGCCAGATGCATCCCTCTTTTCAGCAACGCGTCCAGTTGACGGTTGTATACGTTAGTTTTTGGAGCTGCTTTGGTGCTGGGATCCACGAAGCTGATAAGTTTGGAAATGTTCTCTCCATACTTGGTCCATATCGCATCGTTGTAAGCGAAGGATGTGGAGTTATGCCGCATGACAATGATCACGGCAAGGTCAGCATCCTTCAGTCCGTAGCCGGAGCCATTTGCGGTGTAGTAGTTGTTGGCAAAAGTCGCAGCCCAATTTGCACCGTCGGGCGTGGTTGTATCGAAAACGAGTCGATGTTTTCCCGGGATCCGATCAAACCATGCGTCCTCTTCGTGCCGTGCTGCTTGCCAGCGAGAACCTGATATGGATTGAGCACCGCCGGCAGGCGCTCCCATCGCTGCAATCGATGCGCTGAGGATCGTTGCTCCGGCTCCAACATGCGTTAGGAATGATCGACGGGCAAGAGGCGATACGGAATCGTTTTCGTTCATGAGTAACCTCGCTGTGAATCGGGATTGCAGGATCGTACACAAAAACAACCAAGGTTCAGAAACTGAATCTAAATCCGATCATTGACTTCGAGACGGAGACCACGATTAGATGCGCTCCGCCACAGATCCAAAAACTAAAGGAGAACGCCATGAATCGTTTCTTAATCACGCTCACACTGACGGGGACATTGTTTCTCATGGGATGTCAGTCCCCGGCGGCAGCCCCCAAGGCCGAAGAGAAGACGGCTGCAGCCCCCGCGGCGGCGACACCGCCAGCTCGGAAGATGACCGCTCTTCCTGTCGTCGGATATGCCGGAGACCAGGCGGACTTACTGAAGGCGAGCAACCCGAAACTCGCCGCCAACAAAAAGCTCGCCTACGATTTCTTCAGAATTATTCTCCGAGGCCGCCGGCTCGAGCGGGCTGCGGAATTCATGACCGAGGATTACATTCAACACAATCCCAACGCCGACACGGGCATGGCGGGCTTCAAGGCGTACTTCTCGGCATTGGGTGGTGAGCAGCCGATTCCGGAGAAACTCGACGGGCTGGTAGCGATTCAGGCCGACGGCGACTACGTGACCCTGTCGTTCTCGCGCGAGTATGTCGATCCAACGCTCAAGGATGAAACGTACACCACAACGTGGTTCGACATGTTCCGCATCGTGGACGGAAAAATCGTCGAACATTGGGACACCGCCACTAAAGGCCAGGGACCAACGCGAGCCCCGGTGAAGAACTAAAGCACGTTCGCGCGGTCCAGCGTTGTCGCTCTCACCCTGTTATTGGCGGCGACGAAGGGACTGATTCGGATCGAAAGCAGGAAAGCGCTTGCCAGTCCGGATGAAATGACACACAGTCGGCGTTCATAAGACGAACCGCGGCAGCACAGGGGGCGAACAATGGAGTTCAATACTGCGGTGGACGAAAAAGCCATTTGCGGGACTTTTCGAGGAGTACTGATGATCTTCAAAAACATCCTTAGTAAACCTGTTGCGGTGGGTTGCACCGTTGGCTTGATCCTGCTGGCAGTCGTGATGTACCCGCAGTCTGCGCCGCCGCGGGCCGTGACGGATCGCGAACTCCTGGAGCCCGATCCCGCAGACTGGCTGATGTGGCGGCGCACGTTGAACAGCTGGGGCTACAGCCCGCTGAACCAAATTAACAAGAGCAACGCCGGACGGTTGCAGCTCGTGTGGACACGTGGTATGGGGCCGGGTATCCAGGAGGCAACTCCGCTGGTGCGGGACGGCGTTATGTTTCTGCCCAACCCCAGCGACTATATCCAGGCTCTCGACGCGGCCACCGGCGATCTGCGTTGGGAATACAAACGGAAACTGCCTGAGGACCTCGGCAAGTTTCTTCCCGTGCCGAGCATCAACCGCAATCTGGCCATCTACGGCAATCAGATCATCGACACCAGCGCCGACGATTTCTTGTTCGCGCTCGACACGATGACCGGGAAGCTCGTGTGGGAGACTCGGATTGTCGACTATCTCGAGACGCCCGCTCAGGAGACTTCAGGACCGATCATCGCCAACGGCAAGATATTCTCCACCCGCGGCTGCGAGTACAAGTTCAGCCCCGACGGCTGCATTATTACGGCGCACGACGCAAAAACCGGCAAAGAGCTGTGGCGCAGACGAACGATCCCCAAACCTGGCGAACCCGGCGATGAGAGTTGGGGCGGCATTCCCGATCAGGAACGCCGCCACGTGGGCGCATGGATGGTCCCCAGTTATGACGCGGAGTTCAATCTCCTTTACGTCGGTACCTCCGTGACGTCACCCGCACCAAAGTTCCTCCTGGCCGGCAACGACAAGCAGTACCTCTATCACAACTCGACGCTGGCCATCGACGGCAACACAGGCCGCATCGTTTGGTATTACCAGCACGTGGTCGATCACTGGGATTTTGATCATCCATTCGAACGGCTGCTGGTCGACACTGCGGTCACGCCCGACTCCGGCGAAGTCACCTGGATCAATCCGCGTCTTCGGCCGGGAGAGCGCCGCAAGGTGATCACCGGAATCCCCGGCAAGACCGGAATCGTCTATACACTGGACCGTCAGACGGGCGAGTTTCTGTGGGCACGCCCCACCGTTCGGCAAAACGTGGTGGCGAAGATCGACGGAGCAACGGGCAAGGTCACGGTGAATCCGGAAACCACTTTCAGTGCCGTGGGAGAAACGCACTTCGTCTGTCCGAGCGCCAGCGGCGGCAAGGATTTCCAGGCCGGTGCATACAGTCCGATGACCAACACAATGTACTACGGTCTACAGAACATGTGCGCCAACCAGACTTCGCTCGACAAAGGCTCGATGTATGCCATCAACGCACGGGCCCAGGTCGCGCCCGGTACCCAGAACATCGGAACGCTGTTTGCGATTTCCGCGGAGACCGGCAAGACTCTTTGGCGCTACGACCAGCGTGCGGGCATGATGTCCGTGGTGGCCACAGGTGGCGGACTGCTCTTCGCGGGTGACACGAGCGGCCACTTCCGTGCCTTCGATCAGGACTCCGGCAAGATCCTGTGGGAGACGAACCTGGGAGCACCCGTGACCGGCTACCCGATTACGTACTTGGCGCGAGGCAAGCAATACGTCGCGGTCAGCGTGGGGAACTCTCTGGCCAGTTCCAGCATTAATCGCCTCGCCGAGGAGTTACGTCCTGGAAACGCCAGTAACGTGTTCGTTTTTGCGCTTCCCCAATAACCAACGCTCCATTGTGAAGAGGTGAAACCATGTCATCGCATGCGCGGCTGATGCTTATGCTCGGCCTCTGCAGCATCGCCGCAGCCCAGACTCCCAACACGCGGACGGATATCGATGCGAACTCGCTGTCGCGTTTCCCGATTGTCCAGCGCTCCGAAATGAAGACCGACGCCGACCGCGCCGCCTATGACTACGTCGTGGGCACTGCACCCAGGACAACTCCGCTCCTTGGGCCCGGCGGTATTTCCTTGCACAGTCCTGGCTCCGCGGAAGCGATTGAGCGCCTCAATCGCTACTTGCGCAACGATAGCGTTATTGGACGCCGGCTGTTCGAGCTATGCGCCATCATCGGCGCGTGGGAAATCGAGCAGCAATATGAATGGTCCGGCCACGAAGCCGCGGCTTTACAGTTCGGGGTCAGCCAGAAGGCTGTCGACACGATTAAGTTCAATCGCCCGATCGAAGGATTACCTGAAGACGAGACTGTCGTCATTCAGATGGGCCGCCAGATCCTGCGCGAGCACCGGCTCGACTCCGAAGTCTACGCGCATGCCGTCAAGCTGTTCGGACGGCAAGGTACGCTGGAGCTGTCCATCACCATGGGCGACTATGTGATGGCGGGGATCATGCTCATCACTGCAGATCACCAGCTGCCGCCCAATAGGCCTGCATTGTTGCCCGCGCGTTAGCGGCCGAGTTCGGTCGAAGTGGTAAATAACCAATTCGAGCTACAATCGTATCTTACGAACTGTTATCTACTTCCAGGAGGTTCCCATTGAAGAACGGATTACTCACTCTCACTCTAGCTGCGATCGGCGTGCTCAGCACTGCTCTGTTTGCCGCTAATAAACCCGTTACCGTCACACTGAAAGACGGAATGGGTAAGGATGTCGGAACAGCGCGTCTTTCGGACGGCCCCGGCGGAAAAGGCGTCAAGATCGATCTCAATCTTAAGAACCTTCCGGCGGGTGAGCACGCTGTGCATTTCCACGCGACCAACAAATGCGAGGCACCCGCATTCACAACTGCCGGAGGCCATTTCAATCCGACGAATGCTCATCACGGAATAAACAATCCGGAAAGCCCAAAGCCTCATGCCGGAGATATGCCGAACTTCATGGTAAAAGCGGACGGAACCGCAAAGACCTCGATCGACAATGCAGCAGTCACACTTGGCGACGGAGCCAATTCGGTCTTTGCCGGCGGCGGAACGGCATTGATGATTCATGCCAAAGGCGACGATATGAAGAGCGATCCCTCAGGTAATGCCGGCGACCGCATCGCCTGCGGCGTAGTCGCAAAAAAATAATTTGGAAGACTTCGAGGAGAAATCACCCGAATTTCAGATCTGACGATGTGCGGGAGCCAAAACGTACCCGCGCCCCCAACATAGTCGGCCTATGCGACGGTGCATCATGTTGGGAAACCCGGCACGTTGCCGGCGCGCGACGGGGCATAGCGGCCACAGGCAGTATCAGACATCCGCTCAGTTCCAGATTGACCGGACTCCCCTGACCGGACGAAACAAAAAAGCCCCCGGCCTGCGCCGGGGGCTTTTACTCATGTAGCAAGGGTCAGCTTAACGGCTAACCTGGAGGCTGGTTCCACCACCAGGGGCACCGTTGCCCGGGTCACCGGGGGAGACCAGCTTGACCCAGAGCGCATCCTTGTCCTTGAAGTACGAGTTGTCGCTGGCCGCGCGCAGCGCATCCATGCTGGCCTGCTGCGTACCCGAGGCTGCGGTGGTGAATCCCGGCAGCTGGAAGATTACCCAAGAGCCCTTATCCAGTTCCGTCACGGAGAGGTTCACGTTCGGCCTTTCGGTGGCCACCTTGATCTCGGTACCGGCTCGTACGCTGCCCGAGGTTACGGTGTATTCCTTGCCATTCCGGCTGAGAACGATTGGCGGCTGAGCAGGCGCTGCAGCGGCGCCACCCCTACCGCCAGCACCGCCGCGACCGCCAGCAGCACCGGGAGCACCGGGAACAGCACCAGGAGCGCCGCCACGAGGAGCGCCGCCACCCTGAGGCGGACCTTGGGCTACAAAGTTGTTACCGGCAGCACCGCCACGAGGAGCGCCCGCACCGGGAGCACCGCCAGGAGCACCACCGCGGCCGCCACCGGGAGCGCCGCCAGGAGCACCACCACGACCACCGCCGCCGGCGTTGCCGCCAATATTCATACGGCCGACATCGCCCTTGCACACCGCAGCGTTCCAGGTGGGCTTGATCTCACAGGCGTCTGTGTCGACGGCGATACTGTCGTTGACGCCGTCGTGGATGAGGACGTAGGAATTGGGACCATAGCCGAGCGAGCCGTCCTTGTCTTTGTACGCCGCGGTCTTATAGGACGTACTGCCTCCATTATCGCTGGCCCACTTGGCGTTGCCCGCCATCGGCGGGAAATACACCGGCTTGGCGTTGACGAATTTCACGCGCTCGAAGGAGTTATTGCTGCTGACCCCGAAGCTGCTAAACAGCAGGTTAGAGATCGCTCCCGACTTACGAGTGGCGTTGTCCTCGAAATTTCGGAAGGTGGTATTCACAATGTCATGACGGTAATCGTAGTACTCATAGCCGTGGATCGGGAAATCCGGCAGTGTGGGCTTCGGCAAGCTGCGGCCGTAAGCCTTTTCCGTGTCAGTGGTGGGGTTGCCGATGTTCTCGGTTTCGCCCACGAACAGCGAGTCCACGACCTGTGACGTAAAGGCATAACGACCGAATGCGCCAGAAGCGTGCGTAAAGCCCATAGCGTTGTCGGCTACTTTCACGTTCCTGAATACGTGCATCTCACCGCGGCCCCAGATGGCGCCATTCCGGTTCTTGTAGGCGGTGAGATCCTGGAAGACCGATTCCAACGCCTTGCTGTTCGGGTCAGCGGGATTTTCAAGGCCGGTATGCGAACTGCCGGTAACACTGAAAGTGTTATTGGCCGCAATGTTTCGGTCGAACATGAACGCGTCGTAGTTGGAGTGGGAGACGTTGCCCTTGAACTCGCGGAATGGCGTTCGACGCGGCCAGGTTTTCGCGGCGATCTCCGTGCCTTCGAATTTACCCTGCGGGTGCTCCGGCAATGACATCCAGAAGCCGTTGGAGTCGGAACCCGCGGCCACATTGTCGCGGAAAGTGTTGTCCGGATTCGTGATCCAGTAAGACGCCACCGTGTTGTCCGAGGGCAGCAGGACATCCTTGGATTGCTGGCCATTCGTTCCCATTCTGGGCTCGCCGCTCGCGGCGAGGTTGGTTGGAACGCACGCCTTGGACGTATGACACTTGGTCTGCATCGCCAGGTTGTGAACAAACTCGTTGCCATGCTCGATGCCGTCTTCGAGGAAGAAGCAGTGACCGACGGTGTTGTAGGTCACGTTGTTCTCAACGCGCAGGTCATTCGTGCCATGCACGGTCACACAGCGGTTGTACGTGTCATGAAGCGAGGCGTTCTTGATGTACTGCCCTTTTGCATCGCCGACCAGATGCCAGTGGATGGGATACCGGGCAAGAGTCAGGTTCTGACCCATTCGCTGGAACTCGACGCCCTCGACAAACATCTTGCTCGTGACCATCGCCATCACGTGCCCGCCGTAGAAGGATTGTTCCGCGTCGGCCGATGCCTGAAGCTTGATATTGCGCGTCAGCAAACCGACTTCACCACGCTCATCCACGTCGAAGGTGATCTTGCCGAAGTGCATGAAGTCCAGCTTGTTGTCGAGCGTGATCGTATTTCCTCTGATGGCGGAAATGGTTCGCCGCTCTGCCTGCCTGGGATTGAAATCCGTGGACGCGAGAACAATCTCGTCGCCGACCCGCCAACCCGCGGCGTTCAGGACCTCTATCGAATTGCTGCCTGCGTCGGCTGTCCTGGCCAGCTTGGTCCAAGTGTTGGTTCGATCGCCGTGCAGGTTCAGGGTTCCGCCCATGAGCATGATCCCGCGGTCAACTTTGTCATTCGTTCCACCCACTCCACTTATATCTTCGTCTTTGACGTTGTTCGTGAAGGTAATCGTCGCCTTGCGCGTGTGGGGGGACTTTTCAGTGCCAATCTCCAACTCCCCGTGCAACATGATCCACTCGGTGGTCAGTTCAAGATCCTTATTGTTGGCGAAGCTCAGTTTGCCGTTGATCGTCAAACCGTTCAGCGCCGGCGGCGTGACGTCGAGGAGCACATCCTTGCCTTGTTCAATGGTGACCTTGTCGCCTGCGACTGGCACCTTGCGGTCCGGCCAGGTGGCAGGATCAGACCAGCGCGACTGCTTGACCGCCGGCGCATTCTGAGCCTGAACGACAGCGAACACGCCGACCAGCAGGGATGCTGGAATCAACGACATCAGAAAGAACGAGCGTTTCCTCTTGCTCATGACAGGAACCTCCGATAGTTGAAAATGATCCCGAAACCTGGCGGCAAAGATATCGTGAACGGATAGGCGTTTCAAGAGGCCTTTCCCTTCTACGCGGGGCTCCGTCAAAGTTCCGTAAATGGAAGAATCGGAGCGCGGACAGGGATGACGTTTTCGGTGGCGATTGGATAGCTTCGGCGCGTAAGCGGAGGGGCGAACACCGTGTCGAAGAGCCCGACTGCCAGACTGACAGGGCGCGCGATCGTGCAGGAGCCCGCGCCAGACCGACCGATTGATCTCGGACTGGCTGGCCCTGGTCTTCTCTAGGTCTGATCTCCGAGATCGGCATCAACATGAGTCCATGGCCGACAGAAAAACATTTCGTCGTGGCTTAGCCTGTGCCCAATAACAAAATCAGCGGGGGCCGTGAGCTCAAAGCTTGCTTCGCAGCCAAAGCGCGCTTGGCGCTTTTTGTCGCCGTCTTTGTTCCCGCATCGGAAAACCGAAGGAAATCATCACGGCACACAAACTGGCCCTCCTGGTCTACAGGATGTTGAAGGGCGGCGTCGACTACACCGACATCGGCCAAGAACAGTACGATAATCAGTTCAAAGAGCGGGCGCTCAAATCCCTGGCACGCAAGGCGAAAGAACTCGGACTGCAACTCGTGCCTTCTCCTGAAAATGAGGTTCCTTAGGATATAGGGAGTCAGCGCTGGGAATTTTCAGACTTTCGCTTCCACCTCAATCCCGCCCTACGGTTCGACGAGCGATTTCTCCGTTAAGGCTGCCTTGCAGTTTGGGCAACTTGCTGGCTCCGTCAGAATGAATTCGTAAGGGCCGTGTTTGACCAGAACGTCAGCGAGGATCCAGTCGAAGGAAAAGTCCGCGAATTCCTCGCGACATCCCTCACATCCTGCGATTCGCTGCTCGGCTGCACGAACCATTTCTGGTTGAACTGCTACCAGCTGACGCTAGTCCTGCCGAAGAATTCTGCTCCGTCGAATGGTTGATGCGGAGAACATTTATCGACCACTTCGCGGAATGATACTCTTCCCGCAACCTATGAGTGTTCTTTCAGACACGCGCGCCGTATTCCGTGCGCTGACCGCGGTCGTCATAGTTGCGTCCATTGCTCTTGTGAGCCTTCCCGTGCGATGGCCGTATCCGGCGCTCCCTGTACTGCACGTGATGGCGGTCATCTCGATCGCTGTGGCAGACATTTGGGCGTGGCTAGTCGTCGCACTCGTGACATTGCTGTGCTGGCGCCAGCCGAACAATCGCTCCGCACTGAATCTGTCCGGTTCCTGACGCTCTGCGTCCTATCGGTGCTGCTTTTTACTCGACCATTCTCTGCTTCTTTCGATCGTCCGCTTCCCCAATTCTTGGCGGGTACCGTTTGCCTGCTGTTCGCGGTTGTCTGTTGGTGGTGGTTTTGCCAGGGGTTTCCGCAGCGGTTCTTCGACGAGCCGCTTCCCGAAAATATCGAAATGCCATGGATCCTCAGGATGCACGGCAAGATGCCGAGAACGGTTGACTATTCCGTGACATTCTCTTCACATCGTATCTTTTTATTAGCTTTACTGGCATTCAGCGGAGTTGTGTGGGCAATCGACGGTGAGGTGCGACCAAATAGCTTTTATCTCCTACCTATCCTTATAAGTTGGGGCGGAAATATGCTGCGTCGCAACTACGCGTTGAGCGGGGCGGGTGATCGACGCAAGATCCTTTGGATCCTCGAAGGCAGTTTTCTGCTCATTCTGCTTTACGGCGCCGGTCAATCAGCCGGACTCTTATTTTGGATCATCAAGGGCGCGAACGGGGGGGCCTTGACCTATCGATAATCCTTGGAACTTCCATGGGCCTACTCGTCTTCATTGTCTGTGTGTTCGTCGGAATCTTCAAGGACGGCGCCTTCGATTCGGCGTTCGTCCTCAAGAAGACTATAAGCCTCTCCATACTGACGGGATTCATTTTGCTCGCCTATCTGGTGCTGGTCGGTGGATAGGAAGCGTTCTGGTTCGTTTCACGGCGATTGAAGATCGATCCCTTGTCGTGTTCTCCACGCTTGCCATAGCGGCAGCCTTCATGCCCGTAAAGAACCGTGTTCAGGCATTGGTGGACCGTCGTCTATTTCGAAAAAAGTACGAGTATCCGAAGATCATTGCTTCAATTAAAAAAGACTTCGAGCATCCCGCGTCTATGGTAACGACGTTCCAAAGCACGGCAGTTTCGATCCAACGTGCCTTGTGCGGCGAAAGCGTTACTATTTTCGTTGTCTCCCCACAGGACCACACGATCACTGCTGCGGCATCAGCTGGCCGCGGAGTCGAATCGCAGCTTACCAGTCTCGGCCGGAACAGACGGCTTGAGACACTGGCTGAGCCAATGCCGGTTGAAAGGTGCGATCTGTCCGATAAAGAGCGAACCAAGCTCGCAGCAGTCGGAGCTGCGCTGTTGATTCCGGCACGAACCAATAATGAAACTGTGGCGGTCGTTGGCATCGGAAACAGGCTGACGGGCAAAGAATATGACGCCGAGGATGCGGAATTTATGATGGCGGCCGCGCAGGAACTCGCATCCGGTATCATGAAACAGCGGCTAGAAAAGGAGCGCCAGGACCTCGAACAGGCGCGGGACATTCAACGGGCGCTCTTGCCCCGCGAGATTCCAAATCTCCCCGGTCTTGCGATTTCAGGTGCATGGCTTCCGGCAAGGAGCGTGAGCGGAGACTACTATGACGTTCTGGAGCTGTCGGAGGACAGAGTTAGTCTCTGCATCGCCGATGTGTCCGGGAAGGGCATGCCCGCTGCTTTATTGATGGCGAATGTGCAGGCGGCGGTTCGATCCATAGCAAACGAAGCCATCTCCCCTTCTGATTTGTGCCGCCGAGTGAATACGGTGCTCTGTGGGAACGTTCCCGATGGGCGGTCCATCACATTCTTTTATGCGGTGATCGATGCAAAAACCAAACACATGGCATATACCTGCGCGGGGCATAATCCGCCGCTGTTGATACGAACCGACGGCACAACAATGCGCCTAGAGACAGGCGGAGGCGTTCTGGGGCTATTCCCAAATTGGCAATATGAGAATGCTGAGATTGCGTTGCGAGCCGACGACCGGCTAGCCCTCTTCACCGATGGCGTTTCCGAGGCCAGCAGCCCTTTGGGTGAAGAGTTTGGCGAAGAACGATTGGCTGCGATTTTGAGATTGCCGTCCACGTTGAGCGCCGCTCAGATCCAGGAAACGATCATTGCTTCGATATCGGAGTTCAGTGCGGGCGACTTTCATGATGACGTCACCGTGCTGGTTGTTCAGATCACTTGATATAAGTCCGTTGGGTCGAGGAGACAGTGTCCCGTATGCAAACAAGAAAGCACCTCGGTCGCCTGAGCATTGAAGCGGTACGAGACCCATGGCAAGATCACTTGCCTTGCGCAATTAGCTAGTTTCTGTCTCGAAACTGCTGCACGCCTTTGTTTGCAGGGGTTCCGCGCATAATTGGCGATTCAAAATGGAGAGCCTCGGTGGCCGATTACTTGGGAATTCGCGATTTGCGACGC
>Ga0157379_10004267_pt1 | contig 12205 bp, 12 predicted proteins | sample S25metaG_FD_121802 | JGI IMG/M metagenome (GOLD analysis project Ga0157379, IMG submission 121802) | Switchgrass rhizosphere microbial communities from Kellogg Biological Station, Michigan, USA - S2-5 metaG | ecosystem: Host-associated > Plants > Roots > Rhizosphere > Soil | place: USA... | reverse complement strand
GGCCGCGCCGCAGCTGCGGGTGATGCGTCCGGACGCTGCCGCGCCGGCGGCGACTGTCGATAGCGCCGTCAGCGAGAAGCCCGCGCCGCGCTGGAACAGTGCGCAGCGCCAGGCTGTGCGTGCCGTCGCGCCAAAGCCCTCGGCACCGCCCGCGCCCGCCACTGACCTGCGCCTGGTGCTCGCGGACACGGTGCTGAGTGCCGCCGCCACCGCACCTGCCCTGCCGGAATTCGACCTGCTGCCCGAGATCGAGGCACCGGAGGTCATTGAACCCGTTTCTGCCGCACCCGTGGCCGAGCCGGTCGCCGGATCGCAGGCCGCGAGCCTGCCCGCACAGGTGGTAGAGACCGCGGTCGAGCGCGCTCCCGCCAACGTTGAACTGGTATCGCACGAAGAGAAGCCCGCTGCGGCCCACCATGATGTCGAGATCATCAATCCCGACCGTACCATGCCGGTCATCGCTGATCGCGAGCTGTCGCCGCTCGACATTCCGGCACCGATCCGCGACTTCGGCCCGACCGATGTTGCACGTGAGCCAGTGATCCAGTCCGCGTCGAAGACCCCGCTATTTATCGGCCTGGGTCTCGTGGCTGCCGCAGTGCTGGTGATCGGATTCTTCGCGCTCAAGTTGTCGAGCACCCCCTCCGTGCCTGACCAGCCCTCGCAACCGACCGCGGTTCAGGCTAGCCCTCGGTCCGCGCCGTCACAGCCAGCACCGACAACCATCACACCGGCGGCCGCGACGGTCCCGCCGACCGGTGCCTCGATCGGCCTCGGTGGCGATGTGCAGGTCAAGAAGCCAAGGAAGCCGGACGACAACGCATCCGCGGGAACCAGCGACGGCCTCGAGCCACCGCCGGTGATGATCCCGGCCGCTCCGAAGCTGGGCAAGATTGGCGACGCGGCGACGCTTCCTACGGTCGACGCCGGCGTGGCGAGGAACGACGCGATGGCTCGCGCACAGGCGCTGGAGAAGGCCCGGCGGGCAATCGATTCCAGCATGCGGGCCAAGTCGGATTCGCAGTAAGGCGGGCTTAGACCACCCGGCCCGACAGCACGTCGGCGCTGGTTACCAGTTTCACGCCGCGGCGCTCCCAGTCACTGAGGAGCGCCGCAGTGTTTTCGGGGCGGATGGCACGGGTGGCATCGGTGACCAGGTGGATGCGGGCCGACGGACGGTGCCGGAGCAGGCCCTCGATCGCGTGGCGATTGCACACGTCGAGCGCCACGCCGTACAGCACGATGTCGGAGGGATCCAGCAGGTCCAGCAGGGGAAGGACGTGCGGATTCGTGAAGACATCGAACCAGTGCTTGTGCACCAGGAAGTCGCCCCGGTGACTCGGGACGCCGGCAGGAAGCGTCTGATCGGGCTCGATGACGAGCGGATCCCGGAGGCTGGTCTCCGCGATCTTGCGCTGGCCGGGCGTGCCGCGCATGCAGTGCTCCGGGAACGACTCGGCGAAGTCGGGTGTGGCGCTCAGTTCACGATGTCCCGGTTCATGGTCGTCGGCGCTTGCCACGATGCGAATGCCGCGATCGTGCGCATATCTCGTCAGGGACCCGAGCGCGGGAATGATGGCTTCGCTGTCCCCGACGTAGAGCTTCCCTGTCGCGCGCATGAAGTCGTGCTGGGTGTCCACGTCCCAGAAGACGGGGCGCTTCACGTGACCCGTTCCAAGCGCGGGTTCGGGCGATATCCCCGCCCGACCTTGGCACACGGCTTCCCGTCGAGCAAGACCACGTCTGCGGTGAAGTCGAACCGTCCCTCGAACAAGGATGAACCCACCCCATACGCATCGACCGGCACCGCCAGATGCTCGAATTCACGAATCTTGTCCACCGTGAACCCTCCCGACACCACGATGCGCACGTGGCCGAACCCCCGCCGGTCGAGGGCAGCGCGGACGTTCTCCACCAACCGGGGATTCACGCCCGTCGGGCGGAAGCGACCCATTTCACCGAAGAGCGAGCGGTCCACCAGCATCTCGCTCGTGTCGATGCGCACCCCGTAGAGGCGATCCCCCAGTGCCTCGGCCACCTCGAGGGCTGTGCGCACGCAATCGTTCTCAAAGTCGACCAGGGTCACGAGTCGAACCGATGGCGGCATGTGCTGCGCGAATTTCTGTGTTGCCCGGACAGTGTCACCGCCGTACGCGGCGATCAGCGCGTGAGGCACGGTGCCCACCCCTTCACTGCCCCACCAGCTGGCCTGCGCGTCGGTGGACACGCCGATGGCGCCGGCGATGTGCGCGGCATAGCCGTCGCCGGTCTGGACCAGCCAGTGATCGTGCCGTGCAGGAAAGAACATCACTTCCTTGGGCGCCGCCGCCTCCACGACGCGACGCGTGTTGGTACCGACCTTGGTACGGCGCGCAAGCACGCCCAGGTAGAGCGTCTCCAGCTGGGCAAAGGTGTCATAGGGGCCCTCGATCAGCAGTACCGTCTCCCATGGATCCACCGCGTCGCCGTCGTGCAGCGCATGCACCACGAGATCGGACCACCCCTCAGCGCAGAGCTTGAGGATGGCAATGGCCTCGTCGATGCCGCCGAGGAACGCGTGCTGCTTGCCAAACACCTGCATGGTGACATGCGGGCGGTCGCCGTCGGCCAGCAGGATCTCCCTGGCCCGCACGAAGTACTTGTCGGAGTAGTAACCGGCCCGCATCCGCTCGACCGGGAGGTTGAAGATTGCGGGATCGAGGCGCGGGCGATGGCGTGGTTCAGTCATGCGTCCTCAGCTGGTGGGCGTTGCACCGAAACGCGCCCGCTTCCGTGACTTCAGCATCCGGCTCAAGGTGGTACCGCGCCTTGTGCCCGCATACAACTCGACCAGCCGACTCAGCTCGGCCATGGCGCGACCCGGTTCCGCGAGCTGGTGCTCGTACAGGCTCATCAGGGCGAGACCCACCTGGAGGTCATCATCCCGGGACAGCGGTGCGCCGGTGCGAAGCGCGCTCAGTTCCAGTGCCGCCCCGGCGGCGTTGTCCATCGGGCCGGCGAAGAGCGCCGCTCGGCGCATGGTCGCCGCAACACGGTCGCGAGGGTCCTGTGCCCGCTGGCGATACTCCTCGGCGGCGAGGGCATGATGACCGGCAGCGGCCAAGGCCTCGATGCTGGAGAAGTCATGCGCGTCACGCCGCACCCCGAAGCCCTGCAGTGCCCTCGCGGCTCCGTCGACCAGTGGGATCAGGAGCCCCTCCGCCACCCCGACGGTGAACCCATACACACCCCAGAGTCCGACGACGAGTTTGAGGAAACGGGTGTCATCGGCGGCAACCCAGAACGTCACGGCCACGATGGTGCCGAAGGCGAGGAGGAACGCGGCGCCAACGCGAACCAGGACCAGCGGGTCCTCGAGGGAAACCCGCATGCGGTCCAGCGCGCGCTCCAGCAGGGGAAGTGGTGTCAAGCGACCGAACTTAAGGCGCGCAGGAAGAAGGCGGCAAGTTGACATGGCGTGAACTGCTCCCTAAATCCCGTGATCGCCAACTCCATTCATCCCCGATTCAGGACAGCCACGTGACCGACCGCCCCAATCGACGTGCGTTCCTCGGCTCGGCCGGATCCCTCGCCGCGGTCATGGCACTACCGCGCGTGCAGGCGGCGGATGCGATCCACGCGCCCTTCATTCGTCGTGCACCCCCCGCCCAGCCCGTGGCGATCAGCTCGGCGAACAGCCTCGCCCCGGTAACCCGCACCGTCGAACTCGTGCTTCAGGGCACCGACACGCTGGACGCGGCGGTGGAGGGGGTGAAGATCCAGGAGCTCGACCCCAAGGATGATTCGGTGGGTTATGGCGGTTTGCCGAACGCTGACGGCGTCGTGCAGCTCGATTGCAGCTGCATGCATGGTCCGACACGACGGGCCGGGGCTGTGGGTGCGCTGGAGGGTATCAAGACGCCGAGCGAGGTGGCGCGCCTGGTAATGAAGTACACCAATCACATCCTGCTGGTGGGTGAAGGCGCGAAGAAGTTTGCGCTCTCCTATGGCTTCAAGGACGAGGATCTGCTCACTCCGGAGTCACGGCAGAAGTGGCTCGTCTGGAGGGCAAACCGCGGACCGGATGACGACTGGCTCCAGGTACCCGATACGGAACCGATGGTGGTGCGACCGACCGGAACCATCAACCTCAATGTGGTGAATCCGGCCGGCGACATCTCGTCGATCACGACCACGAGCGGCCTCGCGTGGAAGATTCCCGGGCGCGTCGGCGATTCGGCCATCGTAGGGGCTGGGCAGTACACCGACAACGATGTCGGTGCCGCGGGATCCACGGGCCGAGGGGAGTCGAACATCATGGCCTGTGGCGGGTTCCTCACGGTGGAGGGAATGCGACGCGGCCTCAAGCCAACGGACGCCTGTCTCGAGACCCTGAAGCGTGTGATTGCCATGTCTCCGTCCCGGCTGATCGGCGCGAACGGGCGTCCCACCTTCGGGCTCAGCTTCTACGCCGTCAACAAGAAGGGGGAGTTCGGCTGCGCATCGATGTATCCAAGCAAGTTTGCGGCACACGACGGCCCGTCCGCGCGCTTTATGGATACGGCGTACCTCTTCGAGAGATCGAAGTGAGGCGGTCGACGCTCCTGGCCATTGCTGGGCTCCTCATTGCGTGGCCGGCGGCGGCGCAGAAGGTGGACACGAAGAAGGCCTATCCCGGGCAGTGGCTCACGAGCTACTACCCGTTCATCGCCACCCTCCCGAACAACGGGCCGAGCTTCGAGCTCCGGGCTCAGCACTGGCAGATGGCGCCGTACGACGCCCCGGTCACGGCGGCCATCCTCTACAGCGGGCGGGTTGCCTGGGCCCCGTGGGGCGGAAGCTGGCTGGCCAACGTGGGCATGGAAGCGCCAATGCTCGCCAGGGGCTGGCGCTTCATGGCTGATGTCCGCGCCGGCACCGAGACCCGCTACGGATTCTATGGACTCGGCAATACCGACGACATCGATCCGGACGCGACAAAGGACACCGAGCCCTATCTCTACCGGGTGGAGCGCGGCCTGTACGCCGCCACGGTCGACGTAACGCGGAAGATCATCGGGCCCCTCAGCGCATCGATCATGCTGAACGGAGCCATTGCCGACTACAGCTCGCTCTCTCCCACATCGATCTTCGAGCTGACATACGGCCCCGAGCTCAACCAGACAGAGGGTTCTGTAACCGGCGCACTCGTGCTCGACCTCCGAAACAACGAATACGACACGCGAAAGGGCGTGCTGGTGGAGGCGGGCGGACAGTACGGCGGATCGGAGCGCAACTATTCCCGCTGGTACGGCATCGCGCGGGGCTGGGTTCCTGCGACCCGGAGCACCGTCCTCGCCGCGCGCGTCTTCGCCACCAACATCGGCGGCACCCCGACGTTGCTGTCGCAGGAGGTCATTCCGGGATGGGAATCACCCTACGCCTCGCTCGGTGGCGAGGACTCGCATCGGGCCCTGGCCTTCGGAAGATTCACCGGGTCGGGGTTCCTCGGCACCAACATCGAGGTCCGCCAGGACGTCTTCGCCAAGGGCGAATACGGCGCTGTCGGCATCGTGCTGTTCATGGACGCGGGGCGTTCCTTCCAGAACGACTTCAAGGTCACGTTCGATGACTGGACGGTGGGTGCCGGCGGTGGGCTGGTGCTCCGGATCCTGCGCGGCAACATCTTCATCCTGAGCTATGGCATCTCGAAGAACGAGAGCCATGTCGGCTTCAGGACGGGCTGGATGTTCTGATCGACTGCAGCAACTCCCTGATCGTCGTCTCACCCCTGTCACGTGCATACCAGCGACGTTCTTCCTTGACCACCTCGTTCCTGGGCAGCAGAGGGCGGTTCGTGAGGACCCAGGCCTGAAGGTCGGCGGGGCGTGGTCCCCACCGCCCTAGCTCCCGAAATTGTCCGTCGAGGATGATCAGCACCGGGATGGACCGCGACCCGTTGGTGAGATACCGATTCATGATGTCCGGGTTCTTGTCGCGCAGGATCAGCCGCAGGTCCACGCCCGGAACCGCCTCGACGACACGCTGAATGAAGGGAATGGTGTTGGACGTGTCCATGCACCAGTCCTCGGTGATCGCGAGGATGTGCAGTGTCCGGTCGCCGAGCAATTCCACCGCCCACGACGGCGCGGTGGCGTGACGGTAGATCCCCTGCCACAGCGCTTGATGCTCCGGCCGGGCCTGCGCCACGAACTGGTCGAACGTCATGGCGTCCCGCCAGACCTTCCTGAAGTCCAGCGGTTCGAGCACTGTTCCCTCAGCCTGCACACTGCCCTCCATGCGACTACAGCTCCTGGATGACGACGCCTCGTGCAGCGAGCCCACTCACATAGTCCGCGAACGGGACTGCTTCGTCAGGCGTACGAACGCCCTTGAGTTTCACGCGTCCGTCGGCCTGCATCTGCCCGGTGAGGGACAGCGAATAGGCCGTGGCCCGCATCATAGCCGAGATTCCATGAGCGGCGTCGTAAAAATCGATGAGGCGGAACGTCACTTCTGCCTTCTTGCCGTCCTTGGTACCCGAAACCTTCACCAGAAGTGCCACCAGGTCCTTGCCCTCAGGCTTGTGCAACTTGGGATGCACTGCCGCGATGAACACGTCCCGTGGTACGACCTGCTGACCCTTTACCGTGATGGGCGAGTTCACCAGAAGGCCCAGCTCCCGGATCGGGCGCATGATGGCCACATGACCGGGATACCGGAGTGTCTTGTACTCCATGACGTCCACCTCGCCCTGGTACTTGAACGGCAGCGTGCTGATCCCGCCGGCGGTGTGGAATGCCTCGAGCGGTCCGACTGGTGAGGGGAATTCCACCGTTTCCAGTTCGCTCAGCGCATCGACCTGTGCCGGCTTCCCGCCACGCAGGACCCACGACGGCGTGGTGTAGTAGTCGAGCGCGCCCTCGAGTGAATAGACGATCTGGTAGTTGAGTGGTGGCTCGGGTTGCTGGGGCAGGCCGCCGACGTAGATCCGTACCCGTTCCGTCCTGTCCAGCCGCCGGATCCCCTCGGCCGCCAGGATCGCCACCATCCCCGGGGCGAGGCCGCAGTCCGGAATGATCGAGAGGCCCTTCGCCGCCGCCGCGGCATCGAGCTTCTTCTGTTCGAAAACGATCTCAGTGTTGCCGCCAAGGTCGCTGAAATGGCAACCGCACTCGACTGCCAGCGCCGCCATGGGGCCGTTGAAGTAGTACGGCAGCGCGCTCATCACCGCATCATGTCCGGTCATGATCTCCCGCACCGCGGCGTGATCCGAACCATCGAGCTGCTTGAGCACCAGCTTCTCGCTCCGAACCTGCGCCAGGAACGGCGGGAGCCGATCGATCTTCAGGTCGGCGAGGGTGACCTGAGTGACGCCTTCGCTGTGGAGGAGATCGTAAGCGCACGCCGATCCCTGCAGTCCGGCACCGAGCACGAGCATCTTCATTCGGGAGTCTGCCTATGCATAAAGTCCTGAAATAACTGCACTTACGAAAGCCCCGGAAGATAATTGAGAGGCCCATTTGCCTCAACACCACCGGTATCGGTGAGTGAGGGCTCAGCCTCGTTCGGCGTTACATTGATCGGGTGACCATTTCAGGCCCACCACCCCGCAAACGCGACGGCGAGGCGACCCGGCAGAAGCTGCTCCGGGCCGCCCTCGACCTCTACACGACCATCGGGTTCCGGGGCACTACTACCCCGGCGATCGCCATGCGAGCGGGCGTCGCCGAAGGAACCATCTACCGCCACTTCACCAGCAAGGAGCACCTGCTCAACGAGGTGTACCGCGGGGCGCAGAAGTGGGCGACGGGGATCGTCCGGGAAATCGAGGAGCAGTCTTCCGGTGCGCGCGCGTCAGAGCGGTTGCAGCGGGTGGCCCGGCGCTTCTTCGAAGCGGCGGAACGGGATCCCGCCGCCCTTCGCATGCTGCTCTACAGTCCCGCTGAGAAGGGCCTTGATGACAAGAGCCGCGATGCGGCCCGTGAATTCCGGGAGGGGTTGCAGCAGGTGGTCGCGAGCGGGAAGTCGGATGGACTGGTGCGGCCCGGGCCAGCCGACCTCTGGGCCCAAGCCTGGTTGTCGCTGATCACATTCGCCGCGGAAAAGGTGGCGAGTCGTGAGTGGCCTCCCGACCATCCTCACCTGCAGTTGCTCATCGACTCCGCCTGGGACGCGGTATCGAGCGATCCAAGGACTAGGGCTTCCGGAGACCAGTGAACACGCTGAGGTCGCGCGGATTGACCAGCGAGGCGCGCCAGCGCACCAACCGTTCGCGTCCCGGCCCCACCGGCCGAACCACCAGGTCTCCATCCAGCTCATAGCCGAGCGAGTCATCACCCCATCGCACAGGATCGGTCGCGCCTTCGGCGATTCTCCCAGGCGGACCCGAATCGGGATAGACGCAAAGCGCGTTCGTGCCCTCGCAGGCGGCGACCCGCGCGAAGGCCGGCGAACCTACCGTTATCTCGAATGCCCGCGCCGCGGCCGCGCGCTCGGTGCCGGAGAGCTCGCTGGGTTCCGGCGGATGCGGTGGCGCATTGACGTGGAAGATGGTCCTCGTGGTACGCACCAGGAGGGCACGCCCACCGTCGGCCCACGCGAGCGCCGTTGGAGCGCCCGAACTGTCGGGCAGCGACACCTCGCGCTCGGATCCGTTCAGCAGGTTCATGAGCCAGATCCGGGTTCGCGCGGTGTCGCCCTGTTCCCGCGAACGAAGGAAGGCGATGACGTCGCCCGATGGAGAAAGGCGGGGCGACCACTCGGCGGGCAGTGAAAAGGTGATCTGGACGATGTCCGATCCATCCGGGCTCATGGCCCAGAGGTCGCCGCGCCCATCCGGCGCATCGGCCACGAGGATCACATAGGAATCGCGACCCACCTCGAACTTGTGTCGCAGCGGGGGAAGGCCGCTGCAGGCAGCGAGCATGATGCCAAGGAGTACCGCGCTACGGCGCACGTTCGACCTTGGCCTGCAGCAGCCATTTGTGCTGCGGGTCCACGATGACAGTTGTCGGCTCCTTCGAGACCGGCACCGTGAGGTGCGTGGTGGCCCCGCTCGCATCGACGGTGACGAGCCGGCCATCGACGCTCAGCTCCAGTTTCGGGAGGCGGCGAAGACCCCAGGCGGCAGGCTGTACCTGCAGGATCTCCAGGCCCACCGCGTTGTCCTTCGGTGCCCAGCGCACCGTGAGCATCGGGTACCCGGGCAGCAGCAGGGCCTGGGTGAAGAACCATCCCAGCTGTTGTCCCGATGTTTCCTCGATGACAGCCTCAAAGTCGGACGACAACGCCGTGCCGTTTCGAAAGCGATTGTAGAAGAGCTGCAGTCCCTTGAAGAAGGCAGAGTCGCCGACAACACCTCGCAGCTCGTTCAGCACCCATGCACCCTTCGGATAGTTGTTGGTGCTGAGCAACCCCATGAGGTCCGTGGCCGTGGTGTCCAGAATCGGCGTTTCGGTAACGGGGTTGCTCACCGTTACCCCGTCCTTGCCCTTCTGGTAGAACACCGCCTCTGCGTGATGCTGCATCTTCGCCTGGAACGCGCTGTCGCCGTGTACGTGCCCGAGCCAGAGCGCCGACAGGTAGGTGGCGAAGCCCTCCGACAGCCAGAGATGGTGCCAGTCAGCCTCGGTGACGGCGTCGCCGAACCACTGGTGCGCGGTTTCGTGCGCGATGATCTCCTCACCGACGTTTCTCGCGGCGTACATCTGCGCGGCATAGAAGATCGCCGTCGCGTTCTCCATGCCGCCGAACCGGGTGCTGGTCTCGACGTGCGCCAGGCTGGCATAGGGGAACGGCCCGATGAGCCCGCTGAAATACTCCACGATCCCCGGGGCGACGCTGAATGCCTGGGCCGCGTATGCCGAGTCCTTCGGGTAGGCCCAGGCGGTCTGCGGCACGCACGGCGCGCTGCACGAAGGAGGCGTCAGCTTCGTCACCGCCATGCGGGCGGCGCCGAAGACGAAGTTCGACGGGGGAATCCGCGTCGCCAGCTGATACTGCCAGGCGGCGCGGTTGCGGGCCAGCGTGTCCACCTTCACCAGGGTCCCGTTCGCGATCACTTCCAGGTCGAGCGGCACCTCCACCCGGAAGTTCACCTCCGCTTTGTCGGAGGGGTGATCCTGCACCGGGAGCCAGAGATGGGCGCGGTCGGGCCAGTTGTCGGCGAAAAAGGTGCGGTTGCCCGCGGAGTCGACGCGCACCACCAGGCCATCGCGTGCCGTGCCGTGGTAGCGGATACGGGTGCGGAGCGTGTCTCCCTTCTGCTTGTCGTGCGGGATGTACACGATGTTCCCCTCGCGTCCATAGGCCGTGCGGTGGACCCGGGTGTTTTCCTTTCCGTCGATGAGCACCCGCACCACGCGCATCGCCGAATCGAGCGGCACGACCACGGGCGCATCTGAACCCAGCACCCAAACGGTCTCGACCTCGCCCACGATGTGAGTTCCGGTGTCGCTCACCGCGATGAGGATGTCATAGCGGATGGCGTCGTGAACCGTCTTGACGGTGTCGGCGCGCGCGGCGAGGGGACCCTGCAGCGCGAGAAGGAGGGCGAGGATCATGAATCCCTGAGGCTTAGCGTGAAGTGATAGGCGCCGACATGCATTCCCTCGCGGAAATAGAACCGGTGCGCCCGGAACCGATGGACCCCGGAATCGAGGTCGAACGAGTCGCAATCCTTGTCCCGCGCGTACCGGATGAGCCACTGCAGCATCGAATGGCCATAGGCATGCGAGCGGCTGGCTTCGGCGGTGACGAGATCGTCGACGTAAAGATTCTTCCCTCGCGCCAGCAGGACGTTGATGCGGAAGCCTGCGACGGCCCGCACCTCGCCCTCGTGCTCGAGCGCCGCCAGGAGAAAGCCTTCCTGCTGCATTCGGCGGATCAGCCGGACAAATGTCTCCTCGGCCAGATGCGGCCGGAGCTCGAGCATCACCGGGAAGCAGCGGGCGATTTGCTCGTCGGTCTCGGCTATCCAGATCGACGGGGCTGCCGCGCTCACGCCGGAACCTCGAAATCGACGGCCAGGCGCGCATCCCGAATGGGCAACAGGACGGTCCTCGCAACGTGCACGTGGTGCGGGTGATCCACGTAGCGCTTCACCGCTGCCATGTCGTCCACCAACACCAGCAGGGCGTGGGAGTACTCGGACCCGCTCTCGGCGAGGTTGGGCCCGAACGCCACGGAACGGATCTCGGGGATCTTGCCCTGCATGCCGAGAAGCGCCGCGCCGGCGGCGGCGACCTGTTCCGGTGTGGCGGAAGCAGTCCAGCGGAAAAGCACGACATGGTGGATCACGTGAGCGCTACCTCCCGAATAGCCGACGCAGAAACCCCTTTTCCTGGATCGTGCCCAAATCATCCCCGAACGCCCGCATCGACTGGTAGCGCTGGTCGGTCTTGAGCGCCAGCGCGCGCATCAGTATCGCCTCCGCGCGAGCGGGGAGGGTCGGACGCACCGACCGCGCAGAGCGCGGCTTCCCACGGAGGCGTGCCATCATCGACTCCTGCGACGTGCGGCCGGCGAAGGGCAGCTGGCCGGTGAACAGCTCGAACGCCACTACACCCAGCGAAAAGATGTCGCTTCGCCCGTCGATGGTGTCACCGCGTACCTGCTCCGGGCTCATGAACTCGGGCGTCCCGAGAATGATGCCCGTCTGGGTGAGGCGCACGAGCTCGGGGTCAGGCTGGATCGCCTTCCCCAGCCCGAAGTCCATTACGACGGCACGGATGCCGCCGGGCACCGAGTCATCCGGCACCAGCATGATGTTCTCGGGCTTGAGGTCACGATGGATCACGCCGACGTCGTGCGCGTGCTGCAGCCCCTGGCAAGCCTGGACCAGCAGCATCACGGCCTCATCGACTGGATAGGGCCCGCGGCGGGTCTCGGCGTCGTTGAGCGACTCGCCCCGCAGGTAGGGCATGATGAGGTACAGCATGCCGTCTGCTGTTTCGCCCACGTGGAGTATGCGGCAGACGTTGGGGTGATCGAATCTCCTGGCGAGGAGCGCCTCGCGCTTCAACCGCTCCATCGAACCCGGATCGGTGGCCAGTCGCGGCGTAAGGACCTTCATCGCGACATCAGTGTTCTCCACCTGGTCGCGACCCTGGTACACGTATGACATCCCTCCCTCCCCCAGCCGGCGGACCACCTTGTACCGGTCATCGACGACCTGATTGAGCGTCAGGGACGGCACCGGCGGCTCGGTCGCCTCAGGCGAGGGGGTGCTCCGGGCTGCTTCGTC
>Ga0157379_10004262_pt1 | contig 12213 bp, 12 predicted proteins | sample S25metaG_FD_121802 | JGI IMG/M metagenome (GOLD analysis project Ga0157379, IMG submission 121802) | Switchgrass rhizosphere microbial communities from Kellogg Biological Station, Michigan, USA - S2-5 metaG | ecosystem: Host-associated > Plants > Roots > Rhizosphere > Soil | place: USA... | reverse complement strand
TCCCATACATGATCTGCAGCGAGCCCTCGCCCGCCCGGCCGCCGGCCGAGCTGGTCATGAACGATATGAACTCCTCGGCCTCGTCCGAGCAGGCGCCGACGTAGAGCGCCTCGATCGTCAGGCTCGCGTCGCGGATCCACGAGAAGCGGTAGTCCCAGTTGCGCTCACCGCCGACGGTCTCGGGCAGCGAGGTGGTCGGGGCGGCGACGATCGCGCCGGTCGGCCGGTAGGTGAGGCCCTTGAGGACGCGCGCGCTCAGCCGCACCAGCTCGCGGTGCGGGCCGTCGTAGATGTCGTGCTCGGCCTCCCAGGAGCGCCAGGCCTCCGCGGTGTCCTCGATGCGCGCGGGCACGGCCGCCGCCGGCGTCGGGGCGGGCGCCTCCCGCGACTCGGGCGAGGCCCAGCGCAGCGCGAAGCCCTGGCGCTCGCCGGGACCGACCGTGAAGCGCGCGTGCAGCGTGGCCTGGTCGTCGACGGTCAGGTCGACGGACGCGCTGATCCCCACGCGGCCGGTGCCGAACGTCCGCGCGCCGCCGTCCTGGAGGCGGACCAGCGGCCGGACCAGGCCGTACTGGGGACGGGGCGCGAGCTCCATGACGAGGTCGACCTCGCCGTCGACGCCCTCGACGACGCGCAGGAGCTCGTGCGGGGCATCGAAGCCGAGGGCGTGGCCGCGCTGGCCGTCGGCGAAGGCGATCGCGTCGCGCAGGACGGCCGTTCCCCGGGCGGTGACGAAGGTCGTCTCGACGACGAGCGTCCCGGGCAGGTAGCGGCGCGTCGCGGTGAAGGCGCCGACGGGGCGGATGGCCCAGTGCCCGGCGTCGTCGTCCAGGATCCGCGCGAAGAGCGCGTCGCTGTCGTAGCGCGGCAGGCAGAGCCAGTCGATCGACCCCGCCACGCTGACCAGGGCCGCCGAGTTGCAGTCGGCGAGCAGCCCGTAGTCGGCGATCGGGGTCGACGCGGCGGCGGCAGCCGGCCCCGGCGCGACCATGACGGATGACTTGGTCATGGCCCTCAGTCGAACGGGGCGCCCGGGCGTTACGGCGGGTCGCTCACCACACGGTGTCGAAGAGCAGCTCGACGGCGAGGGTCTGGGCGAGCAGCAGCGCCACGAGCCACCGGAGGCGCTGGCCGGGGACGGCGGGGGCCGCCGCGGCGCAGGCCAAGGGCACCAGGAACAGCCAGATGCGCTCGGTCTCGGCCTTCGTGAAGCCGCCGGCCGCGGCGACGGCGACGACGAGGGCGAGCGCCTGCGCGGGCGCCTGGCGCCGGGTGAGGCCCGTGAGCAACGCGGCGGCGATCGGCGGCCCCAGCGTGACCGCCCACGCGACCGGCGAGCCGAACACCCAGAACGGGTAGGGCCGGATCGAGGCCAGGCTGTTGCGGTACACCATCTCCGTGGCCCGCAGCGTGCCGACCGGGTCGTAGCCGTACGCGATGGCCAACGCCCCGTTCAGCACGGCCACGGCGGCCGCGCAACCGAGCGCGAGCCGCACGGCGGCGGCCACGCCCGCGCGACGCGCCGTGATCACGACCGCCCAGGCCCCGACCGCCAGCAGCGCCCACGAGAACAGGGCCGCGACGGCCAGCGCCGCCGCGCCGAGGGCCCGCGACCGCGCGCCGGGGCCCACGAGCAGGCAGGCGGCGACGGTCCCCAACGTCATGAACACGGCGTCCATGGACGTCACGCCGAACAGCAGGGGCAGCGGGCAGACGGCGAACAGCATCCCGGCACGGCGGCCCGCAGCCTCTCCGGCCAGCCTCGTGCCCAAGACGTAGGTCAACGGCGCCGACAGCGCACCGGTCCCGATGCAGAGCGCCGCCAGCTGCGCCGGCGTCGTGATGCCGAGCCCGTGCACGAGCAGGAGCGGGCCCGGTGGGTGGCCCGCGACGTTGACCGGCGCCCCGGGCACCAGCTCGGCGAACCGGTCGAGGTAGAAGCGCACGCCGTACGAGAGCTCGGGCAGCCCCGGCAGGTACTCGTTCTTGGCCTCGAACGACCCGCCGGGCCCCGTGTCGAAGATCGCGGTCCAGCCGTGCACGCCGTGACGTGCGAGGTTGACCGACAGCCCGAGGCCCAGCGCCAGCACGAACAGCGCGAGCACGAACAGCGCGCGCGGCAGCACGACCACGCGCGGGACCGCCCAGGCGCCGGCGGCCACGGCCGCGACGGACACGGCGGCCAGCGGATGGGCGGTCGGACCCCAGTGCGCCACGAACGGCGGCGTCGCCGTGCCCAGCGCGCCGCCGCCGGCGTGCACGGCCACACCGACGGCGACGGTCGCCACCGCGACGGCGCCGGCCGCGAAGATGACAGGACGCGAACATCGGGCCCGGCCGATGGCCGCGACGCGGTCAGGCTGCCATGCTCGCGCCATGGGCCGGCTCGCTCGGATGGTCGTCGTGGCGGCGCTGCCGGCGGCCGGTGCCGGGTGCGGATCGCTGCCGGCCGACCGGCTGCCGCCGGCGGCGGGCCCGGCGCGCGCGCCGGCGCTCCGGGTGCCGCCCGCGGGCCGGGTCGTCCCGGGCCGGGGCGCGCTCGGACCGGCCCTGGTCGCCGCCGTCGGGCCCCACGACCGCGTCGTCCTGCGGCCACGCCTGCGCCGGCTCGAGCGCGGCGTGGAGTCCGCGCCGGCCGGCGTCGGGCCGACGAACGTGGCCTGTGCCCCGGTCGGGTTCTGCTACGTCGCCGACACGCGCGGCGACGCGCTGCTGGTCTATGCGCTGCACCCGCGCCTGGCCCTCGTCCGGCGGGTGTACCTGCGGGGCGCGCCGTACGCGCTGGCGATCGACCAGCGCCGCCAGCGGCTGTACGTCACGCTGACGCAGCGCAACGAGGTCGTCGAGCTGCCCGCGCACGGGCGGCCGCATCCGCTGCGGTCGTGGCCGACGGTCCGCGGACCCGAAGGGGTCGGCGTCGACCCACGCACCGGGCGGGTCGCCGTCACGGGCGCCGCCGACGGCGTGCGCCAGCTGCTGTCGCCGTGACCCGTGCCGCGTAGAGCAGGGCGGAGGCGGCGAAGAGCGCCGCGGTGATGATCAGCCACCGCAGCCCGTAGTCGGCCGGCCGGTGGCCGGTCGCGCGCTGCACGTTGCCCGGCGCCCGCGCGAGGATCAGCGGGAAGTACACCAACAAGAGCACGCCGGCGATCACCGCGGGGACGCGGACGTGGTTGAGCACCCGGACCCGGCCGCGCGTGGCGAGGGATGCGAGCCGATCGGCGGCCGAGTAGGCCGGGACGAGCACGAGGTCGTGCAGCAGCGCCCCCGCGACGATCCAGACGACGACGTCGCGCGCGCCGCGGCCGCCGAGCGCCTGGCGCAGGGCGTAGGCGGCCACCGCGAACGCGACCAGGTGCGCGGCCAGGTGCAGCGGGGAGCTCCCGTAGACCCGCCGCCACCGGCGCATCAGAGGAACTCCAGCGTTCCGACCCACTTCGTGCAGTGCACGCCGGGCAGCGCGGGCACGATGATCCGGGCCGGGTAGCCGTGGTCGAGGGACAGGTCGGCGCCGTTGACGCGCAGGGCCAGCAGCGCCTCGTCGTCGTGGATCTGGGCATGACCGAGCGTCGCCCGGCGCAGCACGCCGCGCGGCTGCACCGACGCGACGTGCAGCATCCGCGCGGCGGGCACGCCGGCCAGCGCCGCCAGGTCCGCGAGGCGCACGCCGCTCCAGCGCTGGGTCGTCGACCAGCCCTCGACGCAGGCGATCGGCAGCTCGGCCGACGTCTGCCGCAGCGCCAGGAGGTCGGCGCGGCTCAGCGCCAGCGTCCGCGCCCCCTGCACCTGCAGCCGCCAGCTCGCATCCACGAGCGCCGGGGTGACGCGGGCCGCCGCCGCGGTCTTGTTGATGGGGAAGTCGTTCGGGCCCGGGCCGAGCGCCCCGCCCCGCGGCGCGAGCACGGCCAGGCGGCGCAGCGGACCGCCGATCGACTGGCCGGCCGTGACCACGGCCAGCGCCCCCGCGGCGCCGCCCACCATCGCCAGCAGCCCGCGGCGGCTCATGGTCGGCGCGGCCGGGCGCGGGCTCGCCAGCCCGCCCGGCTCATAGGCCTCGGCCCGCGTCCGGGCGAGATCGTCGCGCAGCGGGCGCCAGGCGCCGTGCTCGCGGTAGGCGCGCCGCATCACGGGCAGCTTGACCACGAGGTGCACGGCGAGCGCGGCCAGGAACACCCAAGCGCCGTAGTAGTGGGCCACGACGAAGTTGAAGTGGAACGGGTAGTACAGCTGGGCGTTGACCACGCCGGTGGCGAACTGGAACGCCGCGCCGCCGACCAGGCCCAGCAGCGACAGGCGTTCGAGCGCCTGCGCCGGCGAGCGCAGCGGCGGCCAGGCGAACAGGCGCGGGATGACCGACCACAGCTTGGCCAGCAGCAGCGGGATCGCGACGAACCCGACGGTGACGTGCACGCCCTGGTTGGCCGCGTAGAGCCACGTCGGGCGGCTCGGCCACCCGAAGATCAGCAGCTGCAGGTCGTGCGCGCGATCGACGATCGCGTTGGCGCCCAGGTCCGGCTGGTAGGCCGCGTGGGAGACGAAGCCCGTCACGGCGACGACGATCACGAGCGGCAGCAGCAGCAGGCCGAGGGTCGTCGTCAGCCAGGGCCCGCGCAGCGGGCTGCGCCAGAAGGCCGCCCGGGACGGGCCGGGCGGGCCCTCCGGGGGCAGGCGCAAGCGCCTCAGCGCGTGTGCAGCTCGCTGAACCACCGGCCGCCGTCCTCCCAGGTCTCGGTCACCGACATCCCCGCCGCGCCGGCCGGCCCGGCGATGGCATCCGCGGGAACCTGTGCCCACGCGAAGGGCGCGCTGCGGCGGCCGTCGTGACGCAGGCGCAGCCGGCGCGTCCCGGCGCGGCGGCCGGGCGGCGCCAGCTCCACGAGAGCGGTCCCGCCGGCGGCCATCAACGCGCTCGCCCGCTGCAGCAGCGCCTCGGGCGATCCGCCGATGCCGATGTTGCCGTCCAGGAGCAGCACCGTCCGCCAGGTCCCGGTCCCGGGCAGGCGGTCGAAGACCGACCGCTCGAGCGCCCGGGCGCCGCGCTCGCGGGCGAGACGCACGGCGACCGGGGAGACGTCGACGCCCATCGCCGTCACGCCCCGGCGCATCAGGGCGTGCACGTGACGCCCGGGGCCGCAGCCGATGTCGAGCACCGGCCCCGTGGCGCGGTCGAGCAGCCGCTCGTCGGTGTCCGTCGCGGCGGCCAGCCAGCGCGCCACGGGCAGCGACCAGCTGCCGCCCGCCTCGTCGCAGGCCATGAGCTGGGCGCCGGCGCCCAGCTCGAGCGCGGCGCCGAAGAGCGCCAGCGGGGTCACGCGGCCACCGGGTCCCGCTCGTCGCGCAGCCGGGCGGCGACCTCGCCGAGCACCGCCCGGAAGCGCCCGCCGTCCAGGCCGGCGGCGACCGCCAGCGCGTCGCCGAAGCGGTCGACGTCGCGCAACGCGCCGAGCTCGGTGGTCCGCAGGCCCAGCGTCCGCAGCCGTGCGCGCTGGACCGCACCCGTCGTCGCCACGCTCATCGGCACCCCGTCGAACACGCGCGCGTCGGCGCGCCGGAGACCGATGGCCCAGTACCCGCCGTCGACGCTCGGGCCGAGGACCGCGTCGCTGCGCGCGAGCGCATCGGCCGCCGCGGCGAGCCGTGCGGGCGTGAGCTGCGGCGTGTCCATGCCGACGAGCAGGGCCGGGGCTCCGACGTCGTCGAACGCGGCGCCCAGCCGCTCGGCCAGGCCGACGCCGCGCTGGGCGAGGACCTCGATGCCGTCCGGCACCCAGGCGCCGGGGTGTCCGTCGAGGACGAGGACGCGTCGGGACGCGGGCGTCGCGGCGACCGCTGCGAGCGTGTCCGCGAGCGCCGCGGCGGCCAGTGAGGCCGCCTCATCGGTCGTGCACGGCGGGCACAGGCGCGTCTTGACACGGCCGGGCACGGGCTCCTTGGCCAGGACGATGAGCGCGGGTGCGGTCACGCCATCACCGCCGCCATGTCGCGGATCGCTCTCGCCGTGCCCCGGACCGAGCCGGTCACCTTCGAGCGGCCGCCCTTCCGGGGCCGGTAGGTGACCTGCGTCTCGGCGATCCGCCACCCTCCGGCGGAGGCCCGCAACACCATCTCCAACGGCCAGGCGAAGCGGCGGTCCTGCACCCCGAGCCGCAGGAGCTGCTCGCGCGGCGCCGCCCGCATCGGCCCGAGATCGTGCAGCGTCGCACCCGTGCGCCGCCGCAGCTCGGCCGCGAGGATCCGGTTGGCCGCGCGGGCATGCCAGGGCCAGGCGCCGGGCAGGGCGTCGCGGGCGCCCAGGACGAGGTCCGCCGTGCCGTGCGCCACCGCGGCGGCGACGCGCGGCAGCTCGGACGGCAGGAGCGAGCCGTCGGCGTCCATGAAGCAGACCACGTCGGTCGTCGCCGCCCGCAGGCCGGCGAAGCACGCGGCACCGAACCCGCGTCGCGGCTCGGTGACGACCCGTGCGCCCATCCGCCGGGCGATCTCCGCCGAGCCGTCGCTGGAGCCGTTGTCGACGACGAGCGGCACGAACCCGGGCGGGAAGTCCGCCAGGACGACCGGGAGGGCTGCGGCCTCGTCCAGGACGGGCAGGACGACGTCGATCATCATGGCCTCGACGCTACGGTCGGGCGGCGTCGCCGCCCATTACAACTTCCTGAACTCGGTGTTCACGGGGTGCCGGGCGGCGTAGCGTCGGCGCCATGATCCTCGTCACCGGCGGCGCCGGCTTCATCGGCTCGCACATCGTGCGGGCGCTGCTGGCCGACCAGCACGACGTGCGCGTCCTCGACCTCGTCGCCGGCCGCGCGCCGGACGGAGCAGAGACCCTCACCGGTGACGTGCGCGACCCGGACGCGGTCGATCGGGCGCTCGCGGGCGTGACGGCCGTGTGTCACCAGGCCGCACGTGTCGGCCTCGGCGTCACGTTCGCCGACGTCACCGACTACGTGTCCCACAACGACGAGGGCACCGCCGTGCTCCTGCGGGCGCTGGCCGCGCGGCGCTTCCGCGGCCCTCTCGTCCTGGCCAGCAGCATGGTGGTCTACGGCGAGGGCCGCTACCGCTGCGCCGAGCACGGCCTGGTGCCCGCGCCGCCGCGCCGGCGCGAGGACCTGGCGGCGGGGCGCTTCGAGCCGGCCTGTCCGCACTGCGGCGTGCCGCTGGTCCCCGAAGCCGTGCCGGAGGACGCGCCGGTCGATCCGCGCAACGTCTACGCGGCGACCAAGCTCCACCAGGAGCATCTCGCCTTCGCCTTCGGCCGCGAGTGCGACGTCCCGGTCACGGCGTTGCGCTATCACAACGTCTACGGCCCCGGCATGCCGCGCGACACGCCCTACTGCGGCGTCGCGGCGCTGTTCGCCGACGCGCTGGCGGCGGGCCGGGCGCCCGCGGTCTTCGAGGACGGCCGCCAGCTGCGCGACTTCGTGCACGTCCGCGATGTCGCGCGCGCCAACGTCCTGGCGCTGACCGCCGGCTCCGCCGCGACCGGGGCCTACAACATCGCCAGCGGCACGCCGCGCAGCGTCCTGGAGCTGGCGGCCGGCCTGGCCGACGCGGCCGGCGCGGGCGCGCCGCGACCGCAGGTCACCGGGCGCTACCGCCTGGGCGATGTGCGCCACGTGTTCGCCTCCGCGCACCGGGCCGCCGAGGTGCTCGGCTTCACCGCGACGGAGGACTTCGCGGCGGGGATCGCCGAGACGGCCGGTGTCACGCCTCGCGCGCCGGCGGAGACGGTGACGACATGACCGTGCGCCGGCATGTCCGTGGCAGCGTCCTCGTCGTCGAGGACGAGCCCACCATCGGGGAGGTCGTCAGCCGCTACCTCGAGCGGGCCGGCTACGCGACGCGCCTGGCGACCGATGGGTTCGCCGCGCTGGACGCGGCCCAGGCGGGATCACCCGACCTCGTCATCCTGGACCTGATGCTGCCCGGCCTCGACGGCCTGGAGGTGCTGCGTCGCCTGCACGACGGGCCCCGGCGGCCGGCGGTGATCGTCCTCACCGCGCGCGGGGAGGAGTCCGACCGCATCACCGGCCTGCGGCTGGGCGCCGACGACTACGTCGTCAAGCCGTTCTCGCCGGCCGAGCTCGTCGCGCGGGTCGACGCCGTGCTGCGCCGCATCGACACGGTCGGCGAGCCGTCGCCGCCGATGCGGTTCGGCCCGCTGGAGATCGAGCCGGCCGGCCGCCGCGCGGTCCTCGGCGGCCGCCTGCTGGCGCTCACCCAGCTCGAGTTCGACCTCCTGGCCTTCCTGGCGCGGCACCCCGGGCGCGTCTTCAGCCGCGAGGAGCTGATGGAGCAGGTCTGGCAGCACACGTTCTGGACCGACACCTCGACCGTCACGGTGCACATCCGCCGGCTGCGCGCCAAGCTCGAGACCCGGCCCGAGGAGCCCGTGTTCATCGAGACCGTGTGGGGCGTGGGCTACCGCTTCGCCGAGGTCGCGTCGTGAGGCGCCTGGCCGCCAGCGTCGCCGGGGCGCTCGTGCTCGCGGGCGCGGCGGCGTGGCTGGCCGGAGCGCGGTACGGCGCCGACGCCGGGACCTCGACCCTGCGGATCCTCGCGCCGCTGGGCGTCGGCACCGTCCTCGTGCTCGAGCTCCTGGTGCTGCGCCGGCGGCCGCTCGGCGGCGGCCTGCGCCGCCGGCTCGCGATCTCGGCGGCCATCGCCGCCGTGCAGCTGGTCGTCGGCGTCGCCGCGTTCGCCACCAACATGTTCGTGTCCTCGCACGACGCGTTCTTCATGTTCCTGGTCGTGGCCTACGCGGCGCTGCTCGGCGGCTGGTCGGCCAGCGTCGTCGGCCGCGGCGCGCTGCGCGACGTCGAGGCGGTCCGCCGCACGCTGGCGGCGGTCGGCGAGGGCCGCCGCGACATCCGCACCGGCGTCGTCTCCGACGACGAGGTCGGGCGGCTGGCGGCCGACGTCGACGCGATGATCGACCGGCTCACCCGCGAGGAGCGGGCGCGGCGGATGCTCATCGCCGCGGTCTCGCACGACCTGCGCACCCCGCTGACCGCCCTGCGGCTCCTGTCGGAGGCCATCGACGACGGCATCGGCGACGAGGCCACCCGCCGGCGCTACGCCGCGCGGATGGCCACGCACGTCAACGGGCTGAGCACGCTCGTCGAGGATCTGTTCGAGCTCAGCCGGCTGGAGTCCGGCGATCTGACGTGGACGCTCGAGCACGTCCGGCTCGACCTGCTGGTGCAGGAGACGATCGAGGCGATGCGCCCGGCCGCGGACGCCGAGGCGGTGTCGGTGCTCAGCCAGGTCGAGCCCGCCGCGGCCCGTGCCAACCCCGAGCGGCTGCAGCGCGTGCTGTTCAACCTGATCCAGAACGCCATCCGCCACACGCCCGTGGACGGCAGCATCACGGTCCGTGCCCAGCGCCAGGGCGACGACGTCCTGCTCGAGGTCGCCGACACCGGCACGGGGATCGATCCCGCCGATCGTGAGCGGGTGTTCGAGCCGTTCTTCCGTGGGCCGTCCGAGGCCGCGCGCACCGATGGGCGGGCCGGTCTCGGGCTCGCGATCGCACGCGCCATCGTCGAGGCCCACGGCGGCCGGATCTGGCTGGCCGACACCGAGTGCGGCGCGTCGGTCCGCGTCACGCTGCGCGCGGCCGCCTGAGAGGTTGTCTCGGAACCCCGAGGCGGGCTGACGCGCCCGCATCCGTGGAGGCCACGCGCCGACCGGCCGCGCGACCAATGCTGGTGTGCCTTGGTGAGCGGCCGGGCGGTGCCTGGCGCCGCGGGGCGGCCGCGTCAGGGCGGCGAAGGTTCTGAGACGGCCGCTGACCCTCCGCAGCGATCAGGCCGCCGCGCCGCGCGGGACGAACTCGAGGATCCGGCCGAGATCGCGGAAGCCGAGCCGCGCGTACAGGGACTCGGCCATCGCGGTGGCCTGGAGCGTGGCGGTCGAGCACCCGCGGGCCCGGGCGCTGTGGAGCTGGTGGGCCGTCACCGCCGAGCCCAGCCCGCGCCGGCGCGCGTGCTCCAGCGTCCCCACGTTGAAGATCCCGCAGTCGCCGGCGTGGTCGAAGGCGATCGCGGCGGCGACGGGACGTCCGTGCTCGCGCAGCATCCGGACGTGGAAGTCCGACGCGCGGGCGCGCGCGAGGAGACCCCGCGGGACGCCCGAGGCCTCGAGGAACGCGACGTACTCGGGCCACGAGCCGTCGGTGGGGCCGGGTCCGTCGGCGTGTGCGCCGACGTCGTCGAGGACGGCGCCCATCGAGCGGGTCACCTCGTCGAGCTCGTAGCCGCGACGCTCGAGCTCGGAGCGCATGCCGACGTCGGACTCGTGGACCCAGGCGGCGAAGCGCCCGACGCCGGCGGCGCCGTAGATCGCCTCGAGCGCGTCGACGGCCGCGGCGCGCGCGACGGGATCGAGGTCGCGCTCGAGCAGGGCGTTGTTGTAGACCGACCGCTCCGGGCCGGCGGGGAACACGGCCGCGGCCACGCCCTCGGCGTGCACGATCGCCGCGCCGTCGGCGCCGTGCGTGTACGCGTCCCAGGACGCCAGGAGGGTGCTGTTCCCGCGGTCGTGCAGCCGGTCGGTCAGGGAGCTCGAGGCCGTCATGGTCCGGAGTCGTCCCGGCTGCCGGGCCGGTCGTTACGCCGTCAGCACCGCGGGACCGCCGATCGCTCGCCCGAGATCCGGTGGGCGCTCAGGGTCCTCGTGGCGAGCGTCTGATCGCCGAAGCGGACGCGCACGACGTAGCGCAGGCCCGGGCGGAGGAAGGGCTGCGGCGTGCCGGATGGCGTCTCGCGGACGAACGCCGCCCGGATGCACGAGCCGGCGCCCACGCTGTAGGAGCGCCCCGTGTGCCCCGCGACGGTGACCTTGACCGCGTCGGTGTCGTGCACCCGCCGGCTCGTGCGCAGGACCACATAGGCCACGGGCCGGCCCTGGTGGGCGCCCTGGACGGCGTAGAGCACGGGGTTGGTGCTGACCGCGAGTGCCGGAGCGGCCGGTGCCGGGGGCGCGGCGGCCGGGAGCAGGCAGGCGGCCAGGAGGACGACGCCGGCCGATCCGGTGGGCGCCGCTCGCCGCAAGAAGGTGATGGTCATGGACCACCAGACGGATCGTGATGGCCGAGCGTTACGCGACACCCGTCGGTCACGCCCCGCAGGCACGGCAGGTCCTTCTCCGTAATGCGCGCGCGGTCCGCGACGACATGATGGTCATGTCCGATGTCGTCATCGTGGTGGCCGGGAGCGAGCGACGGGGATCGGCAACGAGGGCGCCCTGCGGTTCTACGAGCGGCGCGGGCTCGTGCCGACCGAGGTGCTCATGTTCCGTCTCACAGCCCGGGCTCCGTAACGCCGCAGCCCGTCGCGCGACGGATATCCCGTGAGCGCCCCGAGCGGCTTGATGACCTGGCATCGCGTGCTGGCCGCCGACGCGCTGCCTGAGGGCCGCGCCGTGGTCGTCACCGTCGGGCGCCGCAGCCTCGCGGTCTCGCACGTCGACGGCCGGTACGGCGCGCTCGACAACCGCTGCCCGCACCAGGGTGGCCCGCTGGGTGAGGGCACGCTCGAAGGCGGCCTGTTGCGCTGTCCCTGGCACGGCTACGACTACGACCCCGTGAGCGGCCGACCGCCGTCGGGCTTCGGCGACTGCGTCCCGTCGCATCCCGTCGAGGTCCGCCCGGACGGCATCTACGTGGGGCTGGATCCCGAGCCAAGCCGGCACGAGCGCACGGTCTCCGACGCGATCGCCGAGACGCTCGTGGCCTGGGGCGTCGACACCGTCTTCGGCATGGTCGGGCACTCGAACCTGGGGATGGCCGACGCGCTGCGGCGCCGGGCCGCCGACGGCGAGCTCGCCTACATCGGTATCCGGCACGAGGGCGCCGCGGCCTTCGCGGCCTCGGCCTACGGCAAGCTCACGGGCCGCCCTGCTGCGTGCCTGACGATCGCCGGTCCGGGTGCCACCAACCTCCTCACCGGGCTGTGGGACGCACACGTCGACCGCGCGCCGGTGGTCGCGCTCACCGGCCAGATCGCCACCTCGGTGCTCGGCATCCACAACTTCCAGGAGCTCGACCTGCGCGCCGCCTTCGGCGGTGTGGCGGCCTGGGCCACGACGGTCCTGCCGGACTCCCGGCCGGGCGAGCTCGCCGGCCTCGCCGTCAAGCACGCGACCCTCACGCCCGGCGTCGCCCACCTCGTCCTCCCCGACGAGGTCCAGGTCCGGCCCTCCGCCGATCCG
>Ga0157379_10004261_pt1 | contig 12213 bp, 6 predicted proteins | sample S25metaG_FD_121802 | JGI IMG/M metagenome (GOLD analysis project Ga0157379, IMG submission 121802) | Switchgrass rhizosphere microbial communities from Kellogg Biological Station, Michigan, USA - S2-5 metaG | ecosystem: Host-associated > Plants > Roots > Rhizosphere > Soil | place: USA: Michigan... | reverse complement strand
TCGACGCCGCCGGCCGCGCGCACGCGGCGCACCTCGTCTATGTCAGCGTCGCACAGCCCGCGCCCGTCATGCACGCCTATGTCGCCGCGCGCGCCGCCGGCGAAGCAGCGATCCGCGCCGCGGACCTCGCCGCGACGATTCTGCGTCCGTGGTACGTGGTGGGTCCCGGGCATCGCTGGCCGGTGCTCCTTGCGCCGCTGTATCACCTCGCCGAATGGCTGCCCAGCACGCGCGCGACCGCGCGCCGTCTCGGGCTTGTGACGCTCACGCAGATGGTGGCCGCGCTCGTTGCCGCCGTCGAGCAGCCGCCCGCGCGCGGCATCGCGCGGATCGTCGAGGTTCCCCAGATCCGCGCCGCAGCGCCCTGATCCTCCGCTACGCCGGCGAGCAGAGCGCAACGCCCTGCGGGCCATACCCTTCCGGCACGTAGCCCTTGCCGATCATCTGCGAACGCAGGGCAGTGTCCGTCGTGTAGCGATGGTTGACGTCGGCGCGCTGGTTGAACAGCCGGTAGACCGGCGATGCGCCGTTCGGGCATTCGCCGGTGATGCGATCGGGAAAGATCGCCTGGAAGACGTCCGCGCTCTCGAATACCCACGCGTCCGGGAACTTGCGCTTCACGTCGTCGCACTCGTCCTTCGCCCCCGAGTAGAAATGCGAGTCGAGTCCGGCGGACGGGTTGCCGTAGTACCGGCAGACGGCGTGCGTCAGGTCGCCGGCGAGCGCGACTGAATCGGCGGGAAACGCCTTGAACGTCTTGCCGGTGCGCGCCCAGCCCTTGAACGTGCCGTTGTCCAGCTTGGCGATCTCGTCCGGGTTGGCCGAGACGAAGTAGTGGTCGAGGCCGGCGTTGTAGAACTCGACGACGTCGAGGGTCGCCGGCATCGCGTAGCCCGCCGCCCGCACCGGTATCGACGTCGTGTCGAAGACCGAACAGCCTGCGCCACCGTTGTTCTGCGCGGTCAGCCGGATCTCCCCGGCGTTCGCGAAGTCTCCCGGGACGATCGCGACCTGCAGCCGGTTCGCGTCCTGGAGCGTCGGCGGACGCAGCACGCCGTTCACGAAGACGACCGTCGCGTTCGTGAACCCGGTGCCATAGATCGTCGCCTGGAACGCCGGTTCGCCCGCGACGGCGAAGCGGCGGCTCGTGCCCGACACGGTCAGCGGCGTCCCGACGAGGTTGAATTGCGGCGTGGCGAGGATTTCGCCGCCGACGGTCACGGTCTGGCGGGCCGGCAGTGCCGCGAGATCGTCCTTCCAGCCGGCGAAGATCCAGCCGGGCGTCGGCACCGCGGTGAGCGTGAGCTGCTCGCCGAACGCGTGGAAGCCGTCGGCGGACACGGGCGTCTGCGTCACGGCGCCGGCACACGCGGACCGGGGCTTGGCCGTCACCAGATACTGCGCGTTGAAATTCGCGATCATCTGCTGCGAAGGCTGCGTGCCCGCGGGCGGAGTGACGCCGACGGGATTGCCCGGCGAACCGTCCCAATCGGTGAACGTGTAGCGGAGGGTCGCCGCACCGTCCAACTGCGTTGCCGTCGCGCCGACCTGATGGGGGCCGGTGCCGGCGAACACCGTGTAGACCGAACTGTACGGCGTCGTCCGGGCGCTGCCGTCGACGGTGATCTCGAAGCCGTCGACGACACCGTTGTTCCCCTGGCCGCGGATGAGCAGCAGCGGTCCGGACTTGCCGTACGCCTGCACCACGAGCGCGGACGCCGTGGCGGCCACCGACGGATAGACGTTCCACGCAGTCGTCGCCGAACCGATCGACTCGGCCTGCAGGTCGTTGTAGAACCAGCCGCCGAACGCAAATCCCGGGTTGACCTGCGCGACCAGCGTGAACGGCTGATTCGCGCGAAAGTAGGTCCCGGGCAGGCCGGGATACGGCTGCGGCGCCGGCACGACGAACGCGCTCACCGCGGCTTTCGCGGCCGCCGTGTCGCCGCCGACCGTCTCGGCCAGCGAATACAGCCGCACGAAATTCGCCGTGTAGACGGTGACGGCCGGCGCCCGTACGGGCGTCGCGGCCCCACCCTGTCCCGGCGCGACGGTGATCGTCCGCAGCGCGGCGCCGTCGGCCGCAACGTCGACGTTCCAACGGCCGAACACATAGGGCACCGCGCCCTGCTGCTGGCTCGCCTGTGGCACATCGATCGTGTGCACCGAGCCGAGCGGCCAGTTGAACGTGCCCGGCGTGGTCACCGCCTGGCCGTCCACGGCGAGCACGAGCCCCGCCGGATTGCTGGTGACGGTCACCGTCGCCGGCGCATCGCCGTACAGCCGGTGCACGGTGTCGATGTCCGCCGCCGAATAGCCGTTGCGCTGGCCGATCTCGATGCCCTGGGGAATCGTCACCATCGTCGCCTGTCCGTGCGCGCTGAATGCGAACGGGCTGTAGTGCATGATCGATCCGTAGTCGTACGGCCCGGTCACCTGGCGGTTGAACGTGGGGAGCGCGAACGACGTGCGGTCGACCTTCGTGAGGTTGCCGAACATCGTGTCGACGTACTGGTCGCGATCGCCACGCTGCTGCTCGTGCAGGAGCCCGATCGCGTGGCCGACCTCGTGGAGGAGCGCACCCGTCGAGCACGCTGCGGGGCCGGTGATCGTCTGCTTGCCGCCGATGCGGCCGACGTTCGACAGGCACGCGGGCGAGCCGGGCGGCAGATTCAGCGCGAACGCGACGTAGTCGGGCTGCGAGGTCCGGCCCACCAGCTGGAGGAACCCCGCGAACGTTGCGTTGAACGCGGCCACCACTGCCGGGACCCTGCCGCTGGGGTCGGCCTCGACCGTGTACGGCACTTCGTAGGCGCCCGACGCGCCCTTGGGCCACAACGTCGACGGATTGTTGCCGGTAAACGCTTTGGCGACGTCGTCGGCCCCGGCGAGGGCCTCGGCGCGGCCGAGGATGATGTCGCCTTCGACGACCGCCCAGCCGGCGACGATATGAAAATCGACGGGCGCGCCGCGATACACGCCCTGGCCGCGTTCGACGACCTGCCGTTGAAACGGCACCGAAGTCGTGACGGCATACGGCGCAAGGCCGTCAGCGGCGACGGCCGGGGCAGCGAGCCCCGCGAGCACCAGCATTTTCCAGGCCTGGACCATGCACCCTCCCCCGACGGCGCCGCGCCCTCGCTGTCGTCACCGACCGCGAAGATCGACCGCGCGAACGATACCGTGATTTCCGTGACCGGCACTAGCCGGCGACGGCGCGCGCCTCTTCGGCGCCGGATTTCTCGCGGGCGGCACGCTTGCGCTCGTGCTCCTTGAGGTGCCGCTTGCGGATGCGGATGGTCTTGGGCGTGACTTCGGCGAGTTCGTCGTCGGCAATGAATTCCACCGCGTACTCGAGCGTCAGCGCGATCGGCGGCGTCAACGCGATCGCCTCGTCCTTGCCCGAGGCGCGCACGTTGGTGAGCTGCTTGCCCTTGATCGGATTCACCACGAGGTCGTTGTCGCGACTGTGGATGCCGATCACCATGCCTTCGTAGAGCTTCTCGCCCGGCGCGACGAACATGCGGCCGCGCTCCTGCAGCTTCCACAGCGCGTACGCGACGGCGTCGCCGTCCTCCTGCGAGATCAGCACGCCGTTGCGGCGCTCGGGAATGTCGCCCTTGAACGGCGCGTAACCGTCGAACACGTGGCTCATGAGCCCCGTGCCGCGCGTCAGGTTCATGAACTCGCCCTGAAAGCCGATGAGCCCGCGCGCCGGAATGCGGTAGTCGAGCCGCGCGCGGCCACGGCTGTCCGACGCCATGTTGGTGAGGTCGCCACGGCGCATGCCGAGCGCCTCCATCACCGCCCCCTGGTGCTGCTCCTCAACGTCGACCGACAGCGCTTCGTACGGTTCGCACGTCACGCCGTCGATCTCGCGCATCACCACGCGCGGCCGCGACACCGCGAGCTCGTAGCCTTCGCGGCGCATGTTCTCGATCAGGATCGTGAGATGCAGCTCGCCGCGGCCCGACACGAGGAAGACGTCGGTGTCGGGCGTCTCCTCGACGCGCAGTGCCATGTTGGTGAGAAGCTCCTTCATCAGGCGGTCGCGGACGTTGCGCGACGTCACGTACTTGCCTTCGCGGCCGGCGAGCGGCGACGTGTTCACCTGGAAGTACATCGCGAGCGTGGGCTCGTCGACCATGATCGGCGGCAACGCCTCCGGCAGGTCGATGGACGCAAGCGTGGTGCCGATCGAGAGGTCGTCGACACCGGTGACCAGCACGATGTCGCCCGCAGCGGCGCTGTCCACGGGCGTGCGCTCGAGGCCCGTGAACTGGAAGATCTGGCCGATCTTCGCGCGCGGCGCAATGGCGCCTTCTTCCAGCGTCCCGCGCAGCACGGCCACTTCCTGCCCTGCCGCGATGCGGCCGCGGCGGATGCGGCCGATGCCGAGCCGGCCGACATAGCTCGAGTAGTCGAGGGCGCTGACCTGGAACTGGAGGCCGCCGTCGGCATCGCCTTCGGGCGCGGGGACATGCGCGAGGATCGTCTCGAACAGGGGCTTCATCGACGCGTCGACCGGCTTGGTCGCCGCTTTCGCCTCCGCAATGTCGAGCGTCGACCAGCCGTTGAGCGCGGAGGCGTACACCACCGGGAAGTCGAGCTGGTCGTCGGTGGCGCCGAGACGGTCGAAAAGCTCGAACGTCTCGTTGACCACCCACTCCGGACGCGCGCCCGGACGGTCGACCTTGTTGACGACGACGATCGGCGCCAGCCCCTGCCGCAATGCCTTCAGCGTGACAAAGCGCGTCTGGGGCATCGGGCCTTCGACGGCGTCGACGAGCAGCAGCACGCCGTCGACCATCCCCAGCACGCGCTCGACCTCCCCCCCGAAGTCCGCGTGGCCCGGCGTGTCGACGATGTTGATCTGCGTCGTGCCGTAGTGGATCGAGCAGTTCTTGGCGAGGATCGTGATGCCGCGCTCGCGCTCGATGTCGTTGCTGTCCATCATCCGCTCGCTGATCTGGTTCTGGCGGGTGAAGGTGCCGGCCTGAACGAGCAGCTTGTCGACGAGCGTGGTCTTGCCGTGGTCGACGTGCGCGATGATCGCAATGTTGCGCAGGTCCGGGCGGGGCGTAGGCATAGAGTTGGGGGCGAACAGCGGTTGCGCTGCAGCAAAATAGGCAATTATAGCTTCTGCGAGCCGGTCCGCGCCATGAAAATTTTGAAAAATCCTCGACTTAGGGTATAATTCGCAGATCGGGCGGCCGTTCCGGTCACCGCCCTGCAAACGTGCGCGTCGAGACGCTCTCAAGGAGCCCGGCGACGCGGCGATCCTCCAACGCAATTGTCCGCTGCCTGGACCGGAAACCGCGCATGACGCGGTAGGCCGCGCCAGGAGTCTTCATTGAACGCAACGAGCTTTGACGAGCTCGGCCTGCGGCCCGAATTGCTGCGGGCCGTCGCCGAATCCGGCTATACCACGCCCACCCCGATCCAGCAGCAGGCCATCCCCGTCGTCCTCGCGGGCCACGATGTGATGGGCGGTGCCCAGACGGGCACCGGCAAGACTGCCGGCTTTGCGCTGCCGATCCTGCAGAAGCTGCTTCCGCAGGCGAACACCAGCCCCTCCCCCGCGCGCCATCCGGTGCGCGCGCTGATCCTTGCCCCGACGCGTGAGCTCGCGATCCAGGTCGAGGAAGCGGTCAAGGAATACGGCAAGTACACCGGCCTGCGCTCGACGTGCGTTTTCGGCGGCGTCGACATCAAGGCGCAACTCGCGATCGTTCGCGCCGGCGTCGAGATCCTCGTTGCGACCCCGGGCCGCCTGCTCGATCACGTCGAGCACAAGAGCGTCAACCTCGGACAGGTCGAAGTGTTCGTCCTCGACGAGGCCGACCGGATGCTCGACATGGGCTTCATTCCCGACATCAAGCGGATCATGTCGCTGCTGCCCCCGCGGGCGAAGCGGCAGAACCTGCTCTTCTCCGCCACGTTCTCGAACGAGATCAAGAAGCTGGCCGACGAGCTCCTGAACGCGCCGCAGCTGATCGAGGTCGCACGACGCAACACTGCCGCGGAGACGGTCACGCAGACTGCGTACAAGCTGCCCCAGGAAGCCAAGCGCGCATTGCTCGCCCATATCGTCCGCTCGCGCAACCTCCGCCAGGTGCTCTGTTTCGTCCGCACCAAACACGGCGCGTCCAGGCTTGCGCGCATGCTGGAAAAGGACGGCCTCGCAACGTCGGCCATTCATGGCGACAAGACGCAGCTGGCAAGGATGGAAGCGCTCGACGCGTTCAAGGAAGGCAAGCTGCAGGTGCTGGTAGCCACCGACGTCGCCGCGCGCGGCCTCGACATCGACGACCTGCCGCTCGTCGTCAACTACGAGCTGCCGCATGTGCCGGAGGATTACATCCACCGGATCGGCCGCACCGGTCGCGCCGGCGCCATCGGCGAGGCGGTGTCCTTCGTCGGACCCGAGGAAGAGAAGTACCTGGTCGAGATCGAGAAGCTCCTGAAGAAGAAGGTGCCCATCGTCACTGCCGAGGGCTTCGACCCGGCGAGCGCGCGCTTCGAGCGTCCGCCGCGCACCGAACGCCCGGCCCGTGAGTCGCGCGAAGCGCGCGAGCCCCGCGCGGCCCGCGAACCGCGACCGCCGCGCGAAGCCGCGCCGCTTGTCGAACGCCGGCCGACCGGTGACGAGCGGCGCGCCGAGCGCGAGGCCGCCTACGCCAAGAATCCCGACCAGCCGCTGGTGCCGCGGCGCAGCGACGTGGCGACCACTGCCGGCCGCCCCGCCGGCCCCGGCAGTCCGAGCCTGCGCAGCCGCGGACCGGTGCCCGCGTTGCTGATGAAGCGCCCGGTGCAGGAGCCCGAGAAGGTCTGACCTCGGCCCGCCGCGCTGAAATGCGGCGGGTTTCGACCGCTGTTGCCGGGATGGGCGCCGTATTCGCGGCGCTACGCTCACGAGGCCATGAACAGTGCCTCATTCCGGTTCGCACGCGCGCTCGCGCACCGTCGGCGTCGTACCGGCCGCCCACCGGGACCGCGACGCGCCGTCGATGCCACGTTCCTGCGCTGGGGCACCGACCGCTTGCGGTGGCTGCTGCCCGCCCTCGGCGTGGCATTGCTGCTCTTCGTCTGGCTCGCGGTGGTCAACCGCATCGGCCAGGAGCGTGCGGTCATCCTCGACGGCGCAGTGCGGGAGACCCAGTCGCTGGCGGCCGCCTTCGAGCAGCGCACGCTGCGGACGCTGCGCGACGCCGACCTCACCGCGCGTCTCGTCAAGTACCTGTATGAGCGCCATGGCAGCGTCGACATTACCAATGCCCTCGCGCAGGGGCTGATCCGCCCGGACGCCTATCTCGTCGTCAGCCTGGCGGACGCCCGCGGGCGCGTGCTCGCCAGCAGCGATCCGAATGCCGTCGGCATCGACATCGCCGACCGCGAGTATTTCCGCCGCCATGCGGCGCGGGACAGCGCCCTGCTCGAGGTCAGCGGCCCGGTGCCGCTGCGCGTTTCCGGCAGGACCGCCGTCCAGCTGACTCGCCGGCTCAATCGGCCCGACGGTGCATTTGCCGGCATCGTGCTCCTCGGCGCGGATCCGGCGCAGTTCGTCGACTTTCCCCGCGACGATCTCGGCGCGCAGGGCACGCTCGGGCTCGTCGGTGTCGACGGCGTTTATCGCGCATTGATCGGCAGCGCGACGGCCGCGCCAATGCCCATCGATGCCGCCACGCCGGCCGCGCTGAAGGTCTCTGCAGGCACGTACGAGGGGGCGAGCGCCCCGGACGGCGCCACGCGCATCGTCGCCTATCGCCGCCTCGACGGCTTTCCCCTCGTCGTGGTCGTCGCGCGGGCGAAGACGGAGATCCTGGCGGCGTTCGAGCGCCGGCGGATGCGCTACCTCGGCGTGGCGAGCGCGGCGTCGGGGCTGTTCGGCCTCTGCTTTGTCGTCGTCACGGCGCTCGCCTGGCAGCTCAAGCGGAGTCAGCGGCGTGCGTGGGCGCATGCACGCGAGCTCCGGCTCGTGTCCAAAGTGTTCGAGACGACCGCCGACGGCATAATGCTGACGGACGCCGACGACCGGATCCTGCGGGTCAACGCGGCCTTCACGCGACTCACCGGCTACGAACCCGCAGACGTCGTCGGCAAGGTGCTCGCCGAATCGCCGTTCGCCCCGGTCGACACCGTGGAAGCGCACGCGCGCATGGCCTACCTGCAGGCGCACGGCTACGTCACCGGTGAAGTCACGCGCCAGCGCAAGGACGGCGCGCTGCTCGCGCTGTGGATCACCGCGACCTGCGCCCACGGCGACGACGGGTCCATCACGAACTACATCCGCGTGTTCACCGACATCTCGGCGCTGAAGGCCACACAACGCGAGCTCGAATACCTGGCCGGCGCCGACATGCTGACCGGCCTGCCCAATCGCCGCACGTTCCACGAGCGCATGCATCAGCTCGTGCAGAACGCGCGCCGGCGGGGCGCGCGCTTCGGCCTCATGTATGTCGATCTCGACGGCTTCAAGCAGGTCAATGATCGACATGGCCACGAGGCCGGCGACCGGCTGCTGCAGCGGACGGCCGACCTGCTGCGCGCATCGGTGCGGGCCGGCGACACGGCATTCCGCGTCGGTGGCGACGAGTTCACCGTGCTGCTGGAGAACATCGCGGACTCGCAATCGGCCATCACGGTGGCGGAGCGCATCATCTCCGGCGTCGAGGCCGCGTTCGGCGCAGGCGGCGAACCCGCCGACATCGGCGCGAGCATTGGCATCGCGCTCTATCCGGATGGCGGCGACGACGTCCCCGCGCTGCTCCGCAACGCCGACGCCGCGATGTATCGCGCGAAGAGCGGCGGGCGCAACGGCTATCGCATGTATACCGCCGCATCCGCGGCCAACGCGCCCGACGACATGCCGCAGCTCGCGGACGTGGCGTAAGCGGCGACACGCAAGGGAAGAAACGAATGCTCGACATCATCGAACGTACCCGCAGCGACCTTTTCGAAGCGATCGAATCGCGGCGCCTCGTGCTGCCCACGCTGCCCGAGGTCGCGCTGCAGGTGCGCGACGCGACGCAGGACCCGGAAATCGACGTCGCGCGCCTCGCAAAGTTGATCCAGAAGGACGCCGCACTGTCCGCGGGCATCATCAAGGCCGCGAATAGCGCACTGCTACGCGCGCCGCGCGCCATCGACGACCTGCGCGCCGCCGTCGGCCGCCTTGGCATCAACTACACGAGCAACCTCGCGACCAGCCTCGCGATGCGACAGATGTTCCGCTCGAAGTCGCCGATCGTCGACACGCGCCTTCGCGCGACGTGGACACGCAGCACCACGGTCGCCGGCATCGCCCACGTGCTGGCGCGCCACTACACACGGCTCAAGCCCGACGAGGCCACGCTGGCCGGCATCGTCCACCGCATCGGCGTGCTGCCGATCCTCACGTACGCCGAGAAGAATCCGTCGCTGCTGCAGGACGTGATCGCGCTCGACGAGATGATCGAGGACCTGCACCCGTCGATCGGGCGCGCGATCCTCGCGTCGTGGCGCTTTCCGCCCGAGCTCGTCGTCGTGCCGGCTGAATACCTCACGTTCGAGCGCAGCCGCGCCACCGCGGACTATGTTGACGTCATCATGGTAGCCAATCTCCAGACCTACATCGGCACCGAGCACCCGTTCGGCGCAATGAACTGGTCGGCCATCAGCGCGTTCGCCCGTGTCGGCCTGTCGCCGGAAGTCGACTCGCACGATGCCGTCGAGCTCTCGGCGGACATGGAGGCCGTGGCGTCGTTGCTGCACTAGCGCGAGTCGCCGCCGGCAGCCCGCCGGCGGGGCGCATTCGAGCGTGCGCGATGTCGGTTGCCGGGGGGAAGGTCGTCGCTGATAATGCGACTCCCGCCCGCCGCCCGAACCCTCTCGCGCCTTGCCACCTGCCGAATCCGCGTCACCCATCCTCGATGTCGATCGGCTGACGGTCGAGTTCGCGACGACCGAGCGCGTCGTCACGGCGGTCAAGGCGCTGTCGTTCACGATCGGGCGCGGCGAAACCGTCGCGGTCGTCGGCGAATCCGGCTCCGGCAAATCGGTATCGGCGCTGTCGATCATGCGGCTCGTCGAGCACGGCGGCGGCCGGATCGTCGGCGGAAGCCTCCGCTTTGCGCGACCGCGCAGTGCCGCGATCGACCTCGCGACCGCGGACCCGGCGACGCTCCGCGCGATCCGCGGCGCCGAGATCGCGATGATCTTCCAGGAGCCGATGACGTCGCTCAATCCGGTGTTCACCGTCGGCGACCAGATCGCGGAATCGATCCGCCTGCACCAGGGCAAGGATGCGGCGGCGGCGCGCGCCGAGGCGCTGTCGATGCTGGAGCAGGTGCGCATTCCGGAGGCGCGGCAAATGCTCTCGCGCTTTCCGCACCAGCTGTCCGGCGGCATGCGGCAGCGCGTGATGATCGCGATGGCGCTGTCGTGCAAGCCGGCGCTGCTCATTGCCGACGAGCCGACGACAGCTCTCGACGTCACGATCCAGGCGCAGATCCTTGCGCTGATCCGCATCCTGCAGGACGAGATGCACATGGCGGTGATGTTCATCACGCACGACATGGGCGTGGTGGCGGAGGTCGCCGACCGTGTCGTCGTGATGTACCGTGGCGAGAAGGTCGAGGAAGGGACGGCGCTGCAAATCTTCGCGGCGCCGAAGGCGACGTATACGCGGGCGCTCCTTTCGGCGGTGCCGAAGCTCGGCGCGCTTGCCGGCGAGGACGCGCCGCGCAAGTTCCCGCTCGTGCTGATGGACGGGACGCGACCGGATGCGGCCGCGCCGCTCCCGGACGCCACGGTTGCACTGCCGCCGCAGCGCGCCCCGCTGCTCGAAGTCCGCGGCCTCAAGACGCGCTTCGACCTCCGCAGCGGCTTCTTCGGCCGCGTGACGCGGCGCGTCCATGCCGTCGAGGGCGTGAGTTTCGACCTCGCCGCCGGCGAAACGCTGGCGCTGGTCGGCGAATCCGGCTGCGGGAAGTCGACGACGGGACGCTCGCTGCTGCGTCTCGTCGACATCGACGGCGGCAGCATGGAGTTCGAAGGCTGTGACATCGCGCGCCTGCCCGCCACGGCGCTGCGCTCGGTGCGCCGCGACATCCAGATGATCTTCCAGGATCCGTTCGCGTCGCTCGATCCGCGCCTCACCGTCGGCTTTTCGATCGCGGAGCCGCTGTACGTTCACGGTGTCGCGAAGGGGCGCGAGGCCGAGGAGCGCGTCGCGTGGCTGCTGCGGCACGTCGGGCTCGCGCCGGAGCACGCGCAGCGCTATCCGCACGAGTTCTCCGGCGGCCAGCGGCAGCGCATCGCGATCGCCCGCGCGCTCGCGCTCAACCCGCGCATCATCGTCGCCGATGAAGCGGTATCGGCGCTCGACGTTTCGATCCAGGCGCAGATCGTCAACCTGCTGATCGACCTGCAGGCGGAATTCGGCCTGTCCTACCTCTTCATCTCGCATGACATGGCCGTCGTCGAGCGGATCAGTCACCGCGTCGCGGTGATGTACCTCGGCCAGATCGTCGAGATCGGTCCGCGCCGCGCAGTGTTCGGCGCTCCGCAGCACGCCTACACGCGCAAGCTGATGAGCGCCGTCCCCATTGCAGACCCGGCGCGGCGGCACGGCAAAAGGGAGCTATCATCCGAGGAAATCCCCAGTCCGGTCCGGGCGGTGGGCGACGACCCGGTGGTCGCGCCGCTCGTCGAGGTCGGGCCGGGGCATTTCGTCGCCCGGCACCCCGTCGGCGGCCTGTACTGATCCGCAACCGATCCGCAAGGAGTCCATTTCATGAAGCACTTCCTCCGCTCCGCCGTCGCCGTTGCCTTCGGGCTCGCGTTCGCCGCGATGCCGGCCTTCGCCGCCAAGGACGTCGTGTTCGCCGTGGCGTCGACGTTCACCACGACGGACCCCTACGACGCCAACGACACGCTGTCGCAGGCGATGGCCAAGTCGTTCTACGAGGGCCTCTTCGGTTTCGACAAGGACATGAAGCTGATCCCGGTGCTCGCCGAGAGCTACGACGTCAGCAAGGACGGACTCGTCTACACGGTCAAGCTCAAGAAGGGCGTCAAGTTCCACGACGGCACCGACTTCAAGGCAGACGCCGTCAAGACGAACCTCGACCGCGTGACCAACCCGGACAACAAGCTGAAGCGCTACGGCCTCTACAACAACAACATCGCGAAGGTCGAGGCGGTCGACGACTACACGGCGCGCATCACGCT
>Ga0157379_10004260_pt1 | contig 12214 bp, 13 predicted proteins | sample S25metaG_FD_121802 | JGI IMG/M metagenome (GOLD analysis project Ga0157379, IMG submission 121802) | Switchgrass rhizosphere microbial communities from Kellogg Biological Station, Michigan, USA - S2-5 metaG | ecosystem: Host-associated > Plants > Roots > Rhizosphere > Soil | place: USA... | reverse complement strand
GACCTGGATCTGGTTGATGCCGGGCATCTGGTACTCGACCGGGTCCTCGACGGTGAGGATCTTGACGTTGGGCTTGTTGATGCGGTCGAGCGCCGTGTAGAGCGTGGTCGTCTTGCCGGAACCGGTCGGCCCGGTGACGAGCAGGATGCCGTGCGGCTCCATCAGCACGTCGATGAAGCGCTTCAGCGTGTCGGGCTCGAAGCCCAGCCGCTCGAAGTCGAGCGCGACGCCGCCCTTGTCCAGGATCCGCATCACGACCGATTCACCGTGCATCGTCGGCACCGTCGACACGCGAAGATCGATTTCCTTGCCCTGGACACGCAGGCGAATGCGGCCGTCCTGCGGCAGGCGACGCTCGGCGATGTCGAGGTTCGCCATGATCTTGATCCGCGAGATCACCGCCGCCGACAGGCGCTTGGGCGGCGACTCGACGTCGTGCAGCACGCCGTCGATGCGGTAGCGGACGTTCAGCCGGTTCTCGAACGGCTCGACGTGGATGTCGGAGGCACGCATTTCGAGCGCGTTGGTGATGAGCAGGCTCACGAGGCGGATGACCGGCGCCTCGGACGCAAGATCCTTCAACTGCTGGATGTCCGCGTCGAACGCGAGCTCGTCGACGCGCGTCTCGACGTCGCCGATCAGCTGGCTCTGCGCCGAGCGGCCGCTGCCATACAGACGCTCGAGCGCGGCTTCGAGTTCCGTGGGGATGGCCACCAGCGGACGAACGGTACGGCCCGTCACCATCTCGAACGCGCCGATCGTGTAGGTGTCGGTGGGATCGGCCATGGCGAGTGCCAACTCCGTCTCGTCCTCGCGCACGGGAAGCGCGCGCGACTCGCGCAGGAACCGCGCGGACACGCGCTCTTCCAGAATCGGGAACTCATGGTATCCGTCCGCAGCGACCAGCGGAAAATCGAGCTGCGCCGACAATGCCTCCGCGACGTCGCGCTGCGCGACGATGCCGAGCGTGACGAGGAGCTGGCCCAGCTTTTCGCCGCTCTCCTGCTGCAGCCGCACGGCGCGGTCGAGCGCCATCGCGTCGAGCTTGCCGCGCTCGATCAGAATTTCGCCGAGCCGCTTGGAGACGAGTGAGTCCACGGGGGGAAGGAGCGCTGCGTTGCTCAAAATTTGGGCACCGAGTTTACCATGCGCATCTTAAGGGAAATGACGGAAACCCGCGTCGCAAAAGGACTTTTCTGGGCGCAACCGGCACGGATGTCGCGCGCGCGCCACGGTCGGGCGGCCCGCGTGGCGTGCAGGTCCGGTATCCAGACCCTCGCCAGTGCGCGTTGGTTCCGCGCGCCGGGCGGCTTACTTCAGCGCCGCGAACCCTCTTGCCGCCGCGGCGATCGTCGTCGCGATGTCGTCGTCGGAGTGCGCCGCCGAGACGAAGCCTGCTTCGAACGCGGACGGCGCGAGGTAGATCCCCGCGTCGAGCATCGCGTGGAAGAAGCGGTTGAACCGCTCCTTGTCGCACGCCATCACCGTCGCGTAGCTGTCGGGGACGCTCGCCGCGAAATAGAGACCGAACATGCCGCCCACCGCCTGCGCGGAGAACGCGACGCCCGCGGCGCGTGCCGCCTCGGCCATGCCCTCGACGAACGTCTGCGTCCGCGCAGCGAGCCGCTCGTGGAATCCCGGCGCCTCGATCGCGATCAGCGTCGCGAGCCCGGCGGCCACTGCGACCGGATTGCCCGACAGCGTGCCCGCCTGATAAACCGGCCCGAGCGGCGCGATCCTTTCCATGATCGCGCGCTTGCCGCCGAAGGCGCCCACCGGCATGCCACCGCCGATCACCTTGCCGAGCGTCGTCAAATCGGGCGTGATGCCGTAGAGTCCCTGCGCACCCTGCGCGTGCACGCGAAAGCCGGTCATCACCTCGTCGAAAATCAGCACGGCACCGAAGCGGTCGCACAACGTGCGCAGACCGGCAAGAAAGCCCGGCGCCGGCGTGATCAGGTTCATGTTGCCCGCAACCGGCTCGACGATGATGCAGGCGATCGCGCTGTCGTCGGCCCGAAACGCGCCTTCGACCGCCGCGAGATCGTTGTACGGCATCACGATCGTCTCGTTCGCAATGGCCGATGGAACGCCTGCCGACGACGGCTGGCCGAACGTCAGCGCGCCCGAGCCCGCCTTCACGAGCAGGCTGTCGCCGTGCCCGTGGTAGCAGCCTTCGAATTTAACGATCTTCGACCGGCCGGTGTAGCCGCGCGCGAGGCGCAGCGCCGACATCGTCGCCTCGGTGCCGGACGAGACGAGCCGGACGAGCTCGATCGACGGCAGCCGTCGCACCAGCATCTCGGCGAGCTGGATCTCGAGTTCCGTCGGCGCGCCGAACGACAGCCCGTTCGCCGCGGTTTCCTGCACCGCCTTGACGACCGCAGGGTGCGCGTGGCCGAGGATCGCGGGCCCCCACGAGCCGACGTAATCGATGTAACGCTTGCCGTCGGCGTCCCACAGGTACGCCCCCTGCCCGCGCGTGAAAAAGCGCGGCGTGCCGCCCACCGAGCGAAAAGCGCGGACGGGTGAGTTGACGCCGGCGGGGATCGTGCGCTGGGCGCGTTCGAACAGTTCGTCGTTGCGGCTCATGAAAGGCTTCTCGCAGAGGCGGGAAAGCGGGCGGCGATTGCGATGGCCGCGTTCACAATCGCCGCCGGATCGTCGTGATCGAATACGGCACGGATGACGGCGAGCGCATCGGCGCCGGCATCGATCAGCGTACGGGCGTTGCCGGCGTCGATGCCGCCGATCGCCACGACAGGCACGCCGAGCGCGCGCGCGCGGCTCAGCAGCGGGAGGTCGGCGCGCCGCGCGGCGGGCTTGGTCGCCGACGCGAAAAAGCTGCCGAACGCGATGTAGTCGGCGCCCTCGCGCACGGCCGCCTCGGCGCGCGCGAGGTCGTCGTAGCAGGAGACGCCCACGAGCCGTGCGGGACCGACGCGCTCGCGCGCCGCCACGATGCTGCCGTCGTCGGCGCCGACGTGGACCCCGTCCGCGCCCACTGCGGCCGCGAGCTCGGGATCGTCGTTGACGATGAACAGCGCCCCGCGCGCGGCGTGCAGCCGCGCGAGTGCGGCAGCCTGCTCGCGGCGCAGCGCCGGCGCCGCGGTCTTGTGCCGGTACTGGATGGCCGTCGCGCCGCCTTCGAGCGCCGCGCGCACCTTGGCGAGCAGCATCGCGGTGTCGTTCTCGTCGGGCGTCAGTGCGTAGAGCCCGGCGAGGCGGCGGGCGCGGGCGCGCCGCGCCGCGACGTCGGCATCAGTGACTGCTGCTTCGCGCATCGGCGCGGGACGCCTCGTCGTCGTCGTCGGCATGCGGGGCCGCCTCCTCGCGCGCCCAGAACAGCCGATCGGGAAGGAACTGGCCCATCCCGGGCCGATAGGCCTTCTTCAGCGTGTGCCACGTATAGTCCTGCGCTTCGCGCACCGCCTCGGGCAATTCCAGTCCGTTGGCGAGCATCGCGGCGATTGCCGACGCGAGCGTGCAGCCCGAGCCGTGGAAGCTGCCGGGAAGGCGTGCCCACGTGTCGGAGCGCACGACGCCGCTCTTCGCGTAGAGCGTGTTGACAACCTGCGGCGTCGCCTCGTGCGTGCCGGTGATCAGCACGTATTCGCAGCCGGCGGCAACGAGCCGTTCGGCGCAGACATGGAGCGACGGTTCCTCGTCGTCGTCGCTGTCGGCGAGGCGGCGCGCCTCCATGCTGTTCGGCGTAAGGATGGTCGTCTGCGGCAGCAGCAGCTCGCGCATCGCCTGCGCCATCTCTTCCGTCGCGAGCTCGTCGCCGCGTCCCGAGGCGAGCACCGGGTCGAGGATCAGCGGCACGTCCGGATAGTCGGAAATGATCTCGGCGATCGCGGCGATGTTCTCGACGCTGCCCAGCACGCCGATCTTGATCGCATCGACCGGCATGTCCTCGAGCAGGCAGCGCGCCTGGTCGGCGACCCAGTCGGCGTCGACCGCCATGATGCCTTCGACGCCGGCCGTGTCCTGGATCGTGAGCGCGGTGACCACCGACAGCGGATGGCAGCCCATGCTCGCAAGCGTGAGGATGTCGGCCTGGAGCCCGGCACCGCCCGACGGATCGGAGGCGGCGAACGTCAGGACGATCGGCGGAAATTCGGGTTCGTCGGCGGCAGGCATGCGTGGGCCTCGTATGCCGACGGCGCGGCCAGGGTGAGGGTTGCTACAATTTGCGATTCTACTCCACCCGAGGGCACCGATTCGCGCGCGCAGGGTGTTCGCGCGGCACCGCAATCAACGATGAAAAAATATATGTGCCTGATCTGCGGCTGGATCTACGACGAGGAACAAGGGGCCCCGGATGAAGGCATTCCGGCGGGAACGCGCTGGGAGGACGTGCCGCCCAACTGGACGTGCCCCGAATGCGGCGCGCGCAAGGAAGACTTCGAGATGATCGAGTTATGACGACCCCCACGCTCACTTCGTTCGCTGCCCCCAGAGGGGGTGCATGCCTCGCTTGGGACGGCCCCGCGCGAGGCATCACGACCCCCACGCTCACTTCGTTCGCTGCCCCCAGAGGGGGTGCATGCCTCGCTTGGGACGGCCCCGCGCGAGGCATCACGACCCCCACACTCATTTCGTTCGCTGCCCCCGACCCGACAAGAGGCTGATCCATGAGAATCCTCCACACGATGCTGCGCGTGGGCAACCTGCCGCGGTCGATCGATTTTTACACGGGCGTGCTCGGCATGAAGCTGCTGCGGACGACCGATCGGCCGGAGCAGAAATACACGCTGGCGTTCGTCGGCTACGCCGACGAGCCCGAGCAGGCGGTGCTCGAGCTCACGCACAACTACGGCATCGACAAGTACGACCTCGGTACCGGTTACGGACACGTTGCGATCGAGGTCGATGACGCCGCGGCCGCCTGTGCGGCCGTACGCGCCAAAGGCGGCGTCGTCACGCGCGACGCCGGACCGGTGAAAGGCGGCTCGACGGTGATCGCCTTCGTCCAGGATCCCGACGGCTACAAGATCGAGCTGATCGAGAGCAACTCGCCGCGCTAGCGTCGTCAGCCGGTCTTGAGGAGCTCGTGCAGGTCGTGCGCGAAGACCTCCGCGCCCTGCCCGTTGCCGACATACAGGCGCAGCCGGCCTTGCGGGTCGTAGACGAAGCTCCCGGCGGAGTGGTCCATCGTGTAGCTGCCGGGCGTGGTGCCGGGCTGCTTCTGGTAGATGATCTTGAATTCCTTCGCCGTGCGCGCGGTCGCATCGGCATCGCCGCGCAGGCCGAGAAAGCGCGGATCGAACGCCGGCACGTACTGCGCGAGGAGTTCGCCGGTATCGCGCTCCGGATCGACGGTGACAAAGATCACCTGCACGCGCTCGGCGTCGGGACCGAGCTTCTTCATCGCTTCGGCCAGCGCCGCGAGCGTCGTCGGACACACATCCGGGCATTGGGTGTAGCCGAAAAATACGACGACTGCCTTGCCGCGGAACTCGGCGAGCGTGCGCGTCTTGCCGGTGGCGTCGGTCAGCGTGAAGTCACGCCCGAAGGCCGCGCCGGTGACGTCCGACGCCTGGAACTGCGATCCCTGCCTGCTGCAGGCCGCGACGAACACGGCGAACAGAACGACCAGCGCCGCGCGGAGAAACGAGCGCATCGCGCCGGCTAACGCCAGTAGTGGTCGAGCAGCAGCGCCGAGAAGAGCGCGGCGAGATAGACGATCGAGAAACGGAACGTCTCGCGCGCGAGCCGGTCGCTGTAGCTGCGATGGAGCCGCAGCGCGTACCACAGGAAGCGGCCCCCGAGCGCCAGCGCGGCGACGAGGTACGGCAGCCCGCTCATGCGGATCGCGTAGGGCAGCAGCGTGACCGCGATCAGCACGAGCGTGTACAGCACGATCATCAGCTGCGTGTAGCGCGTGCCGTGCGTGACGGGCAGCATCGGCAGGCGCGCGCGCGCGTAGTCGTCGCGCCGGTACAGCGCCAGCGACCAGAAGTGCGGAGGCGTCCACACGAAAATGATGAGGAACAGCAGGAGCGCCTCGGGCGCGATGTCGCCGGTCACCGCCACCCAGCCCAGCACGGGGGGCATCGCGCCGGAGGCGCCGCCGATGACGATGTTCTGCGGCGTCGCCGGCTTCAGCAGCACCGTATAGACGACGGCATAGCCGACGAACGTCGCGAGCGTCAGCCACATCGTCAGCGGATTCACGTAGCGGAACAGCACCCACAGTCCCAGCGCGCCGACGACGCACGCGAATACGAGCGTCTGCAGCGACGTAAGCTCGCCGCGCGGCAGCGGCCGGATGCGCGTGCGCTGCATCACGGCGTCGATCTTCTGCTCGACCAGGCAATTGATCGCCGCGGCCGCGCCCGCGACGAGCGCGATGCCGACCGTGCCGAAGAACACCGCGCCCGCGGGCGGCAGGCCCGGCACGGCGAGGAACATGCCGATGACCGCAGTGAACACGATGAGCGTGACGACCCGCGGCTTCGCGAGCGCGAGGAACTGGCGAAAGCGGCGCGGTGCGAGCGCAAGAGCGGTCATGGCGATGGCGACGAGGCGCCGGTCACGTCGAAAGGCACGATTTTACCACCGCGGGTCTCATTCGCGGCCGGTGGCAGCCGTGCCCCGCCCGCGGGCCACGCCGAGGTAGCGCGCCAGCGTTTCCGCGTCTGCGGCCAGCACCGGACTCGGCGCGGCGTGCACGATGGCGCCGCGGTCGAGGATCACTGCGCGATCGGTCATCCGCAGAATCCGCTGCGCGTGCTGCTCGACGACGATCACCGCCATGCCCTCGTCGCGGAAGAGCGTCGCGAACGTGCGCAGGAGCTCGTCGGCAATGATCGGCGCGAGCCCTTCGGTCGGCTCGTCGAGCAGCAGGATGCGCGGGTTCGTGACGAGCGCGCGCGCGATGGCCAGCATCTGCTGCTCGCCCCCGGAAAGCTGACCGCCGAGATTCGCCGCCCGCTCGCGCAGCCGCGGAAACATGCCGAACGCGCGCTCGACGTCCCAACGGCCCGGACGGGCGACCGCCGCCAGGTTCTCGACCACGGTGAGCGAGCGGAAGACGTTGCGCTCCTGCGGCACCCAGCCGATGCCCGCATGCGCGCGCGCCTCGGGCGGCGCAGCGGTGACGTCGCGGCCGCCGATCGCGACGGTGCCCGCGAAATGCCGGGTCACGCCGACGATGGTGTTGAGGAGCGTCGTCTTGCCCACGCCGTTGCGACCGAGCACCGCCACGGCCTCCCCCGGCGCGACGGCGAGCGTGATCCCCGCAATCACGATGGCGTCGCCGTAGCCCGCCGCGACGCCCGCGAGCGCAAGCGCGTCAGCCATCGCCTTCGCCGAGATAGACGGCGCGCACGCGCGGATCGCGGGCGATCACGTCCGGCGGGCCGTCGGCGTAGATCGCGCCGTCGACCATCACCGTGACACGCTCGGCAAAGCTGAACACGAGATCCATGTCGTGCTCGATGAGCAGGACCGCGACCTCCCGCGGAAGCGCCGCGACGGCCGCAAGGATCTCGTGCCGTTCGGTTTCGGGGACGCCGGCCGCGGGCTCGTCGAGGAGCAGGACGCGCGGGCGGCAGGCGAAGGTGACGGCGATCTCGAGCAGCCGTTGCTTGCCGTAAGGCAGTGCCGCCGCCGGGACGTCGAGCGACTCGTCGAGCCCGAAGCGCGACGCGATGGCCGCAATCTCCGCGACCACGCGCGCGTCGGTTCCCGCCGAGCGCCAGCCGTCGCCGCCGCGTCCCATCCGCTCCGAGACGGCGAGGCCCAGCGTCTCGACCGGCGTCATCGAACCGAAAAGCTGGTTGATCTGGAACGTGCGGCCGAGGCCGCGCCGCACGCGCTGGTCGATCGACATCCGCGTGACGTCCTCGCCGTTCAGCAGCACGGTGCCTGCCGTGGGCGGCAGCGCTCCGGCCAGCAGATTGACGAAGGTGGTCTTGCCGGCGCCGTTCGGGCCGATCAGCGCTTGACGCGCGCCGGCTTCGAGGCGCAGCGACACGTCGTTCGTCGCGACCAGGCCGCCGAACGACTTGCACAGGCCGATGGTCTCGAGCGGCGCGGCCATCAGCGGGTCTCCGCGCCACCGCTCGCCGGCGAGCGCGTCGTCGCGCGAGCGGCGCGCGCGAGCAGGCGCGCCGCGGCCCCGTGCAGGCGGTCGCGGCCGATCAGCACCAGCACGACGAGCACAAGCCCCACCCAGAAGTGCCAGTACTGCGGCGTGAGGCCGGCGAAGCCTTCCTGCGCGAGCTTGAAGACCAGCGCCCCGATGAAGCCGCCGTACAGGTAGCCGGTGCCGCCGATGACGACCAGGAGCAGCACGTCGGCCGAACGCTCGAACGCGAGCGCGTCGAGCGACACGAACTGCGTCGTCTGCGCGAGCAGCGCGCCGGCGGCGCCGGCGTAGGTCGCCGCGATCGTGTAGACCGCGACCAGCCGGCGGTTCACCGGAATCCCGATCGCGGCCGCACGCAGCGGGTTGTCACGGATCGCGCGAAGCGATATGCCGAACGGCGAGTGCACGAGCCGGCGCGCCGCAAGGAACAGCACGAACAGCACGGAGAGGCTGTACGCGAACGCCGTGTGGCCGGTCAGATCGAATGCAAAGCGGCCGAACAGCGGCGCGATCGCCACCCCCTGCAGCCCATCGGCGCCTCCCGTGATGCCGGCCGCGCGGTTCGCGATCTCGCCCAGCATCAGCGCGACCCCCAGCGTGACCATCAGCCGCGTCAGGTCGGTGCCGCGCAGCACCAGAAAGCTCGTCGCGAAGCCGACGAGCGTGGCGGCGCCGGCGGCCACGGCGAGCCCCGCGAGCGGATCGCCGGTGACATGCTTGGCGAACAGGCCGGCCGTGTAGGCGCCGACGCCGAAGAACGCCGCGTGGCCGAGCGACACGATGCCGGCGTAGCCCAGGATGAGATCGAGCGACAGCGCGAAGAGCGCGAGGATCGCGATCTCGTTGCCGAGGAGCGCGTGGCGCGGCAGCGCGAGCGGCGCCACGAACACCAGGAGCCAGAACACGATCTCCGCGCGGCGGGGGCGATGCGCCGCCGCGAGCGTCGCGCCGACGCGTGCGGCGGCGCTCCCCGTTGTGGCCGCGTCGACGGCGTCCGCCATCGCTACCGCGGCCGCGCGAACAGTCCCTGCGGCCGCAGCAGCAGGATCGCGATCATCACCGTGTAGATCGCGAACGCGCCGAACGCGGGCGCGTAGTACTTGCCCGCGACGTCGGCCACGCCGAGCAGCAGCGCGGCGACGAACGGGCCCACCAGCCCCGACGTGCCGCCGACGGCGACGACGATCAGGAAATAGATCATGAACTTGAGCGGAAACGTCGGATCGAGGCCCAGCAGCTCCGCGCCCATTGCGCCCCCGAGCCCCGCGAGACCGGAGCCGACAGCGAACGTCGCCGCGAAGATCGTGTCGACGGGGATGCCGAGTCCGCGCGCGACGCGCCGGTCGTCGACGGCGGCGCGGAGCCGGCTGCCGAAGCGCGTGCGCGCCACCGCGAGTTCGAGCGTGATCACGAGCAAGCCGCAGACGGCGATCAGGAAGGCGCGATAGCGGCCGACGCCGACGCCGAAGACATCGAAGCGGCCCGAGAGCCAGGGCGGCAGGCGCAGGTTCTGCTGTGACGATCCCATGACCCAGTCGACAGCGGCGACGGCCATGAACACGATGCCGATCGAGAACAGCACGTGGTCGAGGTGCGGGCGCTCGTAGAGGCGCCGGTAGAGCGTGCGCTCGAGCACGAGGCCGAGCAGCGCAGCGGCAATGAACGCCAGCGGCAGGCACGCGAGGAACGGTACGCCGTAGCGGTTCATCAGCACGACGGTGACGTAGCCGCCGGCCATTGCGAACGCCCCGTGCGCCAGGTTGACGAAGTTCATCAGCCCAAGCGTCACGGACAGGCCGACGGCGAGCACGAACATCAGCATGCCGTACGCGACGCCGTCGAAGAGGATCGTCAGCATTTCCGTTGCCGCCTGCCGCCGCGCGGCACCGGCGCCGCGGCGTGCGCTACTTTGCGGCCTTCACCGGATCCTTGACGTTGGGAATCGTGGCGAACTCGACGTTGTAGAGCTCGCCGCCGACCTTCTCCACCTTGCGCACGTAGATGTTCTGGATGATGTCGCGCGTCGCGGGATCGATCGATACCGGGCCGCGCGGACTCGTCCATGCCATCGACTTCATCGCGGCGACGAGCGCGTCGCCGTCCGTGTTGCCGTTGGTCTTTTTCAGCGCCTCGTAGATGAGGTGCATCCCGTCGTAGCCGCCCACCGCCATGAAATTCGGCCGCATGCCCTTGTTCGCCTTCTTGAACGCGTCGACGAAAGCCTTGTTCTCGGCGCTCGGATGCGCGGCCGAGTAGAACTGCGCTGTGATCACGCCGAGGGCGACGTCGCCCATGTCGTTCAGGATGTCGTCGTCGGTCATGTCGCCGGTGCCGATCAGCTTGATGCCGGATTTGTCGAGGCCGCGCTCCGCATACTGCTTCATCAGCTGCGTGCCGGCGCCCGACGGCACGAACACGAAGATCGCATCCGGCTTCTCGTCGGCCGCGCGCTGCAGGAACGGCGCGAAGTCGGGATTGCGCAGCGGCACGCGGACGTTCTCGACCTTGCCTCCGGCTTTCGTGAACGTCTCGCTGAAGACCTTCTCGGCGTCGAGCCCCGGAGCGAAGTCCGAGACGATCGTCACGATCTTCTTCATGCCCTGCTTCGACGCCCACTCCGCCATCGGCACGACCGACTGCGCGACGGTGAAGCTCGACCGCACGACATACGGCGACGCTTCGGTGATCATCGACGTTCCCGCCGCCATGACGACTTCGGGCACCTTCGCCTGCGTCGCGACCGGCGCGACGGCGAGCGCCAGCGGCGTCAGGCCGAAACCGGCGAGCACGGCGACCTTGTCGTTGACCATCTCCTGCGCGATGCGCTTCGCGATGTCAGGCGCGGACGTATCGTCCTTGACGACGAGCTCGATCTTCTTGCCGGCGACCGTCGAGCCGTTCTGCTGCATGTAGAGGCGCGCCGCCGCCTCGACCTGGCGGCCGGTCGAGGCGAACGGGCCGGTGAGCGGCAGGATGAGGCCGATCTTTACCGTGTCGGCCTGCGCGAGCGCGAGCCCCGGGGTCAGCAATGCGGCGGCGACGGCGTGCAGCAGCGTGCGGCGAAGCATGATCATCGACTTCCTCCAGAAGGGTTCGCTAGGGCGCGATGCGTGGTCGCGAGCGGCCCTGCATTGTAGGACAGACGCCGCCGGTCTAGCCGATCGACGAGGCCTTGAGCACGCGGCCGAGGTCGCGCGCGAGGCCCTTGATGTCGGGGTCGGCCGGCCACGCCAGCACCTGGTTGCCGAGGGGGTCGACGAGGGCAATCCGGGCGCCGCCTCCGGGGAGCGACGCCGCCGCGGCCGGCGTGACTCGCACAACGATCAAGCCCGGCTGCGCCGCCAGCAGCGCGGGCGCCGGCGGGTCGTCGCCGGCGACGAGCCACACCCGGGCAACGCGATCCTGCTCGCGGCCCTGCATCGTGCGCGCCTGGCGCGTCGCGTACAGCGTGCGGGCGCAGCCGTCGTCACAGGCGGCCGGCGCCGCCGCGATCAGCACCCAGCGGCCGCGCAGGTCGGCGAGACGGAACGCCTTGCCGTCCGGCAGCGTGCCGACAATGTCGCTCGCCGGCCGCGTGGGCAGGAGCTCGCCGTAATTCGTCGCGGCTTCGCGCGGCGCGAAATAGTAGAAGGCGTACGACGCGATGACCGGCGCGAGCCCGACGGCGAGGATCAGCAGCAGCGTGCGGCGCGCGGACGTCGGGGCCGGCGGCGGGCTCATCGCTTCACCAACAGCGGCCGCAACCAGAACCAGACCCATAGCACGACGGCGAGCGCCGCGAACGCGTACCACTGCAGCATGTAGATCCAGTGCTTTTCGATGCCGGTGTCGGGCGCCGGCCAGTCGCGGACGAGCGCGGCGTCGCCGCCGGTCGGCGCCGTCGCCTCGACGACGATCGGCAGCACGTCGACGCCGGTGGCCGCGGCGAATCGCGCCGGATCGAGATGCTGCCACACGACCGTCGGCGGCGCCTTGCGGTCGAACTCGACATAGCCGGCGGGCGGCACGTTGATTCGGCCGCGCACGATGACGTCACCGCGCGCGGGCGGCACGTCGGGTAGCGTGGCGCGCGTCGGGCCGCCCGGGACGAAGCCGCGGTCGACGAGCACCGTGCGG
>Ga0157379_10004255_pt1 | contig 12221 bp, 11 predicted proteins | sample S25metaG_FD_121802 | JGI IMG/M metagenome (GOLD analysis project Ga0157379, IMG submission 121802) | Switchgrass rhizosphere microbial communities from Kellogg Biological Station, Michigan, USA - S2-5 metaG | ecosystem: Host-associated > Plants > Roots > Rhizosphere > Soil | place: USA... | reverse complement strand
GGCGTCGTGGAGGGTGATAGAAAATCGTGTTTAGTTGCCATGGATGGTTAAATATTTCGATAACTGATAGTGAACACGACGAAAAAAACCTGAGCCCGTCGAGGGCGTTATTTTTCCCTGCACCACGCTGAGTCGATAGCTGGCGTATTTAAGCAGGTCACTGTCAGAGCGCCAATCAACTTGAGCAGTATTGAAATGCAGGCAGTCTGTTAACTATGGTCAATTATGGTCAATCCATGATATGTACCAGACATTCCTCATATTCACTCTCTAGGCGTAAAATGGCTCGCATTCAATCCTGTGAGGACAGGACAATGGCGTCGTTCGCCGTCATCGTCATCTAGTATCCGTAATACAGTGGTAGGACCTTATCTCAACAACGTCAGAATACGGTATGTGGACTTCCAAATCTGCACAAAATCCTGGCATCGATCTACCGCGTCACAATATTGTGGTCCCTTACATATACCTAATCCATTGCAACCTAAGCATTTTCAAAAAAAAAAAGTGGAACAGGTCTAACACTCACAAAAACATTCTACAAATTTGGGATTATGAGGGCATTCTCATAGCCATGCGTAGAGGAGGATATAAAAAACGGTCTTTTAGCTTTTGCATAAAATCGGGATCGGAGTTGTTTCATCAGCACATTTGGCGAACCGTTCAATTCCAGGATTTTCTGTTTCGTTCGCTTCCAGTACACGACTACAAACTTCTCTCCTTGCCTTCTATTATCTGAATCTTCGCGCCCCGACAGATTTTAGAGATGGATTGTCTAGCATTGCAATCAATAGACTTAAATTCGCAATAATTGGAGGTTTAAGTAGGTAGCGAAATAAGGTGGTTGTCAGATGTCATGATCCTCTGAAATCTCGGGTCATTTCTAATTTAGACTTTGGAATCGCTCGGGGAATATTTGTATCCTTTATTTTTGGAACGAGGTATAATGAACATATGGAATAAATAGATCGCTGATACAGAAGGCGCAGTATTTTCACCCGCTCCTGTGTTGAATATTATGTCCCGGGTGCGACAATCTCTCGCCAACTTTGTGAAGTAATTTGACAATCACAGGATAGCCCTCCTTTCCTGGGCGGCCAGTGCCAATTCCTCGAAGTTCTCATTGTGAAGGCACATATTGCGAAATACTGATTGAAACTGTCAGATAATGCGAAATTCATTGAACAGAACGACATACCGCCTCCTTCTATATTTATCAAGTTGTAAGGCGTATCGAACTCGACGACCTCACCATTGTCCAAAACAATCAGACGGTCGTACTAGATAAACAGTGAGCACTATTGTCACTGATATATAATATTAAATGACTAACATCAATCATCGTCCGCAAACGATGTGCAACTGCAAGAGAAATAATCAGCTACTCCCTCATCAATAAAGAAAAGTTACTTACTTGTTATAAGCAATGATTCTTTGACTACAGCAAGGAAAGTGGTCAGATAATGTCCCTTGTATGCACAGCATAGACCATGCTTACATTCCTCTCGAATGGTTTTCTGGATTTTCGCATCAGTTTCATAGTCGATAGAGCTCGTTGCTTCGTCAAGGATAATTATAGCGCTTTGGCGAAGAAGAGCTCTTGCCATTGTTAACAACTGCCTTTGTCCCTGGCTGAAGTTTGCGCCGCCCGCAGATACCTGCTTATCCAGTGTAATCACGGGTTGGCTCTCCTCTGGAACGATGGTGATTGAGGCCGCAGCCTCCAGGCCATGAGTATCGTCACTTTCTGAGGGGATATGAGATGATGTATCATGGCTTTCTTTCAAGAGATGGACGCGCGATAACGCATCGAGGCATCGCTCGTCACTATGTTCACCGAAGGGATCGATATTATCCCTGGAAAAAACTCAATCGGGGAAAACAATCGAAAGATGCAGGACCTATCACCTTATCGTTCCCGAAAACAAAGTAGCGTCTTGTGGCACAAACGTCTGATTTGGAAGTTAGTACTGACCAATGCAAGCATTTCATTAAGAAAGGCTTACAATGCGCGAACATAATCATAGAGACTAATCGTTGTACTCGAGTAATATCGATGCCATCAATCTTGATTGTTCCACTGGACGGCTCCGAGGCACTAGGTATCTTCCAGCGAGTATCAATGCGAGAGAGATGGGTATGTGCTTGTGTCCAATTACGCATGGAATGTCGATGCTACATAGGGACTGAGAGAGCTGTTGGTCCGTTCTGATTGGCTGCGGACACAGACCCATGAGCACCCACAAAGCACCCACTCCTGTCGTGCTGCCTTAGCCTACTGCAGCCTATCGTATATGGTCGTCTCAGACTCTCGAAATCGGTGAATTTCGGCTTGCCCTTAATAAGTACCCATCATTAATCCTTCTCGGCCCCAATATTGAGATAATAATTCCCGCAGCGAAGAAGAGGAATATCTGGTTAATTTTGGTGCTTCCGTTGTGCATTGGGAAATGGCTTATTGCAAAAGATACGAATTTTCTAGGTACTACGGCGATCGATGCGTTCAACGTCTTCTTCTTTCATCATTCTCAAGTGTAGCACAGGTTACACGCGTTATTCCTGAAACCCTCGGAGAAGTGGGATATTCTTCGTTGCCAGAAAACGCCTCTACTGAAGTTCAAGGACACCTTTCTTCAGAGGATATGAGAAATATGACCGTAGCTTTTGTTGTCTAGGGGACTCGGGATGGATACTGGTACTGGCGATAATGGGAATACTCGCCAATGTAGACATGGATCAGTCTGACGTCTGCGGGATTTGGAGCGATTCTTTCCTGAGGGTATGCTACATGCCTTTCTTATATGATTTGATACATTCTAACCAGCTTGGCCTCCTTTTTAATAAAGCTAAAGGGAACCCTATGCGCCAGTCTTTCAACTCCTCGTCTGGACGCATACTCCCTTCCCAAAATAATTCTTTCGGTCTGCCGCCTTCTCGTTCACATTCCATTGACAGATGATTGTGATGGCCGACATCTACCCAACAAAGTGCGCCTGCAGCTTCTCCCGCCATGCAGCCTCTTTTTCCATATCCCAGCCAGCTTACAACATTATTCTGCTTTGCCATGTCTCCCGTCAAGCTACCGTGATAACTCAGCCGGCTAAAAATTCACAGATTCTTGGCTTCTATGATCCTCGCTCTGATGTTCATTTCGCATCGCCGTTCTCAGCTCTTTTGTCTGACCGTCTCTATCAAGCATCGACTTCGGCCTTGTGAATGTGACTTATAACAAAGTAGAGATACCTTTATTCCTCCATTGCTTCTATGCCTTGACAGTTGGCATTCCGCTTCTTTAGCGACACATCCCAACCCGACTCTTTCTTCTTGATGACATGCTCCCGCTCTTCATTTATTTACACGAGAAGAAATCTTTGGATGGAGATCCGTTAGAATATCTTATGCCCCGCAAATAATACCATCTGTGTTCATGGCTTTCATTCAGTTATCAAGGACGTTTGCCCGGAGGCATGAGAAATATAGCTTCATGCTGACAGAGACCCACTTCGCCATCATCGCTAAGGCATGGAGCGAATCAGAAACATCAGAGAATGTGACGTTGAATATTCCCATCCACAAATATAGCCCGTGGGACTGGTAAAGCGCTGTGTCCAATCTCTCATCATGTGCTCTACCCTCTTCTTCCTCTGCATATTCGAGCACTGAAGGTCAATTGAAGGCTAAGTCTACAAAATGCGGTATAGCGTTCGCTCCTGGAGCTACCGTGTCCTCTCTCAACAAAATCTGTCTTCAACATGCTCGAAGAGAGGGGCTAAATCCAGAATGACAAAGCGAGCTCCTCGAAATGATTTCAGATCCGTAACGCTTCAAGGTAAACGGTTCAACGACTCTACCAAGCGATTTTAATTTTAATTCTGATTAATTGTTTAGATATTTCGATCCGTGGATTAGCCCCAGCTAGCGATTCTGAAATCCCTCGATACCAAGAGGGTCTCTATCTTGAAATAATTGTGGACGACGTTACAAACCATCGTAAAGTATTATGGTCGTCCAACCAGGGTTGTTGGGTTGTAAAGGGCACCGTCAATGTGTGAGTCGTTATTCATGATTCTTGGTAAAGTAAATGATGTCGGATTCTTAAACTACTCATGTAGGCCGCTGAGGCCACGATTCGCGGCCGTGACAATGTTTGGTGAATGTCAAGATAAACGGGAGGATTTGGCCCTTCTCCTCCTCGACCGAGGCAAGTTTGTCAACGTGTCAAAGAAGAGCTCGGAGGAGCACTCTAGAGCGGAATATGGTGAGTGGATGGTTATCGTAGAACTAACAAGAAATTGATGATTCGCGGCAAGGTGGACCTACTCCGACGAATGTGTCGGATCCAATATTGTGTATTAATTTCACCTTGATTAATTATGCACATCAAAAGTCCATGACATCAAGAAATTTTTTAGTTCATCCAAAGACATTATTCCTCGGAACAGGTAGGGTAGCTATTTTACAACAGAGGTACTTCCGTGAAAGTTGACCTTTCATTTTTCAACAGATGAACTTTTCTCCAAATATTTCCAAGCAAGGTGGAAACTGAAGCAAGATGACAGTATTTCTGATATAATGTCAATTATTGACACTGCCCTCAACTTCATCCCCTCAGTCCATTTTACTGCAATAATTTGGCTTCACAAATACTTAGACCCACTTTATGCCCAGTTTGGAAAATCAGCTACACTTTCAGATCTCGATCAAACAATCAAATTGCAAGAATTGATTGTTGAATCCACTCCTGAGAACCATTCAGATCTCCACATGTGGTTGGAGTCTCTAGGTGTTTTCCTCCATGTACGATTTGGAAGGAAAGGGACCCTGAAAGACCTGAATAGGGCAATTGCTGTACAGGAAGCAGCTGTCAAATTTACACCAGATGGACATGAAGATCTTTTTAACAGATTAAATAATCTAAGCATAGTGTTTCAAGAACGGTTTGTTCAGCTCAAAAATCTCAATGATCTAGATACAGCAATTAGCCTCAGAGATCAAGCCTTGAAGATTATTCCAAAGGATTATCCTGATCTTGGTATAATGTTGAATAGCCTTGCTACATACCTGTCAGATAGATTTAGCAGATTAAAGAATATGCAGGATCTGGACAGAGCAATCCTGATTCAAGAAGAAGTTCTGAAGCTAAACCTGCTAGCTCATCCTGATTATCATGTAAGGCTAGTTAACTCTGGTGTATATTACTATACACGTTATCAAAAGACAGGAAATTTAGAAGATTTGGATAAAGCAATACTTATACAGGACAAGGCTGTAGAAGCAACTACAGAAACACATTCTCGCTTTCATAAGAGACTAACCACTCTGTTGCTTTATCTCCATGCTCACCCTGAGAAGCCAAAGTTTCTGGATAAATCCATTGCTGCAAAAGAGAAACTCTTGAAAGCTACTCCAAAGGATCATCCAGATATATTCAACCAATTGAGCACTCTTGGAACCTTGTTTCAAAACAGATTCACACAAATGGGAAACTCTGATGATCTTAATAAAGCTATTACTATACAAGAAGATGCTTTAAAGGTAGTTCCAGAAGGATACTTGAAAATCTCAGAACTCTTGAATAACCTTGGTGGTTGTCTTCATATTAGATTTGTTCAGTCAGATAATATAGTGGATCTGAACAAGGCAATATCAGTCAAGGAGGAAGCTGTAAAAGTTACTCCAAAAGGACACAAAGATTATATTTCTACCTTGTATAGCCTTTACCTGTCTCTTCAATACAGAATTATTAAACAAAGGGAGCTGGACAATATCAACAAGGCCATTGAAATCTTAGAGATAGTTGTCAGTGCTCTGCCAGTTAATGTCCCATATTTCTGTACACATCTAGATACAATGCATGAATTACTACTAGGTAGATATCAGAAGACTGGGAGTGTATATGATTTAGATAAAGCAATTGATGTTCAGGAAAAATCTCTGCAGCATACAGCTGAAACTAGTCCAGATCTCATTAAAAGACTTAAAGATATTGGAAGAGATTTGGGGGAAAGATTTACCTGCCTTGGTAATATGACAGATCTGGATAGAGCTGTATCTGCTCAAGAGCAAGCTTTAAAACTCACCTCTAATGAACATCCCGAATATTCCCGCTTATTGAATGGGCTTGCACTATCACTCAGAAAAGAGTATCAAGCTCTAGGAAACCTTGATACTCTAAAGAGAGCTATTGCCCTTATTGAAGAAGCCTTAACTATTACTCAAGACAGTTATACTTATTACCATGCTTATTTAATTAATCTTGGGACTAATTTTTATGATCTCTTTATGAGAACTGGAGACTTTAATGATCTAAACAAAGCAATTAGGATTCTAGAGCAAGTTGTGAATTCTACTTCACAAGAAGATATTGATTTTCCACTAGCATTGGGTATGCTGAGTGCCTCTCTTTGTAAAAGATTCTTAATTCTAGGAGTATTAGAAGATTTGAACAAGGCAATAATAATGGGGGGTAAAGCTGTGAAGCTGTCTTCAAAGGATAAGAGGGTACTTTCTGAACAACTGAATGATCTTGCTTATTGTTTTCAAAAAAGATTTGTGAGTGTTGGGAATATAAATGATCTAGATATGGCAGTTGCTACTGCAGAATCATCATTAGAAGCTACTCCAGAGAATCACACCCATCGACCTGTGAGATTAAATAATCTTGGTGTATATCTTCAGAATCGTTTTGAGGAACTGGGGAATTTCAGTGATTTGGAGAAGGCAATCACTGTACTAGAGGAAGCCCTGAAACTTGTTCCTCAAGATTCCCTCAGAATTTCTGTAATATTGACAAGCCTTGCTAGCTCCCTGGAATACAGGTTTTTAAAGCTGGGTGAAATAGACGATCTAAACAAAGCTGTCAAATTAAAGGAGAAAAGTCTTGAAGTTGCTCCCCCTGGACATCCTCAATTATTCTCTAGCTTAAGCAGTCTGGCTTCCTCCTTTGTTCTACGATTTCGAATATTGAGAAATGAGGTTGACTGTAGCTTGGCAGACAAGTATTTCTCTGATGCAGTGGATATCACCTCAGCCTCTCCTTGGGAGAGATTTGTTGTTGCAATCAGATGGGCTAGCTGGAAATCCTCACTAGATTCTAGTTCAGCTATTACATCATATATGACTGCCCTACAGCTCTTCTCTGAAATTACAACCTTTGGTCTCAACATTTCAGATCGACATCACCGACTTTCACAGGTAATGGATGGACTACGAGATGCAGTATCTGTAGCTCTCAAATCAAGTAATGTGAGTCTTGGACTCATGTGGCTTGAACAAGGCCACTCAGTTGTATGGAACCAACTTCTTCAAGTGAGAAGTTCACTTCAGGATCTACAACTTAAATATCCTATCCATGGGGAAAAATTAGAGGAGCTCTCATACCAACTTGAATCTGCAGCTACATATAAAGACATACCTCTAAATACTGATGAGAAAATAGTGGTACAAGGAACTATATCATTGTATCAATCCATTGCTTTTGAAAGAGAGAAATTGCTGAAGAACATCAGAATACTTCCAGGATTTGAAAACTTCTTGCTTCCTAAGCCAGTAACAGATCTTCAGTTGCTAGCAAGTTCAGAAAATCCTCTTATAATGATTAACCTCAGTAAAAAGAGCTGTGATGCCTTGATTATCTCTCCTGACAGTGTACAACATCTTCCTCTTCTATCTTTTACATGGGAGAAAGCTGAGGGTTTAGTGATATCCCTCAAAACTCTTTTACACCAGCTTGAGATTGATCAGAGAGGAAGCAGAGGTATTAAATTGATTGAGGATACAAGACTGGATCCTGAGGCTATCTTTGAGTATATCCTTGCTCAACTTTGGTTTGATATTGCAAAACCTATTTTAAAGCACCTTGGAATTACTGTATGTATTCTTTTTTAATCCTTTATATCCTATGCTAATAGAGCTCAAAGGCACCTTTGAATAGTTTTCTACATATCACTTGGTGTTTAAATGGTCCTCTATCATTTCTTCCACTTCATGCAGCCGGAATATATACCTCTGGTTATATTCAAGGGTCAAGGCTATCTGAGTTTGTGCTATCTTCCTACATACCATCTTTGGCTACACTGGAAAACTGTCAACAACCAAGGATGAAGCCAATTCCAAAGCTTCTCACTGTAGCACTTCCAGTAGAAAGCACCCTTTCATCCTCTGAGGGTGAAATCAGTTCAATTCGGACAATTCTAGGTCCAAATGTTATCCAGGAGCTTTTTGAAAAACAAGCAACGGTTGAAAATGTCAAAGAAGCAATGTTTGAATGTGGCTTTGTTCACTTTGCTTGTCATGGAGAACAGAACACAAGCGACCCGTTACAAAGTGCGATTCTTCTAGCAAATGGGACCAGGCTCACTCTGGATGAGATCATCAAGCTGAAACTTCCCCACGGTCAACTGGCATTTTTATCAGCATGCCAGACAGCCACCGGAGACCAAAAACTACCAGAAGAAGCCATCCACCTTGCAGCAGGGATGCTAGTTGCGGGATATCGAGGGGTCGTTGCCACCATGTGGTCGATTCACGATGATGATGCTCCAATTGTGGCCAAGGAATTTTATAAATATCTGTGGAAGGGCGGAAGTCCAGATGTTAAACAGGCTGCATATGCATTGCATTATGCTGTTGAGAAGCTCCGAATGAAGCCGACATCATTCTTGCAATGGGTACCTTTTATCCACATGGGAATATAGGCTGGAGTTATACACATCTGTTTCATTTAAAACCAACGGAATTATAGACTTCTCTTTTTGCTTCATATACTTCCTCATCAGTCAACAATTTATCTTTATTTTAGCTTCGACCCCGGTACGGCTGTCTTTTCTTCACGTAAACTGTAAATATTTCATATGATGGAATATACCCCTTGGACAAGCAACTAACGCCTGTGACACAACCAATTTATTCATAAATTAAAAAAAATGAATATATTCTTCCAGATCTTTACATGATTACTTGCTGCCGACAGGACGGACTTCGAAGGCACGAATGTATCGGTAAGCAGGAAATATTGATTCTGACGCCCTCCTGTTCCGTTCCGATCCCCAGCCGAAATAAATGACATATTGTACATGCGAAGTCAGATATCGACTACATGCGTTCCGAGCTGGTGTCCACGAAATGATAAAAGTGTGTGCGCGAATGAGGTGCGATATGGGAAGTGCTCTTTGGCGCATCACACGATAGACGTAGCTAGAGTTTCGGTATCAACGGCAGTTACTATTAATGATACGAACGAGGTTCAATGCTTAGAAAAGTGTAAGACGGTCGGCACTGGGACGGTAAGAGTGCGTTGGTGACCTGAGTTTGGAGGAGCAACAAACTCGGGTTGATCCGATGAGCGGAGGAAGACAACGACCAATGATAACCAAGGGGAAAGGATGTAGCATGGTTAAGATTGCGAAAAGTACCTTCCAGGAACCTAGAAAAAAAGTTGTTAATGCTATGCTGCAACCGCAATGCTCTGCATCGAGTCTTGAGCAGAACGTCATTCGTTCTCGCTGTTGCTATTGGTGCAATAGCCAGAAGGTGGAAAGCCCCACCATCAGAGGCGTTGGATACGACTGATAGAAGGCAGAAGGGCGGACCCATGGAGAAACTATTCTGTCTCGAATTCGAAAAGTGCGATGGGGTTGACGGGTACAAATGTGGGCAATGATAGTGGGAAGTGAAATAGACGGGTTTGTGTAGCGGTTCGTCGACGATATGGATAATTTCAGGAAGGCTGTTTTCGACTCGGAGAAGACTGGTATGAACAACGTAGAGAAATGAGACGTATGTGCGGGTCCGATTACCTTGGTGCAGAAGAATACTAGCGCAGGTAATATGAAGTGTCCTTCGAAGAAAAGAAGACGGAAGACCTGCTTGTTTCTAAGAGAACCAAGTACCCGGATTACTGATAATAGCATGGATACGTAGATGATGGGCCCGGAGGACTGCAGTTGGGGAGAGTAGCAGATAACCAACGAGATGGCCACTCGCAGCCCAAGACGAGCGCTGATAAGATTATAAATGAGTAGGAACGAGGCTATATCTGCGGCTCCAGAACAGGAAAAAGAAAAGGACGGGAAGATGGAAAGATGCTTCGATACGAAAGTCTTCGCGTCATGTATAGCACTTACGTTACATAAAAGAAGTGTAGTCAGTCAACCTCGAGTGTAGTTGCTCACTATTCCGCTTAGGATTTTAAATATCGCAGACCCGTCTCAGGATCATTTGCTATCATGAGCATATGAGATGTAATGGCACAGTTTACGAAAGGGCGTAGAAGTCCGTGTTGTGTGCTGATTGGCCAACGGCATCTCACAATCCAGGTGAACCCATGAACACCCACAAGAACTCACCAGATCTCAGGGTTTCCCCGACGCAATACCTGGCAACAGTCCAAGCTCGTAGACGAGGAAGTTGAAAAAATTTTAAAAAATTAAAAATTAAAAAAAAAACCCCATAGAAAAGACTTTCTCCGTTGGTCAGCCTTAGTTCTCTCGCGCTACGTAGTGAGGGACGATGGGAACATCTCTCATGTTGATTCAAGAAAGAAGGGTGGAATCAGCTGTGAGTTGAAATATCGTCTATCTTCCTGGTATCAAGAGGAGTTAAGAGCGGTGAGTTTTATTCCCATCTTATATGACTCGGTTTGGACTTCTGGAAAGTTTCTCGAATTACGCCTTTAGGCTGTGCTGAACCTTCCTGCACGCACTTCGGATAAGGGAATACTAGGATACAGATCCGTCAATCGCAGAACTCTGCGTGTAAGGCATACTTGTGCCCGGATTTTTTTATTGGATACTCTTGGTCCCAGTCTAGATCGATGTGGTTCTTTTCTTTTCCGGACAGACAGTTTCGGTCTCGCTATATAAGTATTACTTTGGCTTTCACTCAATCCTCGCCGACTGGTAACTTGAACGGCACGGATACTCAACCGTGGATTCGCACAGAGACTGGACGCTTGAGTGCCAATTGGTGCGTTTACCAAACTATCTACTCTTTTCTTTGATTTTAACTTTGCTTCGCAGCAGGCCACGAACATGTTGGATCAGCCGTCTTGCTGCACGCATCTAAATTCTTCTGTTTGTACGCCTTTCCTTAGAATATATATATATATACTCAATCATCCTTGGTCCCTGTGCTCATGCATCGCCGCCAGAGCCCAGACGAAGCTTAAGTGCATAAGAAGAGCATGTGTAAAATCACACCCATTGATATTTTGCATCATTTATGTTTCGCCACTTGCACCACTGTCGCATGTTGGACTCCCTTTGTTTATTTATTCACAGTGAACCAATCTGTAAATACGAAGAATGCAGGGGCCATGAGTGTAGATAACACTTTACCTATTGGCAAAACTGTCTTCCAATGCTTGGGAAGGAAGACAAACCCCTAGTAAAACCTAATCGCTTTGGAATTTTCAGGATTTAGACGCATGTGTACGGAATCGGAAACGGGAACAAAACCCTAAGTTTTATTTTCCGTTTAATTCAAGGTAAACTTTAAATTTTAAACCCTTCTAAATTGGAAATCCCACTCAGTGAAATGATTTAAACCCCGTCTCAACTTGAAGTTTAAATATTTTTTATTTTTTATTTCAAGGGAAAACTTAAAGTTTTCGAATTCGTTCGCAATTACATCCCCGTGTGCTAGATTATGGAAATTGCCACGTGTAAGTAGTTCGAGTTGTCAATACAATTGTAGCTTCCGAATACCCTGTAAGAAGCCAATGTGAGAAATGCTTCACGAAGAACAGGAAAGTTGGAAAAATATTATCCGACTGGCAAGGCGGAATGTTCGAACCGAGCCGAACTGGATATTGATTTTAATCTAACTAGAAATGTCAGAATATCACCATTTATAGAGGTAATAACCCTGTTTTACATCTTCTGCAACATCCCTCACAGCTTCGATTGTTCATGCATCGTCTCCCGTGAGAATATCAGGATTTCTTTGATCTTGAACATCTTGTTCATTGTCGAACTACTACTCACATGCTACTCAGTGCGACCGTATTATCAGACTGACATGTATTGTAAGGAATGGCTATCTGGGATATACAATTAATAAAAATAAAGTTGACAGAGAGTCAGATTATTATTACTCACCAACGCCGACCTAATCCTTGTCAGGAATGCAACGACATTGAAGTGGTTCGTAATAGTCGCCATTTTACTGCAGGAGCTATAACTCGATAAACGCAAGTGTTGATTGTTGGATTTCGAGCGCTT
>Ga0157379_10004254_pt1 | contig 12222 bp, 8 predicted proteins | sample S25metaG_FD_121802 | JGI IMG/M metagenome (GOLD analysis project Ga0157379, IMG submission 121802) | Switchgrass rhizosphere microbial communities from Kellogg Biological Station, Michigan, USA - S2-5 metaG | ecosystem: Host-associated > Plants > Roots > Rhizosphere > Soil | place: USA: Michigan... | reverse complement strand
GAGCACACGCTCGAGATCAACCGCAAGGCGGCCGAGATCGCCCGCAAGGCCGTCGGCGAGGACCGCTTCGTGGCGGGCTCGATCGGCCCGACCGGCTTCCTGCCCGCGTCCGAGGACCCGAGCCTAGGCCAGATCCGCTTCCGCGAGCTCGTCGAGGTCTTCACCGAGCAGGCGCAGGGCCTCGTCCGCGGCGGCGCGGACCTCATCATCATCGAGACCGCGCAGGACATCCTCGAGGTCAAGGCCGCCGTGTTCGGTGCCCGCGAGGCCTTCCGGCTCGAGGGCCGCTCGCTGCCGATCCAGACGTCGGTCTCGCTGCTGCCCAACGGCGGCAAGATGCTGCTGGGCACCGACATCTCCGCCGTCCTCGCGACGCTCGAGGCGCTGAAGGTCGACGTCATCGGGCTGAACTGCTCGACGGGCCCGGAGGACATGCGCGACGCGATCCGCTTCCTCGGCGAGTTCTGCCCCGTGCCGGTGCACTGCATCCCGAACGCGGGCCTGCCCCAGCAGGGCCGCAACGGCGAGACGATCTTCCCCGAGGGCCCCGACCAGCTCGCGAAGGTGCTCGGCGAGTTCGTCGAGCAGCACGGCGTGCAGATCGTCGGCGGGTGCTGCGGCACCACGGTCGACCACATCGCCGCGATCGCCGAGCGCGTCCGCGGCACCGGCGCCCCGCGCCCCCGCCCGGCGGCGCGCCCGCCGCATGTCAGCTCGATGATCACGGCGACGCCGCTGGTGCAGGAGCCCGCGCCGACGCTCGTCGGCGAGCGCGTGAACTCGCAGGGCTCGCGCAAGGCCAAGGAGCTGCTGCTGGCCGACGACTACGACGGCCTCGTCCAGATCGCCGAGGACCAGGTCGAGGGCGGCGCGCACGTGCTCGACCTGTGCGTCGCGCTGACCGAGCGCGCCGACGAGGACGAGCAGATGCGCCAGGTGGCCAAGCGCGTGTCGCTCTCCCAGCCCGCGCCGTTGCAGATCGACTCGACCGAGCCCGACGTCATCCGCCTGGCCCTCGAGCAGACCCCGGGCCGCGCGATCGTCAACTCCATCAACCTGGAGGCCGGCCGGGCCAAGGCCGACGTCGTCATCCCGCTGGCCATCCAGCACGGGGCGGCGCTCATCGCGCTGACGATCGACGAGGTCGGCATGGCCAAGACCGCCGAGCGCAAGGTCGCGATCGCCCAGCGCATCAAGGAGATCGCCTGCGACGAGCACGGCCTCGATCCCGAGCTGCTCATCTTCGACGTCCTGACCTTCACGCTGACCACGGGCGACGACGAGTGGAAGCCGTCGGCGGTGGAGACGATCGAGGGCATCCGGCGCGTCAAGGCCGAGGTCCCGGGCGTGAAGACGTCGCTGGGCGTCTCCAACGTGTCGTTCGGCGTGTCGCCGCCCGCGCGCGCCGTGCTCAACTCGGTGTTCCTGCACCACTGCGTCGAGGCCGGCCTGGACCTCGCGATGGTCAACCCCAATCACATCACGCCGTACGGGGAGATCTCGGGCGAGGAGCGCGAGCTCGCCGACGACCTGGTGCTCAACCGCCGCGACGACGCGCTTGAGCGGTTCATCGCGCACTTCGAGTCGCGCGGCGAGGAGGAGGCGACCGAGGTCGCCGACCCCACGGCCGGCATGGAGCCCGAGGAGGCCCTGCACTGGCACATCCTGCGCCGCAAGAAGGACGGCGTGGAGGCGCAGATCGACCGCGCCGTCGAGAAGCTCGGCGCGGTGCCCGTGCTCAACGACGTGCTGCTGCCGGCGATGAAGGAGGTCGGCGACAAGTTCGGCGCGGGCGAGCTCATCCTGCCCTTCGTGCTGCAGAGCGCCGAGGTCATGAAGCGCTCGGTCGCGCAGCTCGAGAAGTACCTGGACCGGATCGAGGGCTACACCAAGGGCACGGTCGTCATCGCCACCGTCTTCGGCGACGTCCACGACATCGGCAAGTCGTTGGTGAACACCATCCTCACCAACAACGGCTACACGGTGATCGACCTCGGCAAGCAGGTGCCGGTGTCGACGATCGTCGAGGCGGCCAAGGAGCACGACGCGACGGCGATCGGTCTGAGCGCGCTGCTCGTGTCGACCTCCAAGCAGATGCCGCTGGTCGTCCAGGAGCTCGAGCGCGAGGGGCTGTCGTACCCGGTGCTCATCGGCGGGGCGGCGATCAACCGGGCCTTCGGCTACCGCGCGCTGCACCTCGAGGGCCTCGAGAGCGACAAGTTGTACGACCCGGGCGTCTTCTACTGCAAGGACGCCTTCGAGGGCCTCTCGGTCATGGACCAGATCGTCGAGGCCGACGCGCACGAGGCGCTGCTCGCGCAGCTGCGCGCCGACGCCGAGGCGTTCCGGCTGCGCGGCGACGAGGTCGAGGTGCTCGACACGTCCGACGCCAGCGTGCGCAGCGCGGTCGAGTTCGACGACGTCGAGATCCCCGAGCCGCCGTTCTGGGGCGCGCGGGAGATCCCGGTCGACCTCGACGAGGTCTACGCGCACCTCGACACCCACGTGCTGTTCAAGCTGCACTGGGGCGGCCGGGGCGTGAAGGGCAAGGCCTGGCGCGCGCTGCTGGAGGGCACCGACGAGGACGAGGGCTTCCGCCACCGCCTCGAGCGCATGTGGAAGGAGCAGACCTACCTGCACCCGCGCGCGTTGTTGGGGTACTTCCCCTGCTACAGCGAGGGCAACGACATCGTCGTGCTCGACCCGTCCGACCGCGAGACCGTGCTGCAGCGCTTCACGTGCCCGCGCCAGCCCAAGGGCGACCGCGTGTGCCTGGCCGACTACTTCCTCCCGCGTTCCTCCGGCCGACTTGACGTGGTCGCCCTGCAGGCCGTGACGGTCGGCGACGAGGTCACCGAGTTGATGGCCCGGCTCGAGGCCGACGGCGAGTTCGCCGAGCAGCTGTTCGTGCACGGCCTGGGCGTGCAGACCGCCGAGGGCCTGGCCGAGTGGCTGCACGCGAAGGTGCGCAGCGACCTGGGCATCGAGCCGAGCGAGGGCCGCCGCTACTCGTGGGGCTACCCGGCGGTGCCCGAGCAGTCCGAGCACGAGAAGGTCGACGCGCTGCTCGACCTCTCGACGATCGGCATGCGGCTGAGCGGCGGCTTCGCGCCCGAGCCCGAGCAGTCGACGCTCGCGCTGGTCGCCCACCACCCGCAGGCGTTCTACTTCGGGATGAAGCAGGGCCGGTTGAAGCCGGCCGACGCCACGGCGCCCGACGACCTCATCAAGGGCTCGCGCCGCGACCCGTCGCTCTTCGGCGCAGGCGACCACGAGATCGCCGACGACGAGCCGCTCGAGGGCGGCGTCGCCGAGGGCGAGGACGCGCCGGTCGCGGCGGAGGCATAGGCGTACGTACGGCGAGCCGGTGGCCCGCGAGGTCACCGATCCGTGGGGAGACCGCTGTTGCCGCCGCGGGCGCCGGCGCTCCCGGCGCGTGTGGCGGTCCGGCGATCGGCGAAGGGCGAGGACCTTGCCCGCGCGGCCACCGCGCGGGATCTCCGCCGGCGCCCGCGCGCGTCGGTCGACCAGACCGTTGTCACTTAGGGGTCGCTATCCGACCCCTATCCGACAACGGTCTGGATGCTCGCTGGGAAAGGCCCCATATACGGGCACAAACCAGCAAGCATCCGACCCGCCGCGGTGCCCGCTGCCACGACCACGATCGCCCGACCACGGGCGCCCGCACGAGATGCCACCAGCGTGGACCGCGCGCGCCGTCACCCCACCTGGTTGGCGGGCCGCAGCAGCACCTCGTTGACCGCCACGTTCGGCGGCTGGCTCAACACGTACAGGATGGCGTTGGCGACGTCGCCTGGCTCCAGGCGCTCGAGTCCCGCTACCCGCTCGGCCAGGGCCGCCCGGACCTCGGGGCGATGGTGGCGGCCGAGCTCCGTCGCCGTCGGCCCGGGCTCGACGAGGGCCACCCGCACGCTGTCGCTCGCCAGCTCCTGGCGCAATGCCTCGGCAAACGCACCGACGGCGTGCTTGGTGAGCGCGTACACGGCCGCCCCGGCGCTCGCGCGACGGCCGGAGACCGAGCTGACGACGACGATCGTCCCGCGCCGCTGCGCCGTGAACGTCGGCAACGCGGCGTGGGTGCAGTACAGGACCCCGTAGATGTTGGCGTCGATCATGCGCCGCCACTCGTCGGTCGGAGCGTCGAGCACGGGTCCGAGCAGCGAGACCCCGGCATTGTTGACCAGCGCATCCAGGCCGCCGAGCTCGGCGATCGTCCGCTCGATGAACCGGCGCGCCTGGGTCTCGTCGGACACGTCGGTCGGGACGGCGATCGCGCGCCCGCCGGCGTCCGCGACTCGCCGAGCCAGGGCGTCGATCCGATCGGCGCGCCGCGCCGCCAGGGACACGGCGGCACCGGCCTGCGCGGCCGCGAGGGCCGTCGCCTCGCCGATGCCCGACGACGCGCCGGTGATGGCGACGACCTGTCCAGTCAGATCGGTCATCACGAGCCTACGCGGTCACACCCGCGCCACCTCGATGGCGAACCGCGCCGTGAACGGCTCGGTCACCACTCGCAGCCCGTCACCGGTGCTCAGCGCGTTCGTCGGCGCGGTCATCGGCTCGATCGCCACCGCGCCCGTGCCCGGCGGCGCGAAGAGCTGCAGGAACGTGTAGCCGCCCTCGAAGCGGACCGTCACGGTGCGCCCTGCGCCCTCGAGCGTCACGCCCTCCCCGTCGCCCGGGCCGACGTACAGGTCGTCGTAGGTCGCGTCGCCCAGCGGGGCGTCGCGTGCCGCGACCGGCGCGCGCTCCCCCGTCGGCAGCCCGCGATCGTCGAGCGCCAGGTGCGTCAGCGGACCGTGGCGGAGCACGAGATCCCCGCGCGCCACGTCGGGCAGGTCCAGGTAGGGGTGGAACCCGAACGCGACCGGCACCGCGACGCCCTCGGCCGGCGTCAGCGTCGTGGTCACCGTCAGCCGCTCGGGCGCGAGCGCGACGTCCATTCGCAGCCGGTGCGGGAACGGGAACCCTTCGAGCACCTCGGGATCCGTGGTCAGGTCGGCCTCGGCGCTCAGCGCCCGCTCGCCGGCGCTCACCACCTCCCACCCCGGGTAGGCGGCGAGCAGGCCGTGGATCGGCAGCCCGTGCTCCTCGGTGCGGACCAGCGGCGAGCCGGCGTCCAGCGCCACGGAGCGGCCGGCCGCGGTGTAGGCGAAGCCGCCGAGGCGATTGGCCCACGGATGCAGCAGCGGCACGCCGAAGGTCGAGCCGCGCGACGCGTAGGCGTCCAGGCCCCGACGCAGGCCCAGCAGCTCGCGTCCCGCGTGGCGCAACGACGCGCCGACCATGCCGACCGCGGGGACCCAGCGGGCCTCCAGATCGCCCGCCCGAAGCGTGAAGATCTCTGGCGTCACGAGCACATCCTCTCTCAGAATGCTCACAGGAACCGATGATCCTCTTACGTAGCCTTAATCGGGCCCTGGTGCGCTCTTCAGGAGAACCGGGCATCGTGTGCGCATGTCGCCCAAGCACATCTGGAGCGGAGATTGGCGTGCCGAGGCCGACGCCGAGGCCGACGAGCGCCGTCGCCGCGGCGATCAGCGCGGCCGGCTCGCCCCCGACGACGCGCCGACGACCGTCGGAACCGCCGCCTCACCGGCGGCCGCCGCCCAGCGCCGGCGCAACACCACGGCGCTCGTGGTCGTCTCCCTCCTGGCCATCGCCGTCGCCGGCTTCGCGGCGGTCGCGCTGATCGGCGGCGGCGACGACAACAAGACCGCGGACACGAGCAACACCCTCGCCCGCCCCGCCCCGCTGCCGGCGGTCGCCTCCACGCCGGTGCGCCCGCGCGCCGGCAGGACGCGGGCCGGCCAGATCTACGCGGCCGCGAGCCCGGCCGTCGTGTCCATCCGGACCAGCTCGGGCACCGGCACCGGCTTCCTGGTCGACGACAGCGGCACGCTGGTCACCAACGACCACGTCGTCGGGGACAGCAAGGTCGTGGCCGTCAAGTTCGGCACGGACGGCGCCACGATCCGCGGCGACGTCCGCGGCACCGACCCGTCGAGCGACCTCGCGGTCGTCCACATCGACCCCAACGCGGCGCCGGCCGACGCCAGGCCGCTGCAGTTCGCCGACTCGCGCGGCGTGGCGGTCGGCGACACCGTGATCGCGATCGGCAACCCGTTCGGCCTGGATCGCACGGCGACCGAGGGGATCGTGTCGAGCCTCGGGCGCACGCTCGAGGCGCCCAACCACTTCCAGATCGACGACGTCATCCAGACCGACGCGGCGATCAACCCGGGCAACTCGGGCGGCCCGCTGCTCGACGACGGCGGCCACGTCATCGGCGTCAACTCGCAGATCGCCACCAACGGGGTCACCAACGGCAACGTCGGCATCGGGTTCGCCGTGCCGTCCAACACCGTGCGCCAGGTGCTGCCCGCGCTGCGCGAGGGCAAGACGGTGAGCCACGCCTGGCTCGGCGTTGAGACCGGCTCGGCCACCAACGACCCGAGCCAGCCCTCCGACGGCGCGACGGTGACGGCCGTGACGCCGGGCGGCCCGGCCGACGACGCCGGCGTGCACGCGGGCGACGTCATCACCTCGATCGACGGCCAGGACATCACCGATCCGACGGTGTTGTCCACGGTCATCAACAACAAGGCGGCCGGCGACCACGTGGCGCTGACGATCCGCCGCGGCGGCAGCCGGCAGGACATCGACGTACAGCTGCGCGAGCGGCCCGCGCAGACCCCATGACATGAGCTTCGCCGCGCCCCTGATCCTCGTCGCGCTGCTCGTGCTGCCCGCGCTCGCGGCCTGGTACGTGCTGCTGCAGCGCGACCGCCGGCGCGCGGCCGCCGCGTTCTCCGCGCCCGCGCTGGCGGCCTCGGTCGCGCCCAGCCGCCCGGGCTGGCGCCGCCACGCCCCGATGCTCGTGATCGCGCTGGCGATCGCGGCCCTCATCGTCGCCGCGGCGCGCCCGCAGCGGACGGTCGCCGTCCCGGTCGAGCAGGCGCAGATCATGCTGCTCAACGACGTGTCGGGCTCGATGCTGGCCACCGACGTCGCGCCCAACCGCCTGACGGCCGCCCGCAACGCCGCGCTGGCGTTCATCGACAAGGTGCCGCCGCAGGTCAAGGTCGGCGTGATGGCCTTCAACCAGCTCCCGCAGGTGCTGCAGTCGCCGACGACCGACCGCGACGCGCTGCACACGGCGCTCGGGCGGCTGCACCCCAGCGGCGGCACCGCGACGGGCGAGGCGATCCAGACCGCGGTGCGGGTGCTGCGCCAGGCCGCGTCGACCAACGGCAAGAAGCCGCCGTCGGCGATCGTGCTGCTCTCCGACGGCGTGTCGACGCGCGGCGTCGACCCGGTGGCGGCCGCGCAGGACGCGCGCCGGTACAAGATCCCCATCTACACCGTCGCGCTGGGCACCGCCGGCGGCACGATCACCGTGCCGCGGCCTGGCAACCAGGGCGGCACCGAGACCCGCCCCGTCCCGCCCGACCCCGCGTCGCTGCAGCGCGTCGCGCAGGCCTCGGGCGGCTCCGCCACGACGGCCGGGGACGCCGCCGCCCTCTCGCAGGTCTACGAGAAGCTCGGCTCGCAGCTGAGCCACAAGAAGGTCCCCCGCCAGATCACGGCGGGCTTCGCGGGCGCCGGGCTGGCGCTCCTGGCCCTCGGCTCGGCGCTGTCGCTGCGCTGGTTCGGCCGGCTCATCTGACCCCACCTAGGAGAACCCATGGACGACGACATCACCACCGAGCACCGGCCCGACTCCGAGCCCCACGACGACCCGCGCCGCGCGCTCGGCGAGGCGCTGCACGAGCTCAAGCGGGTCATCGTCGGCCAGGACGCGATGCTCGAGCGGCTGCTGGTCAGCCTGCTCGCCGGCGGCCACGTGCTGCTCGAGGGCGTGCCCGGCCTGGCCAAGACGCTGACCGTTCGCACGCTGGCCGACGTGATCGGCGGCTCCTTCCGCCGCGTGCAGTTCACGCCGGACCTCGTGCCCGCCGACCTCGTCGGCACGCGCATCTGGCGCCCGGACACCGGCCAGTTCGCCACCGAGCTCGGCCCCGTGTTCGGCAACCTGCTGCTGGCCGACGAGATCAACCGCGCGCCCGCCAAGGTGCAGTCCGCCCTGCTGGAGGTCATGCAGGAGCACCAGGTGACGATCGGCGGCACGACCTATCCGGTACCGCGCCCGTTCCTCGTACTGGCCACGCAGAACCCGATCGAGTCCGAGGGCACCTATCCGCTGCCCGAGGCGCAGGTCGACCGGTTCCTGATGAAGCTGCTGGTCGACTACCCCACGCCCGGCGAGGAGGCCGCGGTCGTCGGCCGCAGCCTCGGCGGCCCGGCCGAGGTGCGCCAGCGCCTGAGCCTGCCCGACCTCGAGCGCTATGCGAAGGTCGCCGCAGCGGTCCTGGTCGACCGCGAGATCATCGCCTACGCCGTGACGCTGGCCGACGCCACGCGCCACCCGGGCGAGCACGGCCTGCGCGACCTCGCCGGGATGGTCGAGTACGGCGCCAGCCCGCGCGGGCCGATCGGCCTGATCCACGCGGCGCGCGCCCTGGCCATGCTGCGCGGGCGCGGCTACGTGAGCGCCGCCGACGTGCGCGACCTCGCCCCCGACGTCCTGCGCCACCGCATCGTCCTGTCCTACGACGCGCTGAGCGAGGGCGTGACGTCCGACGCGATCCTCGAGCGCGTGCTCGAGGCCGTGCCCGAGCCCGACGACCGCTACGCCCGCCGGGCGCGGACCGCCGCCGCCTGAGCGGTCTCGAGAAGGACCACGAGTGACCGACCCGCGCCACCTCGCGCCGCCCGCCGCCCGCCAGGGCCCGGGGCCCATGCCCCACGGCCTGGTCGAGGCGCTGGCGCTCGCGGTCTCGCACCGCATCGCGGGCGCGCTGCCCGGCGACCGGCGCGCCGCGGGCGTCGGCGCGGGGACCGAGCTCGCGCAGATCCGGCCCTACGCGTTCGGCGACGACGTCCGCCGCATCGACGCGGCGGCCAGCGCCCGCACCGGTGAGCCCCACGTGCGCCTCGAGGTGCCCGAGCGGACGCTGACGACGTGGCTCGCGCTCGACGTCTCCCCCTCGATGGCCTTCGGGACGACCGCACGGCTGAAGGCCGACGTCGCCGAGGGCGTCGCGCTCGCGGTCGGCCGCCTGGCGTTGCGCCACGCCGGGCGCCTCGGTGTCCTGGCCTTCGGCGCGGGCGAGACGCCGCGCCTGCTGCCGCCGCGCGGCTCGAAGGCCGGCCTCGTGGCGCTGCGCCGCGTGCTGGCCGACGGCGTCGCCGTCGACGGCCAGGCCGACCCGCACGCGCTGGCCGAGGCGCTGGGCCGCATCGGGCGCGTGGCGCGCCAGCCGGGGCTCGTCGTCATCGTGTCCGACTTCCGCGACCAGGCCGACTGGGAGCGCCCGCTCGGGTCGCTGCGTGCGCACCACTCGGTCGTGGCGGTCGAGATCGGCGACCCGCGTGAGGCGGAGATCCCGCCCGTCGGGCGTATCGCGGTCGTCGATCCCGAGACCGGCCGGCGCGCCGAGGTCGACACCTCGCGGCCGCGCGTGCGCGAGCGCTTCGCCGAGCTGGAGCGCGAGCGGCGCGAGCACCTGCACAAGGAGCTTCGCCGGCTGCACGTCCACCACGTGCCGCTGAGCACCGAGGGCAACTGGCTCGTCGAGCTGGGGCGGCGGCTGTCATGACCGCGTCGACTGCGTCGCCGTTGATGGAGGAACGGCGAGGATGACCTTCGCCAACCCCTTGTGGTTGCTGGCGCTGCTGGCGATCCCGATCGCGATCGCGGCGTACCTCGCCGCCCGCCGGCGCACGACGCGCTACGCGATCCGCTTCCCCGCCGCAGCCAACCTCGCCCTCGCCGCCGGCACGGTCTCCCCCTGGCGGCGCCACGTCCCGGCGACGTTGGCCCTCGCCGCGCTGGCCGCCCTCGCGCTCGCGCTGGCCAAGCCGCAGAAGTCGATCTCCGTCCCCATCGAGGGCGCCTCGGTCGTGCTCGTCACCGACCACTCGGCGTCGATGTCGGCCGACGACGTCGACCCGACCCGCCTGGACGCCGCGCGCTCGGCGGCCGAGACGTTCCTCTCCAGCCTGCCCAGGGCCACGCGCGTCGGTGTCGTGACCTATTCCGACGGCCCCGACGCCGCCGAGCCGCCGACGACCGACCGGGTGCCGGTCCAGGCCGCGCTCGAGGCCCAGATCGCCTCGGGCGCGACCGCGACGGGCGAGGCGCTGCAGGTCGCGCTGGACCAGCTGGCCGCCCAACAGCGCAGCCAGGCCACGGGCAGCCGGCCGCCGTCGGCGATCGTCCTGCTGTCGGACGGCAAGACGACGACGGGCCGGGACCCGGTGACCGTCGCGCGCCTGGCCAAGCAGGCCCACGTCCCGATCTACACGGTGGCGTTGGGCACCGACGACGCCACGATCCCCAGCCCGAATGGCGCCTTCGGCCCGCCGATCGCGGTGCCGCCCGACCCCGAGACGCTCAAGGAGATCTCCGACATCTCGGGCGGCCGCGCGTTCACGACCGGCGACGCCGGCCAGCTGCGCTCGATCTACAAGGAGCTCGGCTCGCGCCTGGCGACCAAGCACGAGCACCGCGAGATCACGGCGAGCTTCGCCATCGGCGGCCTGGTGCTCCTGCTGGCCGCGGGGCTGACGTCGCTGCCGCAGCTGGGCCGGCTGCCGTAGCGGCACCTCGTTCGGCGGCGCGGACGCCGCGCTGTCCAGCGCCGCCGCGTGCTCGACGCGTGGTGTCCCTCTAGGGGACACCAGGCGTCACGCGTCTCCCCGGGCGCGACCGCGACTACGGGTTGCGCAGCCGCGTCTGCGTGATGCGGAAGTGCCCGTTCTCGCCGAACAGGATGTCGATGTCGGTCGCCGCGCCCGACAGCTCGGTCGTGCAGCGCACGCGCGTGCCCTTGTCGGCCTTCACGCCGTCCGGGCAGTGCACCCGGATGTCCGTTCCTGTCTGGCGCTTGACGAAGTCGGCGATCTTGGACTCGAGGTCCTTGCGGTCGACGGTCTTGCCGCAGCCCAACAGCGCGACGGCCGACAGCACGACGGCTGCCGGCGCCGCGCGCTGCTTCACGCGTCGACCTCGGCCCTGTCGCCCCGGCGCCCCGGCAGCGGCGGCAGCTCCACCGGCGAGGCGTGCACCGCGCGCAGGCGGACGTCGCGCCAGCTGACGCCCTCGCCGACCAGCGCGGGCGCCCCCATGACGAACGCGGTGGCGATCTCGACCGCCTGCAGGATGATCCCGTAGCCCAGCGCGTCCTCGGGGCTGATCCCGTAGCCCTTGTGCAGCACGAAGACGCACGCGGCCTGGAAGACGCCGAGGTTCGACGGCGTCGCGGGCAGGACGGCGCTGACGTTGACGGCGAAGAGCACCGCGGCGGCCGCCCCGATGTCGACGTTGTCGTCCAGCCCGAACGCGACGAGCAGCACGTAGCAGGAGAGCCACTGGATGACCCAGGCCAGCAGCTGCGCGGAGATCGCGATGGCGCCGAGCCGCGGCTGGCGGAACACCACGAGCCCATCGCGCACCTGCGCCAGCGCGTTGCGCGCCTGGCGCGCCGCGGCCTGGACGCGCTCCGAGCGCGCGCGCAGTCCGCCGTGCAGCACCGAGGGCCCAGCCAGGACGGTCGCGAGGATCACCAGCGGCAGCGCGGCGAAGGCGATCAGTCCGCTCTCGTGGTCGTGGAACACCGGGACCGACGCGAACATCACCGCACCCAGCAGCACGAGGGCGACGATGTTCAGCAGCGTCTGCGACACGATCGTGCCGAGCACCACCGGCAACCCGTCGCGTGGTCGCCCGATGCGCCGCGCGACGATCATCGCGCGCGCCGGCTCGCCCAGGCGGGCCGGCAGCGTCGCGGACATGAGGACGCCGATCATCGTGCCCTGCAGCGCGTCGCGCAGCCGCGGGCGCGGCGGCGTGGGCATCGCCGCGCGCAGGATCGCCGTCCACGCGACGGCGCGCACGACCATCGACAGGCACATCAGCCCAAGGGCGACGAGCACCCAGATCGGCGTCGCGTGCAGCAGCGACCGGCCGATGCGGTCGACACCGATGCGCTCCAGCGCCAGGACCGAGCCCGCGACGATCGCCCCGCCGACGACGGCCATCGCCGCGCGGCGCGCGAAGGCGACGACGGGGCGGCGCTGCTGACGCGGTGCCGGCGGCTCGATGCTCGGGATGCGCCGCGCGGGGCGGCGGGGCTG
>Ga0157379_10004252_pt1 | contig 12223 bp, 6 predicted proteins | sample S25metaG_FD_121802 | JGI IMG/M metagenome (GOLD analysis project Ga0157379, IMG submission 121802) | Switchgrass rhizosphere microbial communities from Kellogg Biological Station, Michigan, USA - S2-5 metaG | ecosystem: Host-associated > Plants > Roots > Rhizosphere > Soil | place: USA: Michigan... | reverse complement strand
GCCAAGCCCGACGAAATCGTCCGCGCCTACCTGCTGACACGCGAGATCTTCGGCTTCGTGTCGCTGTGGCTCGCCATCGAAGCGCTCGACAACCGCGTCGAGGACGCCGTGCAGTCGGCCATGCTGCTGGAGGCATCGGGGCTGCTGGAGCGCGGGACCACGTGGTTCCTGCGTTCGCGCCGCCTGACCGACGACATGGCCGCGACGATCGCGCTCTTCCGGCCGCGCGCCGAGGCGCTGGCCGAACGGATGACCGAGTTGCAGGATGCCGCGGACAGGGCGCAGCTTGCTGCCGCGGCTGCGGCCTACGTCGCGAAAGACGTTCCGCCGGCGCTCGCCGCGCGCGTGGTCGCGCTCGACACGCTCTACTCGACGCTCGACATCGTCGAGGTGGCGGAGACGACCCAGCGCCCCGTCGAGCTCGTGGCAAGGATCTATTTCGAGCTCTCGACCCGCGTCGGCGTGCCGTGGCTGCGCGAACGGATTGCCGCGTTGCCTGCCGACCAGCACTGGCAGATGCTGGCGCGAAGCGCGATGCTCGACGATCTGTCGGGCTTGCAGCGCTCGATCGCGGGCGAAGTGCTGACCGGCGGCGGCGACATGGAGAAAGCGCCGGCATTGATCGGCGCATGGCGCGACCGCAATGCGCGCGCGATCGAGCGGCAGGCGCAGCTCCTGACGGAACTGCGCGCCGCTGGCGCTGTCGACGCTGCGATGCTATCCGTGGCGCTGCGGGAGCTGCGCAGCCTGGGCTGAGACCGACGGGGGCAGCGGGGCGGGCGGAGTCAGCCGGTGCGACGCAGCCGCAGCGCGTTGGCGATCACCGACACCGAGCTCAGGCTCATGGCGAGTGCCGCGATCATCGGCGAGAGCAGCGCGCCCGTGAAAGGGAACAGTGCGCCCGCAGCGATGGGAATGCCGATGACGTTGTAGACGAAGGCGAAGGCGAGGTTCTCGCGCATGTTGCGCACCGTGGCCACGGAGAGCTCGCGCGCCCTGGCGATGCCGCGCAAGTCGCCCTTGACGAGCGTGACGTGCGCGCTATTGATGGCAACGTCGGTTCCGGTTCCCATCGCGATGCCGACGTCCGCTCGGGCCAGCGCGGGCGCGTCGTTGATGCCGTCGCCGGCCATCGCGACAATGCGGCCCTGCCGCTTGAATGTTTCGACGAGCGCCAGCTTGTCCTGGGGTTTCACTTCGCCGTGCACCTCGTCGATGCCGAGCTCGCGGCCGACGGCCTGCGCCGTCGTCACGCCGTCCCCCGTCGCCATGACGACGCGAATGCCGGCCTTGCGCAGGTCCGCCAGCGCGTCGCGCGAGGACGCCTTGATCGGGTCCGCGACCGCGACAAGGCCGATGAGCGCATGCGCGCGTGCGACGTAGATCACGCTCCCGCCCCGCACCCGCAGCGCTTCAGCGTCGGCGGCGAGCGGCTGCGGGTCGACGCCCTCGCTCGTCATCATCGCTGCGTTGCCCAGCGCCACGCGCTGCCCGTCGATCATGCCCGTTACGCCGATGCCGCTCGCCGACTCGAAGTGTTCCGGCCGGACAAGCAGCAGCGAGCGAGCGTGTGCGGCAGCGACGATCGCGTGCGCAAGCGGATGCTCGCTGCCCTGGTCCAGGCTCGCCGCGACTCGCAGCAGCTCGTCGTCCGCGACGCCCGGCATCGCGATAACGCGCTCCAGCGCGGGCTTGCCCTCGGTCAGCGTCCCGGTCTTGTCGACGATCAGCGTGTCGACGCGGCGCAGCGATTCGATCGCCGCCGCGTCGCGAAAGAGGATGCCCGCGGTCGCGGCGCGCCCCGTTGCAGCCATGATGGACATCGGCGTCGCCAGCCCCAGTGCGCAGGGGCACGCGATGATCAGCACGGAGACGGCGTTGGCGATCGCGAAAATCCAGCGCGGTTCCGGTCCGAACAGCCCCCAGCCGAGCAACGTCAGCAGTGCGCAGGCGATCACGCCGATCACGAAATACGCCGCGACGACGTCGGCTAGCCGCTGCATCGGCGCGCGCGAGCGCTGCGCCTGCGCGACCATCTGGACGATCTGCGCGAGCACCGACTGCGCGCCCACGCGCTCGGCGCGGATGACGAGGCTGCCGCTGGCGTTGATCGTCGCGCCGACGACCTTGTCGCCGGGACGCTTGGTCACCGGCATCGGCTCGCCGGTCAGCATCGATTCGTCGACCGCGCTCTCGCCTTCGAGCACGGCGCCGTCGACCGGCACCTTTTCGCCTGGACGCACGCGCAACGCGTCGCCGATGTGCACGTGCGTGACCGGAATGTCCTCCTCGCCGCCGTCCGCATTGATCCTGCGCGCCGTCTTGGCAGCGAGTCCCAGCAGCGACCTGATGGCGGCCGATGTCTGCGATCGCGCGCGAAGCTCGAGGATCTGGCCCAGCAAGGTCAGCGAGATGATGACGGCCGCAGCCTCGTAGTACGTGCCGACACGCCCGTGCGCGCGGAAGCTCGCAGGAAAGAGACCGGGGAGCAGCGTCGCGACCAGGCTGTACGCGACGGCTGCCGCGACGCCGATGCCGATCAGCGTCCACATGTTCGGACTGCGGTGCCTGATCGACGCGATGCAACGCTGGAAGAACGGCGCGCCGGCCCAGAGGACGACGGGCGCCGAGAGCGCGAGCTCGATCCAGCTCTGGAGCGGTGCGAGCGAGGGCGCCAGCGCATGTCCGCCCATCGCCAGTGCGGTCACCGCAACGGTCAGAGGCAGCGTCCACACGAAGCGCCGACGAAAGTCGGCGAGTTCGGGGTCGTCGCCGTCGTCGAGCGCGGGCATGACCGGCTCGAGCGTCATGCCGCAGATCGGGCAATGCCCCGGACCGGGTTGTCGGATCTGCGGATGCATCGGGCAGGTGTAGACCGCGACCGCTGGCGTGGGCGCCGCGATCTCCGCGTCGGCCGCCGTCGGCGTCGACGGCGGCGGCGTCCCGCCGGCGGGCGTCTGATGGTGATGGGAAGGGTCCACGAGCACTCCTAGGCGATCCGGATGGTCAGTGCAGAGCGGAGCGTTGGCAACCTCAGGGTCCCATTGCGGTCGCCGCCTGCGTGACGGCGATCCGCTGCGGGTGCGCAGTACGAGCCACCGATCGCCGGCGCATGAGCAGAAACGCCGCGGGGATCACGAACATCGACAGCAGCGGCGCGCTGATCATGCCGCCGACCATCGGCGCAGCGATCCGCTGCATCAGCTCGGCGCCGGTGCCGCTCGTCCACATGATCGGAATGAGGCCGGCCAGGATCACCGCGACGGTCATTGCCTTGGGCCGCACGCGCAGCACGGCGCCTTCGGCGATCGCGTCCATCAGTGTTGCGACGTCCGCGGGCTCGCCCGCCCGCAGGCGCCGCTCCCATGCCTGCCGCAGGTAGAGCAGCATGATCACGCCGAACTCCGCCGCTACACCCGACAGCGCAATGAAGCCAACCGCCGACGCGATCGACATGTGGTAACCGAGCAGCCACATCAGCCAGAAGCCGCCGATCAGCGCGAACGGCACCGCCGCCATGATCAGCAGTGCCTCGCCAACGCGGCGAAACGTGAGGTAGAGGAGCACGAAAATGATGACGAGCGTGAACGGGATGACGACCGACAGCCGCTTGGTTGCGCGCTCCAGGAACTCGAACTGCCCCGACCATGCGATCGCGTAACCCGGAGGCAGGCTCACGTTCGCGGCCACAGCGCGCTGCGCGTCATGCACGACGGAGGCCAGGTCGCGCCCCCGGATGTCGACGTATACCCAGCCCGACAGCCGCGCGTTCTCGCTCTTGACGAGCGGCGGTCCGTCGACGACGTCGATCGCTGCCAGCGCGGACAGCGGAATCCTGGCGCCGCGCTCCGTGACGACGGGCAGGTCGCGCAGGCTCGCGAGCGAATCCCGCAGCTCGCGCGGATAGCGGACATTGATCGGAAAGCGCTGCAGGCCTTCGACCGTCTCGCCGATCGTCTCGCCGCCGATCGCCGATGCCACGACCTCCTGGACGTCCGCGATGTTCATTCCATAGCGCGCTGCGGCGGCGCGATCGATCCGGATATCGATGTAGCGGCCGCCGGTCGAGCGTTCTGCGAGCGCCGACGTGACCCCGGGAATGTCCTTCACCACCGCTTCGATCGCCCGCGCGACGCGATCGATCTCCGCGAGGTCGGGACCGGCGACCTTGATGCCGAGGGGGCTCTTGATGCCGGTCGCGAGCATGTCGATCCGGTTGCGGATCGGCGGCACCCAGACGTTCGTCAGACCCGGGACGGCGACGGCGCGGTCCAGTTCCTCGATCAGCTTTTCCGGCGTGAGGCCTGCGCGCCACTGGTCCCGCGGCTTGAACTGGATCGTCGTCTCCATCATCTCGAGGGGCGCCGGGTCCGTGGCCGTCTCCGCGCGGCCCACCTTGCCGAACACGCGCTCGACCTCCGGGATCGTGCGGATCATGCGATCGGTCTGTTGCAAAAGCTCGCCGGCCTTGCCGGCCGAGACGCCCGGCAGCGCGGTCGGCATGTACAGCACGTCGCCTTCGTCCATGGCCGGCATGAATTCGCCGCCAAGCTGCGATGCCGGGTAGAGCGTGGCGAGCAGCAGCAGCGCCGCGATCGCCAGGATCGCCTTGGGAAAACGCAGTGCGCGCGCGAGCAGCGGCCGGTAGGCGCTGATCAGTACGCGATTGATCGGATTCCGGTGCTCCGCTGGAATGCGGCCGCGAATGAGGTAGCCCATCAGCACCGGCACGAGGGTCACCGCCAGGCCGGCCGCCGCCGCCATCGCATACGACTTCGTGAACGCGAGCGGCGCGAACAGCCGTCCTTCCTGTGCTTCGAGCGCAAACACCGGCACGAACGACAGCGTGATCACCAGCAGGCTGAAAAAGAGCGCCGGACCGACCTCAACTGCGGCCTCGCCGACGATCCTCCACTGCTCGTCACCCTGCGGTGCCGCGCCGGCATGCGCGTTGCGCCAGGCCTCGAGATGCTTGTGCGCGTTTTCGACCATCACGATGGCGGCGTCGACCATCGCGCCGATCGCGATCGCGATGCCGGACAGCGACATGATGTTAGCGTTGACCCCCTGATATCGCATGACGATGAACGCGATCAGGATGCCGAGCGGGAGCGTGACGATCGCAACAATACTCGAGCGCAGGTGCAGGAGAAAGAGGGCGCAGACCGCAGCGACCACGATGAATTCCTCCACGAGCTTCGTGCGCAGATGCTCGACGGCGCGCACGATCAGGGCGGAGCGGTCGTACGTCGGCACGATCTCGACGCCTTGCGGCAGGCTCTTCTGCAGCGAAGCGAGCTTCGCTTTCACTGCGGCGATGGTCTCCAGCGCATTCCTGCCCGAGCGCATCACCACGATGCCGCCGACGGTCTCCCCTTCGCCGTCCAATTCGGCAATGCCGCGCCGCAGGTCGGGGCCGATCTGCACCCGCGCGACGTCCTTCAGCAGCACCGGCGTGCCGCCCTCGCCCAGCGCGAGCGGCACGCTGCGGAAATCGTCGAGCGTCCGAAGATAGCCGCGCGCGCGAACCATGTATTCCGCCTCCCCCATCTCCAGCACCGAGCCGCCGCTGTCCTGATTGGCGCGCTTGATCGCCTCCACCACCCGCGACAACGGAATGCCGTACGCACGCAGCCGATCGGGCTCGAGCACGATCTGGTACTGACGCACGAAGCCACCGATCGACGCCACCTCGGCGACGTTCGGCACGGACTTGAGCTCGTACTTGAGGAACCAGTCCTGCAGTGTGCGCAGTTGGCTGAGGTCCTGCCGGCCGCTGCGGTCGACGAGCGCATATTCGTAGACCCACCCGATGCCGGTCGCGTCGGGTCCGAGCGATGCCTTGGCCGTGGCGGGCAGCCGTCCACCCACCTGGCTCAGATACTCGAGCACCCGCGAACGCGCCCAGTAGAGGTCGGTGCCGTCCTCGAAGAGCACATAGACGAACGAGTCGCCGAAGAAAGAGTAGCCGCGCACGGTCTTCGCCCCCGGCACCGACAGCATCGTCGTCGTCAGCGGATAGGTGACCTGGTCCTCGACGATCTGTGGCGCCTGCCCCGGATACGTGGTGCGGATGATGACCTGGACGTCCGAGAGGTCGGGCAGCGCGTCGAGCGGCGTCGTGAGCAGCGCGTGGACGCCCCACGCTGCAGCGACGCCCGTGCCGAGCAGCACGAGGAAGCGATTTGCAATCGACCAGCGAATGAGTCGCGCGATCATGTCATTTCCCCGCGGTGGGCGACGCGCCGATGGCCGGATCGTTGAGACGGGAAAGCGCACCCTTGAGGCTCGCTTCGGAGTCGATGAGGAACTGCCCGGACACGACGACTCGCTGTCCCGCCTCGAGCCCCTGGGTGATCGCCGTCATGTCGCCGCTCTCGCCGTCGACGGTGACGTCGACGGGCCGGAATCGGCCATCGCCTTCGGCCAGGATGACGACATTGCGTCGACCGGTGTAGATCACGCTCTCCGAGGGCACGACGAGAGCGCTGCGCGCACGGCCGGCCAGCGTGAGCGCTGCGAACATGCCGGGCTTCAGCACCCCGTCGGGATTCGCGAGCTCGACGCGTGCCTTGATCGTGCGCGTCGTCGGGTTGACGTCCGGCAGCAGAGCGCCGACCCTGCCCTTGAGGACGCGCGACGGTGCCGCGGCCGACCGCGCCTCGACGAGCGTGCCGGGGGAAGCGAGTGCGGCGTCGCGCTCCGGCACTTCGGCATTCACCCAGACGGTGTCGAGCCCGCCGATGCGGAACAGCGTCATTCCGGGCGAAACCGCCTGGCCTTCGCGCACGCCGATCTCCCACACGATGCCGGAGCGGGGCGCATGCAGCGTGACTCGCGCGTTGCTGCGGCCCTCGCGCTCGAGGCGCGCGACCTGCGCTTCGGGAATGCCAAGCAGCAGCAGTCGTTGCCGCGCGGCGGCGGCAAGCTCGTTGGCCGCCGGAAGTGCGCTGCGCTTCAGCGCGAGGTATTCCTCCTCCGCCGCGAGCCAATCGGGCGCGTAGATCTCCGCGAGTGGCGCGCCCCCGCGGACGGCGTCGTACTGTGCGCGCACGTGGAGTCGCTCGACGTAGCCGGCGACCCGCGTCTGCACGACGACCACTTGTCGCTCGTCGATCGCGACGGCGCCCACAACGGCCAGCGCGCCGCCGATGTCGCGCTGCACGACCTCCGCCGTGCGCACGCCGAGGTTTTGCACGGTGCGCGCGCTGATCGAGACGCCACCCGTCGCGCTGGCTTCGTCGGCATAGACGGGGACGAGCTGCATGTCCATGAACGGCGACTTGCCGGGCTTGTCGAAGCGCGGCCCCGGCGTCATGGGGTCGTGCCAGTAAAGGATCCGGCGGTTGCCGGTGCCGGCCGGCGCAGCCGGCGCGGTCGGGTCGGCGACCCGCGCTCCGCTGTCCGGCGCCGGCGCGCGGACGATCGCGGCAGAATCTGCGCGTGCCGCTTCGTGCGCGCTCCCCCACCAGTACGTCGCGCCACCGATCGCGAGCGCCACCCCGGCGGCCGCGGCGACGGCGGTCCAGATCTTCTGTGCGTTCATTGGGCGTGCTCCCTTGGGCGTCGCCGCGCCGTCATTCGAAATAGCGCAATGCGACCGCAGCTTTTGCGAGGTCGGTGCGCGCGGTCAGTTGCTGGAGGCGCGCGTCGATCGCGGCGCGTCGCGCTTCGGCGACGACGACGTACGGGACCCGGCCGGTGCGGAACGCTGCGAGCGATGTCTCCAGCCGCGCATCCGTCGCCGGCAGCAGTTGGCGTGTCTGCACGTCATCGCGTGCGACGGCGGTCTCCCAATCGATCAGCGCCGCCTGTCGCTCGGCCTCGAGCTGGCGCTCGCGATCGACGAGGAGCAGTTGCGCCCGATCGGCCAGCGCGCGTTTCTCAGCCGTGCGCCGGTTCTGCCGGTTCGGCGCGTCCCACGACAGCGGGACGTCGACCTGCACCGTCAGCATGTCGGAGCGGCCGGCGAAGCGCTTGCCATAGCTCACTTCCCAGGACCAGTCGCGCTCCGTCTCGAGCGCGGCGCGCTTTACGTCCTGTCGCGTGGCGAGCTCGAGGGCCCGTGCTTCGGCGACTTGCGGATGCACATCGCGCGTCGCAGGGATGCGCAATCGCTGCGCGAGCTCGTCGCTCGCGCCGTCGGCCTCTGCAGGAAGGGTCGCCAGCGGCCGCTCCGCGTCGGTGCCGATCCAGCGCGCCAGCATCGCACGGGCTCGTCGCTCGTCACGTCGGGCGGACTCGCGCTGGTCGCCGGTCGCCGCGAGCGCGGCATCGATGACGAACACCTCACGCACCTCGGCACCAGCGGCGGCGAGGCGTGCCTTGACAACGTCGCGCTCGGTCACCAGCTCCGCTGTCATGCGCTCCAGCAGCTCGCGGCGCTGCGTCGCCGCCGCCGCGTCGAGCCATGCCAGGGCCACGTCCCGGCGAATGCGGCGCATCTCGGCGTCGCGCTCGGCGAGCGAAGCGTCCGCCATCGCTTCCTGCCGGAGCGCGGAGGCTTCGCGCTTGTCCTGCCGCACCATTTCCTGCGCGATGCCGATCGCCACCATCGTCTGGTCGTCGCGATCGAAGTGGAAGGCGTCGCCGGTGGTCACCGGCAGGTTGACGATGCCGGCGCGCAGCCGCGGATCGGGCAACTGCCGCTCGGCAATCGCCGCTTCGCGCGACGCGTCGGCCGCGCGTTCGAACGCGGCGAGCGTGGGCTGCGCCCGGAGCGCGAGGCGCTCGGCTTCCGCCAAGGTGAGTGGTTGCGCGTCGGCGCCGCAGATCGCCGCCGGCAGCAATGCCGCGGCGAAGACGAAACATGCGGCCGCCTTGGCGGCGCGAGCTGATCGAGACGTGTACACGCGCGGTCTCCCGGTGCGCGTTGGACGATGCCGCGCCAGCGCGGAAAGCGCCGACGGGCCCCATTGCGGACGACGGGACCGCTAATTCAGCAGGCGGAGATAGCGCAGATACTGCGGCGGCCCGGCGGCGTGCCGGACGACGGCAGCGGCGGGCGGTGTAACGAGCGGCAGCGGACGCGGGACGTCCACGCCGGCGGAGAGATCGAACGCAGCGACGACGTGCAACTTGTCGTCACTGGAGGGGACGGCGCCGACGGATTGCCGGCAGCGCTCGGCGCACGAGGCGGCCGCGGACTCGTCGGGAGGACAACAGGGCGCCGTCGCCACCTCGGCGCCGGCGTTGGCGATCATCATCGCCGCGTGCCCCGCGTGCCCCGCGTGCGCCGGCGCCGTCATCACGCAGCTCGCAATGGCCCCCTGGACCTGCAGCGTCAGCAATGCGAGCAGCAGGAAGGCGATGCCCGTGCGCAAGCCACGGCGATGAATGGACGAAAAGAGCGCGTTGCGCATGGGGTGAGGGGCGATGGCGGCGACCTTGCCATCGTCAGGGACATGATACTCGCAATGCGACGGGCGGCGCCGCGAACGCGTGCCCGTGGTTGCGGTCGGAACCCGGGCTTCGACTATCATTTCCGACCCTAAACCGCGGAGAACGCCATGACCCCCGATCAGCAGCGCGCCGTGCTCACCGTCTGCCTGATGGCCGCATACGCCGACGGCGTGTCCGACACCGAACGCGACGCGCTCGGCCGCATTGCGGGCCGCCTGGGCGCAGGAACGCCGCTCGACGTCGGCGCGATCAACACGGACGTCCTCGGCCGGCGCCCGTCATTGGCCGAACTCGCCGCGGCGCTGCCCGAGCGCGAAGCGCGTCAGCTCGCCTACGAAATGGCGGTGGGCGTCTGCAACGCCGACGGCACGGCGTCGGCGGCCGAGCGCGATTTTCTCGCGCAGGTTGCGCAGGCGTTCGGCCTCGATGCCGGACCCGCACAGTCGTTCGCGCAGCAGGCGGCAGCCGTGACGGCTGCGCCGCTGTCCGGCAGCGCACTCGACGGTGCGATCGTCGCGACGGTGCCCGCCAACGGCGTCGAGATCGACAAGATGATCGTCAACTACGCGATCCTCAACGGCGCGCTCGAGCTCCTGCCGCAGTCGCTCGCGTCGATGGCCATCATTCCGCTGCAGATGAAAATGGTCTACCGGATCGGCAAGGCGCATGGCTACGAGCTCGATCGCGGCCACGTCACCGACCTGCTGGCCACGCTTGGTGTCGGCCTCACGTCGCAGTATGTCGAGCAGTTCGGCCGCAAGCTGCTCGGCGGCCTGCTGGGCAGCATCGGCGGGGGCCTGCTGGGCGGCCTCGGCAGCGCCGCGACGGGCGCGGGATTCTCGTTCGCCACCACGTACGCGCTCGGCCAGGTCGCCAAGCGCTATTACGCGGGCGGCCGCACGATCGACGCGGCCGGCCTGCAGCAGGCTTTCGCGTCGATGCTCGCCGACGCCAAGACGCTGCAGGGAAATTACGCCGGGCAGATCGCCGAGCAGGCGCGCTCGCTCGACCTCGGCAAGCTGCTCGCGGTCGTCAAGTCGTAGCGCGAGGGCGCGCCGGGCCGACGGTGCCGGCCCGGCGTGATGGTCGCGCCGGCTCAGGCCTCCGCGCGGTTCGCGGCCTTCGCGTCGAGGAGGCCGCGTTTGGCGAGCATCGGCTCGACGACGGGGTCGCGGCCGCGAAACGCGCGGTACGCAGCCGCCGGATCGAGCGTCCCGCCGGCGGAGTAGACGAAGCGATGAAGCCGCGCCGCCGTGGCGGCGTCGAACGGATTGCCCGCCTCGACGAACGCGTCGTAGCCGTCGGCATCGAGCACTTCGGCCCACATGTAGACGTAGTAGCCCGCCGCGTAGGCCGAGCCCGAGAACAGGTGCCCGAAATGCGGCGGCCGGTGGCGCATTCCAATCTCGCGCGGCATGCCGATCCGGGCAAGCTCGCTCTTCTCGAACGCCGTGACGTCCGTGCCGGCCGGGTCCGTCTGCGCGTGCAGCGCCATGTCGACCAGCGCGCAGGCGACGTATTCGACGGTCTCGAACCCCTTGTTGAACTTGCCCGCCTCGATCAGGCGATCGAGCAGCGCCTGCGGCAGCGGCGCCCCGGTCTCGTAATGCAGCGCATGGCGCTTCAGCACCTCGCGCTCGAAGGCCCAGTGCTCGAAGATCTGCGACGGCAGCTCGACGAAGTCGCGCAGCACGTGCGTACCGGAAAGCCGCTCGAAGTTCACCTGCGACAGCATGCCGTGCAGCCCGTGGCCGAACTCGTGAAACAGCGTGCGGACATCGTCCGCCGACAGGAGCGTCTGCTCGCCCTCCGGCGCCTTGGCGAAGTTGTTGTTGTTGACGATGATCGGCAGCGTGCCGTTCGCACGCGATTGGTTGCGGTAGCTGCTCATCCACGCGCCGCCACGCTTCGTTGCGCGCGCGAAGTTGTCGGACAGGAACATCGCGACCGGCGCGTCGGCATGATCGCGCACCTCGAACACGCGCACGTCCGGGTGATAGGCGATGAGGTCCTTGCGCTCGATAAAGCGGATGCCGAAGAGGCGCTGCGCGCAATCGAATGCGGCGGCCAGCATGCGATCGAGCGGGAAGTACGGCTTGACCGCGGCTTCGTCGAAGTCGTAGCGCGCCTTGCGCACCTTCTCCGCGTAGTAACGCCAGTCCCAGGGCTCGATCTGGATCTGCTCGCCCCGCGACAGCGCCAGCGCGCGCAGCGCGTCGCGCTCCTGCAGTGCGCGGGCCTTCGCCGGCGCCCACGCCTGTTCGAGGAGCTGCGCGACAGCGGCCGGCGTGCCGGCCATGCGGTCCACGAGCGCGTAGTCGGCGTAGGTCCTGTGGCCGTGGATGACGGCCTGCTCATGCCGGAGCGCGAGAATCTCGCGCGCGATTCCACGGTTGTCGTGCGCACCGTCGTTCTCGCCGCGGCGGGTCCACGCGTTGAACGCCTGCTCGCGCAGATCGCGCCGATCGGAGAACGTGAGAAACGGGACGACCAGCGAGCGCGACAGCGTGATGATCGCTACGCCTTCCTTGCCGCGCTCGTGCGCCGCCTCGCGCGCGGCGGTGCGGATCTGCTCCGGCAGCCCCGCGAGGTCGCGCTCGCTCGTGAGGACGAGCTCGTAGCCCGATTCGTCCGCGAGCACGTTCTGGCTGAACTGCGTCGACAATGTCGCAAGCCGCTGCACGATCTCGCCCAGGCGTGCCTTCGCGGAAGCCGACAGCCGGGCGCCGGCGAGCGTGAAGTCGAGATGCACGCGTTCCAGCAGGCGTCTCTCTTCAGGCGTCAGCGTCAGCGTCGTCCGCTGCCCGTGCAGCGCGTCGAT
>Ga0157379_10004250_pt1 | contig 12228 bp, 12 predicted proteins | sample S25metaG_FD_121802 | JGI IMG/M metagenome (GOLD analysis project Ga0157379, IMG submission 121802) | Switchgrass rhizosphere microbial communities from Kellogg Biological Station, Michigan, USA - S2-5 metaG | ecosystem: Host-associated > Plants > Roots > Rhizosphere > Soil | place: USA... | reverse complement strand
TTCGACCTCGCACCAGATATTCTCTTCAACCCCACCACCTTCAGCACCAGCTTCGCCGCCGCCGTGATCGGCCTTACAAGCCTCTCACCAGACATAGTCTACTCCTCCCTAGACTTCATCCGCTCCGTCTTAACCCACGGCTCCCTGTTCCCGCAAGCAAATCAATCCATTCCTCCAAAGTTCCCTATCTATGCCCAAATCATCCGAGAAGTAGCCGCCAAGCAAGGATTCCAGCTTTTAGGATACGTCATGGCAGGTGTTGGAGGCGAATTCGAAGATGATACTATCGACCTTGCAAGTAGTATCTTCAGGAATATGGCGGTGTTGTTCCCCTCGGAGGTTTCGACGTGGCTGCCTGCTATTATGGGGCAGATGCCTAGTCCTATTCCCACTGAAGTCAAGCAGAAGTTCTCGGCGGATATTAATAGGTATGAAATGTCTGTATTCTCTATCATTTATCTTATTGACGCGTTTTTGTTCCTAGGGGTATCAGCACTGGCAATTATGACCTAGTTAAGTCTGCCATCGTCGATGTTCATCGAGCCGCCTTGAGAATTAAGGCTAGGAGACAGCAAAAGATATAATTGATCTATGCAGTAATTACTATTAGTTACATTGTCAATATGAAAGGTCATTTTCCAAGAATGGGCAGTGCGTGACATGACCTGTGACTTTTCGCGTTTCGTAAAATCATGCCATCTTCTCCGCGTAATAAAATGTTGGAAGACGCGTCGAAGGGTGAAACGGAATTTTATATGTCCAAAGGTGAGATTTATGTATGAGATGGGTTCGCGTGTTGACGCGTTTTCAGCAAGACACCTGGAGACACTCATTCGTGATGCCACAGGACTTAGTCTCTCCGACCTACCACCTACAATAGACGAGCCTCTGGATTCACTTGCTCAGACTGCACATTTACTCGGGATGGATGGAGTTTCATTATCAACATTCGAATCTTCTCTTGCCCATATATCTGCTGAGAGTTCACGAATGCAACAACACATCCACTTGTTGGACCATACTGAGGAGGAGTTGAAATGCTCTATAGAGGAGGCTCGGTATCGAGATTCCCTTGTAAAGTCGTGAGTATTAATTGATTTGGGAATTATTTATTGGTCTGATGTGGTGTAGGTGGCTTTCCTCTACGGAAGAAATAGAAAGTGATACAATTGCGCTGGAGCGACAGAAGAAGGTGATGATTCTAAAGGCGAAGGAGTATCAGAATCAACTGAAGGACCTGATGGTAAGAGCCTGCATTATTGACTCTCCATTCTTGTTTCTGACTTCTTCGTCTATCAGTCGACAAGTCGGCAGAGTCGCTTCGATGACCCAACGATAACATCGCTATTGAATTACCAAGAAGAAATCCACAAGAAAGAAAAGGATTTGAAAGTCCTAAAGTCACGTCTATCTGTCTTTCAAGGATTGCCACCTGTAAGTTAGAAGGTTCTTAAGTATCGATATGTTGGCTGACACCATACAGAACCTGGAGCTCGCAAAGCAGGAGCTGAAATCCGCTCGAGAACAACAGATCCAACTTATTAACATCCGAGAAAAACTGTTAGGAAAGATGACGGATGGGATTAATTAAATAAATGATATACTGCTACAGCGAAGGGTTCTACGACAGTACTTAGGTTTTATATTAATACATGAAAAAATCAGAGTTGCTCCCAGCCACCTGGGTCTACGCTTGCTTCTAATTTCCTTGCGATGAAGGTGGGGATACCATGATTCAACCACAGCTTGCGAATCTCTTCCGCTCGAACATCATGCAGACACTGACGACGACCTCTTCTAGAGGTGTTGTTAGATGGTATTCTCGAATCCAAAGCGTTTACTGACCTCATGCTGAAATCTACTTCTCCGTGTACATCCAAGTATGGGGCAGAGGCGAAAGAGCCATTGCCACCAAAGAGATACAACACACAACAACGCTTCGGGACGAAATAGGCACCGATGACCCCACCGCATCTGCAATTTAAAATGAGTTTATGAAGGGAACAGTGTGAACGAAAACCTACTCTCTCGTGTGCATATTGCATTCGCCACGATCTCGGGTCTCGTAGTCGAAGCAACAATGACTTTGAAAGCAAACAGTCGTGCCACAGATGAGACAGATGGCAGGGTCCGCGGGAATGGTACGACAACGAAGACAATGCATCTCAGTGTCCTTTGAACCAAAGAGGTCATCGAGGTAATGGGGTAGCTGGGCAAGCTTGTACACGATAGGATAATCCAAGGGTATGGAACATTCAAGTGGATGACTGGCATTCAAATATCCATAATGTGCACACCATCCGGATAGCGCATTTTGAATGGTATCGTATGCGGCGAGTCTCGATAATGCCGGAATTCCTAAAACATGTAGCAGTCGACGATACTCATCCATATTTTCGTCGGCGGGTGGGACAACTAGCGATGTCGAGTGAAGCGCCTTCCGAAGAATGGCTGCCCTTCGTAGGAAAGGAAGTGAGTAGTTGTGAAGGAATTTGGCAAACTTTTCTTCCCCAAAAGTTTCCAGCACAACTTCAGCTGTATGTTCCAAGAGAGATGAATGTCTGACCACCGACAAGACAAATGTACCCAGATCTCCGAATACTTCTTTATAGTTAGGATAAGCCACCGAGTGTGTTTGCATGCTTTGTGATTTGTTCAACAGCTGCACCAATCCGATGGTGGTGCGTGCTAAGCAAGCATAATACGCTAGTATAGTCACATAGCGAAGAGACTCGGGAGATACTGCCGCCGTTTCTACAAGAATTGTAAGAGGATCCCGTAGTAACAATGGGTTGTTGAAAGCAGGTTCTCTTCTCCATTCTGGCAGTAATCGCTTGACAATAGCCTGTCGAATCGCTCCACGACCACCATCCGAACGATCCTTGAACTGCAGAGCGGCCAACTTCGTCAGGCAAGACACCAGACCTCTAATGAATAGACCCTGGACATCGGTCAACTGGTCTGCTACGGTCTTCCCAGTACCTGGCTCGGTCCCTCTGACAGCGACTTCGATACAGCCTAGCGTATATCCTACGAGATCTTCTGGCAGATACATGCCTACTCCACGATCCCCAGGTTCTTGCTCGATACGATCTCGAAGATGCCGCGACTGGCTCGAGATAAATCGTGTGGCCACCATCAAGGTATCCACCATCTTGTGCGTATCTCCTGGCTCGACGCGATCCTGGTGGCGTGGAAAGGGAGCATATCCACCATCCTGGGCCGTCCAGAAAACAAACTCGCCTGAGCCACTCTTGAAGTGGAGGGATTCCAAAAGTCGATCAGGTGTTGAACGTAGCAGATTGATACCCGTCGTTCGCACCCAGTCAGGGAATGAGAGCACATCTCCAGGACCCTTCAGAGGAGATACAACTGGGATAATAATATTACCCAAGCTCTTGCACAGAGGACAGATGAACTCCTTTCTGTGCAGATTCTCTGGATGATTGCGCTGAGCTTGCATACGATGTCGTTGCCGGATACCCAGAATATAGTTTGCAAAGCAAGTCAGATGCATCATATGCCCACACCCAGATCCATGCATTCCGAAACGCACATATTGTGGGGAGAAGCTGTTGAACGGGCTGGATTGACTATCGCTGGCGTATACAGCTGGGAAACGGACAGGTGCTGCAAGAGTATCCGGTGGACGATCTAGAGAAAATGATGAGGCCAAGACTTCGTTGACATGTGCTGTAGAGTGCTCTGGAGCTTGACGCATTAATTTACTTGCTTGTATGAATCCCAGCATTCCCCAGGCCTGATTATTATCCAAAGCTTCCTGACAAACAAGGCAGGGACCGAATGATGCTTCCTCTGACTCCGTAGCGTCCTCCATTTCTTCGTCTTCGTCAACGGGATCCTGCTGGTCCATAAACGTTTGCTGTTGGGCGGCAAACTGCTTCATGATGGCTGCTTGACGGGCCTTTGCAGCTCGCTTTTTGGCATCTTCTTGATTGGGATTCTGATTGGCATCCGAGAATTTCCGCTTCTCGATTATCGTGGCGGGGACATGTCGTGAAAACGCATCCAAGCACCATTCTATCTTCGGCTTCAGCATCTTGAATCGTTCATTGTGCTCCAAGGAGCAGAGTACATCGATCAGGCTTAGTCCACCCACTTGTGGGTATGTGGTATGAGCAGCCAATCTTGAGAAAGGGTGAGGTTGTTCGACGATTCCTAGCATGACAAGATGAAGGCCTTGGTCCATGATGGCTTCAGCCGTCGGAGGTGTCATGTATGATTGGTGGATGACGTTATGGAGTGTAAAGAATATGATCTGATGGAGGGCGGTGGACTGGAAAACCTTTGTCAAAGTAGTGAATGGACCAATTTCGACGTCCAACGGACTGGGAACAATGACAGGTTCCTTCTTGTCCTTCTTCTTCAGACGTTCTTTGAGAATCGGCTCAACTTCTTCGCGCTTGCTTCTAGGATAATGAAAGAAGTAGGGGTTGATTTCATAGAAGCATTCGTCCTTGAGCTCGTATACTCCGGCATCAGTCGTGGATCGAGGAGGCTTGAAGTTCGAAACTTCATTAAGGACGCCTTCGAAACAAACATCTTCTACCATCCGTTCCGCTACGCGTTTGCAGATGTCTGTAAATCCACATGCACCAGTCGCCAAAGCGTGGATCAACTCTCTACGTACGGAGTCTCTCATCGAAAGCTGACGAGCATTCCCAGGCTCGCTGAGACAGGTAATAAGAATGTACAAGAATTCCTCGACCATGTTGGATACCTGTGGTCCGTCGTATACGGGGGAGTTCTGAGAGCCTGCAAACCATGGGATAAGCTGGAAACGGTCCAGCATTGTGGTAAGGACAAGCCCAGGATCAAGGACAACGAAGGCCGTTTGGATGAGGAAGATATCTTGGTCGTAACAAAGCTCTCGTAGCATGAAGTCTCTATAGTGTAACAGTTGTCCCCGTATCGCGAAACCGTTTCGAACCCAGAGCCCAGTTCGTATCTGGGCCACCATCACCAAAACTAAATAAAAACAATATGGATACAGACTCCCGGGGAAAAGAAACATTACTTACCTCTTAGAGGGAAATCGATGAGAGTTAGGAAATCCAACTCCGGACCAACCATGAGCATAACGTCGCGCAGACTCTGTGAGTTAACGCTCTGTAATGCTTCTCTTGAGAGAAGGCCAACATGCTTGAATAATTCGGCTAAAAGCCAATGGAGTGCGTGATGGAAACTGATTGCGCCTGTGAGACAATTGAACTCGATGACCTGGTATTTCTCACTGCAGAATTCGACAACATGGGAGAGGATTGGATTATACTTTGTGGTGTCAAGACGAGCCTCCTGTAACGTACAAACAGCAAGAATATGCTGTGAAACAATCCCGATGGCTTCAATGAGTTGGGCTGGCGTCGCTTTGCAATACGCTTCTCCATATGCCTTGACCACTCGAGATAGAGACAATGTGACATTGAAGACATTGATCCACGTCTCGCTCTCGTATTCCACGTGGTTCACCGAGAGGCGTTGATTTGGATGAATACCCATAAACATCTGGCAAACTTTTGAGAACCCAGTAATATGCGAGCTGTTCTGGCAAATGATAGATTGGACGGTATGATTCGCGACCAAGTATCGCAGATCAGCGAATACAGGCATGAAGCGTTTTGATTTGAACGCTTTCGATTCTGGGTCTACAGGTAAAGTGGGGTTTGGAGGGAATTCGATGCGGGAACCCTTGATTTGTTCCGTGAAGAAGGCCGTGATGATAGCCAGTAGCCTTGGAAGGATGTTGTGGTATTGAACCACGTGCGCAGCAACGCTGGGGACGGTAAAGAGCTGTAAAGCAAAATATTTCACGGATGTTTCTCCTTCACGATCCACCAACAAAAAGGAGTCAATAATTCGGTGGTACATGCTTGCGAATCGAGCAGCTAAACACGTAGCATGAGTAGCAATATTAGTTGAATGATGTCAAAACATACCCATGACCAACTTATATTCATGTCCAAGCGTTATTATTGACACATACATCTGCTTCAGACTTAGACGTGGCTTCTTCCATAACCTGGCGTGATAGAGGAAAAACCAATCCAATCGCGCCGGATTGGCACCATCAAGGTGTCCTTTCGATGGATCGCGATTGAAGTTCGTAACTTGATTCCCCTTCGTACGAGGTGAGAGCAGTTGAGCTGTAACAAGTTCACGTAGAACGAAAGGATCCGAACCGAGTTTACTTCGCGTAAGATCAAGAAGCCATTCAATTATAATTCCGGATGCTTGCTCTCGGAGAGCATCATAGCTACGCCTAGTTGTGACTCCAAGATCTATTTGGTTTAGCCGAATTCCAATGTCGAGAAGACGGATCAGGTCATCCCCCATTTCTATAATCTCCCGACCCTTGAGTAGATGTCAATACCTAGGAGACAGTACAAGCGAATATCTCAATTCACCTCATCATCTATCCGATCCACTATTTTTGCTGCATCAGCTCTAGGAGTCCCTGTGGCTTCGCAAAGGTTATGGATGACTTCATCAAAGGAATGTTTGTCATCATTCCATAGAACAACACAGAAGGATTCTTTTCTGGCAGGATCAGCTGTTTCTATATTGAAGAGTTGACTAATATCTCGCGGTGGAGAGGTGTCGTCCGGGGAGAGGTCCAATGTATCCAGCACATAATCCAAAGCAAAGCCGATCGTACGAGACATTGATTCCCTAAGATCCGTAGACACAGATGCTCGTTGTGGATGCTTGCTAGCGGACCATACGTCCATAACTCCGGATAAATCGAGCGCGTTTGGCCTTTTGTCCTGGGTCTTCGTGGATGGTGGGTGATATGGACAATTCGGACGTATACGCCACGACTCTGAATCTCCACAATCACAACACCCTCCGGGCTGGTGACTGATATAGAACGTGATGTTATGGCCTTCATGTTGTGTGGCATGAAAGCAACGAGAACACATAACTGAGCTATCATCCAGAGCGCAGTCCCTTTTAAACGATTAGCTAATAGTTTGCTATATACAAGACATACTCACTTGCACCGATAACAACATTCCCCTTTCTGGAATATGTGTCCACACGAGCGGCCAGGTATTGGAGGATCGTTCGAAGAGTATCTCGCCTGCATCTCAGACAGCGTCATCTGCATGTTGGGGGTCTGTGTCGCTCCAGGAAGAAATGATCCGACATAATTGCCCCAGAAAGATTCATAGAGCAGATTGAAGAGGTCGACCTTCGTTCGCAATGGTGCGTAAGGCCTGGTTGTGGCAACCACGCCCTTCTCTAGGTTATATTGCAATCGTCCAAATGGCTCATCGATGGAGCGGTCCCGATGGCGAAATTGCATGGATATTCAAGGAGCTTCAAACCTCCTCGAAGTTACTGAGAGTGCTGAAGACTCAGCTACTCCTTTAAGTCTGTAGCACCAATAAAGGATGGAGGACAATGCACGTGACTGTTACATCAGCCTCAGAACGGAATCGACAGTGGCATATTAGTAATTTAACAAATTCTGAAAGAGCTGTTTAGTTTGTGGGAGTTTTGGTAGATATTTTCGCCCGATTTAAACAGTGTATTAAACATTGGAGATAAATCAGACAGGTACATCAGAGCTGTTTTTACAATAAATGCATCTTTGCCACCGTTCGTCGCCGATTGTCAAAGTCCATCAATTTCTAGGTGAGTATCATGGCCCTTTGCCCAATGCTTATTACCCCCGCTTCAGAAACAATGAAATCGATGGAGCTAGGTTCCGAGAAACTGGAGAATACCACAGAAAGACGTCGAATGAGCGTCGCGTCTTCTTCGTCAGTATCCCCCTGTCCCGAACCCGCACCTGTTCCCCGGCTGCGAGGAGTGTTATCCGAGAGAAATCTCCGACGTCCTGTACGAGTCATCATTATCCGGACGCTGACTTGATTTGCCCAAACGAGTCCTAGGCTGGCCTCAAACCCTTCTTCGCTAGGAAGACTACCGGCACGTGAAAACCAACGAACTTGATCGCCATAATATATTGATTCTGCGTCTCCTCGTTCTCCCTGCTGTGAAGGCAGCATTCCATCGCGTGATATGACTGAAGTAACGTCATTAATAACGACTATTGCCAAGTTGTATGTGCTGGCCAGATGATGGAGTAGAGCAGATATATCATTTAACTCTCGAGACCTTTCCATCAGCGTCTCAGAAGTTGTCTTTCCAGCCATGCGAAATACACCGGCCAAAGAATCCAGAATCAATAGTTTCAATGGGAGCTTTGATCCTCCTTGGCCTGAAATTTGTTGGATGAGACTGGGGATTCCCTGTTGAAGTGTTCGACGTAGCTCCGCTGGTGAAGACACGGATCGAGTATGTATGTTTTCGAGACTACTCTCTTCTGAGGTCAGGGAGGAATGTTCTTGTATCAATTGTTGAAGGCGACCCGTTGGGAGCACCCCAGAGGTTGTCAGAGAGCAAGCAGAGCCTAAGCATCCTCCCTTTTCAACTGGAAGCTGAACCATAAGACAGAATTGAAGAGCAAGCTGAGTCTTTCCCGAACCGCTGTCCTCAGATCAATGACAATAACAAAAAGGAAGTAGTTTGAGCACATTTACCTCTCCCCAACCAACTCGGTAATTGACCCTACCATCACTCCACCTGAAAAAATCTCGTCAATAGAACCATCTCCTGTCGTAATATGTCGTGAAGGAAGCGAAGTTGGGTCTATTCTCTCCATGGAGGCATGAGGAGAGAAGTGCATAGGCGCTCGAACCTGTTTACCATTTCTAGAGATAAGCAACCACTATGTCGAGGAGAGGCAAATGTCGACAGACAACGGAATGCCAGACAATTCGATAGAAAACCATCAAGAATTCGCCCTTGATTTCGTATAAATATCAGTGCTAATACCATGGTTTCAGCGGTTTCTTCACGACCGACACAGTACTCAGGGGAGCTACATTGTCTAGAAAGAATTCAGAGAAAGGGTACACGAGGGCTACATGACCACTTGTGGTATATTCCATATGTCGATATTTACAAATCTCAAGGGAAATGTGAGAGAGAAAGTTGTGAATGACTGATAAACTGCGCCGTGGCGGAGTTGGCGAGTCTGTATCAGGCGGTCACGTAACTCCGCCTCTCCAACGTCTATACGTAGTTCGACTCGAAATACTCGAGTTCTACGTCCATCATGGCTGCCGCTCAACCGGAAACCGAGGGCAAGATGCTCAGCGAGGCCCTGAACACGGTGAAGATCCAAGTGGCTCACATGAAGAGATATTTGGTCGGTAATACAGCTGATATTCAGACTTCTTGCTAACACACAATTGTTATCATTGCAGGAAACTGAGCAACTTATGGACGCGCTCAAGAGTGCCAGCACAATGCTCGCTGAGTTAAGAACCTCGTCTTTGACCCCGAAGCAGTATTATGAGCTTTGTGAGTTCACTGTTATATGACGTTCTTGCAGTTTGCATTGACCCAATTCCCTCTCAGACATGGCGGTATTCGACGCGCTCCGTATCCTCTCAAATTATTTATACGAGGCACATAGTCAAGATAAACATCATCTTGCAGACCTATACGAGCTCGTTCAGTACGCAGGCAACATCGTTCCTCGCCTTTACCTCATGATTACCGTGGGTTCTGTGTACATGTCGATACCCGGTGCACCAATCAAGGAAATTATGAAGGATATGCTGGAGATGTCTAGGGGCGTACAGCATCCTACTAGGGGTCTATTTCTTCGCCACTATCTCAGTGGACAGACGAGAGACCACTTGCCTGTTGGTGTTGACCAGGGGTATGTTACGACCGTCTATTACTTTAACACGTCGCTTACTGCTTCGTATCTAGTCCTGGCGGGAATCTCCAGGACTCCATTAGCTTCGTCCTGACTAACTTCATTGAAATGAACAAACTTTGGGTTCGACTTCAGCACCAAGGCCACTCTCGGGATCGCGAGAAGCGAGAAGTTGAACGGAAGGAGCTTCGTATTCTTGTTGGGACAAATTTAGTTCGATTAAGCCAACTTGATGGTGTCGACCTCGAGATGTATACAAGGATCATCCTGCCAAGTATCCTGGAGCAAGTTGTGAACTGCAAGGATGTTATCGCACAGGAATATTTGATGGAAGTCGTTATTCAAGTTCGTCATCTTCGTACCGACTAATTTATTAGTGTCTAATTTTTTGAGCCAGGTATTCACTGACGATTTCCATTTGCACACACTTGGTCCATTCCTTTCAGCCACAGCACAGTTACATCCGAAAGTTAACATCAAGCAGATCGTAATTGCTCTTATTGACCGGTTGGCTGCCTATGCTGCACGTGAAGCAGAGAATGAAGACCCCGAGGAGACCAAGCGTCAGGAAGAAGCTGCAGCGAAGCGTCTTGCGGAGAAGGTCGCGGCGCAGAAGAAGGCGAGGCAGAATGGCACCACTGCTGAACCCGTTAGTACAGCTGGAGCTTCGGAATGGGGTGGGTATGAGGCCGAAACTCCAGCCACACAGCCTGAGCCCGTTGTGAATGGTGATAAGGGTAAAGAAGTTGAGAAAGACAAGGAATTGGAGAATGGCCAAGTGAAGAAGTTCAGAGGCATTCCTGTGAATGTTAAGCTGTTCGAGGTCTTCTGGGAACAAGTGGTTGAATTAATCAAAGTAAATCGTCTTCCCCCCGTTTTGCACGTTGCGCTGATACGTTTTTTAGGCTCGTCCAGACCTGCCTCTTTCAGATATCACTGCTCTCCTAGTTTCCATCACCAATCTATCGCTGAGTTGCTATCCTGATCGTTTGGACTATGTGGACCAAGTCTTGCAATATGCACTGGACAAGATGAAAAGCGCCGAGGAAACGTAATTACCTTTTTTTTAAATATTATCCTACCATCTCTCACATAACTCCTTCAGTGTCAAGTCCTACGACATATATTCCCCGCCGACTTCCACAAACCTCCAAAATCTCCTTGTTGCACCAATCCAATCGTACCAATCTGTCCTCACACTCCTTGCCCTTCCATCGTATATACCCCTCTTCTCTGCTCAATCCCACAGGACAAGAGTCATTCTAGCCCGAGCGATAATTTCGTCCATTTTGAAAAACGAAACCATCATCGAGTCCCCTGAAGATGTCGACGGGGTCTTGGATCTGTGTCGAGTCCTATTACGGAGCGAAGAGGCTAATGAACCACAACAACCGCAACCACCAGTGGATAATATAACCGAGCCACCTAGCCCTCGGGATATTAAGAGAGTACCAATAGTGATGCAGCCTCAGGATATCATCGAGGATCAAGGATTCGTTGCACGTATGGTTCACCTATTCCGTTCAGACTCGCTGGACGTGCAATTTGAGGTACATGGTGCAGTTAACTGCGGGCTCATGAACTAATCTGTTCTGCGCCTTATAGCTATTACAACGAGCACGGAAACATTTCGAAGCCGGCGGTGAACGGATGAAATACACGTTCCCGTCCTTGATATCTGCGGCCATTAAATTAGCTCGAAGATACAAGGAGCATGAAGAATCGGTGGGCGTCATCTTACTATAACCCAGCCTAACCGTTTGCTCACTCCATTTTCAGGTCTCTGATTGGCAAACTAAGGCCTCGAATACCTTAAAGTTTGCACGACAACTCACCTCGACGCTTGCAACTCAGGTTGAGGCCCCCGGGATTGCACTTCGTTTATATCTTCTTGCAGCTCAGATCTCGGACGAGTGTGACTTTGAAGACCTCACATATGAGTTCTACGTCGAAGCCTTCTCGGTATACGAAGAGAGTATATCGGAATCCCGTGCCCAACTACAGGCAATTGCGCTTATCATCAAGACATTACACGGTGCCAAAGGTTTTAGTCCCGATAATTATGACACCCTTGTAACCCAGGCTGCGCGCCATGGCTCCCGACTACTAAAGAAGCCCCATCAGGCCACGGCTGTCCATCTGGCGAGCCATCTATGGTGGCAGAGTACCCTAGATCAGGAAATTCCCAAGGAATCGACTACTAAAGATAAGGAGACCGAAACGGAGGAGCGTCTACGAGCAGTAAGTCCTGTCAAAAGGTGATTGTACATCTCTCGTTAATTGTTGAATAGTACCCGCACTGGGACAGTAAACGCGTTCTGGAATGTCTACAGAAGTCTCTGCGAATCGCCAACTCGGCTATCGAAGAGATTGTCACTGTTCAACTTTATTGCGATGCTCTGGACCAATACCTTTATTACTTGGATCATAATGCTCCTGCGGTACGTTTTACATTCCTTCGGACGAAG
>Ga0157379_10004246_pt1 | contig 12233 bp, 15 predicted proteins | sample S25metaG_FD_121802 | JGI IMG/M metagenome (GOLD analysis project Ga0157379, IMG submission 121802) | Switchgrass rhizosphere microbial communities from Kellogg Biological Station, Michigan, USA - S2-5 metaG | ecosystem: Host-associated > Plants > Roots > Rhizosphere > Soil | place: USA... | reverse complement strand
TGTTGGTCGCTCAGCTTTGAATGCTAGTGTTAATTCTTCTTTCACAGATGGATTATCCCAATGACAAAGACGTCCTTGAAAGTTACGAATGCACTGAAGCCGTCCGATTCAGCTATCGCGTATCCCATATCGCATGTGCATTAAGGGCTCTTCAGTCTTCATCTAGAACTTCGTTGCGAATCGATGATGAGGGACTACTAAGTTTGCAATTCATGATGGCAGTTGGGGGTCCAGGAACCTTTATAGAACTGAAAGTAAGTGTTCCAATGATGTGATGTCGGCAAATCGCTGATAAACTTCGCCCAGTGTTACCCGTTAAGTGAACCATAAAGACACGGTTCCCAGTATCGGGAATGCGGAAAATATATAATATAACTCTAAGTATGTAAACCAATTAGTGTAGACCATCTAGAAAGTCTGGTTTCGATGCTTTTGTAATAGCACCTTCCGAGTTAGGGAGAGGTACGGGTGCGCTAGGTTTGGGGCGAGGTAGGTAATCGTCGATAATAGAATCCATGGTTACTTTTACTGTATTCCATATGAATATGCTGTTTCATGAATTAACAGACCAAATGACTTACTGGGAGATGGAGCAGGCGTTCTAGATCTTATGGAATCAGCCAGTAAGGAACTGACAATGGTCTGTCGAATGCCAGCAGCATCCAGAGGTGCCTAAATTCTCTGTTAACGCCTGATTAAACTCAATTGTGGACCCCCTTGATTACCTTGGTCGGAGATGTGCCAACAGAACCTGCGCGGACAGCCTGTGATTTGTACACAGAGGGAGTAGGTGTATTGTCTTTGAATGTACCATTGGGGCCACTAGCTTTTCCGAGATAAGCTAACACATCGCCCTTTGTGAGCATTCCTCTGACACCCGTTCCTGTAGGATCTGTATTTAGTCTTGTTGCCATTATACCAAAGCGGCCTCCCAACCTTTAATGCTACTGGGATCGGAAACATGGTTTTCTTCCAGTAAGCGAATAACAGAGGGAAATATAGGGCGAGTGAGATCAATGTGAAGCGGTTGAGAAGGCTGAGAAGGAGGCGGCGAAGGTGCGGGTTGCTTTGGCTCGGTAGGAGGGGTAGACGACGTAACAGAGGACGACGCCTCGGGTGATGATGGCTTTTCTGCCGGTATCTCTAGGTTGGATATATCATCGCCCTCTTGGGCTAATATTGCGATGATCGTGCCAACACCAATGTTCTTTGACCCGTCAGGTTTCTGAATTCAAACATAGATTGAGTGTTTGAAACAAGGAGGGAGATGTTATTACACACAATGATTTTGCCCATAATTCCATCATCCTGAGCTTCAACATCGATAGTTGCTTTATCAGTTTCCTGAAAATTGCTCGAATGAAAGGTACATGCTACACTGAGACTTAACCTACGATCTCCAGCAAGACGTCGCCTGCGGTGAATGATTCTCCTTCTTTCTTCTTCCATTGAGCAATCCCGCCTTCAGTCATTGTAGGAGACATAGCAGGCATCTGAAAATGTGTAATTTCTGCACGGCGTGACGAAGAATGGATAACTGAGGGGTTGAGCTGTTAGGGTTAACGGACGAAAGACGTAAGACCAAACTCACATCTCCGGGATCCTACAGTCCTGGAGGCCTTTATAATATGGGAGAATATTGACATTACTAGCCTCAGAAGTCAACAGGAAATGTTGGTCGATGAGTAGACCAAATTAACTGGGGAAGTTTCGTAACGTTCAGTCGCGTAATGGCACGCGTCTAACTTCTCTTTGCGCGTCATCACCTCCCCCACAATATCTGTTCTGTAAGACTCGACCCTTACCTTACAAATTTCTTCTCAGTAACCTTCTATAGGTACCCAGACAGTAATCCCAATTTAGTTTTTTTCCATGATTGAAGCCGATATGTATTTCTAATTTCTCCGTATCTAGTATGTCAACTAGGTTACATCTAAGGGAGATGTCTTCTCCTTATTCTCATCAGGCAATCTCTTCCTCCAGTCAAACCCTATATCAAATCCAGCCGGTTTCACCCAAGACTCTAACGCTTCCAATGCCGGTGTTCCCCAGTCAAAGGAACCATGTTCTGAACGATCCGTTGGTCCATCTATGAACACCACGATTCCCTCGTTCGATGGATGAATAAATCCGCTGCGAACCCCTGAACGGATAAGATCTCGCAGAGCATCATAGAAACCTAGGACGTTCAAAATAACGACCGCTGCACAAGAATCCTAGTGAGGCCAAGGAGCATCATGCAGCTACAGCTGAAACTCACGCTTTTTATGAATACTCAGTTGAGTCCATGTAATCATCTCCAGAAGCTAATAATGGCTGCGTCAGTCCATGCTGTGCTATTTGATGAAGTCCGGTACCTCTTCAAATGTTCCATATCCACCTGGTAATCCGAAGAAACCTTTGACGCGTTTGGCCATTTCGACTTTCCGTTCGTGCATCGAATGCACTACGATGGTCCTGACCTACAGTATATTGTTAGATATTTAAGTGATAGAAGGGCTGTATTCCAGCTTACCTTGTCTCGTCCATGTTCATTTAGAAAGACGAACTTGTTTCTATCTTCATCCTTCTTGAGCTCCTTATCATTCTTCACCATCGCATAAGGCACAACACCTATTCACCGTTCAATCGGCGAGAAAATAAAAGATATAAAGGTCATACCGATTACATCCCCTCCTCCCTCGAGAGCTGCACCAGATACTACACCCATCACCCCCTTACTTCCGCCGCCATAGACGAAACCGAGACCTGATTTCGCAATCGCTTGTCCAAGGGCTGAGAATATCGTCAGATACCTGTTCCCTGCAGTGGTTATTTCTGACAGTATACTTGCATTTTGCTGCTTGCTGAAAAGCTGGTTCGTTTCCAGGACTGGAACCACAAAAAACAGCCACTGCATTAGGAGATGAATCGAAATCTGGCATGGTAGTCTAATTGAAGGGAGTTTAATTATAACTCGAAATGAATATTGAAGACTCACGCTCATCTTCACTTGTAACACCATTGACAGTTATTGGAAAGCGGAAGTGACTTTTCAAGTTGAAGAAAGCACTCGAGTGCTACTATTTTAATGGATGCAAATGACTCAAATGATCGACTTGAACGCGTGTGGTCATTCGGAATGGCATATATTGGTTCCGGTAATCAGGTTCCGGAGGCAATCCCTAAATAATGTTGCTCAATAACCAATGGAACCCAGAGACCAATGACTGAAATATACAATTGTTTACGTTGGCAATTCCGCAACTTGAAAACTATAAAGTAGAGTGGGAAAGTATACTCAATGAAATTAAGTATTGAATATAGTGGCCGATGATCGATGACCGAAGAAGAAAGGAATTACATAGGTATCGTGTGTTAGCAAGGAAATTATAGTGAGAAGAAACAGAAGTGGTTGAACCATAAATAACGACAGTTCAGCTCACTTAAGGCCACCCTTCTTCTCCGGGTCTCCTTGATCTATAATTGCATTCGACCAGTAAGCTAACCAAGCCGAGTTCAGCAGGATGCATGAAGAAGTCCATCATGCACCATCCTCTCAGTCTCGGTTCCACTGTGGCGAGGAGATCTTGGGAAGAACTTGACATTGACTTCTGTTTATCGGTGGCTCCTTCCAAGCTTAGCGAAGCATTGTCTCCAGCAAAAGCCGAGAGGATCCATTTCGTCAGACGAGAGTTGACACCTTCGACTCCTAATCGCCAAGAAGGCATGCCAAAGCCACATGCAACGACGTGAGGGAGAGCCATAGGAAACGAAGCAGCGCTTAGGAAACTGATAGATAAAACAGGGAAGAGAGGAGGTGGGTTGGGCTGAAGGAGGATTCGAGAGGCCTTTTCCGCTTTCTCTGGTATCGACAAAAAGGAAGGAATCTAAATATTAACAGAGATGAAGAGGTTGCCAACCCCTTGGGGAAATCCTACGTACCGCATACCTAGACGGATTTAGTTTTCATGAATGCGCGAATAACTATGAAAGTTTTCGCTCACCAATCTTGTGTTCGTACTTTAGTTCCTTTCAGCCACCATTCAAACCCATCCTCTTTGGAATCAGGCCAAGTAGAAGGATGAATACCCATTCCTTCAAGACCGCCTTCCCATCCCTCTCCGTCGCCGCCGAATCTACTAAGCATGACAACTTTACCACGAACCTCGCCTAAAGTAGGTATACGATTTTCAAGGAACCACATGTCACGACCTCCAGGCCCATTAAAGACACTCTCGTGTACCAGCTGGGAAAAGAGAAGAGAGGCTCTATCCTCCTGTTTGATAGACATAATGATGGTTTCGGATCTTCCCTTGGGTGACGACAAAAACGCCTGGACTTGTTGAAGAATAACAAGAAAAGGGAGTCGTTGAGGATAAACTCCGTGGTATGATATCAACACTCCGTTGATGATAGCTAACCGAACATCGATTATTCGGATTCCAGCTGCAAATTGAACTGGGAGTGGAGTATTCGATTCCTGGCATTGAGAGAGGGGCCATCCATAAAACGCAACCCTGCATTAGGAAGGTTAAATAAAGAAATTAGTTGAAATATTACTCACGAGTCATGTGTTCCTAATAGTGGGAAGCAGTTTAGTCTAAACACAATGTTACCCCATATCGCGAAAAACAAACCTGGCAGCATGAGAGAGGACAGAGGAAGAGCAGAAGGCATATCAGCGAGAAATGACGATAACTTCCTTTTCGGAAAGATAATGAATGTCTGCTTCTTCTTTGTGAGCTATCATCGTTGCTCATCAATTATTAGCCAGCAACTGATATGGATGGTTTCGCACTATTATCCTAAACACATTGTAACGAGACCGCGTGTCGCTAATAAATTCCCATCCAAATCGTCTTGCATTCCAGTTTGGCTGGATATTCAAATTAACCATCGGCTGCGACGTGTCTGTCGCGTTCTTTAGCTGCATACTCCCCAGTGTCTTCAGTTTCTGGAGAGAAAGACTAATGGTAGACTGCGAAGGTATCTCAAATAATGCGCCATTATTGGGTAAAACCAAAAGGACATCTTGGGTATAGTTAACTAGAAAGAGGAGGTGCATGGTAATGAGTGGAGGGTGAATCAAGAATGAATTCCGAGTCAGAACTGCGTGCTGGAATCGTGGTGCAACGTTTTGTCACGAACGTGACAAAAAGACCAAATTTAGAAAATTTTCGACTCACTTACTTGCCACGTCTTTTAACTCATTTCCTATCCGACTCTTGAAAAGACGACTTGGGTGAATATCGAGATGTCTTCAGATCCTCAAATTGAAAAGCTTAGTGGAAAGCTCGCTCAAGCTTCTGTAGCCCAACCGTCAGTCCGTGTTATTTGGTTGCAAGGCTGAAGCAGTAGATAACTGACTTTCATGCAGTGGAGCAGACCCTTCTACACCCGCACCTGAAATAAAACCCGTCCCAGCCTCAGAAGCAACAGACCAAGTTGTGACACCCTGGGATGTCAAAGGACAAGTTTCAGAGGATGGAAAGCAACTCGCAATCAATTATGACAAGCTCATCGATCAGTTTGGAACCCGTCGAATCGATGCTGCGTTGCTAGAGCGTTTTGAGAAGCTTACAGGCTATAAGCCGCATCCTCTTCTTCGTCGAGGGATGTTCTTCTCTCATCGGTGTGTAATGAAGTTATATTCTGTTGGCTGTAGCATGAACCATATTCCTCAGAGATCTTAACTTGATTCTGGACCGCTTCGAACAAGGAAAGCCATTTTTCCTCTATACTGGTAGAGGACCCAGTTCCGATAGCATGCACCTCGGACATATGATACCCTTCACGTTTACCAAGTAATTATATTTCACCACGATTATTACACTCAACTGATTCTTGGACAAGGTGGCTCCAAGATGTCTTCGATGTCCCTCTAGTTGTTCAATTGACCGGTAAGATCTACTTTATCCGCAAGTCATTATACATACCAAATAACCTTTGATTAGATGACGAGAAATTCCTATTCAAACAGGAACTCAAGGTTGAACAAACCTACGCCTTCTCAAAATCAAACGCTAGAGATATCATTGCAGTCGGATTCAAGCCAGAGAAAACGTTTATATTCAGTAATTATGATTTCGTCGGTGGCGAATTTTATCGCAATGTCTCGAGGATATCGAGACAAATCACTATCACGCAAGCGAAATCGACCTTCGGTTTCCAGGACTCGTGAGACAATTCGAGCTTCCTCTCCGCCATATCCTTATCCTATTTACAGAGATAATATCGGAAAATGCCATTTCGCTTCCATTCAAGCAGCACCTTCCTTTTCGAATTCCTTCCCTCAGATTTTTGGATCACGATCGGATATTCCATGCTTAATCCCGTGCGCGATTGACCAAGTTCTTTCATTTCCAATATTCGTGTTTCCTTCTCTCACATTTTATCTAGGACCCCTATTTCCGATTGACTCGAGATGTAGCTGCCAAACTAAAATACCCGAAACCCGCCCTCCTTCATTCCAAATTCTTCCCTGCGCTACAAGGACCTCAGACAAAAATGTCAGCTTCTGATGTCAATAGCAGTATATTCATGACGGATACACCCAATCAGATCAAGAACAAAATCAACAAGCATGGATTCAGCGGAGGACAGGAAACCGTCGAGGAGCACCGTCGACTGGGTGGAAATCCTGATGTTGACGTTAGCTACCAGTATCTCAGTTTCTTCTTGGACGACGATGAGGAGCTTGAGAAGTTGGCGAAAGTAAGCCAATTTTTTCTCCTATTTATATAGGCTATTCTAATGAGTATATGTAGGATTATCGATCTGGTGAACTTTTGACAGGTCAGCTTAAGGCTCGTTGCATCCAAGTCCTCCAGCAATTTGTTAAGGACTTCCAAGAGGTACGCTTCTCCATTGCAATGAATTGCAATTTATTTAAGGTCCTTTATCTAGCGAAAGGCAAAGGTGACTGAGGAGGTTTTGAATCACTACATGAATGGAAGTCGAAAGATCGACCCGGGTTTCAAGCCGAAGGCCTAGGCGATATTCTGCGATTTCTGAAAAGACGTGGTTGCCTGTATGAACCCAGAGAATAACATTACATTGGAGCTACACCATCCCCCATCTGTAAAAATGACGTATTGCAGCTGTCGCTGGTTCGAATTCTTGACAGACACTGGTTTTAAGTCCTTGCCAGATATGCCCCATTCAAAACTTAACCGTGGTGTCAAGTCTTGCAAAGTCTCATGACTCTGAAGCATAGTAAACTTTGGTTCATTTCAAATGCCTCACGCGGAACATTATGCAAGTGAGCTTTTACTGTCCCTATTTCTACGTAGCTACATAGTACTCCAGCACGCCTTGGCATGCGATTGCCATTCAACAGTTACATAAATGGCCACGGATGTAACAAAACTTGGTTCATTCCAGGGCCATTCATCAATAGTGATGAGAGAACGGAAAAGCCTTGAGCCATTTCACAGTGTAGTTTCGGACCACAACGTCATATATATATACCAAGCGAAGAACCGGAAATCAGGCGTAAATCGAAAACAAGTCTTCCATTCTCCAATATCGACAGGAATGCGTGAAAGCGATGCACTGGAAATAAGAAAGGGCGATATCAGCCCTTGCTGCGTTCATATGACGAAACCAAGCAAGATATGCGCCTTGTAGGTTCGTCCCCGAGTACATAAAAGAGGTGGTGTATATACTTTAGACCTGCCCAGTACTCCTGCCGGATTAGTCGCCTAACTGCTCACAATGTCCCCATTGCTGGATCTACCCCGCGAACCCGCGGTTGCCGTATTTTGTGCTTCGAGGGAAGGGAATGAACAAGCATTCCACCATGCAGCAGAATGTTAGTCTCTCAAGAGCGAAGTCTTCCGTCCGTTGTTTACGATATTTACATGGCACTTAGCCTTAGGACAAGCTATAGCGAAAAGAGGCAGTAGGCTCGTTTACGGAGGTGGAAACAATGGCCTCATGGGGGCCGTTTCGAGAGCTGCCCTTGATGCTGGGGGAAAAGTGACTGGTGAGCAAACCGAGAGCAGTGCTTGAGATCACGTATTAGACTCTAGAATTGCAGGTATTACGCCATATGCGATGCTTGGTAGTCGATGGCATACTCGATTCCAGAAAGCGTATACGGACGTTACACATGAGCAATGGGATACGGGAAACGATGCGAACGATGTGGCCAAAAGCGAAGTTTCACTATCTGGCCAAAATCGTTGGATAACGCTCAAAGATGAAGAGAATGCTTCGGTAAGCGTCTGTGTTCACCTTGGCCCTTCTTTGTGCTGATACCACGAAGATGGAGACTATAGTTGTTTATTCAATGCATGACAGAAAACTAGAGATGGCAAAGAGGTCATCAGCATTCTTTGGTCTTCCTGGAGGCTTTGGGACATTTGAGGAGGTGGGCTTCTATGAACCATCGTCGTGTCCGTATCTGAAGCGTTTTCAGCTCATGGAAGTTATAACCTGGTCGCAAATCGGGATACACGATAGGCGTAAGTGGGGAGAAATGGTACACTGATATTATCATGATACTCACCAAAATGTATTATTGATTTCGCAGCAATAATCTTCCTGAATGTCTGTGGATTCTATAATGCCTTAAAGGATCTGATGTTCACCTCAATAAGCGCTGGGTTTGTCCAAGAAGATCACCAAGGGCTATTGATTTTTGTGGATGGTCCAGAAGATATGGCTCTGCATTCTAAGTGCAATTGGGGTGCTATGGCTTTCGAGGCCATGGAAAATTGGACAAAACCAGTTTTAGAATGTCGATTCCACTGGAAGAAATCTACGAGAATTGGATTTATTGCACCAATTACAGAGAGAAATACCGGACCAGCCGCAGACAGTGGGAAAGTCGCAGAAGGCGACGAAGTGGAAGAGGAGCCTTCGTCAAGTTCAGAGCCTCATACGCCGATCCCCAGGACAGTTCCTCATCTTTTCGAATCGACCATCGGTGTTGTAGAGCAGCCACTGGTGGAGGAACTTGTACATCTGAACAACTCGATAGAATCAGATGTTCCGCAGTCTATTGAGGCAGCGGAGAAGTCTATTGAGGCAGCGGAGAAGTCTAACAGAAAATCAGATGTACAGGTTACAGGGTAAGTAGTATAGAAACTCATATGTTTGTGCCCACCAAACTCCAAGATTTCAAAACTCGTGTATATTGTTATCCATAAACTGCTCCTGTTATAATCGATGTGGAGTACAAAAGTGCCATTTGCCATTCGAGCTCCGATTGTGTTCCTTCTCAGTCAGCTACAATATGCTCTTTTTGAAACCCATGGTATGACCCCATGTCAAACCCAGATTCCAAGAAGAAGATTGACAACACATCTGATTTGTTTGGACAAGATAATCCAGAATTCCTGGAGGCCTTGGAACAGGTAGAAATTCCACAGTCCACCAAGCAACAACAAGATCCTAAACAAATCCAGACCTCACAATCGTCTGATCTGTTCGGAGAGGACGATCCAGACTTTCTGGATGCGCTATCTAAGACTCCATTACCAACACTGGCACCAGAAGATTCCAGTCTTCAGGGAGTGACCGTCGATGAACATGAAACGCTAAAACGCAAGCGTACATCAAGTCCTGCACCAGAAGACGACGCATCTTTTCCTCAGAAGAGTCGCCTCTTAGAGTTTGAGGAGTCTTACGGGGATGAGACGATTTACGGCGCGTCAAAATTTCACGGATGGGGAGAGTACATGCATCGAAAACGCGCAAAACTCAGTATCCAAAATGACGAGATGGAAGCTAATAGCGGCGGGAAGAAGAGTGAAGTGTTCAAAGGACTGGCTCTGCATGTGCGTACGGTCTTAATATTATGTCTTCGATCATTTATCGTCACTGTCATATTTAGGTAAATGGAATTACAATACCTTCCGTTCAAGTTCTACGGAAAATTATAGTACAATACGGTGGAGCATTTATACCTTACCTTGACCGCAAAAAATCTGTGTGAGTAGAATAGCTTTCGGTGCCCCTTCCTTTCCGGACTGAAGATGATAAAACTGTTCAGTACCCATATAATTGCATCGAATCTGACACCGGCCAAGGTTTTTGAATTTAAACACATGAAGGTAGTTACGCCGAGCTGGCTACTGGAGAGCATAGAGGCAGGGGCATTACTTCCATGGCGGAATTTTGTTATTGGAGCTGCAATGAGATCTGATGAGTCCCAAGGAAGAGCCATTTCTACTCCGTCTTCTGCGACACCCTTATATCTGGAGGCGTCGAACAGTGAACATAAACCTACACCGCAAGACGTTTTGTTCAAAAATAGTGGTACTGTATCTCCTTCCACAATTCGATCTACTTCGACATCCTCTGTCGCTGATCAACCGTTGTATGGCACAGACCCTGCTAAGAAAGAAGAGACATCTCGTATTGCTTCATATGCCGCTCACAGTTCTAATCCATTCGCCAAGAAGAATATGGAAGATCCACACTGGCGCGCCGAAAACACGGCAGTCGCTCCTGGTTTCATCGAAGGATATTACAAGAATTCTAGGCTTCATCATCTTTCGACATGGAAATCCGAACTCCAGGACTTAATGGCTAAAGCTATAGAAAGTATGGACAATAGCCAGGAAACAGAAAAAGCAAATACCACGGAAATGCCAAGTGGAGTCAGCATGAGCGGGTTTCAATTCCGGAAGCCAGCCTCTCCAAGGAAAGGGAAGGCTGTGGATAAGCAACCGAATGATCAAGTCATTATGCATTGTGATTTCGATTCCTTTTTTGTATCCGCGGGCCTCGTGGACCGACAGCATCTCAAAGGCAAACCTATCGTTGTCTGCCATTCTCAAGGAGGGCAAGGTGGTACGGCTAGTACTAGCGAGATAGCAAGTTCTAGCTACGAAGCAAGGAAATTTGGCATTAGAAATGGTATGAGGTGAGACATGATGGGTTCTTATTTCCGAGTAATTCCTAACAACACCTAGTCTCGGCCAAGCTCGAAAACTATGTCCTGAAATTCAACCAATACCTTACGAATTTGAGAGGTATATAAATCTCAGCGCAGTGCATCTCCAAGTTGTATTACTCACAAGTCAACAGATATAAACGGCTGTCACTTCAATTTTATACAATCCTCTTGTCATATGCGGACGATCTGCAAGCGGTATCCGTAGATGAGGCACTTGTCGACGTTACAACCACGGTCGAGAATGCCAGGCGTGAAAGAGGCGTTGGTACCTCCGAATCTGTTGATGCAGCGAAAGAACTGGCCGAGACTATTCGTGCTAGAGTAAAGAGTGCAACGGGTTGTGAAGGTCGGCATTTCGCTGTATGATCGTTGTCCTACTCTGAATTATTTCTCAGTAAGCATTGGTATCTCCCACAATATATTATTAGCACGGGTTGCTACTCGTCGCGCAAAACCTGCCGGATCATTTCATCTCTTTCTGGAAGAAGCACAGTATATTCTTGCTCCTTTGGATATTAAAGATATTAGAGGGTTTGGCTGGTCCACAAGAAAAAGAGTCGCTGAAAATTTTGGCGTCACTACTCTAGGCGAGCTCTCGAAACGGTCTAAGGGGGAACTCTGCGATCTTCTTGGAAAGAAAACGGGAGAGACCTTATGGAAGGCGATACGTGGAATTGATGATACCAAGATTGAGTCAGATCGAGTGCGCAAGTCTGTTTCTTGCGAAATTAATGTGCGTCTGGGTTCTATGTTCTTCCATTCCTTTCACTAATTGCTTAATTCTCAGTATGGTATTCGTTTTAAGGATGACGCTGAGGCGGATTTATTCGTCCGAAATCTTGCAAAGGAAACAGCATCCCGCCTGAAAAAAATTGACATGTGTGGTCGTTCGTTAGCTTTGAAAGTGATGGTTCGAGACCCGGATGCTCCTGTTGAAGCACCCAAGGTATGTGTCTATAATCCATTTCATTTCGATACTTTTAACCCCATTCGTAGTATCTCGGTCACGGAATGTGTCAAACATTCAATAAAACAGGGCCGCTGATAACATCAAATGGATGCGCAACTGCAGATGAAGACATCATTGGTGATTCTGCTGTCCGTCTCTTGAAAAGTCTTCACCTCGATTCGAAGGAACTGAGAGGAGTGGGAATACATGTAACGAAATTGGAGAAGTCATCGGATGGCGCAGGCGCCGTTGCCCCTGGTCAGTCAATCCTACCATTCAGAAAAACCGGCGATACTTCAAAGACTGGCACGCCCTCGACTTCTTCAAAGAGAGATTCTCGTCAACCAGTTCTCCAAGTGGAACCCCCATCCCAAGACTTCGAAGTCCAAGAAG
>Ga0157379_10004245_pt1 | contig 12235 bp, 9 predicted proteins | sample S25metaG_FD_121802 | JGI IMG/M metagenome (GOLD analysis project Ga0157379, IMG submission 121802) | Switchgrass rhizosphere microbial communities from Kellogg Biological Station, Michigan, USA - S2-5 metaG | ecosystem: Host-associated > Plants > Roots > Rhizosphere > Soil | place: USA: Michigan... | reverse complement strand
GGGTGAATCGCATCGTTGAGATAGATGCAGGTGAGGATGGCGAACACGTAGGCCTGCAGGAACGCGACCAGCGTCTCCAGCGCAAAGAGGATGACGATCATCAGGAACGGGAGCACGCCGCCAATCCAGCCGACGACTCCAAGACCGGTGCCGAGCAGGATGATGAAGCTGGCGAAGACCTGAAGTGTGATGTGTCCGGCCAGCATGTTGGCAAACAGACGCACGCTATGCGAGATCGGCCGCGACACAAATGAGAGAATTTCGATCGCTACGACCAACGGCAGGATGTAGACCGGCACGCCTTTGGGCACGAAGAGATTGAAGAAGTGCCAGCCGTTTCGAACGAAGCCGTATATCAGGACGGTAAAGAACACCGTGAACGCCAGCGCAGCAGTGACGATGATGTGGCTGGTAACAGTGAAAGAGTAGGGGATCAGACCGATCATGTTCAGCGTGAGCACGAACATGAAGATCGAGAAAACGAAAGGGAAAAACTTCATGCCTTCGGCGCCAGCGGTGCTGCGCACGGTCGTGGCCACAAATTCATAGGCGATCTCGGCGGCCGATTGCAGGCGCGAGGGGACCAGACTCCGGCTCGCCGTGGCGCCGACCAGAAAGATCGTGAGGCCTAGCACCGCCGCCAGCATGAAGGCGGCCGAATTGGTGAAGACGATTTCGGTGTTGCCGATCTTTGCGACCGGAAACAGGTTCTGGATGTGGAATTGTTCAATGGGGTCGACGGCCATGGTCGTTAGTCGCTCAGATTTCTCTCACGCACGATTCCGGCCGCTCGCATCACGTTCAGTACGCCGGCGGCGAAACCGAGCAACAAAAATATGATGAGCCCCCACGGCGAAATTCCCAGCCAGCGATCAAGCAGCCAGCCGATCATCGCGCCCACAAGAACCCCGGCGACCAGTTCGGTCGACAGCCGGAAACCGCGAGCGATCGCCGAAGGATCGGCGGTCTGACGAGGACCGGAGCCGTTTTCGGACGACCGGTTCGCTTGCGCGAGCCGGTTGCCGAGACGCTTGAGTCTCGCGGAGAGAGCAGCCTCGTCGTTCGGCGGTTCGTTGCGATCGTCTGTGCCGCGCGTGCCGTCCGACATGCTTTCGACCCGCGTGGATTTCAGGTTTCGCGTGTCCCGCCGCCCTAAAAGCCGCGCGGACCATACTTATCGGGTTTATTCGAGTCAAGGAACAGGGCCTTCCCCATAAGCATTTGATAGCAGGAGAAAAAGGCCCGATTTCCGATTTAAAACAGTGCCATGCGTTATATCATCCAAAGAGCACAAAGGGCTCAGGTTCAGCGCATGAGGATGTGGTGCTACGATCCGGTCTTCCGGCGGTAACTGAAGGAACCCCCTCATGCGCATCGTCGTGCTCATCTTCACCGCAATTTTCGCTGGTGCAGTGGTTCCCGCGCAGGCGCAGGCTGTGATCGACGTCGAGGGACAGAAGGCGGCGGCGCCGCAACTACAGGGGCAAGGTCAGGCGCAGCCCCCGAATCAGGCTCCGCCAGAAACACAAGAGAACTCGCAGCCCCTTTCATCTGGCCGCTACAGCTTTAGTCGTGTCGACGATGGTTTCCTGCGACTCGATAACGCGAGTGGGGAGGTTGCCTACTGCAGTGCTCGCCCAGTCGGCTGGGCGTGTGAGGCAGTGGCGATTGACCGCAGCGTTTTGGATACGAAAACCGCAAGCGTTCAAACGCAAGTCGCGTTACTGACGAAGCTCGATTCGGAAATCGCCCGGCTGCACGACGAAATTGAGTCGCTGAAGAGGGAAGTTGCGGCCCTGAAGGAGCCGCCACCGCCGCGGCCGCCAGCGGACCTGTCGGCGCCTCTCGAGAAAGGCAGCGCTTCATCAGCCAATTTGCCGACCCAGCAGGACATGGCGCGTGCACGCGAATACCTCGAAGAAACCTGGCGACGCTTGGTCGAGATGATCGTCGCCATTCAGAAAGACATCATGCGTAAAGGCTGAGCAGCCTGCGTCCATGCCCGGCCACTTGTCCGCCATCGTCGAGGTTACTCCGCAGCTGCTCGCCAGTGCGACGTTGCGCGTCGATACACCAGGCGCCGGATTCACGGACATCACCGGCAGCGCCGCCGAGTTCATCGAAAAGGTCCGTGCAGGCGAGGGGACGTTACTCGTCTATCTCCGCCACACATCGGCATCTCTTGCGATCCAGGAAAATGCAGATCCAGACGTGCAATCGGATCTGATTGCTGCGCTTGATCGTCTGGCGCCGGAAAATGCGCCCTGGATCCATGATGTGGAAGGCCCGGATGACATGCCCGCCCACGTCAAAGCAATGCTCAATGGCGTATCGCTGCACGTACCGGTCGTCGGCGGCGAGCTGGCGCTCGGGGTGTGGCAGGGCATTTATCTTGTCGAGCACCGGCGCCGGGCACACAGCCGCGAAGTTACGTTTCAGTTCATCGGCAGCCGCAGGTAAATGGCCAAGCGATACATGTCGGCTAAAAAAGAACGCCCCGCGCTGCGGGGCGTTCTCTCTTGGATGCGGAGATCGTCAGGCTTTGTTCTGGATGGCAACGCCAGACCCGGTGACGATGTCCACTCCCTTCGTGTCGCGCAGGAAAACCAGGCCGACAATGAGGGTCATCACCGCGACGATGATCGGGTACCAAAGGCCGGCATAGATATCGCCTTGCGCCGCAACGATTGCAGTGGCGAGCAAGGGCAACATGCCGCCAAACCACCCGTTGCCGATGTGATAAGGCAGCGACATTGAGGTGTAGCGGATCTTGGTCGGGAACATCTCGACCAGGAAGGCAGCGATCGGCCCATACACCATCGTCACGTAGATCACCATAATGACGAGGATCACCTGAGTCATAAACCAGTTGATCTTCTTTGGATCGGCGGCCTTCGGGAAGTTCTTGGCCGCGAGCGCGGCCGTCCACTTGGCGTTATCCCAGCCCTGGACCTTGGTGCCCGCGATATCCAGATCGACCGTCTTCGATCCGGGCGCGCCGACGATTTTGAACGACAGGCCCGACTTGGTCAGGAAATCCTGGGCGCGGTCGCAATCGGTGAATTTTGACCACGGACCGACGAAGATGTGGAAGTTACAGTTCGACTGATCCGCCGAAACCGTAATCGGATTGGCCTTTGCGAAAGCCTCCAGGTCTGGATTGACGTAGTGGGTCAATCCCTGGAACAGCGGGAAGTAGGTAATTGCGGCAATCGCGCAACCGGCCAGAATGATCTTGAGCCGGCCGATGCGGTCGGACAGCCACCCGAATACGATGAAGAACGGCGTGCCTATGATGAGCGACAGACCGATCAACTGGTAAGCTGTGAGATAATCGACCTTGAGTGTGATCACGAGGAAGAACAGCGCGTAGAACTGTCCCGTGTACCACACCACGCCTTGGCCCGCCGTGGCGCCGAGCAATGCCAGCAGCACGTATTTATTGTTCGGATAGTGGAAGAAGCTCTCGGTCAACGGGGCCTTCGAGCCCTTTCCTTCCTGTACCATCTTCTGGAAGATCGGCGTCTCATTCAGTTTCAGCCGGATGTAGACGGAGAAGATGAGGAGGAACACCGACACCAGGAACGGAACGCGCCATCCCCATTCGGAGAAATCCTTGGCAACCATGTTGCTGCGGCAGAGCGCGATGATGATCAGTGCCAGCAGAAGTCCGAGCGTTGCAGTGGTCTGGATGAAGCTTGTGGCATAGCCGCGTTCATGCGGCCGCGAGTGCTCGGCCACATAGGTTGCTGCCCCGCCGTATTCGCCGCCCAGCGCCAAGCCCTGGCACAGGCGCAAGGTGACCAGCATGATCGGCGCTAGCCAACCGACACTGGCATATGTCGGCAAGACACCGACCAGGAATGTCGACGTGCCCATGACCATGATGGTGACAAGGAAGGTGTATTTGCGGCCCACCAGGTCGCCGATGCGTCCGAAAATGATCGCGCCGAACGGCCGCACCAAGAAGCCTGCGGCATAGGTGGCGAAAGCGGAGAGGAGGGCCGCCGTGTCATTGCCGGCGGGGAAGAACAAAGAAGCGAAGAACGGTGCCAGCACCGCGTACAGATAGAAGTCGTACCATTCGAAGATCGTGCCAAGCGAAGATGCGAAGATGACGAATTTCTCGTCCTTCGACATCCCGCCTGTGCGGGAAGCGGTACCAGCAAGTGCGCTCATCTTGAGTCCCCCCGTTAGTCGTGTTTTTTCCAAACGACGCTCCCGCCGCCGTTGACAAAGACGCCGTGCTGATCGGCACGACCGGTCTTTGCCTCGCCGATGGTGGTTGCGGGAATTGTAGTCCTGCGGCGGCCGTCGGCCATATTCGACTTTTGGCGCAATCGCTTGCGTAAGGTACGGATTTACAAGTAGTTTCCCGCACTGCAACGTAGCGTCGTAAAGCCGATTTTCATCGTGTGGCGAAAGACTTGCGCTCAAAGCAGCAGGGGAGGAACATTGCGTCGAAGCGTGGGTTCACAGGCAAAAATGGTGCGGCGCATGGCCGCGCTGCCGAAAGCTTCGAAGGATAGTTCCGGTTGGCTGAAATCTTGCAGTACCGGTTGGTAATCGCGGACGACCATCCCCTGTTTCGTGGCGCCCTGCGCGAGGCGGTGGCGGGCCTGTTGGAACGGGTGGACATCGCCGAAGCTGGTACCTTCGACGAGCTCGTTGAATTGCTCGAGCGCGGCGGCGACGTCGATCTTGTGCTGCTCGATCTCGCGATGCCCGGTGTGCGCGGCTTTTCCGGGCTAATGTATATGCGCGCCCAATACCCGGGCGTCCCGGCGATTGTCGTGTCTGCCAATGATGATCCCGCCACCATACGCCGATGCATGGGATTTGGCGCGTCCGGGTTCATCCCCAAGACCCTTGGTGTTGATGCCATGCGGGCTGCGATTTCGCGTGTGCTGGGTGGGGACGTGTGGACGCCGCCAGACATTGATCTTGCGGCCGGTGCGGACGCTGAGGCGGCCGAACTGATGGCGCGCCTGGCAACGTTGACGCCGCAACAGGTGCGCGTGCTGATGATGCTGTCGGAAGGGCTGCTAAACAAACAGATCGCCTACCAGCTCGGTGTGTCCGAGGCGACGGTGAAGGCGCATGTTTCTGCCATTCTGCAGAAGCTCGGCGTCGAAAGCCGCACCCAGGCCGTCATCGCTGCTGCCAAAATTGAAACCGGCCAGTGGCCGCAAGGCGTCGCCGCAGAAGGCGGATGACGTCACTCCGCGGCCGCGGCTTGCATCATACGCCATTGCGCCAGGAGGGCGCGTAACGCTGCTGGTCTGATTGGCTTGTGCAGGACCTGAATGCTTGCTTCGCGGGCCTGCTCCCGCACCGTCGGAGAACGATCGGCAGTAATCAGGATCGCCGGGAGATCACCATAGCGGCTACGCAGCGCGACGATGGCCTCGATGCCATTGCCGTGGTCGAGATGATAGTCAACCAAAAGCCCATTCGGCATCAAATGGCTTTCGGAGATCGCGGTCAGTGCAAAGGCGAGATCAGGGGCTGTGAGTACCTGGCATCCCCAGCCGTGCAGCAAGGTTTCCATGCCATCGAGCACCGAAGGCTCGTTGTCGACGCATAGCACCGTGATGCCGGAGAGTTGGCTGGAATCGATGCGTAGATTTTCGCGCGCGGGCAACTCGATGGGTGCCTCATTTGACCGAGGGACCGTAACGGCGAAATGCGACCCGCGATCTGTCTCCGATTTAAGTTCGATCTTGCTATCGAGGACCCGCGCCACGCGCTCGACGATCGAAAGGCCGAGGCCCAATCCACGCGCGATCCTGGCGCCCTGATCGAGTCGGTGAAATTCGACGAAAATGTCACGCCACTTCGATTGCGGGATACCAACGCCGGTATCGTAGACGTCGATACGCAGGTCCTTGCTACGCCGTCGACAGCCGACCAGCACCCGTCCCTTCGGGGTGTATTTGATGGCGTTCGAGACCAGGTTTTGGATCAAACGACGCAATAGCCGTCGATCGGAGCGAACCACCAACGCACAAGGCATAAACGTGAGTTCGAGTCCTTTCGCCGCTGCGAGCGGAGAGAACTCGAGTTCAATCTGCCGCAACAATTCATCGATACGGAAATTGGCGAATTCCGGCCGCAGTGCCCCGGTATCGAGACGCGACATATCCAACAGTGCGCCCAGAATTTCCTCAACGGCTTCGAGAGAAGCGTCGATATTGTCGACCAGGCGGCGGTCGTCCTGTCCTCCACGCTCAATGAGGCTGGTGACATAAAGCCGTGCAGCATTAAGTGGCTGCAGGATGTCGTGACTTGCCGCCGCGAGGAACTTGGTCTTGGAGATATTCGCGGCTTCGGCCTCACCTTTGGCACGCGCGAGCGCGGCATTGAGCCGGGTCAGTTCCTCCGTACGCTCTTGAACGCGCCGTTCCAGAGTCTCGTTCGAGCGCTCAAGTGCTTCTGCCGCCTCGACGCTCGCCGTGATGTCGGTGAATGTGGTCGCGATGGCGCCATCAGGCATGCGGTTTGAGCGCACCTCGATGACGACTCCTTCGGCGAAGCGCTCCAGAAACGGCTCGTTGCCAGAGATGTAGCGTTCGATCTGCGCGGTCACGAATTCCTCGGCGCGGTCGGCTGAAAGGTCGCCGCGCCGGCTGCTGTTGAAACGCAGGATGTCTGCCAGCCCAACACCGACCCGAATCAGGCCGGGCGGCAGATCAAGGATCTCGCCAAATTGCCGGTTCCAGCAGATGAGCTGGAGTTCCTTGTCGAAGACTGCAATGCCCTGCCGCACGTGATCGAGCGCGGTCTGGAGGATTTCACGATTGTACTGAATGGCGGCGTTGGCATCGTCGAGCAGTTTCAGAGCTGCCTTGGTCGATACCGTGCGCTTGCGCAGCAACAGTGAGAGGACCAGGCGCGAAGAGGCAGCACCGATCGCGGAAGCCAGGATGTGTTCGGCATGCCGCACCAACCGGAAATCGGCCTCTTCTTTCGGATCGAGACTGACGCGTTCGGCTGCGGCGAAGGCTTCAAAAGCCGACCGCGTGCGTTCCTCGCCAAGATATCGCGACACCGTGGCCGTGAGTTCTTCCACCGCCACGGAGGAGCGCCAAAGCCGGAAGCTCGGCGTGATAGGGGTGAATTCCGACGGCACGAAGGTATTGGCCTGCAGCCGCTCGATCGGCGATGGCTCACGGCGCAAGGAAAAACCGATGTAACAAGCGATATTGAGCAGCAGGCTCCAGACGACGCCGTGGACGAGCGGCGGCAATTCCAGCCCTAGCAGGTGCTGCGGGCGCAACATGATCAGGCCCCACGGCCCATCGGTCAGGATGCGCTCGCCGACGACGCCGATATCGGACAGCGTGGGAAGAAGCAGCGTATAGGCCCACACGAAGAAGCCAGCCGTCATGCCGGCTATGGCGCCAGCCGCCGTCGCGCGTCGCCACAGAAGGCCGCCGAAGAATGCCGGCGCCAGTTGCGCAATGGCGGCGAATGAAAGCAGCCCGATTGAGGCCAGTTGTGCCTCGCCGGCCGACCGGTAATAGACGTAAGCGAGGAGAAGAATGGCGAAAATCGCCAGCCGCCGCACGGTGAGCAGCAACGAACCGATATTTTCGCGTCCGCTGATCAGCGCCTCGCGTCGCTGCAATACCAGAGGCATGATCAGATCGTTCGACACCATGATCGAAAGCGCGACTGACTCGACGATCACCATCGCGGTCGCGGCCGACAGGCCGCCGACGAACGCGATGATGGTGAAGAGGTTCGAGCCGCTCTCAAGCGGCAGAGCGAGAACGAACATGTCGCTGTCGACTTTGCCGGCTGAGAAAGTCAGCAGGCCGGCGAGCGCAATCGGTACGACGAACAGATTGATCAGGACCAGATAGAGAGGGAATAGCCAGAGGGCGCGTTTGATCTCGCCCACATTGTTGTTTTCGACAACAGCGACATGGAACTGTCTTGGCAGCAGGATAAACGCCACAAAAGATAGCAGCGTCATTGCAACCAGCGTATCGATGCGCGGCTCTCGACCGAAGATGGCAGCGGTCGACGGCCGTTGCATGGCCTCATGGAAAAGTGCGACGGGTCCATCGAACATCCAAAAGGTCACGAAAATTCCGACAGCCAGGAATGCGACCAATTTGACAATCGATTCCGTTGCTACGGCCAACATCAAGCCGTCCTGATGTTCAGTAGCGTCAATGTGACGGGTGCCAAACAGGACGGCGAAGGTCGCCATGGACAGTGCTACAAAGAGCGCAATGTCCCCAAGCAGCGGCCGGGTCACTTCGGTGCTTGACGTGGTGTGCGCGAGAATGGTCTCGAGTGATGACGAGACCGCTTTAAGCTGCAATGCGATGTAGGGAATGCTGCCAACGATCGCAATCAACGCGACAGTTGCGGCAACCGCCTGTCCCTTGCCGTAGCGCGCGGCGATGAAATCAGCGATCGAAGTAATGTTCTGGGCCTTGGCAAGGCGAACGACCCGCATCAGAAGCGGGCCGAACAGGCCGATCATCAAGGCCGGGCCGATATAGATGGTCAGAAAATCAAAGCCGGTGCGTGATGCAAGACCGACCGAGCCGAAGAACGTCCACGAGGTACAATAGATCGCCAGCGACAATGGATAGATCAACAGCCGCGCGCGGTTTTCGCGACCGAGACCACGCGTGCGATCGCCGTAGCTCGCGACCAGGAACAATAGTCCGATATACGCAAGCGCTACCGCAATAACGACCCAACCCTGCAGCATGCACTCTCCACCTCGGGACTAGGCACAAGGCTCAAGGCTACGACTTTGCCGGACTCGTCGCCACAGGCCGCCATCGGACCCGGTTGTGCAACTCGCGAAATTGGCACGGCACCAATGTACCGGTCTGCTGTTCAATCATACCTTAAATTATTGTAATACCAGCACTTTTTACTTCACCCTGCCCTCGTATGGTGCAAAATACACGGGGCTTTGACGTGCCACGTGTCCAGGGAAGCAATCATGGCTCCGGCGGTTCTTGCGGCCAGTGATCTGTTCATCGTCGATGACGATGAAATGATGCGCGACGCACTTTCGATTGTTTTCACGCTCGCCGGCTATCGCGTGACCGGCTTCGCGGACGCCCAAAGCTTTCTTGTGGCCGCGCGTGATCGCACGCCCGTTTGTGTATTGCTTGATCTGCGTCTGCCCGACAAGTCGGGCGCAGCGGTCCTGAAGGAACTCGATGCCTACAGCTATCCGGCTCCGATTTTCATTGTGACGGGCGATGACGACGTGGGCTCGGCTGTTGAAGCAGTAAAATGGGGTGCGTTCGATTACCTGGTCAAGCCGCTCGACGCTCGGTCCATCGTCACGCGGGTGGGCGGGGCCATCGCTGCCTTCCGTAAGCGTGACCGGCATGCCGGCGAGATCGATTTTCCGGGTCATGGTCTCCTGACGCCACGCGAACGCGAGGTACTTGCCCAGATTGCGGAGGGTGCATCGAACAAGGAAGTCGGTCGCCGTCTCGGCATCAGCCCGCGCACTGTAGAAGTTCATCGCGCGCGGATCATGGAGAAGATCGGCGCCCGAAATGCCGCTGATCTGGTGCGTATCGTCCTCAGCAGCGGCCACGTTCATAGGCCGTCACCCGCAATGGTGACATAGCAGCCAGTATTTGACGCGAGCGCACGCGCGCGGCATTGATCGCATCCGATGAGCCTCGGCGCAGGGTGCGCTTGGCTCCCTGAGAGCCCTGGTCTTGTCCGCGTCGTCCGTCACCGACCGCTTCACGGCTGTGCGCCACCTTGCCGAAACGCTGGCTATTGCGGCCGCGGGCGGTGCCGCATTGGGACTCATCGGCGTTCCCGCCGGCTGGCTGTCAGGTTCGATTTTGGCAGTGGCTGGTGCATCGCTCGCCGGTCGCCCGATGCTGATTCCGACATTTTTGATGCGCGCGATCTTCGTGCTGATTGGCATATCGCTTGGCGCCGTCGTGACACCGGAGACATTGCACGGCATGGCAACGTATCCGGTCAGCATTGCGGTGCTGATCCTGGCGATGGCCCTCATTTCTGTTGGTGGTGCAGGATATCTGCGTCTCATTCATCGCTGGGACAATGTCGACGCGTACCTTGCTGCGGCTCCCGGAGGCATGTCGCAGGTGCTGGCGCTGGGTGCCGAGCTCGGCGGCGATCTGCGCGCGATTGCGATCGTGCAGAGTATCCGTGTCGTCGTCATTGCCGTCGGACTGCCCGCCGGACTATCCATGCTGGGGCTTGTCGGCCAGGCCCCGCCAAGAGTGACCGGCGGTCTGAGCATCGGCGTACTCGACGAGTTGGCGATCCTCGTGGCGGCTTCGACCATTGTCGCAATCATCGCCTATCGCATCCGCTTTCCGGGCGGATTGCTCTTCGGCGCCATGCTCACGTCAGCAGTGCTGCATGGGAGCGGCCTGATTCACGCTGTCATGCCCTGGTGGGCGGCGAATACGGCGATGGTAGCGATGGGGGCTATTACTGGCTCACGTTTCGCCAATACGCCGCTGCGCATGCTGTTGAACTTTGTCGGGGCTGCCTTCGGCTCCTTTGCTGTCGCCGTGACGATTGCCGCCGCATTTGCGGCAGTCCTGATCAGCGTACTGTCGCTGCGTGCCGCCGAAGTGATGATCGCCTTCGCGCCCGGCTCGGTCGACGCCATGATGCTGCTGGCGCTCGCGCTCAATCTCGATCCGGTTTATGTGGGCGCCCACCATCTGACGCGAATCTTTTTCGTATCGCTGACCATGCCGCTGGTGGCGCGGCGGACGGCGCGCTCTCTCAAAATTCGAAGCGAGCCGCCCAAGCAGCTACCCAAACAACCACCCAAGCCGCCGCTCAAGCGGCCGCCATTTCAGGATTGATGAACGGCTTATTCGGCCGCGGCCGCCTGCAAACGCCGTGGCAGTCCGAGCCGTTCCCATACGTCTATCAGCGCTTCGGCCAGGGCGTCGATCAGGACGTCATCGTGATAGGGTGACGGTGTGATCCGCAATCGCTCCATGCCGCGCGGTACTGTCGGGTAGTTGATCGGCTGAATGTAGACACCATGTTCGGACAGCAGCAAGTCACTCGCTGCTTTACATTTCTCCGGATTGCCCACCAGCACCGGCACAATATGAGTGACGCTCGGCATCACAGGCAGGCCGGCCGCGTTGAGCACCGCCTTAACCCGCGCCGCGCGCTCCTGGTGCCGCTCGCGTTCCCAGCTTGAGTTCTTCAGATGGCGGATTGCGGCAGTCGCCGCCGCGCAGATCGCCGGCGGCAGTGCCGTGGTGAAGATGAAGCCCGGTGCGTATGAGCGCACGGCATCCACGAGTTCTTCGCTTGCCGCGATGTAACCGCCGAGGCAGCCGAACGCTTTGGCAAGCGTGCCTTCGATCACGTCGACGCGCTGCATGGCATTGTCGCGCTCGCAGATGCCGCCACCGCACGGGCCATACATGCCGACCGCATGCACTTCATCGCAGTAGGTCATGGCACCGTAGCGCTCGGCCAGGTCGCAAATCGCGTGCACCGACGCGACGTCGCCGTCCATGGAATAGAGACTCTCGAATACGATCAGCTTCGGGCGCACCGGGTCGCTTGCCTTCAGTAATTCCTCGAGATGGCCGAGATCATTGTGTCGCCAGATCTGCTTCTCGCAACCGGACCGGCGTACGCCTTCGATCATGGAATTATGATTGAGCGCGTCGGACAAAAGCAGACAATTCGGCAATAGTCCGGCGATGGTGGAGATACCGGTTTCGTTGGACACGTAACCCGACGTGAAAACAAGCGCCGCCGGCTTGTTGTGCAGGTCGGCGAGTTCACGCTCGAGTTCGACGAGGGGATGATTGGTGCCGGCAATATTGCGGGTGCCGCCGGCCCCGGTGCCCATACGGGCAGCGGCCTCGACCATGGCACCGATCACCTTCGGATGCTGCGCCATGCCGAGGTAGTCGTTGGAACACCAGATCACGACATCGCGCTGTCCGTGTGGAGAGTGCCAGATGGCGTGCGGATAGCGACCAGCGATGCGCTCGAGGTCGGCGAAGACCCGGTAGCGACGCTCGTCCCGTAACTTGTCCAGGGCAGACGCAAAAAAACCCTTGTAGTCCATGCTTTTTTCTTTCCCGCCCCGCGATAGGCACCTTTTAGAAGGGTTCCAGGGTGGTTGTCGAGACGAGATTCGTCGCACTCCAAAGCCGCGCATTGATCGGGATTAATGCCTTGGCGTCTACCGAAGGGCCGCCAGGTCGAGATG
>Ga0157379_10004244_pt1 | contig 12237 bp, 7 predicted proteins | sample S25metaG_FD_121802 | JGI IMG/M metagenome (GOLD analysis project Ga0157379, IMG submission 121802) | Switchgrass rhizosphere microbial communities from Kellogg Biological Station, Michigan, USA - S2-5 metaG | ecosystem: Host-associated > Plants > Roots > Rhizosphere > Soil | place: USA: Michigan... | reverse complement strand
GGTAGCCAATCACGGTGACCTCGTCGAGCTCCGTAGCCACGGCGGGCGAAGCGGCCGAGGCGGCGGGAAGCGGTGCTGGCACGCTCTGGGCGCGCAGTCCAAAGGCTCCGAGAGCAAAAACGGTGGCACCCAGCACTCTGGCCGCGGTGCGATGCGAATTGTCCATGTGAAATCCCCCTTTGCGGTCGTCCGATTGGCGCGCGACTCTCCCCCAGCCCCTTCAATCGCTCAGGTCGCAAGGTAGACGAAACTTTATGCTCGTTCAAGAGGCATAATTAGCAGTAGATACCGTTGATTCCAGGCGGGTTCGGGCCTAGAGTAGGAGAAAGTTTACAAAGTGATCATTAATGAAACTTAGATATGTTTCACCGATCGGGCGGTGGCATTCCCCAGCGGAGGCCGTATGAACGTCGTCCGGCGTGACACCAGCAGTCGCCGAGAGCGGATTGTGGCCCTGCTACGCGAGCACAACAGCGTGCAGATCCCGGCGCTGGCCGAACAGTTCGGGGTCTCCACCCAGACGGTCCGCAAGGATCTTAATTTCCTGGACTCCAAGGGCATCTGCACGCGCTCCTCGGGCGGCGCACTGCTGCGGCTTGGCGCACTGTCCCCCGCCGAAGAGGCGATCGATGTGCGCCGGCGACGCTTCGCCGATGAGAAAACGCGCATCGGTAAGCTCGCCGCCGGACTCTTGGGCTGGGGGGAGTCCATCCTGCTCGATTCGGGCACGACCACGCTGCAGGTGGCGCGCCACCTGCATCCCGCACAGCCGCTGGTGGTGGTGACCAACGATGTGGGCATCATGAACGAGCTGGCGGCGCGCGAATCGGTGCAGCTGGTGTTTCTCGGTGGGACGCTGCGGCGCAAGAACCTGTCCTTCTACGGCACGCAGACCGAACGGGCGCTTGAGGGACTGCACGTCGATAAGCTGTTTCTGGCGGCGGATGGTTTCGATGCCGAAAAGGGCATCACCACACACTATGAGCCTGAGGCCTTGCTCAACCGGATGATGTGTCGCGCGGCTCGCGAGATCATCGTGGTGGCAGACTCCTCGAAGTTCGGGCGTGTCTGTCTGCACAAGATTCTCGAGCCAAAGGGGATCAGCAAGCTCGTCACGGATGAGGGCATTGGCGCTGCCACGCGCGCGGAGCTCGAGCGCATCGGCATTGAAGTGCTGATCGCGTGACACCGCTCCTGCAACTGATCGCGCGCCACAAGGCCGGCGAGCCGGTGGGCATCTATTCGGTGTGCTCCGCGCACCCGCTGGTTATCGAGGCCGCGTTGCGGCTCTCTGTCCGCCAGTCCTCCTGCGCACTGATCGAAGCGACCTCCAATCAGGTCAACCAGGACGGGGGCTACACCGGCATGCGCCCGGCCGATTTCGCGAACTTCGTGCGCCGCATTGCCGAGCGCGTCGGTCTGCCCTCGCAGCGCCTGCTGCTGGGCGGTGATCACTTGGGCCCCAATTGCTGGCAGCATCTGAGTGCCGAGGTGGCACTTACACGCTCGGAGCGCTTGGTCGCCGACTACGTGGCGGCCGGCTTTCGCAAAATCCATCTGGATTGCTCGATGCCTTGCGCGGGCGATCCGGTGCAGCTCTCAGATGAAATCGTGGCCGCGCGCGTCGCGCGGCTGTGCGCGGTGGCCGAGCGCAGCTGGCAGCGCGCCGGGGGGGAAGCGCCGGTGTATGTGGTCGGCACCGAAGTGCCGGTGCCGGGAGGCGCGCATGAAGCTGTGGCCGAACTGCGCCCGACCGAGCCGGCCGCCGCCGCGGCCACTATCGAGGCCCATCGGCGCGCGTTCACCCTCGCCAAACTCGATGCCGCGTGGCCGCGTGTAATTGGCCTCGTGGTGCAACCCGGTGTGGAGTTCGACCACTACAAGGTGATCGACTTCCTTCCCGGACGCATCAATGCGCTGTCCGCAGTTATCGCCACACAGCAGCACATGGTCTATGAGGCGCATTCCACTGACTACCAGACGAGCGCCAACCTCCGCGCGTTGGTGCGCGCGCATTTCGCGATCCTCAAGGTCGGTCCCGCATTGACCTTCGCGCTGCGCGAAGCGCTCTGGGCGCTTTCACTCCTGGAGAGCGAGTGGCTCCCCGCCGAGCTCTCATCGCACCTGCGCGAGACCGTGCTCGCGGCGATGAATGCCAATCCCCGTCATTGGGAGAAGTACTACACCGAGCGAGGCGCGCAGCTGGCGCTGGATCAGCAGTACAGCCTCAGCGATCGGCTGCGCTACTACTGGCCGGTGCCGGCCGTGGAGCAGGCGCTGGCGCAGCTGCTCGACAATCTCGAGAAACACCCGCCACCGCTCGCGCTCCTAAGCCAGTTCCTGCCGCGCGCGTACGCGGCGGTGCGGGCCGGATCCATCGGGGCGGGCGCGCGTGAACTGGTGCTGCACGAGGTCGAGTGGGTGTTGCGCCAATACGCCACCGCCTGCGGAGGACCGCCCGAATGAAGGGCCGGCGAGCGCTGCGCTTGGCACGCGCCGGCCTGCCACTCATGGCAGCCTCATTGCTGTGCGCTGCCACGCTGGCGCAGGTGCCCGTTGAGACGGGGCCCGAGGATGTGCCGGCCGAAAATCGCTTCGATACCTCGCGCATGGTCTCATCGCTGGTCGTGCCCAGGACGTCCGTTACGCGCTTCCGCTTTCCGGCGATCGATGCCCACAGCCACGATTCCTACGCCACCACGCCCGATGCGGTCGCCAGCTGGGTCCGGCTGCAGCAGTCGGTCAACATCGCGCAATGCTTCGTTTTCACCGGAAAATCGGGCGCGCCGTTTCGCGAGGCTGTAGCGCGCTACGCGGGTCCCTATCCGCAGCGCTTCCTGATGTTTGCCGGAGTGTCGGCCGAAGGGATAGGCACCCCGGAGTACGCGCAGCTGCTGCGCTCACGGCTGCGTGAGGACGTGGCGGCAGGCGCGCGCGGACTTGGCGAACTGACCGACAAGGGCATGGGCCTGCTGCGCGTCGGCGAGCAGCCCTACTATATCGACGATCCGATCTTTGATCCGCTCTGGGACGAGGCCGGCAAGCTCCACGTGCCCGTCTTCGTGCACATCGCCGAGCCGGCCGCGTTCTATGAGGCGGCCGATGAGCGCAACGACCTGCGCCGTTCGATGAACTGGTCGCTCTACGCCAAGGGTACGCCGGGTTTCGAAAACATGGAGGCGCGCTTCTACAAGGTAATCGCGCGCCACCCGCACACCACCTTCGTGGCGGTGCACGCCTTCAACCTCGGCAACGACTTAGCCCGTGTGGGCGCGCTGCTTGATAAATATCCAAACGTGCAGGTGGACTTCGCAGCCCGCATGTGGGAGCTGGCCAGGCAGCCCTTCAGCGCCCGCAAATTTTTCATCAAGTACTCCAGACGGATCCTGATGGGCACGGACAACGACCCGACCCCTGCCATGTACCTGGCGCACGTGCGCCAGTTCGAGACCGAGGATGAGTGGTTCTGGCCGGCGGATGCCGAGTGGTGGCGGGGTTATGGCATGCACCTGCCCGACAGCGTGCTGCGCAAAATTTATCGCGAGAACGCTCTAAGGCTGCTCCGGGCGCGCCTCGATCAGCAGTGACTGGGTGAAGCGCACCGGAAGTTTGGCGAGTGGCCCCTGCACCGAGCCCAGGTCGCGCGCGTTGACGTAGTCGCGCAACCGGTAGCGAACCGGGGCGAGGCCGCGCAATTCCACGGTGCCCTCATACTGCTTGGCGTAGAACGCGTAGTAGCGCGCCTCGTCCTTGGCGATCACGTGCGCCTCGGGTCGATCGAAGCCGATGTCGTAGAGCTCCCCGAGGTAGGTGCCGTCCACCAGGCGCAGCTGGTCGTAGAGGCGCGTCCACTTGCCCCACAGCACTTGGCGCTCTGGGGTCAGCAGCAGCTTGGGGTCCTTCTTTCCCGGCGCTCCGGGCCAGGCAAAGTTGGTGCCGATCACGCCGCCCACGCCGAATGTGGAGGCGAAATCCGTCCCGCCTTCGCTCATTTCCACGTGATCGCCGAAATACGCGGTGCGATCACCCAGCAGCGCCTTGATGGTCTTGCCCTTCAAGCGCACTTGCCAAGAGCTTTCCGGATCGGAGGCGACCGTCATATTCAGATAGGGCATGGTGAAGAATGAATAGCCCGTGCCGCAGGGGCAGATCTCCACGATCGCGCCCGGCTTGATCGCCTGTGCGGCTTCCCACACCGCCTTGAAGAATCTGGGAACCCCTTCCGAGCCTTCCTCTGGGAACGCGTGCCCGTGAGCCTTGTTGAAGCAGGGCGGAGCGGCGTTGAGGTGCTGGCCGTCGATCTTCAGTCCGTCGAAACCCCACTCACCGAGCGCCTTGCGCACGAAGGCCGCCGCGTCTTCCTGCACCGGCCGGTATGCCGGGCACAGGTACAGCGAATCCCACCAGGTTATCTTCTGCGGCGAGCCATCGACGTTCTGCAGCAGCCAGTCGTGATGCTCGCGCTCGGTGCGTGAGCCAGGATCCACGGCCAGCGGGGTCCACCACAGCTGGGCCTTGAGACCCGCGGCGTGGATCTTATCTACTAGCGCCTTCATGTCGGCATCGCCCGCCGGAAACTTGGCGGGCGAGGGGCGCCAGTCGCCCTCGGCCACCTGCCAGCCGTCATCGAGCACGGCCCAGCGGAAGCCGAGCTGCTTGACGACGGGGAGGCTGGCGAATATCTGCTGCGGCGTGAAGGAGCGACCGTACCCCCACGCGCACCAGATCGGCTCGAAGGCGTCCTTGGGAGCTGCGGGAATGCTTAGTCCCTGGGACTGCATGAGCGTGCTGTAATCCCGAAGCGTCGCGAAGTGATCGCCGTGATGCACGCTCACAAAGCTCCGCAAGGTCTCGAAGCTCCCTCCGGGAGCCAGGGTCTGAGTGCGGCGCGCGTTGAGCGCAAGCTCGACGTCGCCGGCGGCGTGGCGGCGCACCGGCAGGGAGACGAGCTTCGGCACCAGTTCGACGTGCCCGATCGCAACTCCCACATCGCGCCGCCAGATGTCCAGCACGGGCGTCCCGCCGCCGTAGTCGGAATTGTTCATTCCCAAGAAATTGCCGCGCTGATATCCAGGCTTGAGGGGCAGCACCCAGTCGGGCCGGCTCTCGTAGGAAGCAGACTGGTAGGACCAGAACGCCGGCTCGCCGCGCCCCGCGTCCGGTGCTAATTCGTAGCGGTTGCTGCTGTAGCCGAGCACCTGGAGTGGCGTCGTGCCGGTATTGGTGTAGCGCACGCGCAGGAACAACCAGCGCGGATGTGTCGGATAGCTGGTGACCTCGACGCGCTTGAGGATGGCCCCGGAGCGGCCGGTCAAGATCACCGCCTTGCCCTGGCCGAGGGAATCGCTGACGGGAACTTCTTCGTGACTTTGCAGCGCAAAGTCGCGCAGCTCCCCGTCCTTGGTCAGCAACGTCTCTGAGTAGGTGAAAGGGCCGAGCGGCACTTCCGCGGGAAGCTCGGCGATGACGCGGCTGCGCATCTGCGGGTCAAACTCGAGACGCAATCCGTCCCCAGCCACCGGGGTGAAGGAAGTGAGCAGCGCCAGACCTAAGGCGATCATGCGCCGATCATAGCAGCGTGCTTTCGGTGCGCTCCTTGGGGGCGCCTTCCGGGCTTAGGGTGGGAAAAGGCCCAAGCCATCCGGTAAACTGCACTCCGCCGGCGGTTTGGCGTCTATACCCTTGAGTGGACAGCCAATTTCGGAACAAAACTGCAACCCATATTCCGGCATACTTTCCACATGGATTCGACGGATTCCAAGCCCGAACCTTCCTCCCCGCTCTCGGGCGGCAACGCTCCCTTTGTAGAGAGTCTGTATGAGGACTACCTGCGAGATCCCGGCTCGTTAGGTCCGCGCTGGCGCGCGTTCTTCGATGCGCTCAATGCGAGCCCGGCAAGATCATTCGATGCAGGGGTCGCCGTGCAGGGTCCCTCGGGCGCGGGCAACGCGGACAGCGAGAAGCAGGGGGCAGTCTCGCGCCTGCTTCAGACGATGAGCAATCGCGGGCACCTGATAGCCAAGATCGACCCGCTGGAGATGATGGAGCGGCCGCGCCCGCGCGTGCTTGATCCTTCCTACGTGGGATTGAGCGATGCGGACCTCGATACCGAGTTCTACACCGGGAGCCGCAACGAATGGATCGAGAAGCGCGCCACGCTGCGCGAGATTCTAACGCGGCTCGAACAGGTCTACTGCGGCACCATCGGCGCCGAATTCGCGCACGTGTCGAATACCGATGAGCGGCTCTGGCTCCAGGATCAGTTCCAGCTCGGCCGCATGCAGCAACGCTTCAGTGCCGAGGAGAGGCGCGACATCCTGCGCCACCTCACGGCGGCCGAGGGACTGGAGCGCTACCTGCACACGCGCTTTGTGGGGCAGAAGCGCTTTTCGCTTGAGGGCGGCGAATCACTGATCCCGCTGCTCGATGAGCTGGTGCAGGAGAGCGGGAGCGGTGGAGTTGAGGAGGCCATCATCGCCATGGCGCACCGAGGGCGGCTGAACGTGCTGGTCAACGTGCTCGGCAAGTCGCCCGCGGATCTGTTCTCCGAGTTCGAAGGGAAGGCCAAGCAGGATGCGGGCTCGGGCGATGTCAAATACCACAAGGGATTTTCTGCCGACCTGCGCACTCCCGGCGGCAACGTGCACGTGGTGCTGGCCTTCAATCCCTCGCACCTGGAGATCGTCAACCCGGTGGCCGAGGGTTCGGTACGCGCTCGCCAAGAGCGCCGCGGCGACGCCTTGGGAGAAAAGGTGCTGCCGATCCTGGTGCACGGTGATGCCGCCTTCGCAGGCCAGGGCGTGGTGATGGAAACACTGCAGATGTCGCAGACCCGCGGTTTTGGCACCGGCGGCTCGATCCACGTGGTGATCAACAATCAGGTGGGCTTCACGACCAGCGATCCGCGCGATGCGCGCTCGACCGCCTACTGCAGCGATGTGGCCAAGATGATCGAGGCGCCCATCCTGCACGTCAACGCCGATGATCCCGAGGCGGTGGTGTTTGCTGCCCGCTTTGCGCTGCGCTACCGGCGGACCTTCCGCAAAGACGTGGTTATCGATCTGGTGTGCTACCGGCGTTTGGGCCACAACGAGGCAGACGAACCTTCGGCCACGCAGCCACTGATGTATCAAACGATACGTCAGCACGCATCCGTCCGCGCGCTCTATGCCGAGCGGCTGCTGGCTGATGGAGTGCTCAGCGCCGGAGACGCCGACAAGCTCGTCGAGCAGTACCGCCAGGCGCTCGATGAGGGCCGCCACCAGATGCACCCTTCGCTCGGCATGATCGGCAATAAGTACACCGTCGACTGGTCGCGCTACCAGAACATCGATACGCGCGAGGCGGTGCGCACCAGTATTCCATCCGCGCGCCTGGCGGTGCTCGGGCGCCGGATCCTCCAGTACCCGCAAGACTTCACGCTCAATCCGCGCGTCGCCCAGGTCGTCGTCAATCGCGCCAAGATGCTCGCTGGCGAGATCGGCGTGGACTGGGGATGCGCCGAGACGCTGGCCTACGCCTCGCTCCTCGAAGACGGGGTGTCGGTGCGCATGTCGGGCCAGGACATCGGGCGCGGCACCTTTTTCCACCGACATGCGGTGCTGCACGATCAGAACAGCGACCGCCGCTACATTCCGCTGCAGCACATCAGCGAGGACCAGCCGCGATTCACGATCATCGATTCGCTGCTCTCCGAGGAGGCCGTGCTCGGGTTCGAATACGGCTACTCGAGCACCAGCCCCGACTGCCTGGTGATCTGGGAGGCGCAGTTTGGCGACTTCGTCAACGGTGCGCAGGTGCTGATCGATCAGTTCATCAGCTCAGGGGAAGCCAAGTGGGGAAGGCTGTGCGGCCTGACGCTGTTCCTTCCGCACGGCTACGAGGGGCAGGGGCCGGAACACTCCTCGGCGCGGCTGGAGCGCTTCCTGCAGCTGTGCGCCGAGAACAACATGCAGGTGTGCGTGCCCTCGACCCCCGCGCAAATGTTCCACATGCTGCGCCGCCAGATGTTGCGCGCGCTGCGCAAGCCCCTGATCGTCATGACGCCCAAGAGCCTGCTGCGGCACGAACTGTCGGTGTCCAGCCTGCAGGATCTGACCGAAGGTGGCTTCGCAAGGCTGATCGATGAGATCGATCCGCTGCCGCAGGCAAACGTGCGCCGGCTGGTGCTGTGCAGCGGCAAGGTGTATTTCGATCTGCTGCAGGCACGGCGCGCCGAGGAACTCAAGAACGTGGCTATCGTGCGCGTCGAGCAGCTCTATCCCTTCCCGGCCGAGGAGTACTCGGCGGTTCTGGATCGATACCGCAACGCGAGCGAGCTCGTCTGGTGCCAGGAGGAACCGCAAAATCAGGGCGCCTGGTTCCAGATCCGCCATCGCCTGCAGGATCTCGCGGGCGAGGCGCGCCCGGTCTACTACGCGGGGCGCGCCCCGGCGGCCGCGCCCGCCACGGGTCTGGCGCGCCTCCATCAGGCCGAGCAGCGCCAGCTGGTGCAGGCCGCACTGACCGCCTCGATCGGCAAGCAGGCATCCTCGGAGACTGCGCGCACCGCGGCTCTGGTACCGCCCGCCACCGTCAAGCAAAGGAAGAATTAATGAGAGTCGAGATTCGCGTGCCGCAGCTCCCGGAATCGGTCGCCGATGCCACTCTGGTGGCCTGGCGCAAGCAGCCCGGCGATGCCGTTAAGCGCGATGAAAGCCTCGCTGATCTTGAGACCGACAAGGTGGTGCTCGAGGTGCCGGCGCCCGCCGCCGGGGTGCTCAAGGAAATCCGCGCCGCTGCCGGCTCCACCGTCAAGAATGGTGAGCTGCTCGCGGTGCTCGAGGCCGGCGCCACCGCCGAGACCTCAGCGCAAAGCACTGCGGCGCCTGCCGCCGCCCCCGCTGCCGCACCGGCGCGCCCGACAAGCGCGGCACCCAAGCTCGGGCCCGCAGCCAAACGGGTGGCCGATGAGCTCAAGCTCCCGGGAGCTGCGATTGCCGCAGCCGCCAAGGAGGGGCGCGTGGCCAAATCGGACCTGGTGGCCGCAGCCGCAGCGGCGGGCAGCGCCGCGCCTGCGCGCGTTGCCCCGACCGCACCGCCTCCGGCACCCGTCAAGGCGTCCGGCACGCGCGCCGAGCGGCGCGTACCGATGACGCGATTGCGCCAGCGCATCGCCGAGCGCTTGGTGCAGGCGCAATCCACGCAGGCTCTGCTCACGACCTTCAACGAGGTGGACCTGACCAACATCAACGAGCTGCGTAACCGCTACAAGGAAGGGTTTGAGAAGCGCCACGGCGTCAAGCTCGGGTTCATGTCGTTTTTTGTCCGGGCGGTGATCGCGGCGCTGGAGAAATTCCCGCTGCTTAACGCCTCGGTCGAGGGCACGGACATCGTCTATCACGATTATTTTGACATCGGCGTAGCCGTGTCGACCGAGCGGGGACTGATGGTGCCGGTGCTGCGCGATGCGGACCTGCTCGACTTCGCCGGCATCGAGCGGGGCATCGCCGAGTACGCGCAGCGCGCCCGCGACGGCAGTATCGCGCTTGAAGACTTGATCGGTGGGACCTTCAGCATCACCAACGGCGGAGTGTTCGGATCACTCCTGTCCACGCCCATAGTCAATGCGCCCCAGAGCGCTATCCTCGGCATGCACAAGACGCAGCTGCGGCCCATGGTGGTGGACGGACAGATCGTGGCCCGGGCGATGATGTACGTCGCCTTAAGTTATGATCACCGCATCATCGACGGCAAGGAAGCGGTGCAGTTCCTCGTGGCCGTCAAGGACGGCCTGGAGGATCCGGGCCGCATGCTGCTCGGAGTCTAGAAATCATGAGCGAGACAGTCGACTACGACGTCGTGGTCATCGGGGGTGGCCCGGCGGGTTACCCGACCGCGATCCGCGCGGCGCAAAACGGCCTGAAGGTGGCTTGCGTCGATGCCTGGCGCAACCACGACGGCGGCAGCGCCTTCGGGGGCACCTGCCTCAATGCCGGCTGCATCCCTTCCAAGGCGCTGCTGGAATCCTCCGAACTCTGGCATCGCGCGCAGCATGAGTTCGCCGCACACGGGATCAGAGCCTCAGGTCTGACGCTCGACTTGGCGGCCATGCAAAAGCGCCGGGCTACCATCGTCAAGGGCATGACCGGCGGCGTCGCCGCGTTGCTCAAGGCGGCCGGAGTCACCGGGATGTTTGGCAGCGGCAAGCTCCATCCTGGTCGTGTGGTCGAAGTTACGGGGACCGACGGCAAGGTCATGCGACTGCGCGGCCGTCACGTGGTGCTGGCCTCAGGTTCGGTCCCCACGCCGCTCAAGTCGCTCCCGTTCGACGGGCAGCGGATCATCGATTCCTGGGGCGCACTCGAACTTCCGGAGGTGCCCAAGCGCCTGTGCGTGATCGGCGCCGGGGTAATCGGCCTGGAACTGGGCAGTGTCTGGCGCCGCCTGGGGGCCGAAGTGATCACGCTCGAGGCGCTCGATGCACTGTTGCCGATGGCGGATACTCAGCTGGCCACCGAAGCGGCGAAGCACTTCAAGAAACTCGGACTCGACATCCGTCTCGGGGCCAAGGTCAGCGGCGCGCAGCCCGACAAGGACGGAGTGAGCGTGCGCTACACGGACGCCAAGGGTGAGCAGTCGGTCGTGGTCGACAAACTGATCGTCGCCATAGGCCGGCGCCCTTTCACCGAGGGGCTGCTCGCCGAGGGCACAGGCGTGCGGCTCGATGAGCGCGGCTTCGTGCAGGTCGATGAGCACTGCGCCACCGGCACCGAAAATGTCTGGGCCGTCGGTGATGTGGTGCGCGGCCCGATGCTTGCCCACAAGGGCAAGGAAGAGGGCATCGCGGTCGCCGACCGCATCGCCGGCAAGTACGCGCACGTCAACTACGATCTGATCCCCTCGGTGATCTATACCGCCCCGGAGATCGCCTGGGTCGGGCAGACCGAGGCACAGCTGCAGGCAGCCAAGATCGATTACAAGAGCGGCGTCTTCCCGTTTGCCGCCAGCGGGCGCGCCCGCGCCATGGAAGCCTCGAGCGGTTTCGTGAAACTACTGGCCGCCAAGGCGACCGATGACATCCTGGGAGTGCACATCATCGGGCCGATGGCCGGTGAGCTCATCGCCGAGGCGGTGGTGGCGATGGAGTTTCGCGGCAGTGCCGAGGATCTGCAGCGCACTATCCACGCCCATCCAACGCTTGCCGAGGCGCTGCACGAGGCGGCGCTCGCCGCCGACAAGCGCGCAATCGACAACATCAACCGCTGAAGGGGCCTTCAGGCCCGGCTCATCCGGCGCGCGCCGCGCGCAGCACGTTGGCGATGCTCCTCAGGCGCTTGAGCACCTGGCGCAGCTGCGCGCTGTCGCGCACCGCGGTGCGCATCAGGATCGTGGCCACGCGATCGTTCGGGTCGGTGTTGGAGTTGACACCTTCGATGCTCAGGCGCTCCTGCGCCATCACGTCCGAGACATCGCGCAACAACCCCCGGCGATCGAAGGCCTCGACGCGGATCTGCACCGGCATCAACGCTTCCGATCCCAGATTCCATTCCACCTGCAAAGCGCGCTCAGGGTGCAACGCGCACATGCGCTTTAGGCTCTTGCAGGAGGCCAGGTGCACGGTCACGCCGCGACCGAGCGTCAGGTAACCGGCGATCGGCTCGGGCGGCACCGGAGCGCAGCAGCGCGCCATGGTGGTCGGCATGTCACCGACGCCCTCAATATCGACCGCCGATGTGCGTCGCGAGCTTTTTGCCTTACGGGGCGGCGGTGGTGCATTGGGCTGGGGAGCCGGTGCGCTCGCTGGCGCATCCTTGAGTGCGGCGTCCTGCTGGTGAAACCAGGCGCGCACCTTGGCACGGCTCCGGCTCGAGGCCAGAAAGCCGCTTTCCGGTGCAAGCCAGTCGCGGCTCGGGCCACCGCTCCGGCCGCTGATGATCTCGACGATCTCGCCGTTGGCGAGCGGCTGATTGAGCGGCGCGATGCGGCCGTTGACCTTGGCGCCGCGGCAGCCGTGCCCGAGCTGGGTATGCACATGGTAGGCAAAGTCCAATGGCGTGGCGCCGCGCGGCAGGTCGATCACCTCACCTTTCGGTGTGAGCGCATACAGGCGATCGGCGAACAGCTCGTGCTTGACGTTATCGATGAAATCGCCCGAGGTATCGCCCGCCTGGCCCGGATCAAGCATTCGGCGCGCCCACTCGATCTTGCGCTCGTAGCTCTCATCGCGCGCGCCGCCCTCCTTGTAGCGCCAGTGCG